>JAESFX010000111.1_pt1 | contig 105637 bp, 94 predicted proteins | sample 9269501 | NCBI WGS metagenome assembly JAESFX01 (sample SAMN14515570, study PRJNA621655) | algae metagenome | isolation source: Desmonostoc geniculatum HA4340-LM1 and co-occurring heterotrophs from cave... | place: USA: Maniniholo cave, Kauai, Hawaii | collected 2009-07-28
GCTCGATCCGCGCCCATTCCGCATCGCTCAACCAGGTCAGCGACTTGCCCATCAACGCCTCCGCTTCAACGGAAACCTTGAATCAGCATCAATCATATCCCGCAAGCTGATTGAGTTCAGAGCCTAACCCGGCAACTCTCCCACCTTGACCCGCTTCACCCCGAGCGCCGCCATGTCGGCCCAGGCCTTGTCGAGCGAGCCGTTGAGGTCGATGGCGCGGCAGGCTTCCTCGACGACCAGCGTTTGCAACCCGGCCTTGGCCGCGTCCTGCGCCGTCCAGTTGACGCAGAAATCGGTCGCGAGCCCGACGACGACGGCCCGCGTCACGCCGCGCTCCTTCAGATAGCCGCCGAGCCCCGTCGGCGTCTTGCGGTCGGCCTCGATGAAGCCGGAATAGCTGTCGATCTGGAGCCGATAGCCCTTGCGGATGATGGTCTGCGCGGTAGGCAAATTGAGATCGGCGCGGAACTCCGCGCCCTTCGTGCCCTGGATGCAGTGGTCCGGCCAGAGCACCTGCGGGCCATAGGGCATCTGGATCAGCTCGAACGGCTTCTTGCCGGGATGGCTCGAGGCGAAGGAGGAATGGCCGGCCGGATGCCAGTCCTGCGTCAGGACGATGTTGGAAAAGCGCGGGCCCAGCGCGTTGATCACCGCGACGACCTCGTCGCCCTTCGCCACCGCGAGGCTGCCGCCGGGACAGAAATCGTTCTGCACGTCGACGACGATGAGCGCGGTCGCGGCGTCGATCATCGGTCTCTCCTGGGCTCGCAGGGGTCGGGTGGCCGCGGCGGCCGTCAGCACAGCCGCGCCGGCGATGAGATGGCGGCGGTCGAAAGTGAAGCGGTTGGTCATGGCATGCCTCCGCGATGACTCGATCCGGCACTGTGCTGGAAGAAACAAGCGCGGGGAACCCCTCTCCTGTAAGGAGAGGGGCAGGGGTGAGGTGATGGACGCTGGACCAGTACGGTGCAGATTTTCCTGAGGGCAGCGGTGAGGTCACGGCAGCAGCGGAGAACGTCCTTCCCCTCACCCCTGCCCCTCTCCCTCCGGGAGAGGGGTTCCCCGCGTTTCACTGTCTTGACGTAGACCTAACCCTTCGCCGTGCGCGTCATTCGCGTCACGCCCTTTCGGGCCGCGAACATCCGGCCATAGACGTCGCCGGCAAGATCGGGCCGGTAGCAGCGCTGCTCCAGCAGAGGACCCCAATCGTGCTCATGGGTGTCGATCAGGTCGAAATCGCCCTTCAGCCGGGCCGCGAGCTGGTCGCGGTTCTTGCGGTTCTGATACTCCAGCAGCACCAGCGAGGTCTTCGACAGGTCGAGCTGGTCGAGCACGTCGCCCTCCCCGCCCTCGATGTCGATCTTGACCACGTCGGCCGAGGGCAGGCTGGCCGGGTCGACCACGGAGACATCGTAGCGCTCGACCATCGCTTCCGCGACAAACGTATCCCCCGCATAGGAGGCAAGCCCCGATTCGCCATCCCCGGCGAAACGGCTGACGAAGCTCGCCGTGGTCAGCCCGCCGGGGAAGAGCGCGGCGTTTACAGGAACGATGTCGCGGCGCAGATGCGTGTTCTGCCTGAGCAGCGCGAAGGTGCCCGGATGCGGCTCGTAGGACGTCACCACGCTGCCCGGCCAGCGCGCCGTCGCCCAGAGCGCGAACGAGCCGACATTCGCCCCGATGTCGAGGATGTCGAGACCAACGCCGTCGAACCCCGTCTCGTACTCGCCCTCCAGCACGTCCTTGATCGCCCAGTGCATCGCGTCTGGCACGGCGAGGCTCATCGGAATATGCGCGATATAGTGCTTCACGTCGCCCCCCTGCGGAGGAGCGCCGCCTCTTGTCGCCGGGCATGACGAACTCACGCTCCGGCTCGCAGCCGCTCCCCAGCCCATCAGGAGCATTGCTCACGGGTTCGCACAAGTGCGTGAACGAACGGCTGGGCCGCTGGCGCGTTATTTTCCTGCGTTCAGCGCAGCTCCACGCTGACGACGCCGGGCGCCGCGCGCACCGCGTTCGCGATCTGCTGGTTGACCGGGTAGCGCCCGGGCAGCTCGATCTCGACCTCCTGCGCCCCCTCGTCGAGGATCATCACAAGCGCGACCTTGCCCTCGGCCTTGATGCCGTCGCCGCGCGGGCGCACCCGCTCGGCGATCGAGGCCAGCGCCTTGTCGTCGCGCAGATAGACCAGCAGGTCCTGCTTCTGGCGCGCGGCGAGATCGTCGAGCACCTCGACATCCTCGATGCGCGGGCGGACCTCCTCGCCGTCGAGAACGGCCGAGAGCCGCAGGACCAGCGCCCTGCCCGGCTCCAGCAGGTCGCGATGGCGCTGCAGTCCCTCCGAGAACAGGATCGCCTCGAACTGGCCGCTCGGATCCGAGAGCTGGACGATGCCCATCTTGTTGCCGGACTTGGTCCGCCGCTCGGACTTGTCGATCACCGAGACGGCGACCTTGGCGACGCCGGCGCCATTGGCGCGCACGGTCTGGGCGAATTCGGAAAAGCGCTGCACGCGCAGCCGCTTCAGCACATGGGCGTAATCGTCGAGCGGATGGCCCGACAGGAAAAAGCCGACGGCCTCGTGCTCGCGCCGCAGCCGCTCCGCCGCCGACCAGGGCTCGACCGGGGGAATGCGGAAAGCCTCCTGCGGGCCGCCCCCGCCGAACAGTTCGGACTGTCCGCCGAGAGCCGCCTCGCGGGTCCGATTCGACAAGGCCAGCATGCCGTCGATCGCCGCCATGGCGCGCGCCCGCTCCGGCTCCAGCGCATCGAGCGCGCCCGCCGCGATCAGCGCCTCGATGGTGCGCCGGTTCACCAGCCTGGTGTCGATCCGCCGCGCCAGATCGGCCAGGTCCCTGAACGGCCCGCCGGCCTGCCGCGCCGCCACGATCGAGGCCACGGCTGTCCCGCCGACCCCCTTGATCGCCGCCAGCGCATAATGGATCGCGCCCTCGGCCACGTCGAACTCGACGCCGGAACGGTTGATCGCCGGCGGCAGCACATTTATGCCCATGCGCTCGGCGTCGCGCCGGAATTCCGAGAGCTTGTCGGTGTTGCCCATGTCGAGCGTCATCGACGCCGCCATGAACTCGACCGGATGGTTCGCCTTCAGATAGGCGGTCTGGAAGGCGACGACCGCATAGGCGGCCGCATGGCTCTTGTTGAAGCCGTAATCGGCGAATTTCGCCAGCAGGTCGAAGATTTCGGACGCCACATCCTTCTTGATGCCGCCCTCGACCGCGCCCCGCACGAAGCGGTCCCGCTGGGCGTCCATCTCGGCCTTGATCTTCTTGCCCATGGCGCGACGCAGCAGGTCCGCCTCGCCGAGCGAATAGCCCGACAGCGCCTGCGCCACCTGCATCACCTGCTCCTGATAGACAATGATGCCATGCGTCTCGGCCAGGATCGGCTCCAGCTTGGGGTGCAGATAGGTCGGCGCCTCCTGCGCGAGCTTGCGGCGGCAATAGCTTGGGATATTGTCCATTGGGCCCGGTCGATAGAGCGCCACCAGCGCGATCAGGTCCTCGATCCGGTCGGCCTTCATCTCGACCAGCGCGCGCCGCATGCCCGCGCTTTCCACCTGGAACACGCCGACCACCTCGCCGCGCGCCAGCATCTCGTAGCTCTTGGGATCGTCGAAGGGCAGGCTCGCCAGATCGACATCGATGTCGCGCAGTTTGATCAGCTTCACGGCGGTGGTCAGCGTCGTCAGTGTCTTCAGGCCGAGGAAGTCGAACTTCACAAGGCCGGCCTGCTCGACCCATTTCATGTTGAACTGGGTCACCCGCATGCCGGTGCGCGGATCGACCGAGAGCGCGACCAGCTCCTCCAGAGGCCGGTCGCCGATGACGACGCCGGCCGCATGGGTCGAGGCGTGGCGGTGCAGCCCTTCGAGCTTCTGGCCGATCTCCAGCAACCGCGCGACGATGGGCTCCTCCTCCGCCGCCTGCTGCAGCTTCGGCTCGCCCTTGATCGCATCGACCAGCGAGATCGGCTTGGCCGGATTCTGCGGCACGAGCTTGGTCAGCTTGTCGACCTGGCCGTAGGGCATCTCCAGCACCCGGCCGACATCGCGCAGAACGCCGCGCGCCAGAAGCGTGCCGAAGGTGATGATCTGCGCGACGCGCTCGCGGCCGTAGCGCTGCTGCACGTAGTCGATCACCTCCTCGCGCCGGTTCTGGCAGAAATCGATATCGAAGTCGGGCATCGAGACGCGGTCGGGATTGAGGAAGCGCTCGAACAGCAGGCCGAAGCGCAGCGGATCGACGTCCGTGATCGTCAGCGCATAGGCGACGAGCGAGCCCGCGCCCGAGCCGCGGCCGGGCCCGACCGGAATGTCGTGGTCCTTGGCCCATTTGATGAAGTCGGCGACGATCAGGAAATAGCCCGGATACTTCATCCGGGCGATGACCGAGAGCTCGAAATCGAGCCGCTTCTCATAGTCTTCGATCGAGAAGCCCGGCGACGGGCCGTGCTTGGCGAGGCGCTCCGCAAGCCCGGCCTTGGCCTGCAGTTCGAGTTCGACCGCCTCGTCGAGGCCATTCTCGCCGCCGAAGCGCGGCAAGATCGGCTTGCGAAGGCCCACCCGCCAGGTGCAGCGCATCGCGATCTCGACGGTCGAGGCCAGCGCCTCGGGCAGATCGGCGAAGCGGCGCTTCATCTCGGCGCGGCTGGCGAAATGGTGCTGCGGCGTCACCCGCCGGCGCTCGCCATCGGAGACCAGCCGCCCGCCCGCCACCGCCAGAAGCGCGTCATGGGCGTCGTAATCGGCCGGCTTGGCGAAGAACGGCTCGTTTGTCGCGACGATGGCGACATCCATGTCGTAGGCGAGCTTGAGGATCTGCGCCTCCAGCGCCGCCTCGCCCTCCGCGCCATGGCGCTGGACCTCGACATAAAGCCGGTCGCCGAAGATGCTCGCCAAAGTCGAGAGCCGTGCCTTCGCCTGCGCCGCCTGTCCGTTTCGCAAGGCGAGATCGACCGGCCCGCCATGGCCGCCGGTCAGCGCGATCAGCCCGTCATGATGCTCGCTTAGCCGGTCTATCGTCGACAGCGGCTGGCCCGAGCCGCCGCTCGCCAGGCAGGCCGCGGTGACGAGCTTCATCAGGTTGCCGTAGCCGGCTTCGTTCATCGCCAGCAGCACGAGATGCGGCGGGGTCTGGCTGAGCGCGGGCTTGCGTCCGCCTTCGGCCTCGTCTGCGAAATCGACCGAGAGCTGCGCCCCGGCGATCGGCTGGATGCCGGAGCCGGCGAGCTTTTCCGAGAATTCCAGCGCGCCGAACAGGTTGTTCGTGTCGGTCAGGGCGAGCGCCGGCTGGCCGTCGGCGGCCGCCATCTTGGCGATGGTCGGAACCGTCATCGCGCCTTCGAGCAGCGAATAGCTCGAATGGACGTGGAGATGCACGAAGCCGATCTCGGACAGGATGCGCCCCTCGCTGTCGTCCCGGCCCATCATCCGCCCTCGCCCGCGGCGCGACTCGTTCGCGCCGCCTCCAGATCATTTGTGGTCTCCGGACGCGCAGCGTCCAGCCGCCAGATGACGCAGCCCCGGGCGGGCTGTGGATGGCTCAGACCTGCACGCCGGAGAACAGCGCCGCCCAGAGCCAGATCATGCCGAGGAACAATCCGAGCGAGGCCAGCTCCGCCAGACCCGCCGCAACCTTACGCATCGCAATCATCGCCGCCTCCTGATGTTCTTTCTATGTTCATTTAAATTCATGTTTTGTTCCCGTCAATGCCGATGCGTCAGTTCCATCCTGCACAATTGGATGGCGGTTAACAGGCGGTAAGCAAGGTTGGCTGGCGGTTAACGCCGGAGCGGCCAGCCGACCCTGGCATCTTAGAGCCCTCTCGAAACTCGCTCTGGCGAGTCTGCTGGCGTGGCGTTCGAGAACCGGAGCGGAGCGGACTTATTGTCCGAGAGCACCGGAAGCGCAGAACGCCGCGTCAGACGGACGCCAGAGTAGAGTTTCGGGACGGGCTCTCAGTCGAGCGGCACCACAAGCCCTTCGCGGATCGTCACCTGCCGGTCCATGCGGCGCGCGAGATCGAGATTGTGGGTCGCGATCAACGCCGCCAGACCCGAAGCCCGCGCCAGCGCGACCAGCGTCGAGAAGACGTGCAGCGAGGTCACCGGGTCGAGATTGCCGGTCGGCTCGTCGGCCAGGAGCAGGCGCGGCGTGTTGGCCATCGCCCGGCCGATGGCGACGCGCTGCTGCTCGCCGCCGGAGAGTTCGCCGGGCAGATGGTCGAGCCGTTCGCCAAGACCGAGAAAGGTCAGCAGTTCGGCGGCGCGCTCCTGCGCCAGTCCCTTGTCGAGCCCGCGGATGCGCTGCGGCAGCACGACGTTCTCCAGCGCGCTGAACTCCGGCAGCAGATGGTGGAACTGGTAGACGAAGCCGATCTCGGTGCGGCGCAGGCGCGTGCGGCCGGCGTCGTCGAGCCTGGCCGTCGCCATGCCGCCGATGAAGACCTCGCCGGCGTCGGGCTTCTCCAGCAGGCCCGCGACATGCAGCAGCGTCGATTTGCCAGTGCCGCTCGGCGCGACCAGCGCCACGAGTTCGCCCGGCCAGAGCGCGAAATCCGCTTTCCGCAGGATCTCCAGCGGCGCGTCGGTCTGGGGATAGAAGCGCTCGACCTGGGACAGGAAGAGCGCGGGCGTCTCGCGTACCATTCGCTTCAGCCCATCCTCAGCGCCTGGACGGGGTCGAGCCGCGCCGCCTTCCAGGCCGGGTAGAGCGTCGCCAGCAGCGACAGCGTCAGCGCCATCGCGACGACGCTCGCGACCTCGCGCCAGTCGATCACCGAGGGGATGTCGCTGAGGAAGCGCACCGTGGGATCCCAGAGATTGGCCCCGGTGATCCAGTTCAGCGCCGCCATGATCGACTTGATGTTGTTGGCGAAGACCACGCCGAGGCCAAGCCCCGCCAGCGTGCCGAAGACGCCGATCGCCGCCCCCGTGATCAGGAAGACCCGCAGCACGGTGCCGCGCGTCGCGCCCATGGTCCGCATGATCGCGATGTCGGCGGTCTTGTCCTTCACCAGCATGATCAACCCGGAGACGATGTTCAGCGCCGCCACCAGCACGATCAGCGCCAGGATGATGAACATCACGTTCCGCTCGACCTCCAGCGCGTTGAAGAAAGTGCGGTTGCGCTGCCGCCAGTCCGACAGCACCAGCGGGCGCGGCGCATCGGCCTCGATCGCGTCGCGCACGGCCTGAGTCCGGTCGGGATTGTCGACGAAGATTTCGATGACGTTCACGTCGCCGTCGCGGTTGAAATAGGCCTGGGCTTCGACGAGCGGCATGAACACGAATGAGGCGTCGAACTCGGTCATGCCGATCTCGAAGATCGCCTGCACCGGATAGGCCTTGATCCTGGGCGCGGTGCCGAATGGCGTCGAGGCCCCGCGCGGCGAGACGATGGTGATCGATTCCCCGACCGTCAGACCCAGCGAGTTCGCCAGCCTCTGGCCGATCGCGACGCCGCCGCCCGAATCGAAGCCGTCGAGCGTGCCACGCCGGATGTTGCCGCCGACGAAGGGGATCGCCTTGATGTCGGCCTCCAGGATGCCGCGCACCAGCACGCCGCCATTGCCGGTCTGCGAGGAGGCCAGCGCCTGCCCCTCGACCAGCGGGATCGCCTGTCTGACGCCCTGCACCTTCCGCAGCCGCTCGGCGACCGCCATGTAGTCGTCGAGCGGCCGGTCGATCGGCGTGGCGAAGATATGCCCGTTCACGCCGACGATCTTCTCCAGCAGCTCCTTGCGGAAGCCGTTCATCACCGACATCACGATGATCAGCGTCGCGACGCCGAGCAGAATGCCCAGGAACGAGAAGCCGGCGATCACCGAGACGAAGCCCTCGCGCCGGCGCGTCCGCAGATAGCGCCCGGCCAGCAGCCATTCGAAGCCGGCGAAGGCGCGCGTCCCGGTCGGCTGCGGCTCGGCTGCGACCGGCGTTTCGACGGCGACGTTCACGCAGCCTTGTCCTTGAAGCGGTCGAGCGCGGCCTCGATCGCGACGCTCTCGCGCTCGCCACTGGTCCGGCGCTTGATCTCGACCTTGCCCTCGGCCAGCCCCTTGGGGCCGACGATGATCTGCCAGGGCACGCCGATCAGGTCGGCGGTGGCGAATTTTCCGCCCGGCCGCTCGTCGGTGTCGTCGTAGAGCGCATCATAGCCCTTCGCCAGCAGCGACTTGTAGAGCTTTTCGCAGGCCGCGTCCGTGCCGGCGTCGCCCGTCTTGAGGTTCAGCACCGCCACGTCGAAGGGCGCGATCTCATCGGGCCAGACGATGCCGCCATCGTCATGGCCGGCCTCGATCAGCGCCGCCACCAGCCGGCTCGGGCCGATGCCGTAGGAGCCCATATGCACGGGCGTCTGCTGGCCATCGGGGCCGGTGACGGTCGCGCCCATCGGATCGGAGTATTTCGTGCCGAAGTAGAAGATGTGACCGACCTCGATGCCGCGCGCCGAAACCTGCGCGTCGCTGGGAATCGCCTCGTAAGACGCCTTGTCATGCATCTCGTCGGTGGCCGCATAAAGGCTGGTCCATTTTTCGACGATCGCCTTCAGCCCCTCGACGCTGTCGAAATCGGTGTCGGCGGCCGGCGTCTCGAAATCGAGATAGTCCTTGTGGCAGAAGACCTGGCTCTCGCCGGTCGAGGCCAGCACGATGAACTCGTGGGACAGATCCCCGCCGATCGGCCCGGTATCGGCCCGCATCGGGATCGCCTTCAGGCCGAGCCGCGCGAAGGTGCGAAGATAGGCCGTGAACATGCGGTTATAGGCATGGCGCGCCGCGGCCTGGTCGATGTCGAAGGAATAGGCGTCCTTCATCAGGAATTCGCGTCCGCGCATCACGCCGAAGCGCGGCCGGCGCTCGTCGCGGAACTTCCACTGGATGTGGTAGAGGTTCAGCGGCAGGTTCTTGTAGGACTTCACATAAGTGCGGAAGATGTCGGTGACCATTTCCTCGTTGGTCGGGCCGTAGAGCATTTCGCGCTTGTTGCGGTCGGTGATCCGCAGCATCTCCTCGCCATAGGCGTCGTAGCGCCCGCTCTCGCGCCAGAGATCGGCCGACTGGATCGTCGGCATCAGGATCTCGATCGCGCCGGAGCGGTTCTGCTCCTCGCGGACGATCCTGTTGATCTTCTCGAGCACGCGCAGGCCGAGCGGCAGCCAGGAGTAGATGCCGGCCGATTGCTGGCGGATCATGCCGGCGCGCAGCATGAGGCGGTGCGAGACGATCTCGGCCTCCCGGGGCGCATCGCGCAGGATCGGCAGGAAGTAGCGGGAGAGACGCATCGGGGAACTCTTGGAAAAATCGAAGCCCGCGGCCGGGCGCGGTTGAGTCGGGCAGGCAGAGACAGCATCGCCATTGCTCGCATGCAAATGCAAATGCAAATCGGACCGGTCGGTGGCTGGACCGGCAGTCGGCGCAGGGTCGCCGCTCAGCGCTGGGAGAATTTTTGCGTGAGCCGCGCGTTCACGGCCGGCGGCACGAAGGCCGAAACGTCGCCGCCCATGCCGGCGATCTGACGCACCAGCGTGGCGGTGATCGGCCTGACCCCGGTCGAGGCCGGCAGGAACACCGTCTGGATGTCGCCATCCATCGTCCGGTTCATGCCGGCGAGCTGCATCTCGTAGTCCAGGTCGGAGCCGTCGCGCAGCCCGCGCACGAACAGGGTCGCACCGGCCTCGCGCGCCGCCCAGATCGCCAGCCTGTCGAAGCTGACGACTTCGATGACGACGCCGGCCTCGCGCGCGATCGGACCGGCGACCTCGCGCAGCAGTTCGGCGCGCTCCTCGCCCGAGAAGATCGGCGTCTTGCCGGGATGCACGCCGATGGCGATGACAAGCCGGTCGCAGAGCCGGCAGGCGCCCGAAATCACGTCGAGATGGCCATTGGTGACGGGGTCGAACGATCCCGGATAGAAGGCTGTGCGTGTCATGGCCAAAGGGTTATCCCCTGCCCGCCTGGCCGACAAGCCGGCTTAGGCGGCGCGCACCTGCGCGATGAACTGGTCGATGCGCGATTTCAGCGAGCTGGCAAGGCCGGCGAGTTCGTTCGAGGCGTGCTTGACCGAGGCCGCCGCCTCCGAGGTCTGCTGCGAGGCGCTCGAGACCAGGCTGGTGGCGTCGCCGATGCGGCTGAACTCCACCGTCGCCGCGCCGACATCGGCGACGATCGCATGCGTGACGCCGTGCTGATGGCGCATCGCCTCCGCGGTCCGGCGCACCGTGTCGCTGAGATCGGCGATCATGCTGCGGATGCCGGCTATGGCCTCGACCGTCGCGCCGGTCGCCTGGTTCATGGTCGCGATCTGGCGCGAGATGTCCTCGATCGCGCGCGCCGTCTGGCCGGACAGCCCCTTCACCTCCGAAGCGACCACGGCGAATCCCCTGCCCGCCTCGCCGGCCCGCGCCGCCTCGATCGTCGCGTTGAGGGCGAGCAGATTGGTTTGCGCGGCGATGTCCGAGATCAGGCCGATCACGTCGGAGACGCGGTCCGCGCCGGCCGCGAGCTCGTCGACGACGGCGCCCATCTGGTCGGCATAGTCGCGGGCCGAGCGCGCCGAGGCGTCCGAGGACTGGACGTCGTCGTCGAGCCGGTCGATCGCGAGGCGCAGGTCACGCGCCGCTTCCTCGATCGAACTCATCCGGAAGATCGCGCGCGAGGTCGATTCGTGCATGGTGCCGGCACTGGACTGGGTCTCGTTCGCGCCACTCGCGAGTTCGCTCGCCGTGACGCCGAGTTCCTCCGCGGCGGAGGAGACGGCGCTCGTGACGCCCATCACCGAGCGTTCGAGATCGGCGGCGAGGTCGGCCAGCAGGGCGGCGCGCTGACGATCCGCGTCGGCCTCGCGCTCCTCGCGCTCGCGCAGCAGCGTCTGGCCGCTACGCTCCGTGCTCTCCCGGATTTTCTGGACCGACAGGGCGATGGCGCCGATCTCGTCGTTGCGCTGCGCCCCGGCGATTCGCAGATTGGTGTTTCCGGCGGCGATCGCGGCGAGCGCCGTGGCGAGCCCGCCGATCGGCCGGGCGACGGAAAGACCAAGAAACAGCGCGACGAGCAGAACCGGCCCGAGCACGATGAGTCCGGAGATCACGATGGCGTGGCGCAGCTTCTCCAGCACCGCGAAGGCGGTCTGTTCGGGCTCCGTCAGCCAGAGCAGCCAGGTCCAGCCGTCGATCGATATCTTCCGCCCCGTCGCCACCAGAGCCGCGCCGTCCCGGCTCTTCATCGGCAGCACGACGCCTTCGCCTGCCTCCAGACGCGCCCTGTCGAGCGTTTCGACAGGCGCGCCCGGCGCCCTTCGAAGCGCCGGATTGGAGCGCATGAAGCCATCGGTCCCGACCACATACACGCTGACATGGCGCGACGCGCTGGCGCTGGCGCCGAGCGCGGTGTCGATCATGGAGGCGTTGACCGAAATGATTAGCGTGCCCTCGACCGCGCTGGAGCTGGCGTCGGCGCTCGTGAAGCGCTGGGCCAGAAATGCGCGCGAATCGCCTCCTGCGGGGTCGTAGGGCGCAAAATCGAACACCGCCTGTTGACCCGGCGACAGTTTACGGGCCGCCTCGAACACCGCGCCGAGTCCGGAATTCGCCAGATCCGGCTCACTGAGCAGGCGGCCGAATTCCGGCCCCTTGGTGACGCTGTAGACGACGCGCCCGCGGGCGGAAACGAGAAAGATGTCGGCGTAGCCGAACTGCCTGAGAGCGGCGGAGTAGGTCTCGTGGATCGGGATATGGCGCCAGGAATAGCCGTGGTTGTGCCCACTGCCCGTCAGGGCCATGCGCTCGTCCGTGAAGAGAGAGCCATCACCTTGATAATGCGACAGGATCTGCTTCAGGTCGTACGGGCCGAGCTCCATCCATTTGCCGATTTCCTCGAGCGAGGTCACGGCATAGGCGCTTCGCGCCTGAACGGCGAGTTCGGACCGGATCTGCGTCCAGCGCCGCGCGAGCGCGTCGGCGTGGCTTTCGGCGAGGACGTTCAGGCGCTCGCGAACCGCATCCCGGGACCAGGCGGCAACGGCGTAATAGGCCGAGGCTCCGACGGCCAGCGCAGCCAGGCACGCGAGCGCCAGCATCGCGGCAGGTAGCCTGATCCTGAGGCTGAACAAGCGGGTGAACTCCGGCTGACATCGTGTCCAAGTCGCGTCAGAGAACAACCATTGCGTTAACGTTCGTTGAAGGTGCGGTCGATCAAGCCAAGGCCATGACGGTCGGCCTTGCCCGCATCATGGGATTAATGCCGCCAGGGCGGCAGCGCTTCCGATGATGACCGACGAGAAGACCAGCGCGACGGCGATGAATGACTGGCGGCGCCGACTGTCGAACCTGCGGGAAAAGGGCATGGGCTGCTCTCGGCGAATCGGCGACATCTCGCGTTACCCTGCGTGATGCCGGCCTCGGGCCGTCCCGTGGCGAGAAGATGACGAAATCATGACCGCGACCGCCGTCTGGTTTCCCGATTGCGTCACCGCCCTGTTCCCGCCTAAACCGCCCGCATGCTCACCCTCAACGACATCACCTACCGGCTCGGCGAGCGCCTGCTGCTGGACCATGCCGGCGCATCGCTGCCCGACGGCGCGCGCGTCGGCCTCGTCGGCCGCAACGGCACGGGCAAGACGACGCTGTTCCGCATCATCACCGGCGATCTCTCGCCCGAGGGCGGCAGCGTGCATCTGCCGAAGGGACGACGCATCGGCGGCGTCGCGCAGGAGGCGCCCGGCGGCCCGGAGACGCTGATCGAGGTCGTGCTCGCCGCCGACACCGAGCGCGCCGCTCTGCTGGCGGAATCAGAGACCGCGACCGACCCGCTCCGCATCGCCGAGATCGGCACGCGGCTGGCCGACATCGACGCCCATTCGGCTCCCGCGCGCGCCGCGACGGTCCTCCACGGACTGGGCTTCGACGAGGCGGCCCAGCAGCGGCCCTGCTCGGATTTTTCCGGCGGCTGGCGGATGCGCGTCGCGCTCGCCGCCGTGCTGTTCTCGCAGCCCGACCTGCTGCTGCTCGACGAGCCGACCAATTATCTCGATCTCGAAGGCACGCTCTGGCTCTACGACTATCTCGAGCGCTATCCGCACACCGTGCTGGTCGTGAGCCATGACCGCGAACTGCTCGATGCCTGCGTCGACCACATCCTGCATCTCGATGGCGGCAAGCTGACGATCTATCGCGGCGGCTACACCTCCTTCGCGAAACAGCGCGCCGAAAAGCAGATGCAGCTCTCCAAGGCGAAGGAGAAGCAGGACGCGGAGCGCAAGCACCTGCAGGCCTTCGTCGACCGCTTCAAGGCGAAAGCCTCGAAGGCGAGGCAGGCGCAGTCGCGCGTCAAGCGGCTCGAAAAGATGGAATCGATCGCCACCATCGTCGATCGCGACGTCCAGCCCTTCAGCCTGCCCGGCCCCGAGCGCCCGCTCGCCCCGCCGATGATCGTGCTGAACGACGCCAGCGCCGGCTATGGCGAGCGCAAGGTGCTCTCGCGCCTCAACCTGACGCTGCTGCCCGACGACCGCATCGCCCTGCTGGGCTCCAACGGCAACGGCAAGTCGACCTTCTGCAAGCTGATCGGCGGACGTCTTGCGCCGCTCTCGGGCGAGATGCGGAAATCCTCCAAGCTGGAGACGGCCTATTTCGCCCAGCACCAGCTCGACGAATTGCGGCTGGAGGATACGCCGGTCGCCCATCTGCGCGATCTGATGCCTGACGCGCCCGAGGCGAAGGTGCGCTCCAAGGCGGCCCAGATCGGCTTCCCAGCGCAGAAGGCCGAGACGCCGGTCAAGAACCTCTCAGGCGGCGAGAAAGCGCGGCTGATGCTGGGGCTGGCCGCCTTCGGCGGCCCTCACCTGCTGATCCTCGACGAGCCGACCAACCATCTCGACATCGACAGCCGCACCGCTCTGGTCAACGCTATCAACGACTATCCCGGCGCGGTCATCCTCGTCAGCCACGACCGCTTCCTGATCGAATCCTGCGCCGACCGGCTCTGGCTCGTCGGCGACGGCACCGTGAAGAACTTCGACGGCGACATGGAGGATTACCGCGCGCTGGTCCTCGGCGGCGCGAAGGCGGCGCGGCGCGAGAAGCAGGCGGAGGCCGCCCCTGCCGCCAATGGCAAGGCCGACGATCGCAAGGGCGCGGCGGTGAAGCGCGCCGCGCAAGGGCCGCTGCGCCAGAAGCTCAACCTCGCCGAAGCGAAGATCGCCAGGCTGACGGGCCTGATCGAAAAGGTCGACGGCGTTCTCGGCAACGGCGCGGCCTTCGCCCGCGACCCCGGCAAGGCTCTTCTGCTCTCGCGACAACGGGCGGAACTGGCGGAGGCGCTTGCCGCGGCGGAGGAGGAGTGGCTCGGACTGAGCGAGGAATTGGAGAGCGCGTGAGCGCGCGCCCTTGGCTCGGTCCCCTCACCCCTGCCCCGGCTTCACGATCCGCGCCAGCCTGTTGTCGGTGAACATGTAGATCTCGCGGCCGCCGGGCTCGGAATAGAGCACCTGAACCTCGCGCTGGCCCTTGCCGCTGTCGCCGATCAGCACGTCGGTCGGCCGCGTTCCCTTGAGCCTGACCAGTTCGCATTCGGTGATGCCCTCCGCGATCGCCGGCGGCAGGACCTGTCCCGATGCGTCGGATTCGCACGCGCCTTCGGCCGTCAGTCGCCCATCCTGCGACACGGCGCGCGCGGGCGCGCTTGCGATCGCGGTCGATGCCGGCGCCGTGTCGCGGCCCTCGCTCTTCTCGGACATGAACGAAAAGCCGCCGATGTCGACGGAGCAGCCGCCGAGCGCGAGCGCGCAGGCGAGCAGAACAGGAATTTTCACGCTTTTTTCTCCCAGCGGCCCGCCTCGTCCTGCTGCCAGTAGCTGGCGCTCTGGCCGGACGCCTTGACCGTCTTCCAATCCTCGCGGGCGGCGGTGAGCGCCTGCGGATCGTCACCGTCGAATATCAGCACGACGCGCTCATAGCCCTGCAATGCGTCGGGAATACGGACGCCGTCGGCGCAGATCCTAACCTGCGCTGCGTTGGGGTTGTGGGCTTGGGTCGTCAGCACGATGGCGTTTCCCGCCGCATCCGGCTCGGCCGCCGTGACATGGGGCAGAAACCCCTCGTCGGAATAGGTCCAGAGCCGGTCGTCGAGCGCCGACAGCCGCTCCTCGCTGGAGACCTCGATCACGACCCTTTGTCCGCGCGACAGGGCCCGCTCCAGAATGGTCGGCAGGACCTGTTCGAGCGGGCGCGACTGCAGGTGGAAGAACAGGATCTCGGTCAAGCCGCGACTAGCTCTCGTAGTGATCCGCGACCAGCCGGTCGAGCAGGCGCACGCCCCAGCCCGAGCCCCAGGAGCGGTTGGTTTCGCTGCTGGGCGAGCCCATGCCGGTGCCGGCGATGTCGAGATGCGCCCAGGGGCAGTCGTTGACATGGCGCTGCAGGAACTGCGCGGCGGTGATCGCGCCGCCATGGCGGCCGGCCGAGTTCTTCATGTCGGCGAATTTCGAGTCGATCATCTTGTCGTAGGCTTTTCCGAGCGGCATCCGCCAGACGCTCTCGCCCGTGGCTTTCCCCGCCGCCGAAAGCCGCTCGGCAAGCGCGTCGTCGTTGGAGAACATCCCGGCGTTCTCCTGCGCCAGCGCCACCAGGATGGCCCCTGTCAGCGTCGCCAGGTTGATCATGAAGCGCGGCTTGAAGCGGTCCTGCGCGTACCAGAGCACGTCGCCCAGCACGAGCCGCCCTTCGGCGTCCGTATTGACGATCTCGATGGTCTGGCCCGACAACGATGTGACGATGTCGCCCGGCCGCTGGGCGTTGCCGTCGGGCATGTTCTCGACGACGCCGATCACGCCGATGGCGTTGACCTTCGCCTTGCGGGCGGCCAGCGCATGCATCAGCCCGGTGACGCAGGCCGCGCCCGCCATGTCGCCCTTCATCTCCTCCATGCCGCCGCCGGGCTTGAGCGAGATGCCGCCCGAGTCGAAGGTCACGCCCTTGCCGATGAAGGCGACGGGCTGCGCCGAGGATTTGTCGCCGTTCCAGCGCATCACCACGACGCGGCTTTCGCGGCGCGAGCCCTGCCCGACCGCGAGCAGCGCCCGCATGCCGATCTTCTTCAACTGCTTCTCGTCGAGGATCTCGATCTCGACGCCGAGCTTCTCCAGCTTCGCCGCCCGATCGGCGAACTCCTCCGGATAGAGCACGTTGGGCGGTTCGTTGACGAGGTCGCGCGCGATCTCGACGCCGGCGGCGACCGCCTCGCGCGCCTTCAGCGCCTTCCTGACCAGCGCCGGATCGCCGACGCGCAGCGTCACGGTCTTCGTCTTCGGCTCGGCCTCGGCCTCGGTGTCGTCGGTCTCCCTGTTCCTGGTCCTGGCCTTGGTCTTGTAGCGGTCGAAGGCATAGGCGCGCAGCCGCATCCCGAGCGCCATCTCGGCGACCTCGTCGGCGCTCAGCTCTCCCTCGAGCAGCGCCGCGATCACATCCGCGCTGCGGCCATTGCCGAGGCGGCCCGCGATCGCGCCGCCGAGCCTGGCGAAGTCCAGCGTCTCGCGCTCCCTGGCCGGTCCGACGCCGATGACGATCAGCCGCTGGTAGCCGGCGCCGTCGGGCGCGAGCAGCGTCAGGCCCGACAGCGCCTTGCCCTTGAAGCGCTCGGCGGCGGCCGCACGCGCCAGCAGGCCATGCGCGCCCTCGCCCAGCCACTCCTCGGCCGCCCGAGGCGGGGTCAGCCCGTCGCCGACGAGAACGACGAGGTCCTCCGCCGCGATCGCGTTCAGGGCTTTGACCTCGAGCTTCAGGCGCTGCGACATGGAATGGCTCACAATGTTGCGAAAGGGATGCGGAAGGGAGCGTAACGATCGGGACACAAACGATTCCCGTTTGCGCCATGATTGCGCCTATACCATAGGGTGTAAGCGCCGAAGCGTCCAAATGCGCCAGCGAAAACGGGCGCGTCCAGAAGGCCCAGCGACCGAAAGCCGCCGCGTGATCCTGAACCGCCTCGACCGCTATATCCTGAAGATCGCGACGATCGCATCCATCGTGCTGCTGATCGGGCTGACCAGCGTGATCTGGGTCACGCAAGCGCTGCGCGAGGTCGATCTGATCACCGGCAAGGGGCAGACTGTCCTGATCTTCTTCACGGTGACGCTGCTCTCGCTGCCGGCGCTGATCGCGGGCATCGCGCCCGTCGCCCTGTTCATGGCGACGCTCTACACGCTGAACCGGCTCAACGGCGATTCCGAGCTGATCGTGATGAACGCCGCCGGAATCGCGCCCTACCGGCTGACCAAGCCCTTCATCGTGCTGACGGTCGCGGTGTCGCTCGCCGTCGGCTGGATATCGCTCTCGGTGATGCCGGCGGGCTTTCGCATGCTGCGCGACCTGATCACCACGATCCGGGCCGATTTCGTCGCCAACGTCGTCAAGGAAGGCCAGTTCGTCTCGCTCGAATCCGGCGTCACCTTCCATTACCGCGAGCGCTCCGGCGACGCTTTGGTCGGCATCTTCATGCAAGACCGGCGCGATCCGACCCAGCCTGCGATCTATGTGGCCGAACGCGGCCGCACCGCCGATGTCGACGGCCAGAACTTCCTGATGCTTGAGCGCGGCACGATCCAGCGCGAGAACAGGCAGGACACGACCTCGATCATCTCGTTCGAGCGCTATGCGCTGAACCTCTCGGCGCTCTCGGGCGATCCGACCGGCGGCGCCGGCGAGGGCAGCGGCGACAGGGTGGTCTACAAGCCGCGCGAACGAACCACCTGGGCGCTGCTGAACCAGGACCGCAACGAGCATTACTACAAGACGCAGGAAGGCCGCTTCCGGGCCGAGCTGCACAACCGGCTCTCGGCGCCGCTCTATCCGATCGCCTTCATGCTGATCGCCTTCGCCTTCCTCGGCGAGGCCCGCACCACCCGGCAGGGCCGCGCCAGCGCGATCCAGGTCGCGATCTTCATCGTCGGCGCGACCAGGATCGGGGCCTATGCCGCCTGGACGGCCAGCGTGCGCTCGCCCTTCGCCGCGGTCCTGCTCTACATCCTGCCGGTCGTCGCGATCATCCTCTCGCTCGCGCTGATCCTCTATGGCGAGCGGCTGCGCCCGGTGCTGGGGCGGCTGGCCGCTCCGCTGCTGGCGCCGGTCGCGGGGCTGACCGCCCGGCTCAGGCGCGCCTGATGCTGTTGACCACAACCTTCGGCCGCTACCTGACGCGGCGCTTCGCCCGCGCGATCCTCGGCGTCTTCGGCACCTTCTTCTTCCTGATCGGCACGCTCGATTTCGTCGAGCTGATGCGGCGCGCCGGCGATTCGCCGATCGCGACCACCGCCCAGATCGTCAGGCTGGCGCTGTATCGCGCGCCGGCCGTCGCCGAGCAGATATTTCCCTTCGCGGCGCTCTTCGGCGGGATGTTCGCGCTGCTGACGCTGAGCCGGAAGCTGGAGCTCGTCGTCGCCCGCTCGGTCGGCGTCTCGGCCTGGCAGTTCCTGCAGCCGGCGGCGCTCGTCGCGGGCCTGATCGGCCTGCTCTCGATCCTGGTCTACAACCCGGTCGCGGCCGAGCTGAAGCGCAGCGCCACCCTGCTGGAGGCGCGGCTGTTCGTGCGCGCGAGCCAGGCGCCGACCAACCAGGAGATTTGGCTCAGGCAGCACAGCGTCGACGGGCAGTCGATCGTGCGCGCCGCGGGCGCCCTGCCCGACGGCGACGGGTTGTCACAGGTCGCGATCTTCAGCTTCGGTCCGGGCGGCGGCTTCACCGAGCGCGTCGACGCCAGGCAGGCCGTGCTGCATCGCGGCTTCTGGGAGCTCAGCGACGCCCGCGTGATCTCCGCCATGGAAGAGCCACAGAGCTACCCGACCTATCTCGTCGCGACGACGCTGGAGCCCGATCAGATGCGGCAAAGTTTCACGCCGCCCGATGCCGTCGGGTTCTGGGCGATGCCGACGGTGATCGAGCGGACGAAGAATGCCGGCCTCGACGCCACGCGCTACGAATTGCGCTATCAGTCTTTGATGGCGCGGCCGTTGCTGCTCGTCGCCATGGTTCTCGTGGCGGCGTCCGTTTCTTTAAGATTTTTCAGGTTTGGTGGTGTGACCAGACTGGTGGTAGGTGGCGTCGCGGCGGGCTTCATGCTCTATGTTGCGACGCAATTGTCGGAGGAGCTGGGCTCCGCGGGGATCGTCAATTCCGCGGTTGCGGCCTGGTTGCCGGCGATCGTGGGGACGATGCTCGGGTCGCTTGCTCTCCTTCATCAGGAAGACGGATAAATCGTACTGTGCCTATGGTTAATTTAGGATTGAGCGTATGGCTTCTGGCGTGAGACGCATGGCGCGCATGGCTGCCGCGACCGCGCTCGCGTCGAGCCTGGCCGCCCTGTTGGCGTCGGGCGCTCTGGCGCAGGCGCCCGCCAAGCCGCAGGAGCGGATGGTCGTCGACGCGCGCGAACTGATCTACAACAACGACAACAACACCGTCGCCGCCGTCGGCTCCGTGCAGATCCTGTATCAGGGCCGCACCATCGAGGCCGACCGCGTGGTCTACGACCGCGCCAGCAAGCGCGTCGTGGCGACCGGCAACGCCCGCATCACCGAGGCCAACGGCACCGTCATCACCGGCGACCGCTTCAACCTCACCGACGATTTCCGCGACGGCTTCATCGATTCGCTGCAGGTCCAGAATCCCGACCGCACGCGCTTTTCCGCGCCGCGGGCCGAGCGCACCGACGGCGAGACCTTCGTCTTCGACAAGGGCATCTATACCGCCTGCGACGCCTGCAAGGACAATCCCGAGCGGCCGCCGCTCTGGCAGGTCCGCGCCGCCAGGATCATTCACAAGAAGTCCGAGCAGACGATCTACTACGAGGATGCGCGGCTCGAATTCGCCGGCATCCCGATGGCCTATCTGCCCTTCATGTCGGGGCCGGACTCGACCGTGAAGCGCAAGACCGGCGTGCTCTCGCCGCGCTACCTCAACACCGAGGCGCTCGGGGTCGGCGTCGCCGTGCCCTATTTCTTCAATCTGGCGCCGAACTACGACGTCACGCTGACGCCGACCTACCTCTCGCGCCAGGGTTTCCTCGGCCAGGCGGAATGGCGTCACCGGCTGTCGAACGGCTCCTACATGATCCGCGGCGCCGGCATCAACCAGCAGGAGCCGGAGGCCTTTCTCGCGGCGCCGTTCGGCGCCGCCAACAAGGATTTCCGCGGCTCGCTGGAGACCAGCGGCAAGTTTTTCATCAACCCGCGCTGGAACTTCGGCTGGAACGTCTCGATGTCGACGGATCGCTGGTTCTACCGGAACTACCGGATCCAGAGCGAGACCGTCAGCGCGACGACCTTCCTGCAGGAATCGATCTCGACGGTCTACCTGAACGGGCAGAGCCCGTCGGCCTGGTTCGATCTGCGCGGCTACTACTTCCAGCCCCTGACCGCCAATGACTGGCAGAAGCAGCAGCCCGTCGTCCTGCCCGCGCTCGATTACAACAAGCGCATCGAGAAGCCGTCCTTCCTCGGCGGCGAGATCGCCTTCAACGTCAACGTCACCAGCCTCCACCGCGAGGCCGCGGCCTACCAGCAGCTCCCGCGCCAGACTGCGACGCTCATCAACACGGCCAGCAGCGGGTCGCTCTATGACGGCTGCGCCATCTACCAGAAGGACACCTGCCTGGTGCGCGGCCTGGCGGGCAACATCTCGCGCGCGACGGCGGAAGTGTCCTGGCGGCGCAATTTCATCGACCCGATCGGACAGGTCTGGACACCCTATGCGTCGCTGCGTGCCGACATCTTCTCGATCAATCCCTCGACGACGCAATATTACAATGCCTTTGCCGCCACCATCGCCGACACCTCCAACGAGGTCTTCGGGCGGGCGATGCCGGCGATCGGCCTGATGTATCGCTACCCCTTCGTCGCCAGGACCGGCTGGGGCACGCATATCATCGAGCCCGTGGCGCAGGTCGTGGCGCGGCCCAACGAGACCTCGAGCCTGCGCGTCGCCAACGAGGATTCGCAGAGCCTGGTGTTCGACGACACCAACCTGTTCGAATGGAGCGGCAAGTTCTCCGGCTACGACCGGCTCGAGGGCGGCAGCCGCGCCAATGTCGGCGCCCTTTACACGGGCCGGTTCGGCAAGGAGGCCTATGCCAACCTTCTGCTCGGCCAGTCCTTCCACCTCGGCGGACGCAACTCCTTCAGCCGCGGCGATCTGGTCAACGCCGGGCTCGATTCCGGCCTGGAAACCGATGCCTCGGATATCGTCGCGCGCGCCCAGATCTCGCCGATCAGGGGCCTGTTCTTCACCAGCGCCGCGCGTCTCGACGCCGCGACCTTCGAGACGCAGCGCGTCGACGCCGCCGCGACCTATTCCAACAGCATCATTTCCGCCTCTGTCGGCTATGGCCGCTACGAGCCCCAGCCCAATCTCGGCATCAACCGCCGGCGCGAGGGCCTGTCGCTCTCCTCCTCCGTCGCGGTGACGCAGAACTGGAAGCTGCGCGCCGGTGTTTTGTTCGACCTCGACAAGTACAAGTTCGACCGCGAGCGCTATCGCGACGCGCTCGCCGCCTATCAGCTCTCGCCGGTCGGCACGCCGCCGACATTTCCCAGAACCGGCCTGTTCCAGACCGCCTCGACCTCGTTCGGCATAAACTACACCGACGAGTGCACGATCTTCGACATCGCCTATACGCAGAACTATGCCGACCGGCAGTCCGGCGCCACCAAGGACACGCGCACCGTGCTGTTCCGGCTGGAGCTGAGGACGCTGGGCGAGATCGCGCTGCAGCAGAACCTCGACGGCGCGACCGGCGACGGCGTCCGCTGAGCCTCCGGCGCCGCGTCGCGCCGGGACCATCCAGATAGAGGCGTCCGGTGCCGCAGCCTTTCCCGTCGATGCGGCCTCTGGCGCTGACCCAGGGAGACCCTGCCGGCATCGGCCCGGAACTGGCGCTCAAGGCCTGGCTGGCGCGCGATGAGCTGTCGCTGCCGCCCTTTGCCGTGATCGCCGATCTCGACCATCTGAGCCGGCTCGCGCGCGACCTGTCGCTCGACATCCTCCTTGCACCCTGCGGCTGGAACGAGGTTGTGCCGCATTTTGCACGGGCGCTGCCGGTCATCCCGCTCGAACCCGGCCCACGGGTGAGGTCCGGACAGCCCGACACCGCCTCCGCAAGCGGCACGATCGCCGCGATCGACCGCGCGGTCGCGGCCGTCCAGCGCGGCGACGCCTCGGCTGTGGTAACGAATCCGATCGCGAAATCAGTACTTTATGCTGCGGGCTTCAAGCATCCGGGCCATACTGAATATTTGGCGCATCTGGCGGCCGGTGTCGGGCGCGAGCCACATCCGGTGATGCTGCTGTGGTGCGACGACCTCGCCGTCGTGCCGGTGACGATCCATGTGCCGCTGGGCGCGGTTCCCGGCCTGCTCACCACCGACCTCATCGTCCAGACCGGCATAATCGTCGCGGCCGAGATGACGAGCCGCTTCGGCGTCGCCGCGCCCCGCCTCGCGCTCAGCGGCCTCAATCCCCATGCCGGCGAAGGCGGCGCGCTCGGGCTGGAGGACGACGCCGTCATCGCGCCGGCCGTCGCCCGCCTGCGCGCGCTCGGCATCGACGCGCGCGGCCCCTATCCGGCCGACACGATGTTCCACGCCCGCGCCCGGGCCGGCTACGATGTCGCGCTCGCCATGTATCACGACCAGGCCCTGATCCCGATCAAGACCATCGCCTTCGACGAGGGCGTCAACGTCACGCTCGGCCTGCCCTTCATCCGGACCTCGCCCGACCACGGCACGGCCTTCGACATCGCGGGCAAGGGCGTCGCGCGGCCAGACAGCCTCTGCGCCGCGCTGAAGCTCGCGGCCCGGATGGCGGATGCGTCCGCCAGGTCCGCGCCGGCATGAGCCAGATCGACGATCTGCCGCCCTTGCGCGACGTGGTCGAGCGCCATGGCCTGATGGCGCAAAAGGCGCTCGGCCAGAACTTCCTGTTCGATCTCAATCTTACAGGACGCATCGCCCGCGCGGCGGGCCCGCTCGAAGGCGGGACGGTGGTGGAGATCGGCCCGGGTCCCGGCGGGCTGACGCGGGCCCTGCTCGCCAATGGCGCGGCAAGGGTCATCGCCATCGAGCGCGACCGGCGCTGCCTGCCGGCGCTGGCCGAGATCGCGGCGCATTATCCCGGCCGGCTCGAGGTCGTCGACGGCGATGCGCTGGCGGTCGATCTCTCGCGCCTTGTCGGCGACGGACAGGATCGAGCCAAGGCCCGGATCGTCGCCAACCTGCCCTACAATATCGGCACGCCCTTGCTGGTCGGCTGGCTCGGGCTCGATCCCTGGCCGCCCTGGTGGACCTCGCTGACGCTGATGTTCCAGCGCGAGGTCGCCGAGCGCATCGTCGCCACGCCCGCGCAGCGCGCCGATTACGGGCGGCTCGCCGTGCTGACAGGCTGGCGCTGCGAGGCGAAAATCCTGTTCGACGTGCCGAAAACGGCGTTCGTGCCGCAGCCCAAGATAACCTCCTCGGTCGTCCATCTCGTGCCGCGCCCGAACCCGGAGCCCTGCGACCTGCGCCTGCTGGAGCGGGTCACGCTGGCGGCTTTCGGCCAGCGCCGCAAGATGCTGCGCCAAAGCCTGAAGGCCATGATGCCGGATCCGCTGCCGATGATCGAGGCCGCCGGCCTGCCGCCGACCGCGCGGGCCGAGGAAATCGCGGTCTCGGGCTTCGTCGCGCTGGCGAACGCCGCCGCGCGGTTGCGCTGAACGGCACGCTTCCTGCTATCCTGCCGGACAGCCGCAGGGAGCGCCTCATGCCATCGATCGACCGCCGGACAGCCCTGGCCGTTTTGCTCGCGGCCGCTACGCCGCTGCGCGCACTGGCCCAGTCCGGCTATCCCTCCCGGCCGATCCGCATCGTCGTCGGCTTCGCGGCCGGCGGCGCGCCCGATGCGCTGGCGCGGATCGTCGCCGAAAAGCTCGGGCAGGTCTGGGGCCAGCCGGTCACGGTCGAGAACCGGGTCGGCGCGCAGGGAAACACAGCGATGGCCGCCGTCGCCAAGGCCGATCCCGACGGCCATACGCTCGCCCTGGCGCCGGTCGGCAACGCGGCGGTGAACCCTTCGCTCTTCGCCAACCTGCCCTATGATCCGGTCAAGGACTTCGCGCCGGTCACGCAGCTCGCCAGCGTCGAGAACGTCTTCGTCGTCGCGGGCTCTTCGCCCTGGCGCAGCCTGCCCGAACTCATCGCGGCCGGCCGCGCCGGCTCGGCGCCGCTGACCTATGCCTCGCCCGGCGCCGGCAGCCTCGCCCATCTCGGCGCGGAACTGCTGGCGCGCTCGGCCGGCTTCGCGATGACGCATGTGCCCTATCGCGGTGTCGCGCCGGCGCTGACCGACGTTCTGCGCGGCGAGATCTCGCTGATGCTGGCGCAGCTTTCCACGGCCAAGCCTCTGGTCGAGAGCGGCCAGCTCAGGGCGCTCGCCATCGCCAGCCCCGGCCGCAGCGCGCTGATGCCGGCCGTGCCGACCGTCGCCGAGGCGGCGGCCCTGCCCGGCTTCGAGGCGGTTTCCTGGTATGCGCTGATGGCTCCGGCCGCGACGCCGGCGGCCATCGTGGCGCAGCTCAACAAGGCCGTCTCGGACGCCCTGAAGGCCCCTGACATGGCGGCCGCGCTGGAGGCGCAGGGCGCGCGCGCCATCGGCGGCACGCCGGCCGAGCTCGCCGCCGTGATCGCGGCCGATACCGCCCGCTGGGGGCGGCTCGTCCGCGAGGCCGGCATCCAGGCGAACTGACGTCGGCAGGCGCGCCGCTACGGCAGCTTTTCGGTCAGCAGCGTCTCGACGAAATCGCCCAGGCCCGTGGCGCGGCTGCGCTTCAGCCGCTCGGCGCAGAGAATGGAGCGGATCGATTCATAGGCCGCGTTCAGGTCGTCATTGACGATGACGTAGTCGTAGACGCTCCAGCGCGCGATCTCGTCGCGGGCGTTGTCGAGCCGCCTTGCGATGGTGTCGGGCGCGTCCTCGGCGCGCCGCACCAGCCGCGAGCGCAGTTCGGCCATGGAGGGCGGCAGGATGAAGATCGTCACGACATCGGCGCGCGCCTTCTCGACGATCTGCAGCGTGCCCTGCCAGTCGATGTCGAACAGCACGTCGCGGCCCTGCGCCAGCGCGGCCTCGACCGGCTTGCGCGGCGTGCCATAGCAATTGCCATGGACCTCGGCCCATTCGAGCAGGTCGTCATGGGCGCGCAGATCGTCGAAGCTCTGGCGCTCGATGAAGCGGTAATGTACCCCGTCGATCTCGGAGGGGCGGCGCGCCCGCGTCGTCACGGAAACCGAGAGGTCGAGATTGGTCTCGCGCTGGCACAGGGTCCGCGTCAGCGTCGATTTGCCCGCGCCCGAGGGCGAGGACAGGATCAGCATCAGGCCGCGACGGGCCGGGCGGGGTTGCTCGACCATCGCGCCTCACTCCACATTCTGCACTTGTTCGCGCATCTGGTCGACGACCGTGCGTAGGTCGAGCCCGATCCGCGAGAGACCGGGATCGCCCGCCTTGGCGCAGAGCGTCGAGGCCTCGCGGCCGAACTCCTGCGACAGGAAATCGAGCTTGCGGCCGATCGGCCCGCCCTGCGCGAGCAGCACGCGCAGCGCCGCGACATGAGCCTTCAGCCGGTCGATCTCCTCGCGGATGTCGGCCTTGACCGCCAGCAGCGCCGCCTCCTGATGCAGCCGCTGCGGATCGAGCGCCTGGCTCGCCTCCAGCAGCGCCGCGACCTGCGCCGCCAGCCTGTCGCGGATCGCCTCATTGCCGCGCGCCGGATGGGTTTCGGCCTGTTCCGTCAGCGCCGCGATGATATCGAGCTGCCCCGACACGATCGTCTCCAGCGCCCGCCCTTCCGCGCCCCGCGCCTGCTTCAGCGCGGCCACGACCTCGCCGAGCCCGGCCAGCACCGGCGTCTCGAGCACGTTCGCCGCGTCCTGCGCCTCGTCGGCCAGTTCGACGATGCCGCGAATCGACAAAAGCCCGTCATAGCTCGCTGGGCGAACGCCCTCATGGACGGGCAGCCGCGCCACCGCCTCGACGAGGCCGGCCAGCGCCGCCTCGTTGATCCGCAGCCGCGGCGGGCCGGCATCGCTGCTGAGCGAGAGGTTGCAATGCAGGGTGCCGCGAGCGAAGGCCGCGCCGAGCTGCTTGCGAGCGGCTTCGGCCAGCGCCTCGAAGCCGGGCGGCACGCGCACCCGGATGTCGAGCCCGCGCCCGTTGACGCTGCGGATCTCCCAGGCCCAGGCATGGATGCCCGCGGCGCCGGCGGCGCGGGCGAAACCCGTCATGCTCTCGATGGCCATGGCAGTCCTTGTCCGCGCCGCTGCGATGCGGCGGGACCGTAATGTTGGAGGGATCAGGGGGCAAGCGCGGCCGGACCATGCTGGCCACGACCTTGGGGATGACGGCGTCAGGGCCGAAGCGCGGGAATCTGCTTGGGCGTGTTGAGATCGTAGCTGCGGTTGAGCAGCGGGTCCTTCGCCGTGCCTTCGGAGGCGTCGAACGCCCGCGCCCGCGTGCCGGCCGCGCCGGCCTGAACCGCGCCGCCCGGCTGGACCGTCGCCGGCCCGCGGCGATTGGCGGGTGCCGGGAAAGTCTCGACCTCGCCGGCATTCGCTCCGCTTCGCTGCGGCCCGGGCGCTTCGGTGCGGGTGTCGGGGCCGGCCGGCGGCTCGACCTTGTCGACCGAGGCCTCGGCCGCCGGCTTGCCGGGCTCGCGCCGCGCGGCCTCGATCTGCCGCCAGCGCCCGACATTGCGGTTGTGCTGTTCCAGCGTCTCGGCGAAGGCGTGGCCGCCGCTGCCGTCGGCGACGAAATAGAGGTCCTTCGTGCGTGAATGGTTGACGACCGCTTCCATCGCGGCGCGGCCGGGATTGGCGATCGGGCCCGGCGGCAGGCCGTCGATGGCGTAGGTGTTGTAGGGCGTCGCCGCCGTGATCTCGCTCCGCAGGATCGGCCGGCCGAGCGTGCCCTTGCCGCCGACGATGCCGTAGACGATCGTCGGGTCCGACTGCAGCTTCATCTTGCGGTTGAGCCGGTTGATGAAGACGCCGGCGACGCGCGGACGCTCGTCGGCGCGGCCGGTTTCCTTTTCCACGATCGACGCCAGGATCACCAGTTCCTGCGGCGTCCTGATCGGCAGATCGGCCGGACGCTTGGCCCAGACATCGTTGAGGATGCGGCGCTGGTCGCGCGACATGCGGTCGAGAATGGCCTGCCGGCTGGATCCGCGCTGGAACTTGTAGGTATCGGGCAAGATCGTGCCCTCGCGCGGCGCCTGTATGACCTCCCCGGTCAGCAGGTCGTTCTCCTTGAGGCGCGCCACGATCTGCTCGCTGGTCAGGCCTTCCGGCACGGTCAGGGCGTGTTCGACCGCCTTGCCCTCGGCGATGATCTCGAGAATTTCCTGCTGGCTCGCGCGCGCCTTGAACAGGAACTCGCCGGCCTTCAGCTTGGTCCAGTTGCCCGAAACCAGCGCCGAAACCCTGAAAGCCCAGGGATGCTCGATCAGCCCCTCGCGCTGCAGCAGGTCGGCGATCTCGGTCAGCCCGCTTTCGCGCGGGATGATCAGGACGCGGTCGTTGGCCAGCGGCCCCGGCGCCCGGCTCTGGCTGCCGATCATCATGATGCCGGCGCCGATCAGGCCAGCGCCGACGAGCAGCGCGGTGAACAGGCTGCTGAGCATGCCGATGAACGGGCTGCGCCGCCTGCGGCGCGTCTTCGGCGGCGGAGCGGGGGGCGCCACCGGCTTCAGCGCTTCGCTTGGGCTCTTGGGGGCGACGCGGGGCGATTGGGTCACGATGGGATGCGCTCGCAGGCTTGAGTCGATGACGAAGGGCGCGGATTCGATCCTGACATCGGATCAAGTCCTGACGCAGGCGTCGCCCGAGGTCGAGTCTGAAATCGGCAACGCGTGAGACACTACCGAAAATTATGGCGAAACCGCGCTTGGCCCGGCCGCCTCAGGCGCTGTAGCGCTTCATCACGAGCGAGGCGTTGGTCCCGCCGAAGCCGAACGAGTTCGACAGCACCGTCTCGATCGGCCGCTTGCGCGCGACATGCGGCACGAGATCGATCTCGGTCTCCACGGACGGGTTGTCGAGATTGATCGTCGGCGGGGCGATCTGATCGCGCATAGCCAGGATCGAGAAGATCGCCTCGATCGACCCCGCCGCGCCGAGCAGGTGACCGGTCGCCGACTTGGTCGAGGACATCGAGGGCCGCCTGGACGCATTCGCCAGCAGCCGCTCGACCGCGCGCAATTCGATCTCGTCGCCGAGCTGCGTCGAGGTGCCATGCGCGTTGATGTAGTCGAGATCGCCCGCGGCGACGCCGGCGCGGTCGAGCGCCATCTCCATGCAGCGATAGGCCCCGTCGCCGTCCTCGGCCGGCGAGGTGATGTGATAGGCGTCGCCCGACATGCCGTAGCCGATGACCTCGGCGTAAATCCGCGCGCCGCGCGCCAGCGCATGCTCGAGTTCCTCGAGCACGACGACGCCGGCGCCCTCGCCCATCACGAAGCCGTCGCGATCCTTGTCATAGGGCCGCGAGGCCTTCTCAGGGCTGTCGTTGAAATTGGTCGACAGCGCCCGGCAGGCGCAGAATCCGGCGATGCCAAGGCGGTTGATCGCCGATTCGGTGCCGCCCGCGACCATCACCTCGGCGTCGCCCAGCGCGATCATGCGGGCGGCGTCGCCGATCGAATGGGCTCCTGTCGAGCAGGCGGTGACGGCCGAGTGGTTCGGACCTTTCAGCCCATGCTCGATCGAGACATAGCCCGCGGCGAGATTGCTCAGGCGGCCGGGAATGAAGAAGGGAGAGAGCCGGCGCGGGCCGCGCTCCTTGAGCAGGATCGAAGCCTCGTAGATGCCGCCCAGACCGCCGATGCCGGAGCCGATCGCGACGCCGGTCGCGATCTGGTCCTCGCGGCTCTCGGGCTTCCAGCCGGCGTCTTCGAGCGCCTGTTTGGCCGCCGCCATCGCGAAGATGATGAAGTCGTCGACCTTGCGCTGCTCCTTGGGCTCCATCCACTGGTCTGGATCGAAGCTGCCATCGGAGCCGTCGCCGCGGATGATGTTGCAGGCGATGCGCGCCGGAAGGTCGCTGGCGTCGAAGGAGGTGATCGGGCCGGCGCCGCTGGCGCCGGCGAGCAGACGTGTCCAGGTCGGCTCGACGCCGCAGCCGAGCGGGGTCACCATGCCAAGACCGGTGACGACGACGCGTCGCATCGGAAAACTGCGTGAGACCATGGCGCTTTGCGCGACGCGGCGACCCGGGAGACCGCCGAATCAGGCGGTCTTGGACAGGAACTTCACGGCGTCGCCGACCTTGACGATGGTCTCGGCCGCGTCGTCGGGTATCTCGACGCCGAACTCTTCCTCGAACGCCATCACCAGCTCGACGGTGTCGAGGCTGTCCGCGCCCAGATCCTCGATGAAGTTGGCCTCGTCGACCACCTTCTCCGGATCGACGCCGAGATGCTCGACCACGATCTTCTTCACGCGCTCGGCGACATCGCTCATGGGTCTCTTCCTTAAAACCTGAAACACACCGCTGGATCGCGACGCGTGGATTGAACAGCACTCCTGCGTCCCGCTCGACCGGATCGGGGTCGGCGGGCCGGGACACTTGAAGCCTGCACAAACGCAACAACCGGGTTCGCGTCAAGCCCCCACGCCGCGTTGCAGCGACGTGACGCCGCTGATTAACACAGCCGGAAAGGACTGGCGAGAGCGCCGCAACCGCACCGGGAAACGCGAATCAAAACCTCCGAAAACAGCTACAAGCCGTTCAGATCATGGCCATTCCGCCGTTCACATGCAGCGTCTGCCCGGTCACGTAGGCCGCCTCGTCGCTGGCGAGATAGAGGACCGCGCAGGCGATGTCGCCCCCGGAGCCGAGCCGGCCCATCGGCACGTCCGACAGGATGCCCTCGCGCTGCTTGTCGGTGAGCCCTTCGGTCATCGGCGACTCGATGAAGCCCGGCGCCACGACGTTGACGGTGATGTTGCGGCTGGCGACCTCGGCCGCGAGCGCCTTCGACATGCCGATCAGCCCGGCCTTGGAGGCGGCGTAGTTGCCCTGCCCCGGATTGCCCATCGTGCCGACCACGGAGCCGATCGAGATGATCCGGCCATGGCGGCGGCGCATCATGCTTTTCACCGCCGCGCGCGAGAGCCGGAAAGCCGCCGTCAGGTTGACGGCGATCACCGAGTCCCAGTCCTCGTCCTTGAGGCGCATGAACAGGTTGTCGCGCGTCACGCCGGCATTGTTCACGAGAATGTCGAGTCCGCCGAGCTTCTCCTCGGCCGAAGGCACGAGCGCTTCGATCGACTCCCTGTCCGACAGATTGCATGGCGCGACGACGGCGCGCTCGCCGAGTTCGGCCGCCAGCGCCTCCAGCGCCTCCGCCCGCGTGCCCGACAGCGCGACATGGGCGCCCTGTGCGTGAAGCGTGCGTGCGATGGCTCCGCCGAGGCCGCCGGTCGCGCCGGTGACCAGGGCCTTCCTGCCCGTCAGATCGAACATCCTGTTTCCCCTGTCCGGCGTTCTGCCGTCTCACCCGTTCCGGGACTTGTAAGCCGCGATATCCTCGGCGGTTCCCACAGAGAGGGTCGCCGCCCCCGCTGCGATGCGCTTGACCAGCCCGGCCAGCACCTTGCCGGACCCGGCCTCGACGAAATCCGCGACTCCCGCGGCGGCCATCGCGGCGACGCATTCGCGCCAGCGCACGGTGCCGGTGACCTGCGCCACCAATGAGGCGCGGATCGCGTCGGGATCGCTCAACGGCGCGGCGCCGACATTGGCCATGACCGGAACGCCCGGCGCGCGCATCGCGACATCGGCCAGCGCCGCCTGCATCGCCTCTGCGGCGGGCTGCATCAGCGCGCAATGGAACGGAGCGGAAACCGGCAGCAGCATGGCGCGCCGGACGCCGCGTTCCGCCGAAAGCGCGATCGCGCGCTCGACGGCGGTCCTGGAGCCCGACAGCACGACCTGCCCGCCGCCATTGTCGTTGGCGGCCTCGCAGACCTCGCCCTGCGCCGCGTCCGCCGCGATCGCCTGCGCGAGATCGAGTTCCGCGCCCAGCAGCGCCGCCATCGCGCCCTGGCCCGCCGGCACGGCCTTCTGCATGGCGTCGCCGCGAATCCGCAGCAGCCGCGCCGCGTCCGCGATGCTGAAGGCGCCCGCCGCCGCCAGCGCCGAGTATTCGCCGAGCGAATGGCCGGCGACGAAGGCCGCGTCCCGCGCCAGATCGAGCCCGGCCTCGGCCTCCAGCACGCGCACCACCGCGAGGCTTACGGCCATCAGCGCCGGCTGGGCGTTGGCCGTCAGCGTCAGTTCGTCGGCCGGCCCATCCCACATCACGAGCGACAGCTTCTGCGACAGCGCCGCATCGACCTCCTCGAAGACCGCGCGCGCCGCCGGAAAGGCATTGGCCAGGCTTTTGCCCATGCCGACGGCCTGAGAGCCCTGGCCAGGAAAGATGAACGCAGTCGTCATGCCGCGGAACCTCGATTGTCACGCTATGGTCATCGAGACGGCGCAGTCACATCGCCTGCCGGGGCAAGTCAAGCAGCGTGATATGATTTCCGGCGGTCTCCGCGCGACATAACGACTGAATTCGGTTGCATGACGCGCCCTCACCCTGTAACGACCGCCTCTGCTTGTTCGGCCGGAGGCTGAACGGATGGCGGCGCTCGCCCGGTTCCCAAGGGATGTCGCGCCGCAGTCTCGAGACTTTCGAGCCGTCATCCCGTGTCTCCGCCTTCGATGAAATCCTGTCGGGCCTGTTCCAGGGCTCGGAGGGCTCCGCGCCGGGCGAAGCAGGGTGAAACAGAAGGGCCAATCATGGCATTGTACGAACATGTGCTGATGGCGCGGCAGGATGTCAGCGCGCAGCAGGTCGAAACCCTTGTCGAACAGTTCAAGGGCATTATCGAGGCGAATGGCGGCTCGGTCCCCAAGGTCGAGTACTGGGGCGTCAAGTCGCTGGGCTACCGCATCAAGAAGAACCGCAAGGCGCATTACTCGCTGCTGAACATCGACGCCCCCTCCGCCGCCGTGGCCGAGATGGAGCGCCAGATGCGGATCAACGAGGACGTGCTGCGCTTCCTGACCATCCGCGTCGAGGAGCTCGAGGAAGGCCAGTCGGCCATGCTCCAGAAGCGCGATCGCGACGATCGCGGCGAGCGGGGCGACCGCTTCGACCGTGGCGGCCCCGGTGGCGGCGGCGACCGCTTCGACCGCGGCGGCGACCGCGGCCCGCGCCGCGACCGTCCGCGTCGCGACGACGAAACCGCCGAAACCCCCAGCGCGGAGGCCTGAGCCATGTCCACTGCATCAGCCGGCGCCCGCCGCCCCTTCTTCCGCCGCCGCAAGTCCTGCCCCTTCTCGGGCGAGGGCGCGCCGAAGATCGACTACAAGGATGTGCGCCTGCTCTCGCGCTACATCTCCGAGCGCGGCAAGATCGTGCCGTCGCGCATCACGGCGGTCTCCGCCAAGAAGCAGCGCGAGCTCGCCCAGGCGATCAAGCGCGCCCGCTTCCTCGGCCTGCTGCCCTACGTCATCCGCTGAGCGGACCTGAACCACCCGGCGGGGTCTTTGGCTCCGCCGGCATCTCTGAATTTCCAGGTCGCCCGGTGGTGAGACCCCTCCGGGATCGTTGAGGCGGCAAGCCTCTCACCCTGCCGGGTCCGACACGGGCCAGCGAGCAGCGGGACAGCCGGACGCGAGTTTGATGTTACCGATCGTCGGCATAGGCGCAGGGCTCGTCGCGGCCCTCCTGTTCTCGGTGGTGATCACGGGATCGCCGCTGGCCGTCTTTCTGTATTCGGCCGCGCCGCTCCCGATCTTCATCGCCGCTTTGGGCTGGAACCACCGCGCCGGCCTGGTCGCCATCGCGGCGGGAGCGGCAGCCGTCGCCGTGTCGCTCAGCTTCACCGCCGGCATCGCCTTCGCGATCATCATCGCCGTGCCGGCCTGGTGGATCGCCTATCTCGCCTTGCTCGCCCGCGACGACGGCGCAGGCCATGTCGAATGGTATCCGCTCGGCAATCTTCTGGTCTGGGTGGCGGCGACGGCCGCGCTCGCCACCGTCGGCAGCGCGCTGATCATGACCACGGATTACGAAGCCTATCGCGGGGTCATCGTCCGGATCATCGAGAACCTGCTCGGCGAGATGGTCCGGACGCGGATGATCACCCTGCCGGCCGACACAAAAGTGGCCGACCTCGCCCAGACGCTGGCCCCGGCGGTGCCGATCGGCATCGGCGCGTCGTTCGTGATGACGATCACGACCAATCTCTGGCTCGCCGCCAAGGCGGTTCAACTCTCTGGCCGCCTGCCCCGGCCCTGGCCCTTCATCCCCTCGACCACGCTGCCGCGCCAGGCCGTGCTGATCCTGGCGCTTGCGCTGGTCGCCGCCTCGCTCGGCGGCTTTACCGGCGTGGCGGGCGCGGCGATGACCGGCGCGCTCTTCGCGACCTTCATGTTCAGCGGCCTGGCGATGCTGCACGACCTCTCGCGCGAAAAACCGTGGCGCACGCCGATGCTGGTTTCCGTCTACGTCGCGCTTGTCGTGATGCAGGCGATCCTGACGCCGCTCCTGGCGCTCGCCGGCCTGCTCGATTCCTTGCTCGGCCTGCGTAAGCGCGCCGCGCTTCCTCCTCCCCCTCCAAACGCCTGACCCAACCAACTCAACTGCTCTCAAAGGAGACAAGACAATGGAAGTGATCCTGCTCGAACGCGTCGCCAAGCTCGGCCAGATGGGCGAAGTCGTGAAGGTCCGCGACGGCTTCGGCCGCAACTACCTGCTCGCCCGAGGCAAGGCGCTGCGCGCGACAGAGGAAAACCGCAAGCGCTTCGAGAGCCAGAAGATCGAGCTCGAGACCCGCAACCTCGAGCTGAAGTCCGAGGCCGACAAGGTCGCCGATACGCTCGACGGCCACTCCGTCGTGATCCTGCGCCAGTCGGGCGAATCCGGCGTGCTCTACGGCTCGGTCTCGACCCGCGACATCGCCGAAACGCTGACCGCCGACGGCTTCCACGTCGCGCGCGGCCAGATCAGCCTCAACGCCCCGATCAAGACGCTGGGCCTGCACACCGTCCCGGTCGTGCTGCATCCGGAGGTCTCGGTGACGGTGACGGTCAACGTCGCCCGCTCTAAGGAAGAAGCCGAGCGCCAGGTCCGCGGCGAGAACGTCACGGCCCGCGAGGAGTTCGACCTCGACGATCTGGGCCTCGAAGTCGGCGCGGCGCTGGCGGAAGCCGGCGAGGACGATCGCTGAGGGTCTGGCTTCGGCCGGAATGATCAAAGGCGTCGCGAGCGATCGCGGCGCCTTTTTTTGCGTTCAGTTGAGCCAGGGATCGATGAGCTCGATTCCGCAGCCTTTAAAATCCTTGACGTTCCGCGTCGCCAGCCGCCCTCCGTTGACGCGTGCGATTGCGGCGATCATGCCGTCTGGCGCACTCATCGCACGACCTCCACGAAGCGCTTCGCCCATGATCGATCCGTAAACAAGAGCAGCTTCCTCGGTGAAGCTGAAGATCTTGCCGGCAAAACGGCTGCGCCATTGGTCGAGATCGCGCTCCAGCCGCTGCGCGCGTTGATCCGGCCTGATGCGCTCAATTCCAAACACGGTCTCGGCCAAAGCAACGGTCGAAAGCGCCAAGTCGCCATCGTGTCGATCCAGCCAAGCCAGGACGGCCTCGTCCGGTCGCCGCCGGCTGGTCTCTGACATGACGTTGGTGTCAAGAAAAATCACAGATCGATGCCGCGATGCGGCTTGCGGTTCTCCCGGATGATCGCTTCCAGATCGATGTCGTCTTCGTCGCTCGGCGCCCGCATCCGCGCATAAAACTCCGCGGCGGGCTCGCGGGCGGCCTCGCTCGCTTCATAGCGCTCCAGTGCCCTTTCGACGACCTGTGCCACGGTGCGTTTCTCGCGCTGGGCAAGGCGATGCGCGATGTCGCGCGCGCGGGCGCTGCGGACGGAGAGTTGTGGTTCGGCCATGTCGACCTCCTCGGCAAGCAATGGATCATAACGTTCGGAACGCCTGCCATCAAGATGGCAGCAGATGGCGAGATGGCGGCTATGCCTCTCCTGCCATGCTCGGGCCGTGCTTGTGGATTAACGTGCAAAGCTGATTCTGGACTCGCGTCGCCAACAAAACTCAATCACTGAAGCAGCCTGATCCGAGCTACGGAACCCATGGCCATAGCAACCGCCCTCGTCGCCCGTCTCGATGCCCGCGAGCCGGAGTATCGCGTCCAGCCTCAGAACATCGAGGCCGAGCAGGCGTTGCTGGGCGCGATCCTGGTCAACAACGACGCCTTCTACCGCGTCTCGGACTTCCTGCTGCCGGACCATTTCTTCGAGCCCATCCACCAGCGCATCTTCGACCAGTCGGCGAGCCTGATCCGGGCCGGCAAGATCGCGTCGCCGATCACGCTGAAAACCTTTGTCGGCGAGATGGATCTGGGCGGCATCACCGCCTCGCAATATCTCGCAAGGCTCGCGGCCGAGGCGACCACGGTCATCAACGCGCAGGATTACGGCCGCACGGTCTACGACCTCGCCATCCGCCGGCAGCTCATCGGCGTCGGCGAGGATCTCGTCAACGTCGCCTATGATTCGCCGATCGACCTCGCCCCGCGCGAGCAGATCGAGGAGGCCGAGCGCAAGCTCTACGAACTGGCCGAAAAGGGCCGCTACGAGGGCGGCTTCCAGAAGTTCGACGGGGCGCTGCGGACCGCCATCGACATGGCGGCCAACGCCTATCAGCGCGCCGGCGGCCTCTCGGGCCTGTCGTCGGGCCTGCGCGACCTCGACCACCGCATGGGCGGCCTGCAGGGCTCGGACCTGATCATCCTCGCCGGCCGCCCGGCCATGGGCAAGACCTCGCTCGCGACCAACATCGCCTTCAACATCGCAAAAGCCTGGCGCGGCGAGCGCCAGGAAGACGGCTCGATCAAGAGCGTCGATGGCGGCATCGTCGGCTTCTTCTCGCTCGAAATGTCGTCCGACCAGCTCGCCACCCGCATCGTCGCCGAGCAGTCGGGCATCTCCTCCTACAAGATCAGGCAGGGCCGCATCACCGAGGGCGATTTCGCCCGCCTGACCGACGTCGCCGCGCAGATCGAGAAGCTGCCGCTTTATATCGACCAGACCGGCGGCATCTCGATCGCGCAGCTCATGGCGCGCGCGCGCCGGCTCAAGCGCCAGAAGGGCCTCGACGTCCTGTTCATCGACTATCTCCAGCTTCTCTCGGGTTCGGCCAAGAACGGCCAGAACCGCGTCCAGGAGCTGACCGAGATCACCACCAGCCTGAAGGCGCTGGCCAAGGAGCTGGCCGTGCCGATCGTCGCGCTCTCCCAGCTCTCGCGTCAGGTCGAGAGCCGCGACGACAAGCGTCCGCAACTCTCCGACCTGCGCGAATCCGGCTCGATCGAGCAGGACGCCGACGTGGTGATGTTCGTCTATCGCGAGGAGTATTATCTCAAGGGCAAGGAGCCGCGCGCCGGTACGCCCGAATACGCGACCTGGCAGAATGAGATGGAACTGGCGCACGGAAAGGCCGAGTTGATCATCGGCAAGCAGCGCCACGGTCCGACAGGAACGGTGCGGCTGCAGTTCGACGCCGAGGTCACCCGGTTCTCCGATCTGGCCGAGGACAGCTACATGCCAGAGCAGATGTGAGCGTCTTCGACACAAAAGATATCGACACGGCCGGCGCGACTCTCAGCGTCGATCTCGGCGCGCTCGTCGCCAACTGGCGGATGCTAGGCGACCGCGCCGGGGCGGAAGCCGCAGCCGTGGTCAAGGCCAACGCCTACGGCATCGGCATCGAGCCGGCGGTGACGGCGCTCGCCAAGGCCGGCTGCAAGAGCTTCTTCGTCGCCCATCTGTCCGAGGGCATCCGCGCCCGCAAGGTCGCGCCCGACGCGACCGTCTACGTCCTCAACGGCCTGCTGCCGGGCGCCTGCGGAACCTATGCCGAGCACGGCCTCTCCCCCGTGCTGGGCTCGCATGAGGAGTTGCTCGACTGGGCATCTTTCCGCCAGAGCGGCGCGCAGGTGCGCCCGGCCGCACTGCATGTCGACACCGCGATGAACCGGCTCGGTCTGTGGGCCGGCGAAGGCCTCAGCCTTGCCCGCGAGCGCGGCAGCGTCATAGCGGCGGCCGGAATTGGCCTGCTGATGAGCCATTTCGCCTCCTCCGAGGACGAGGCCGACCCGGCCAATGCCCGTCAGGTCGCGGCCTTCGCCGAGATCGTAGCCGCCCTGCCCGGCGTCCCGGCCTCGCTGAAGAACTCGTCGGGCCATTTCCTCGAGGACTGCCCGTCCTACGCGCTGACCCGGCCGGGCTATGCGCTCTATGGCGGAAACCCGACGCCGGGAAAGCCGAATCCGATGCAGCCGGTGATCGGGCTGGAGGCGCGCATCATCCAGCTCCGCGAGGTCGAGGCAGGCACGCAGGTCGGCTACAATGGCCGCTGGACGGCGAAGGGCAAACGCCGGCTGGCGACGATCTGCCTCGGCTATGCCGACGGCTATCCGCGCAATGCGAGCTGGACCGACGAGACGACCGGCGGCTCGGCGGTGGTCGGCGGCGTGGTCTGCCCGTTCGTGGGCACGGTCTCGATGGATCTGATCATCGTCGATGTCAGCGACGCGCCGGTCGGCGCGGCGGAGCGCGGCGCGTCCGTCACCCTGATCGGCGGCCCGCTCGATCTGGAGGCGGTCGGAGCGGGCGCGAAGACCAGCGGCTACGAAATCCTGACCAGCCTCGGCCGGCGCTATGCGCGCCGTTATGTCGGGCTCTGACGCAGTGCTACGCACCCCCTTTGTCATTCCGGGGCGCGGCGCAGCCGTGAACCCGGAACCCACGACCGGGCAAGCACTTTCGATTGCGCTCTTTATCTACCACACCCAGTCGTGGGTTCCGGGTTCTTCGCTATTGCGAAGCCCCGGAATGACAGAAGTGGGCTCCTGATGGCCAAGCGCGGCCCGACCTATATCTGCCAGGCCTGCGGCGCGGTCTATCATCGCTGGCAGGGCAAATGCGATTCCTGCGGGACATGGTCCTCGCTCTCCGAGGAGGCGCAGGCCGCCCCCGTCCCCGGCGCGCGCGGCGCATCCGGCGGCAAACCTCGCGGCCGCATCTTCGCGCTGGAGAAGCTGAAGGGCGAGACGCAGGACGCGCCGCGCATCAGGGCGGGCATCGGCGAACTCGACCGCGTCACCGGCGGCGGCTTCGTGCCGGGCTCGGTGCTGCTGATCGGCGGCGACCCCGGCATCGGCAAGTCGACGCTGCTGATGCAGGCCTGCGCGGCGCTCGCCTTGTCGGGCCGCCGCGTCGTCTACGTCTCGGGCGAGGAATCGACAGGACAGGTCCGGCTGCGCGCCGAGCGGATGGGCCTCGCCCACGCCCCGGTCGATCTCGCGGCGGAGACCAATGTCGAGGACATCATCGCGACGCTGGGCCAGGGCGAGCGCCCTGCGCTGGTGGTGATCGATTCGATCCAGACGATGTGGTCGGGCGAGGTCGAGAGCGCGCCGGGCACCGTGACGCAGGTGCGTGGCTCGGCCCAGGCCCTGATCCGCTACGCGAAGACCAGCGGCGCCTGCATCATCCTCGTCGGCCACGTCACCAAGGACGGCCAGATCGCCGGCCCCCGCGTCGTCGAGCATATGGTCGACGCCGTGCTCTCCTTCGAGGGCGAGGGCGCGCACGCCTTCCGCATCCTGCGCGGCCAGAAGAACCGCTTTGGCGCGACCGACGAGATCGGCGTCTTCGAGATGACAGGCAAGGGTCTGTCCGAGGTTTCCAACCCGTCCGCGCTGTTTCTCGCGGGCCGCGATCAGGCCGCGCCGGGCGCGGCCGTCTTCGCCGGCATCGAGGGCACGCGGCCGGTGCTGGTCGAGATCCAGGCGCTGGTCGCACCGACCTCGCTGGGCACCCCGCGCCGCGCCGTCGTCGGCTGGGAGACCAGCCGGCTCGCCATGGTGCTGGCGGTGCTGGAAACCCATGGCGGGCTCAAGCTCGGCCAGCACGACGTCTATCTCAACGTCGCAGGCGGCCTGCGCGTCAACGAGCCGGCGGCGGACCTCGCCGTCGCCGCCGCGCTGGTCTCCTCGCTCACGGGCGCGATCCTGCCGCCCGAGGGCGTGCATTTCGGCGAGATCGCGCTGTCTGGGGCGGTGCGTCCCGTCTCGGTGACGCCGGCGCGGCTGCGCGAGGCCGCCAAGCTCGGATTCGAATCGGCGACGCTGCCGGGCGGGGGCGATCATGGCGAAGCCGGGGGCTTGAGCCTCAAGCGCGTCGGCCATGTCACGGAACTGGTCGCGGAGATCGCGGCGCGCGCTCCACGGAAGGTTGCGAAATGACGGTTTCACGCCATGTGCGGGGCTGTGAAATCACGATGTCATATGGGTGACGCCGCGCCTTCAAGCGCGTATAGCAAAATCCATGCGGCCAGCCCATCTCTTGCATGGCCATTCCGACGACCATAGCGAAGCGGCGCCCTGATGCCAGTCACCATCCTCGATCTCGTCGTCATCGGCGTGGTTCTGATCTCGGCTTTGCTGGCGGCCGTGCGCGGGCTGACGCGCGAGGTGCTGGCGATCGCTTCCTGGGTCGCCGCCGCCGCCGTCGCCTGGACCTTCCATCCGCAGCTCCTGCCGATCGTGAAGCAGTATGTCCCCAACGACACCATCGCGCTGATCGCCGCCATCGCGGCGCTGTTCCTGGTGACGCTGATCCTCGTCTCGCTGCTGACGGCGCGCCTGTCCGATTTCGTGCTCGATTCGCGCATCGGCGCGCTCGACCGCACGCTCGGCTTCGTCTTCGGCGCGGGTCGCGGCCTGCTGCTGGCGGTGATCGGCTATCTGTTCTTCACGGCTCTGGTGCCCGAGAAGATGCAGCCGCCCTGGGCGCGGGAGGCCAAGGCCAAGCCGCTGCTGGAGGAAACCGGCCGCTCGCTCCTGACAATGCTGCCGCAGGACATCAACTCCGACATCGTCAAGAAGCTGCTTCAGCCCAAGACCGGCGACGAGCCGAGCGAGGCGCCGGCCGAGGAGCCGCGCGCGCCCGCGAACCCGACCGCCGATCCGCAGCGCCGCACCGAATTGCCGGGGGCGACCGACCGGGCCGGCCTGCAGCGCGCCATCGATGCGAGCCGCCCGGCGGCGACGCCTGCGACCCCTGCCCGGCCCTGATGCTCTGACCGCCTGCCTTTCGTGTAAATTCGCCTTGATCCGAGCCTATCGATGCCCTCGTCTCGTTACTTGGAGCCTGCGATGCCGCTTTTGAGCGCAGCCGACGCCCCCTTCGATCCCCATGCCGACAGGCTGCGGGAGGAGTGCGGCGTCTTCGGCATCTTCGGCCATGCCGATGCGGCGGCGCTGACCGCGCTCGGCCTGCATGCGCTGCAGCATCGCGGCCAGGAGGCGGCGGGCATCGTCACCTTCGACGGCGCGCGTTTCCATTCCGAGCGCCGGCTCGGCCTCGTCGGCGACGCCTTCTCCGAAGCCGCCGTCATCGACAAGCTGAAGGGCTCGCAGTCGATCGGCCATGTCCGCTATTCGACGACTGGCGAGACGATCCTGCGGAACGTCCAGCCGCTCTTCGCCGAACTGCATGGCGGCGGCTTCGCGGTCGCCCATAACGGCAATCTGACCAACGGGTTGACGCTGCGCCGCAACCTCGTCCGCGACGGCGCGATCTACCAGTCGACCTCCGACACCGAGGTGCTGCTGCATCTCGTCGCCCGCTCGCGCAAACCGCGCTTCGTCGAGCGCTTCGTCGAGGCGATCCGCCAGATCGAGGGCGCCTACGCCTTCGTCGGCATCACCAACAAGAAGCTGATCGGCGCGCGCGATCCGCTCGGCATCCGCCCGCTCGTGCTGGGCGAGCTCGACGGCGCGCCGATCCTGACCTCCGAGACCTGCGCGCTCGACATCATCGGCGCGAAATTCATCCGCGAGGTCGAGAACGGCGAGGTCGTCGTCATCTCCGAGAGCGGCATCGAGAGCCACAAGCCCTTCCCGCCCGTGGCCGAGCGCCCCTGCATCTTCGAATACATCTACTTCGCCCGCCCGGATTCGATCGTGAAGGGCCGCAGCCTCTATGAGCGCCGCAAGCAGATGGGCGCGGTGCTCGCAGCCGAATCGCCCGCCAATGCGGACGTCATCGTTCCGGTGCCGGATTCGGGCGTGCCGGCGGCGCTGGGCTACGCGCAGGCCAGCGGCATTCCCTTCGAGCTCGGCATCATCCGCAACCACTATGTCGGGCGCACCTTCATCGAGCCGACGCAGAAGGTCCGCGAACTCGGCGTCCGGCTGAAGCATTCGGCCAACCGCTCGGTCGTCGAGGGCAAGAGCATCGTGCTGGTCGACGACTCGATCGTGCGCGGCACGACCTCGTTCAAGATCGTCAAGATGATGCGCGAGGCCGGCGCGCGCGAGGTGCATTTCCGCATTTCCTCGCCGCCGATCACCCATCCCGATTATTACGGCATCGACACGCCCGACCGCGAGAAGTTGCTGGCCGCGACGCATTCGCTGGAGGAGATGCGCCAGTTCGTTGGCGCGGATTCGCTCGCCTTCCTCTCGGTCGACGGGCTCTACCGCGCCATGGGCCATGCCGGCCGCGACAATGCCCGCCCGCAATTCACCGACCATTGCTTCACCGGCGACTACCCGACATCGCTGACCGACGTGATCGGCGAGAGCGCCAAGCAGCAGCTCTCGCTGCTGGCGGAGGCGGGTTAGCATCCTACAATCCAACCCAACTCCTTCATCCTGAGGAGCGCTCGCCGAGCGCGTCTCGAAGGATGCTTCAGTTCGCATCTGAACCTTCTGGAGCATCCTTCGAGACGCCACTTCACGGCTCCTCAGGATGAGGACTGAGGGTTGGACGCGCGAAGACAGATGGGATGACCATGACCAAACCCCTCTCCGGCCGCGTCGCGCTCGTCACCGGCGCTTCTCGCGGGATCGGGCGCGCCGCGGCGCTGGCCTATGCGGCGGCCGGTGCCCATGTCGTGGCGCTCGCCCGCACCACCGGCGCGCTGGAGGAACTCGACGACGAGATCAGGACGGCGGGCGGACAGGCGACGCTGGTCCCGGTCGATCTCAGCGATGCCGCCGCGATCGAAAAGCTCGGCCCCGCCTTGCTGCAGCGCTGGGGCAGGCTCGACATACTTCTCGCCAACGCCGGCATCCTCGGGCCCCTGTCGCCCCTGACCCATGCCTCGGCCAAGGAATGGAACCGGGTCTTCGACACCAACGTCACGGCGAACTGGCGGCTGCTGAAGTCGGTCGAGCCCGCGCTGCAGGCCTCCGACGCCGCGCGAATCATCCTGATGAGTTCCGGCGCGGCGCATAAATGCCTCGCCTATTGGGGTCCCTATTCGATCTCGAAGGCCGCCGTCGAGGCGATGGCGCGCACCTATGCGGCCGAGACCGCGACCACGCCAACCAAGGTGATGCTGGTCAACCCCGGCCCCCTACGCACAAGGATGCGGGCCGAGGCGATGCCGGGCGAGGACCCGCAGACGCTGAGGACGCCGGAGGAGTTGGCGCCGCATCTGGTCAGGCTCGCCTCGCCAGACTGGAGCGAGAGCGGCAAGATCTTCGATTTCCCGCAGGGCAAGGTGCTGAGCCCGCGGATGCCGGAATGACAGAGGTTAGTCCGCCCTGAGCCACTTCAGCAGCCCGGCATCGTCGCCGCTCGCGACCGCCGCCGCCACCCGCCGCCCGACCGCCGCGCCGAACTTGTAGCCATGGCCGGAGCAGGCCGAGACGGCGAGAACCTTGCCGGTCCGCCGCGACAGGAATTTCCGGTCGGCGGTGAAAACATAGGCGCAGCTCGCCACCCGTTTCACGCCATACTCCGAGATTCGCGCAAACGGCGGCGCGAAATAGTCGCGGATGATCTCGCCCTCGCCGGGACGCGGCTCGCGATCCGCGTCGGGGGCGGTCGGGCGCTTGTGGACGCCGGCCCCGACCTTGAGATCGGTCCCGTCCACCCCCGGCAGCACATAGCCGTCCACCGCGCCGCCGACATCGACGATGCAGGGCGCGCTCGCCCAGGCGGCCTTCAGATCGTCGGGCGGATCGAGATAGGCCACAGCCGTGCGGTAGGTCGTCAGCGCATCGCCGAGTTCCGGCAGCAGCCGCAGCGTCCACGCGCCAGCCGTGACGACGATCTGGTCGAAGGCAAGCCGCTCGCCATCGGCGAAACCGATCTCGCCGCTGGCGGGATCGACCGAAATCACGGCCGCGCCCTCGCGGATCGCCACGGCGCGCTCGCGCAGCAGCTTGACCATGCCGGCCGCGATGCGGGCCGGGAACAGCGCCCCACCCTCGCCGCTCAGATAGGCGTAGCGGAACGTCGCCGGATCGAGAAAGGGATAGCGCCGCGCCGCGTTCGCCGGCTCGAACAGCTCATAGGGCGAGCCCATCCGGTCGAGCCCGTCGCGGTAATCCTCGCCTTCATCGCCGGCGACCTGCGAAATGCCCATCACCCCGCAGGCCTTGTAGTGCACCGCGCCCAGATCGGCCCAGAGTTCGTCCCAGGCGGCGAAGGCTTCCGTGATGGTGCGGGCATAGCCGTCCGCGCCGGCATAGGCGCGCCGGATGATGCGGTGCTGGTCGCCGGACGCCGCATAGGGGTTGGGGATCGCCGCCGCCTGCTCGATCAGCGTGACGCTATGCCCGGCCTTGTTCAGGGCCCAGGCGGTGGACATCCCGGCGATGCCGGCTCCGACGACGGCGACTTTCATGCCGAGCGCTTGTTCTTGTCATAGGGGTTGCCGCCGCCGCGCGTATGCAGCCGGATCGGCGTGCCGGGCAGCTCGAAGGCCTCGCGCAGATTGTTGACGAGATAGCGCGTATAGGACACCGGCAGATGGTCGAGCTGGTTGCCGAACAGCGCGAAGGTCGGCGGCCGCGCCTTGGCCTGCGTCATGTAGCGGATTTTGATGCGACGGCCGGCGACCGCCGGCGGCGGATGGGCCGAGAGCACGCCTTCGAGCCAGCGATTGATCCTGGCCGTCGAGACGCGCCGGTTCCAGATCTCATAGGCTCCGAACACGCCCTGCATCAGCCGGTCGATACCCTCGCCCGCCAGCCCCGAGAGCGGGATGATCGGCACGCCGCGCACCTGCGCGAGCAGATGCGTCGCCTTCTCCCTGAGCTCGGCCAGCAGGCCCTGCTTGTCGGCGACGAGGTCCCATTTGTTGAGCCCGATCACGACGCAGCGGCCCTCGCGCTCGGTCAGGTCGACCAGCGTCAGATCCTGCTTCTCGAAGGGAATCGTCGCGTCGAGCAAAACCACCACGACCTCGGCGAAGCGGATCGCGCGCAGCGCATCCTGCACCGACATTTTTTCCAGCTTCTCATCGATGCGGGCGCGCTTTCGCATGCCCGCCGTGTCGAAGAGCTTCACCGGCCGGCCGCGCCACTCCCAGTCGACCGAAATGGTGTCGCGCGTGATGCCGGCCTCGGGGCCGGTCAGCAGGCGCTCCTCGCCGATCATCCGGTTGACCAGCGTCGACTTGCCGGCGTTGGGCCGGCCGATGATGGTGACGCGCAGCGGCTTGCTCGGATCGTCGTATGCGTCGTCCTCGTCGCTGATCGCTGCGGGCGCATCGACCCAGCGCTTGTCGCCATAGCTCTCGTCGAAGGGCTCTTCCTCCTCGGGCTCGACATCGACGAAAGGCGCCAATGCCTCGAGCAGGTCCGACGTGCCCTCGCCATGCTCGGCCGAGAATGGCACGGGATCGCCGAGCCCCAGCGCATAGGATTCGAAGATGCCGTCCAGCCCCTTCTTCCCCTCGGCCTTGTTGGCGAGCAGGATCACCGGCTTGCCGGATTTCCTGACGAGATCGGCGAAGGGCTGGTCCATCGGCGTCAGCCCGAGCCTGGCGTCGATCATGAACAGGATCACGTCGGCCTGGCCGATCGCGGTCTCGGTCTGGGCGCGCATCCGGCCGGCGAGCGAGCCGGGATCGGCCTCCTCCAGCCCGGCCGTGTCGATGATGGTGAAGCGCAGATGGCCGAGCGCTGCCTCGCCCTCGCGCCGGTCGCGCGTCACGCCCGGCAGATCGTCGACCAGCGCCAGCTTCTTGCCGACGAGCCGGTTGAACAGGGTCGACTTGCCGACATTGGGGCGGCCGATGATGGCGACGGTGGCTGACATAAACGGTTCGATCTCGACGGCGTCGATAGGAGCTGTTGCATACGCCGGCGCCCAGCTTAACCCGTCATTGCGAGCGAAGCGAAGCAATCCAGGGGACGTGGAGCGCTAAAGGCTCTGGATTGCTTCGCTTCGCTCGCAATGACGCGAGAGCAATACCCAAGGGCGACGCGAGGAGCCTAGTTCTTCGTCTCGACCGGGCCGCCGCGCACCAGCGTGAGATAGAGGTCGACGCGCTGGCGCATCACGCGCGGCGAGAGCGGGTCGGTGACGATGGCGTCGAACCAGCGGCCGGCGTCCTCGAACAGGTTGGCCTTGAGCGCGGCGATGCCGAGAAACTCGCGGGCGGAATGGCGAAGCACGCCCTGCGGCGTGGCGAGCGGCTCCAGCGCGGTCCGCAACTCCGCATAGGGCACGAGATCGACGCGCAGCATGCCGGCGCGCAGGCGGGCGAGATCGCGATAGATCTGCGCCAGCGAGCCATCATTGGCGAGCGCGTCGAAGGCGGTCGCGCCTGCCGCCGCGTCGCGCTTGCCGGTCTCGGCGGCGAGCCTGAAGCGCGCGATCTGGCGGTAGCCGGCCGGCGCATTGGCGGCGAGGTCCTTCAGGATCGTCTCGGCCTCGTCGCCATTGCCCTCGCGCGAGGATTTCAGCGCCGCTTCCAGCCGCGCGCCCACGGCCTGCGAGGCGGCGTTCTCGCGCTGCAGCCAGTATTGCCAGCCGGCGACGGCCAGCACCGCCAGCACGGCGATGCCGATCAGCACATTGCCGTATTTCTTCCAGAAGGCGGCCGCCTTGTCGCGACGCACCTCCTCATCGATCTCACGAAAAATATCGGACATGGCCCGCCAAAGAATTCCCTGTTGACGGGCCGCGTAGCATTTCCGTCGCGCCATGGCGAGCCGCTTGACGCAAGCCAGCGCCAGCGACATCACCAATGCGCGGCCCTGCATGGCCTGCGGCGATGCAAACAGAGCGGGAACGGCGTGTCTGCGCTAGTCTGGGGCTCAGGCGAATCAGGGAGATCGACGGCGGAGATGGCGGGAGACGGTGATCTTTTCGGCGCTGGGGCCGAGCCACCGGCCGGAGTTCCGCCGAAGCCGCCGCGCAATGTCGCGCCGCCCGTTGGTGGCAAGCCTGCGCCGGCGGCCGCGCCGCGCAACGGCACGCTCTCGGAAGCTGGCTACGACGCCTCCGCCATCGAGGTGCTGGAGGGGCTGGAGCCGGTCCGCCGCCGGCCGGGCATGTATATCGGCGGCACCGACGAGCGCGCCCTGCACCACCTCTTCGCCGAGGTGATCGACAACGCCATGGACGAGGCGGTCGCCGGCCACGCCAGCTTCATCGAGGTCGAGGTGCTGGAGGACGGCTCGATCGCCGTCACCGACAACGGACGCGGCATCCCGGTCGATCCCCATCCGAAGTTCCCGGGCAAGTCGGCGCTCGAAGTCATCATGACGACGCTGCATGCCGGCGGAAAATTCGACTCCAAGGCCTACGAGACATCCGGCGGCCTGCATGGCGTCGGCGTCTCGGTCGTCAACGCGCTCTCGGACCATCTGGAAGTCGAGGTCGCGCGCGGCCAGACGCTCTATCGCCAGATTTTCTCGCGCGGGCATCCGCAGGGCCCGCTGGAGACGGTCGGCCGCGTCGCCAACCGGCGCGGCACCCGCGTGCGCTTCCATCCAGACGCGCAGATCTTTGGCGAGGGCGCGCATTTCGTCCCCGCCCGCCTGTTCCGCATGGCGCGCTCCAAGGCCTATCTGTTCGGCGGCGTCGAGATCCGCTGGCACTGCGCGCCGTCGCTGCTGAAGGCCGAGGGCGACGTCGCGGCCGAGGCCGTGTTCAGGTTCCCCGGCGGCTTGCGCGACTATCTCGCCCGCGAGATCGAGGGCAAGGACCTCGTCGCCGAACCCATCTTCTCCGGCAAGATCACCAAGGCCGGCAGCCATGGCTCGCTGGAATGGGCTATCGCCTGGCTCGCCACCGGCGAGGACGGCTTCGCCTCCTCCTATTGCAACACGATCCCGACGCCCGAGGGCGGCACGCATGAGCAGGGCCTTCGCATCGCGCTGCTGCGGGGCTTGCGCGACCATGCCGAGCGCATCGGCCAGAGCAAGCGCATGGCGCAGGTCACCTCCGACGACGTCATGGCGACCTGCGCCGCCATGCTCTCCGTCTTCATCCGTGAGCCGGAATTCCAGGGCCAGACCAAGGACAAGCTCGCGACGGTCGAGGCCTCCCGCATCGTCGAGAACGCGGTGCGCGACGCCTTCGACCACTGGCTGGCCGGCGCGCCGCAGCAGGCGCTGAAGCTGCTCGACTGGTCGGTCGACCGGGCCGACGAGCGCCTGCGCCGCCGCCTTGAAAAAGAGGTTTCCCGCAAGACGGCGACCAAGAAGCTGCGCCTACCCGGCAAGCTCGCCGATTGCAGCAGTGCTGGCGCCGCCGGCTCCGAACTCTTCATCGTCGAGGGCGACAGCGCTGGCGGCTCGGCCAAGCAGGCGCGCAACCGCGCGACGCAGGCCATCCTGCCGCTGCGCGGAAAAATCCTGAACGTCGCCAACGCGACACGCGACAAGCTCAACCAGAACCAGCAACTCGCCGACCTGATCCTGGCGCTGGGCTGCGGCATCGGCAGCCAGTTCCGCGAGGACGATCTGCGCTACGAGAAGGTCATCGTGATGACCGACGCCGATGTCGACGGGGCCCATATCGCCTCGTTGCTGGTGACCTTCTTCTGGCGGCAGATGCCGCGCCTGATCGAGAGGGGCCATCTCTATCTCGCCGTGCCGCCGCTCTACCGGCTGCAGGCGGGCGGCAAATCGGTCTACGCCCGCAACGACGCGCACAAGGACGAGCTGATCGCCTCGGTCTTCAAGGGCAAGAAGCCGGAGATCAGCCGCTTCAAGGGGCTGGGCGAGATGATGCCGGCGCAGCTCAAGGAAACCACCATGGACCCGGGCAAGCGCATCCTGCTCAAGGTCATGGTCGAGCACGAGGCGCGCGACGAGGCCTCCGACGTGGTCGAGCGGCTGATGGGCGCCAAGCCCGAGGCGCGCTTCGTCTTCATCCAGGAGCGGGCGGCGTTCGCGGGTGAACTGGTGGATTTGTAGTCGCCGGCATCGGCAACCCTGACGTCGCAGACGGGCCTCAGGCGAGCTTTCAACCGTCGCTCCCCGGATCGTCACTCAACTCGGTCTCGTAGTCCTGCCCGCCGTAATAGACGCCGACGATCGCGACCGTCTCAGGCTCGACGGTGAAGACGATCGTGACGCGGCGGCGATACCCGACGATGCGGAGGCCAATCCTGATGTCGTCCCGTCGCGATCCGCGCTCGGGGAAAACATTGAAACCCTGGCAATGGGCTACGATCCCGCCAACGAAATTCTCGGCTCTTGCACGCCCTGCCTGCTCTTCGACATAGGCGAAGATCGCGTCGAGATGTCGTTCCGCGCGCGCGGAGAATACGACGGAATGCGTCATTCGTCCGACGAAGCAGTCCGGCGCGCAGCGGCCCGCTCGCGCAGACGGCTCATCACCTGGTCCGCGGGAATCGCGCTTGCAGGATCGGCCTTGTACGCGTCGAAGCTCTGCCCGACCTCCTCGCGAAGCCAGCGCTCGATGGCGGCATCCCGTTCGAACAACGCCCTCAAGCCGTCACGCATGACCTCGCTGACGCTGGCGTAATTGCCCGACTCGACTTTGCGCTCGATCTCTTCCGCCATGCCGAGCGGCAGCGTGATGCTGTATTGCTGCGTTGTTCGCATGCGACAAGCTCCGATCTCCTGGCATCATAGCAGTAGGACTGAATCCTATCAATCAAAGATGGCTCGCTTTCCGCAACGCTCCGCTAACCATCTTTTTACAGCTTCGCGGCATGATCTCCGCAGCGGCGCGCGACAGCGCCGGATGATCGCGGAGCGCCCGATGCGGCTGATCGAACTGTTCTGGAAGAACGAGCGCGGCACGATGCTCGCCGATGTCGCCAAGGCCGGCGCGGCGATCGCCTTCCTCTCCGTCATCGCGGCGAATTTCGTCTCGAACCAGACAGCCCATCTCGACAGGGACCGTCTGACGCAGGTCGCGGACGCCGCCTCGAAGGGCCGTCCCGTCGATCCGATGGTGACCGGCTCGGTGCTGAAACGCGCGGGCGAGACGCGGATCGACCCCTGCGTCGTGCCGCGCTGAACGGCTCAGCCGAGCCAGCCCAGCAATTCCGCCGTCACGGCCTCCGGCGCTTCGAGCGTCGAGAGATGGCCGCAAGCCTGCAGCACCACCAGCCTCGCATTGCCGCCGATTCCGTCCGCGATCTCCCTGGCCTCGGCGGGCGGCGTCAGCGCATCCTCCTCGCCGACCAGAACCAGCGTCGGCACGGTGATCGCGCCAAGCCCGGGCCGTGAATCCGGCCGGGACATGATCGCCCTCTGCTGACGCGCGAAGCCTGCGGGGCCGATCTCGTCGGCCATGGCGCGGACGGCCAGCCGCAGCGGCTCGTCCGCGAGCCGCGCTGGCGCGACCAGCTTCTGCCAGAGCAGCGTCGTCACGTTGTCGAAAGCGCCTTTTTCGGCCAGCGCGATCATCTGCTCGCGGGGCGCGTTGGTCTCGGGCGTCGCGCCCTTGGCCGAGGTGTCGAGAAGAGCCAGCCGCGTCACCCGCTGCGGCGCCTGCCGCATCACCTCGAAAGCGATGTAGCCGCCCATCGACAGCCCGCACAGCGCGAAACGCTCGGGCGCGGAGGCCAGCAGCCGTCTGGCGATGTCGGCCGTCGTCTCGTCGCGCGCATGGTCGGCGACCAGGATCGGCCGGCCGGCGGCGAGCGCGCCCCATTGCGGCGCGTAGAGCGCTGCGCTGCAATTCAGTCCCGGAACGAGGACAAGCGGTTCTGGCATGGCGTGCATCTCTTCTCCAAAGGCCTAGTTTGTTGACTTAGCCGGACTTTTTCTGCATTGCACGGGGGTCCGAAGGCGCGCTGGAAAGAGAAGTCGCGCCACCGTCGCGGTTGATAGGTCATCCCGCCACGCGTCACCGACCCTTGAAGAAGCGCCTTACGCATGTCCTTTGCCGAACTCGGCCTGAGCGAAAAAGTTCTGAAAGCGGTCACGACCGCAGGCTATACCACGCCCACGCCTATCCAGGCCCAGGCCATTCCCCATGTCCTGGCTCGCCGCGACGTGCTCGGCATCGCCCAGACCGGCACCGGCAAGACCGCCGCCTTCACGCTGCCGATGCTGACGATCCTCGAGAGCGGGCGCGCCCGGGCCCGCATGCCGCGCACGCTGATCCTCGAGCCGACGCGCGAGCTCGCCGCCCAGGTCGAGGAGAACTTCACCCGCTACGGCGTCAACCAGAAGCTCTCGGTCGCGCTGCTCATCGGCGGCGTCTCCTTCGGCGATCAGGACGCCAAGATCACCCGCGGCGTCGATGTGCTGATCGCCACGCCCGGCCGTCTGCTCGACCATGTCGAGCGCGGCAAGCTCTTGCTCACCGGCGTCGAGCTGCTCGTCATCGACGAGGCCGACCGCATGCTCGACATGGGCTTCATCCCCGACATCGAACGCGTCTGCAAGCTGGTGCCGTTCACCCGGCAGACGCTGTTCTTCACCGCGACGATGCCGCCCGAGATCACGCGCATCTCCGAGCAGTTCCTGCACAACCCCGTCCGCATCGAGGCCTCGCGCCCGGCGACGGCGGCCGCGACGATCACGCAGCGCCTGATCGCCTCCAACGGCCAGGATTTCGAGAAGCGCGACACCCTTCGCAAGCTGCTCAACGAAGCCAAGGACCTTCAGAACGCGATCGTCTTCTGCAACCGCAAGCGCGATGTCGCGACCCTGCACAAGTCGTTGCAAAAATATGGTTTCCCGGCGGTCGCCCTGCATGGCGACATGGACCAGTACGCCCGCATGGCCGCGCTGGAATCCTTCCGCGCTGGCGAGAACCCGATTCTCGTCGCCAGCGACGTGGCCGCGCGCGGCCTCGACATCCCCGCCGTCAGCCATGTCTTCAACTACGACGTGCCGACCCATGCGGAGGACTATGTCCACCGCATCGGCCGTACCGGCCGCGCCGGGCGCGAGGGCGCATCCTTCACCATCGTGACGCGCCATGACGAGAAGCTCGTCGCCGCGATCGAGAAGCTGACCGGCGTCCCGATCGCCTGGGAAGGCGGCGGCGTCGACAGCCTGCCGCCCGGCGCGCCGCGCGAGGAGCGCTCGGGCGGACGCGGCGGGCGCGGCGAGGACCGCCGTCCCGGTCGCGGCGGCGGACGCGGCGGACGCCCCGAGCGCGGACGCAGGCCCGAAAGCGAGACCGAAACCGCCCCGCGCCCGATCAGGGTCGAGCGCGCGGCCGATGAGGACGCGGCCCCGCGCCGTCGCTCGGCCGGCGACGGACCGACCAGGACCAAGATCCGCGGCGCGGAGACTGCGCCCGCAACCACGCCCCGCGAGGCGGCGAAGCCCGAGCGCGCCGCCGCCAGGCCCGAGCGCGCGGCGCCGGCGCAAGCCGCCGCTCCTCGCGCCGAGCGTCGGCCCGAGCCGCGCCGGCGCGACGACGATGACGGCCCCAAGGTCAAGGGGCTGGGCGACCATGTTCCGGCCTTCCTGATGCGGCCCGGCAAGGTCGGCTGACGTAAAGTCATCAACCTCATCTTAACGCGCCTGCGTCTAGCGTCTGTCTCGCGGCCGACCTGTCCCCGACAGGCTGGCGGCAGGACGGGCGCATGCCGCCGTTGATACGGACAGGATGTCCCGCTTCGATGTTCAATCGAAGCTGTCATGGTCGAAAGCCATGAACCGGCTTCATGCCCGGGCTGTCGATGGCAATGAGCGAGCAAGCACAGGTTCACTCCCCGTCCCACATCAATTCCCCGTCGCAGGACATCGCCGACCGCGTCGTCGCCGCCATCCGCGAGCATGGCTCGCCGGGCTACCCCCGCGCCTTCGAGGTCTGGTACGCCCATCTCAGCGGCGAGATGCCGGCCGTCTCCATGGCGATGAACGCGATCCTGACCGGCGGCGAGGGCAGCATCGGCGCAGCCGACATCGACAATCTCTACGAGCGCTTCATCGGCACGGACCGCCTCGCCAGGCAGGCCGAGCGCACCAGCCTGCAGGTGCTGGGCGAAATCGACGGGCTGATGGCGCTGGTCGACAAGGCGCTGGATTCCAGCGAGCGCTATCATGGCCGCCTCTGCGCCATGTCGGAGGACGTGCCGCCCCCGGCCGACCGCCAGAAGCTGCGCGAATGGGTCGAGGCGCTGGTGCTCTCGACGCGCGAGGAGGTCACCCGCAAGACCCAGCTCGAATCGCAGCTCAAGGATTCCTCCAACGAGATCAGGAACCTGCGCGAGGCGCTCGAGACCACCCGCGCCGAGGCGCTGACCGATCCGCTGACCGGGCTGGCGAACCGCCGTCATTTCGAGGAGATGCTGCAGAAATCGATCGACCAGGCGACACTGCGCCGCGAGCCCTTCGCGCTGGTGATGGCCGACATCGACTTCTTCAAGAACTTCAACGACGCCCATGGCCACCTTACCGGCGACCAGGTGCTGCGCCTCGTCGCGCGCACGATGAAGGACAAGTTCAAGGACAAGGCGATCATCACCCGGTTCGGCGGCGAGGAATTCGCGATCATCCTGCCGGAATCGGACATCGTCGCCGGCAAGTTCGGGGCGGAGACCGTGCGTCAGGCCCTGCTGACCCGCGAGCTGGTCAAGCGCTCGACCAATGAGAACCTCGGCCGCATCACCATCTCGCTCGGCGTCGCGGGCTATCGCCGCGGCGACACCGCAGGCTCACTGGTCGAGCGCGCCGATCAGGCGCTGATGCAGGCCAAGCGCGAAGGCCGCAACCGCACGGTCACCGAGGACGTTCTGGATTCGGGCGCGATGCGCGTCGCCTGACGGGGTTCACCCCACGTCGCGCCGCCTCGATCGCGGCCTGCGTCCAGTCTTTCAACGCATCGACATCGTCGAGCGCCTCATCGGGCAGCCGCCAGTAGCCCATCGAGCGGAGCTTGCCCTGCATCACCATGCTGAAGCGCTCGCTGCCCGCCTCGGCGAACCGGCCCTCGCTCTCGCCATCCGCCTTCAGATAGATAAGGCCGCCGGCCTCCAGCGCGAACATCCGCTCGCCTTCATAGACGCCGTGGCCGCCGAACATGCGGCGCACCCTCACCGGCAGAATGTCGGCGAACAGCTCCCGGATGCCCTCGGCATCCATCGGCGCGGCTCAATGCGCCGCCGCGAACGGCTCAGGCCGCGGCTTGATCTCGACCGATTCGCCGCAGCCGCAGGCCGAGACCTGGTTCGGGTTGTTGAAGACGAAGGTCGAGGAGAAGCGGTCAGTTTTGAAATCGAGTTCGGTGCCGAGCAGGAACAGCACCGCCTTGGCGTCGACGATCACCGTGGCGTCCTTCTCGGTGACGATCTCGTCGCCCTTGGCCGTCTCGCGCGCGACCTCGAAGGTGTATTCCATGCCGGCGCAGCCGCCCTTCTTGACGCCGACGCGCAGGCCGAGCGCGGGCCCGGCCTCAGGCGCGCCAGATCTCGCTTCACGCGAACTATCCGCCATGATTTCGCGGATGCGCGCGGCGGCGGCGTCCGTCAGCGAGACGACCTTGAGGCCGGGAATCGAAAACATGCTTTGGTCCTCCCCGACGGAATTAAAGGTTCCGCGAAGCAAGATGGCTGACGTCAACATAAGGATTGGTGAGGCAAACGTCGAGATGGCGCGGCATGCAGCCCGCCCCTGCTGCGGCAGTCTTGCATGGCGCGGCGCGCCATGCACTCTGGCGGCCCCGCCACGAGCCGACGATGCGCCATGACCGCCTACCGCCTTCACCGCCCAGAATCCCTGCGCGCCCTCGTCCGCGCCATGGTCGCCGCCGCCGGCTGGAGCGAACGGGACGCCGCCGAGACCGCCGACCATCTCGTGCTGGCCAATCTCAGCGGCCATGACAGCCATGGCGTCGGCATGCTGCCGCTCTACTTCCAGTCGCTCGCCGACGGCAACCTGAAGCCGGAGTCGCAAGCCAGCGACCGGCTGAACGCCGCGCCCTTCCTGATCGTCGACGCGAACATCGCGCTTGGCCAGCCCGTGGCGCGCAACGCCGTCGAGCGCGCGATCCCGATGGCGCTGACGGGGGGCGTCGCGATCCTGAACCTGCTCGACGCGCATCATATCGGCCGGATCGGCCATTATGCCGAGGTGGCGGCGCAGGCCGGGCTGATCTCGCTGTTCTGGGTCAATGTCGCCGGCCGCCCGCCGATCGTCGCGCCCTTCGCGGCCAGGGAGGCGCGCTTCGGCACCAATCCGCATGCGATCGGAATTCCGGTGCCGGGGGCTGATCCGATCATCCTCGACTTCGCCACCAGCCGCATGGCCCATGGCAAGGCCCGCGTCGCCTTCAACAAGGGCGTGCCCGTGCCGGAGGGCTACATCATCGACGGCGACGGCAATCCGACGACCGAGCCGCGACACGTCTTCCTGCATGGCATCGGCGACAACGAGGCGCTGGGCGCTCTCCTGCCCTTCGGCGACCACAAAGGCGCCGGACTCGCGCTCATCGCCGAGCTGCTCTCGGCCGGGCTGATGGGCGCCGCCCGCATAGACCAGAAGCCGGCGAAGACCTGGATCATCAACTCGCTGTTCGGCGTCCTGATCGACCCGGCCCGGCTGGAGCCGAGCGAGGCTTTGCGCCGGGAGCGCATCGAGAGCTATCTCGCCTTCGTGCGCGCCGCCAAACCGCAGGACGAGGCCAACCCGGTGCTGACGCCAGGCGAAAAGGAGCGCGCCACCCGCATCGAACGCGCCCGCGACGGCGTCCCGCTCGACGACGAGACATGGTCGCAGATCGCCGCCGCCGCGAAACGCTATGGCATCGATGCGGAGGGGTTTTGACGGCCTTCCGTCATTGCGAGCGAAGCGAAGCAATCCAGAAGACGTAGAGCAAGATGCTGGATTGCTTCGCTTCGCTCGCAAAGACGGGCTAGCAACTCATCAGAGCAGCGCCTCGCCCCGCAACACCGGCACACACGACCCGCCGACGCTCGCGCGCACGCCCTCGCTCGTCCGCCAGGCCTTGAGGTTGAGCAGGCTCGGCCGCCCCATCTCCACGCCTTGCGTCAGCGTCCAAGCCCCGCTCTCCTGCCCGCCCAGCGAGAGCACCAGCGCCGCCACCGTCGCGCTGGCGCTGCCGGTCGCCGGGTCCTCCCAGGTGCCGCTGATCGGCGCGAACATCCGCGCCCGGATCGCCTCGCCGTCGCGGGCGTAGAGGAACAGCGAGAGCCGCCCCTCCAGCCCCGGCGTCGCATCGCGCAGGCTGCGGAACTGCGACAGGTCCGGCGTCGCCCTGGCAAGCGCCTCCAGCGTAATCTCGGCCAACACGAAGAACACGCCGACCGAGGCGCGCAGCGGCGCATGGTTCGTCACCACGATGTCGGCGGGCGCCAGCCCGGCGCAGGCGGCGATCGCCTCGGGCGGCAATTCGATGCTCGTCGAAAGCGGCTGCGGCGCGGAGATCGTCGCTCCCGTGACCTCATCGCCGTCATGGGCGACCCGGACCTCGACCAGCCCGGCGATCTCCTCGAAGCGCAAAAGCCCGTCCTTGTCCCGCCCATGCCCCGCCAGCACGAAGGCGGTGCCGACATTGGGATGGCCGGCGAAGGGCATTTCATGCGTGCGGGTGAAGATGCGAACCCGCGCCGTGTTCGCCGGGTCGTCAGGCGGCAGCACGAAGGTCGTCTCGGAATAGTTCATCTCGGCGGCGAGCGACTGCATCTCGGCATCGGTCAGCCCGCGCGCATCGGTGAAGACGGCGAGCTGGTTTCCGCCGAAACGGTCTTCCGTGAAGACGTCGACGGTCTCGAAGGCGAATTTCCGCATGGCAGGTTCCGGTGGCGCGGGGAGCGCACTAACCGATTGATGCCACCCTTCGCAGTCGCGGAATAATCAACGTCGATGATGCGACCGATCACGCGCGGCGGGCAGCCACGCCTTCAGAGCAGAAAATGGAAGCCGAAACCGAGGATCACGAGCCCTGCGGCGACCACCTGCGCGACGAACAGCGGCTTCATCCGCGCCAATTGACCGGCATGGAATTCGGCCCGTTCGGCGCGGGACATGCGGTCGCGCGCCTTGAACTGCTCTTCCAGCACGCGCGGCTCGCTGCTGGCCCCATCGCGCTCGAGGTCCATCCGCACCGCGATGAAGCCGATGATCAGCCCGAGAATGCCGAGCCCAAAGAACCCGACCAGGCGCAACGCGCCATAGAACACGCCGATCGCGAGAGCGGCTACGATCGGAAACGCCAGATAATCCCATTTCGTGAAGCGCATGACGCGATCATGCGAGAGAAGCCGCAGACCGTCCAGCCTCACCACATATCGAGCGCGACTCTCGCCTCGTCGGACATGCGCGACTGGTCCCAGGGCGGGTCGAAGGTCATGTTGACGCTGACGCCCGAGACGCCCGGCACGGCCGCGACCGCGTTCTCGACCCAGCCCGGCATCTCGCCCGCCACCGGGCAGCCCGGCGCGGTCAGGGTCATGTCGATCGCGACCATGCGGTCGTCGGCGATATCGACCCGGTAGATCAGCCCGAGTTCGTAGATGTCGGACGGGATCTCGGGATCGTAGACCGTCTTCAGCGCGGCGATGATGTCGTCGGTGAGACGGTCGATCTCCTCGGGCGGCAGCGTCGTGCTGGCGCCCATGGTCGGGGCGTTCGGCTTGAGGTCTTCGGCTGTGTCGGTCATCGCAACAATCCGGGTTCTGGCGAGAAGCGCCCTCAGGAGAACAGCGTCTCGGCCTTCCGCAGGGCTTCGACCAGTCTATCGACTTCCTCCAGCGTATTATAGAGCCCGAAGGAGGCGCGGCAGGTCGATGTCACGCCATATCGGGCGAGCAGCGGCATGGCGCAATGGGTGCCGGCCCTGACCGCGACGCCGGAGCGGTCGATCACCGTCGCGACGTCATGGGCATGGGCGCCCTTCATCTCGAAGGCGACGATCGCGCCCTTCTCCTTCGCCTTGCCGAAGATGCGGATCGAGTTCATCTCGCCCAGCCGCTGCATGGCGTAGTCGCCGAGCGTCTTCTCATGGGCGGCGATGTTCTCTCGGCCCAGCGCCATCATGTAGTCGAGCGCGGTGCCGAGCCCCACCGCCTCGACGATCGCCGGCGTGCCGGACTCGAAGCGGTGCGGCGCGTCGTTATAGGTGACGGCGTCCTCGCTGACGGTGACGATCATCTCGCCGCCGCCCTCATAGGGCGGCAGTTTGTCGAGCCACGCCTTCCGGCCCCAGAGGATGCCCGAGCCCGTCGGCCCATAGGTCTTGTGGCCGGTGAAGCAGTAGAAATCGCAGCCCAGCGCCTGCACGTCGACCGGCAGATGCACCGCGCCCTGGCTGCCGTCGACGACGAGCGGAATGCCGTAATCCTTCAGGGTCGCGGCGATTTCGGCGATCGGCAGGATGGTGCCGATCGCGTTCGACATATGCGTCAGCGCCACCACCTTGGTGCGCGGCGTGATCAGTTTCTCGAACTCCTCGACGAGGAAATTGCCGTCCTCGTCGACCGGGGCCCATTTGATCACGGCCCCATGGCGCTCGCGCCAGTAATGCCAGGGCACGATGTTGGAGTGGTGTTCCAGGATCGAGAGAATGATCTCGTCGCCCTCCCGGATCTGCAGGTGGCGGCCGAGCGAGGAGGCGACCGTATTCAGCGCCCCCGTCGAGGAGCGCGTGAAGATGATCTCCTCCAGATGCGCCGCGTTGAGGAAGCGCCGCGCGCTTTCGCGGGCCGCCTCATAGGCCTCGGTCGAGGCGTTGGCGAGATAGTGCAGCCCGCGATGGACGTTGGCGTAGTCCTCGCGCATCAGCCGGTTCATCGCCTCGATGACGGCTTCGGGCTTCTGCGCCGAGGCCGCATTGTCGAGATAGACCAATGGCTTGCCGTAGATTTCTCGCCCGAGGATGGTGAAGTCCCGGCGGATCGCCTCGACATCGTAGGGCTTGCTCATCGCGTTCATGGGCTCAGGCCTTTGCCGGCGATGGCGGAGTGCGCTCGGCGACGAGTTCGCCGGCATGTCCCCAGTCCTCGCGCTCGATCTCCTGGATCACGATATGGGTGTTCTGCGGGTTTTTGCCGAGCACGCGCGCCAGGGTCGCCGTGAACTCCCTGACGATCTGCGCCTTCTGGGCCCGCGTCGCGCCCTTCGTGATCTGGAGATTGATGTAGGGCATCAGACCGCGCTCGCCACCGAGGAGCCCTCGCGCTTGCCGAGCCAGGCCTCGATCCGGCTCATCACCAGCGCGCGCAAACCCTCGTCCTGGACGAACTCGACCGCCTCGCCGACAAAGGCCTGCAGCACCAGCGCCTCTGCCTGCGGACGCGGCAGGCCGCGCGCCATCAGGTAGAAGAGCTGCTCGCCATCCATCTGGGCGACGGTCGCGCCATGGCCGCAGACCACGTCGTCGGCGAAGATTTCCAGCTCCGGCTTGTTGAACATGGTCGCGCCGTCGTTGAGCAGCAGCGTGTTGCTCTTCATGCCGCCATCGGTCTTCTGCGCGTATTTGCGGACGATGACCTTGCCCTGGAAAACGCCGGTCGCCTCCCCGCCGATGATATTCTTGAACATCTCGCGGCTGACGCCATGGGGCACGGCATGGTCCATCACCAGCGTCACGTCGGAATGCTCCGAACCGCCGAGCAGGTTGACGCCGCGCAGGCCGATCTCGCTGTGTTCGCCGGCATATTCGACGAAATACTGCTGCCGAAGCGTCGCCGCCTCGCAGACCAGCGCGAAACTCTCGAATTTTGCGTTCGCGCCGACGGTGGCGAGCAGGCTCTGCACCTGCACCGTCTCGGGGACGGCGCCGGTGACGACGCGCAGATGCTGCACGTCGCTCCCGTCGCCGGTCTCGAAGACGATCGCGCCGTTGATCTGGGACGCGCTCGGGCCAACGGCCTCGCCGATCTCGACGATGGTCGCCTTGACGCCCTTGCCCGCGACCACGACGGAGCGATGGAAGATCGCGCGCTCATCCTCGCCCGAGGCGAGCGAGACGATCGCGATGGCCGCATCGAGTTCGGTGCCCTCGGCGATCTCAATGAAGACGCCGTCGCGCATCAGCGCGGTGTTCAGCATCAGCCCGGTGTCGCTCTGGGCGATGCCCGGACCGGCGAGGATGCGGGTCAGGTCGTCGCGGCCCGACACCAGCGCCTCGGCCAGCGAGTGGATCGAGACGCCTTCGGGCAGCGCGTCCATCGTCGAAAGATCGGCCGAGAACGCGCCGTCGATCAGCACGAGCCTGACGCCATCGAGCGCGAGGTCTGCGAGCCGCGCCGTGATCGCCGATGTGACATTGGCGTTCGCGGCCAGCGGCTTCGCCTCGCGCAGCAGGCCGCGCAGATCGGTGTAGCGCCAGGCTTCCAGCCGGCGATGCGGCAGGCCCTTGGCCTCGAAGCCCGCGAAAGCGTCCTCGCGCAGCTTACGCACCGGCAGCGCGCCGGGAAGCTCGGCCTTGGCGGCGGAAAATTGCGCGCTGAGCGCCTGCTCGGCGGCCGTCCTGAGGGGGGTGACGATCGCCATCACGCTGCGTCCGCATAGCCGGCATAGCCGTTCTTCTCGAGTTCCAGCGCAAGCTCCTTGCCGCCGCTCTTCACGATCCGGCCCCTGGACATGACATGGACCGTGTCGGGCACGATATGGTCGAGCAGGCGCTGGTAATGCGTGATCACGAGGAAGCCGCGGTTCTTGTCGCGCAGCGCGTTGACGCCTTCGGCGACAATGCGGAGCGCGTCGATGTCGAGGCCGGAATCGGTCTCGTCGAGGATGCACATCGAGGGCGAAAGCAGCGCCATCTGCAGGATTTCCATGCGCTTCTTCTCGCCGCCTGAGAAGCCGACATTGAGCGGCCGGCGCAGCATCGCCTTGTCGATTCCGAGGGAATCGGCGGCAGCATTCACCGCCTTGATGAAGTCCGGCGTCAGCAACTCGGGTTCAGCCCGCGCGCGCCGCTGCGCGTTCATCGCCGCCTTCAGGAAGGTCATGGTGGCGACGCCGGGGATCTCCAGCGGATACTGGAAGGCGAGGAAGATGCCGGCGGCGGCGCGCGCATCGGCCTCCATCTCCAGCACGTTCTCGCCGTCGAGCAGGATTTCGCCGTCGAGGACCTCATAGTCCTCCTTTCCGGCGATGACGTAGCTGAGCGTCGATTTGCCCGAGCCATTAGGCCCCATGATCGCGGCGACCTCGCCGTCGTTCACGGTGAGGCTGAGGCCGTTGAGGATCTGCTTGTCCTCGTCGGCGATCTTGACGACGAGATTGCGAATTTCGAGCATTGGTTCAGGTCCGGATTTCCGCCGCATCATGCTAGGCCCTGTGCCGAGCATTCACGACTTGAAGGTTTAAAAAGAAAGACATGGATGGTCGGGACGAGCCCGACCATGACGGGATCAGCGAGTGCAGCCTATTCGACCAAATCCAGCCGCTTCTCGATCCGGTCGACCCGGACCTTGATCGAGGCGATTTCCGTATCCTGGAGCGTCTGCGAGGAAAGCAGAGCGGCCATATGCGTGCGCATCACGATCATCTCGCCACGCATCCCGGTCATCTCATCCTTTATCGACGACATGTCGGCCCGCATCGCCCGCAGATGTTCAAGGATCAGATGTTCGACCTTGTCGTTCATCACCCCACGCTCCCCTCGAGCGAGATCGTGATCAGCTTCTGCGCCTCGACCGCGAACTCCATCGGCAGTTGCTGCAGCACCTCCTTGACGAAGCCGTTCACGATCAGCGCCACCGCCTCCTCCTCGGAAAGCCCGCGCTGCTGGCAGTAGAACAGCTGGTCCTCGCCGATCTTGGAGGTCGTCGCCTCGTGCTCGAAGATCGCGGTCGCGGTCTTGGCCTCGATATAGGGGATGGTATGGGCGCCGCACTGGTCGCCGATCAGCAGCGAGTCGCAATTGGTGAAGTTGCGCGCGCCCGTCGCCTTGCGGTGGGCAGAGACCATGCCGCGATAGGTCGAGTCGGATTTGCCGGCCGCGATGCCCTTGGCGATGATTTTTGACGTCGTGTTCCGGCCGAGATGCAGCATTTTTGTGCCGCTATCGACCTGCTGCGCCCCGTTCGACACCGCGATCGAATAGAACTCGCCGCGCGAGCCGTCGCCGCGCAGGATGCAGGACGGGTATTTCCAGGTGATCGCCGAGCCGGTCTCGACCTGCGTCCACGAGATCTTCGAGTTCGTGCCCCGGCAGTCGCCGCGCTTGGTGACGAAGTTGTAGATGCCGCCCTTGCCCTCGGAATCGCCCGGATACCAGTTCTGCACGGTCGAGTATTTGATCTCGGCGTCGTCGAGCGCGATCAGCTCGACCACGGCGGCATGGAGCTGGTTCTCGTCGCGCTTGGGCGCGGTGCAGCCTTCGAGATAGCTGACATAGGAGCCCTCCTCGGCGATGATCAGCGTGCGCTCGAACTGGCCGGTATTCTGCTCGTTGATCCGAAAGTAAGTCGACAGCTCCATCGGGCAGCGCACGCCCTTGGGGATGTAGACGAAGGAGCCGTCGGTGAAGACGGCGCAGTTCAGCGTCGCGAAATAATTGTCCGTCACCGGAACCACGGTGGCGAGGTACTTCTTCACAAGCTCCGGGTGCTCCTGGATCGCGTCCGAGATCGAGCAGAAGATCACGCCGGCCTGCGCCAGCTCCTTCTTGAAGGTGGTGACCACGGAGACCGAGTCGAACACGGCGTCGACCGCGACGCGGTTCTCAGGCGCGACGCCGGCCAGGATCTCCTGCTCGCGCAGCGGGATGCCAAGCTTCTTGTAGGTCTCCAGGATCGCCGGATCGATCTCGTCGAGCGACTGCGGAGCGGCCCCCTTCGGCGCGGCGTAATAATAGATGTCCTGGTAGTCGATGGGCGGGTAGTTCACCCGCGCCCAGTCGGGCTCTTTCATCGTCTTCCAGCGGCGGAAGGCGTCGAGCCGCCAGTCAAGCATCCAGGTCGGCTCGTTCTTGCGCGCCGAGATGTAGCGCACCGTGTCTTCGGTCAAACCCTTGGCGGGCTTCTCCATCTCGATCTGCGTGACGAAGCCGTATTTGTATTCCGTCACGTCGATCGACTTGACCTGGTCGATGGTCTCCTGGACCGCTGCCATCACTCACTCTCCTGTAGCAGGTTTAAGGCCTGCTCCTGTCGCGGGTTCAAGGCCCGCCGGTCTGGTCTTCATGTTCGGAAGGTCAGGCTGCTGCCCGAACGTCCCGGCCCTTGGTCGCGGCCAGCGCTTGCGCGTAGGCTGCGAGAAATCGTTCGATGTCGCCCTCGCAGGTGGTCCATCCGAGCGACGCCCGCAAGGCCCCTGCGCTCATGGCGGGGTCGACGCCCATGGCTGCCAGCACATGCGAGGCCTTGACCTTGCCCGACGAGCACGCCGAGCCCGATGACAGCGCGAGGCCGGCGAGATCGAGCTTGATCAGCATGGTCTCGGCGCTGACGCCGGGCGTCGCGAAGGCGCTCGTATTGGGCAGGCGCGGCGCGCGCCGGCCAAAGATCGCGGTGTCGGACGCAAGCGCCCGCAGGCCGGCTTCCAGCAAGTCGCGCAGGCCGGCAAGTCGGGACGCTTCTGCCGCGAGCGCTTCGCCCGCCAATTCGGCCGCGACGCCAAACCCGACAATGCCCGGCACGTTCTCGGTGCCGGCCCGCCAGCCGCGCTCCTGCCCGCCGCCGCGCACCGGCTTGTCGGCAAGCTCCAGCGCGCCGGTGCGGAACACGATCGCGCCGATGCCCTTGGGGCCGCCGAGCTTGTGGGCGGACAGCGTCAGAACATCGACGCCCAGATCATTGATATCGATCGCGATCTTGCCGCCGGCCTGCACCGCGTCGCTATGCACGAGCGCTCCATACCGCTTCGCCAGCGCCGCGGCCTCGGCGACAGGCTGGATCACGCCGGTCTCGTTGTTGGCGAGATGCAGGCAGACCAGCGCCCGCGCGCCCGGCTGTTCGGCCCCGAGCCGCTCCAGCCGCGCCTCGAGCCAGTCGAGATCGGCGACGCCGTCGCCATCGAACGGGATGGCCTCGACGGCGCTAGCCGGAAAGCGATGCCCATCGATGACGCAAGCATGCTCGGTCGCGCCATGCAGCAGCAGCGTCGACGGCGTCCTGATACAGTCGCGACCGCCGCCGCAATCCATCAGGCCGGGCGACAGCACCGTCGCATTGGCCTCGGTGCCGCCGCTGGTGAAGACGACATTGGCTGCCTTGGCCCCGACTAAAGCAGCAACCTGTTCTCGCGCGCGCTCGACCGCGGCGCGGGCCGCCCTGCCCTCGCCATGCACGGAAGACGGATTGCCCGGCAGCAGCAGCGCGCGCGCCATCGCCTCGGCGACGGCCGGCCTGACCGGCGTGGTCGCGTTGTGGTCGAGATAGGCGCGCTCGGATGCGGTCACGCTTCGATCAAACTCCGGTTCGGGATGGCGGCATCCCGGCTTGCGGCACGAAAGGCTTGAATTCGCACCCCCGCGCCGTGCTATAGCCGCCCGTCCTGACCAGCCTGAGCCGGGAGCGACGGACGCGGCCAAGCTGGCCAAATCCTCGTGTTCCCGTCTTGTTCACGGCTGTTAGAACCATTCTAAGCGCTCTGATGTAGGGCGCGAGCGGCCGGCCCGTCAAGGGCGACAGCGTTTTTTGACGGCCTTGGGTCGCCCGAAACCGCGTCGTTTCCGGGCCTTGCCCAACAAAAAGCGAGACGACGATGCCAGAGGTGATCTTCAACGGGCCGGCCGGCCGGATCGAGGGCCGCTACCAGCCCGCCAAGAAGCGCGGCGCGCCGCTCGCCATCATCCTGCATCCGCACCCGCAATTCGGCGGGACGATGAACAACCAGATCGTCTACAACCTGTTCTACACCTTCGTGAACCGGGGCTTTTCGGCGCTGCGCTTCAATTTCCGCGGCGTCGGGCGCAGCCAGGGCCATTTCGACCATGGCGCGGGCGAGTTGTCGGATGCCGCCGCAGCGCTCGACTGGATGCAGGCGTTGAATCCGGAGGCCAAGAGCTGCTGGATCACCGGCGTCTCCTTCGGCGCCTGGATCGGCATGCAGCTTCTGATGCGTCGCCCCGAAATCGAGGGCTTCATGTCGATCGCTGCGATGGCCAACCGCTACGATTTCTCCTTTCTCGCGCCCTGCCCGTCGTCCGGCCTGTTCGTGCACGGCTCGGAGGACCGCGTCGCCCCCGTCAAGGAGGTCATGGCGGTGATCGAGAAGGTGAAGACCCAGAAGGGCATCCTGATCGAGCATGCCGTCGTCGAGGGCGCGAACCACTTCTTCGACGGCAAGGTCGACCAGCTCATGGAGCAGGTCGGCGTCTATCTCGACCGCAATGTCGGGCCGGAGATTCCGAAGGCCGAGCGCGACGCCGAGGAGGAGTAGGCGGCGCGTCAGCGGATTGGCGGTTGGTGCGATTTTATGCTACCGCCGTGCGGGCAAACGGAGGCTGCGATGGAAACGGCCGAGAAACTCAGCATCACCATGACGCCCGCCATGTTGCGTGCAGTTCGCGCCAGCGTCGAGGCCGGCGAGTATGCCTCGACCAGCGAAGCGGTGCGCGATGCGATCCGGCTCTGGCAGCGCGATCGCGACGAGCATGCCGAGCGGCTTTCCGCGATCCGCGAGCGGGTTCGCCATTCCGTCGAGGATGGCCGCGCGCCCCTCGGCCTCGAGGAGGTCAGGAACAGGCTTGCCGCGCTGCATGAGACGACGGTGAAGGCACATGGCCGTGGGGCGACTTGAGGTCGTCTTCCGCACCGATGCCGCCGCCGATCTGACCGAAATCTATCGCTGGATCTACGAGGCCAGCCAGGATCCCATAACGGCAAATCGCTATCTCGGTCGCCTCGTCGCCTTTTGCGAGAAGATCGGGGGCATGGCGCGCGGCGGCCGGCCCCGCGATGATTTGCTGCCGGGCCTGCGGACGTTTCCGTTCGAGCGGCGCGCCGTGATCGCCTATCTTATCGTGGGCGACAGGGTCGAAATCACCAATGTGTTCTACGGCGGCCGTGACTACGAGGCGCTTTATCGTGGACAGCGCGATGACACGGGCGAAGATTCGATGACGCCTTAGCCAGTCGGCAGCGGGCCGATTTCATCCCGCCCCCTCGCAAAATCTCGGCAATGGCCTTAGACGACGGCGCATCGACCGCGATCGACCGACCGAGCCAGAACCATGACCACCTTCAAATCCGACCTGCTCCGCACGCTCTCCGAGCGCGGCTTCGTCCACCAGATCTCGGATCCCGAGGGGCTGGACGCGGCGGCGCTGAAGGGACTGATCAGCGCCTATATCGGTTTCGACGCGACCGCGACCTCGCTGCATGCCGGCTCGCTGATCCAGATCATGATGCTGCACTGGATGCAGGCGACCGGCCACAGGCCGATCGCGCTGATGGGTGGCGGCACCTCGATGGTCGGCGACCCGTCCTTCAAGGACGAAGCGCGCAAGCTGCTGACGGTCGAGGACATCGAGCGCAATCTGCAGGGCATCAGGCGCGTCTTCGCCAACTATCTCGACTTCTCGGGTCCGGCGTCGATGATGAACAACGCCGACTGGCTGCTTGGGCTGAACTATCTCGAATTCCTTCGCGATGTCGGCCGCCACTTCTCGGTCAACCGGATGCTGTCCTTCGACAGCGTCAAGACGCGGCTCGAACGCGAGCAGTCGCTCTCCTTCCTCGAATTCAACTACATGATCCTGCAGGCCTACGACTTCGTCGAACTCAACAAGCGCACCGGCTGCATCCTGCAGATGGGCGGCTCCGACCAGTGGGGCAATATCGTCAACGGCATCGATCTCGGCCATCGCATGGCGGACGTCCAGCTCTATGCGCTGACCTCGCCGCTCCTGACCACCTCGTCGGGCGGCAAGATGGGCAAGACGGCCTCAGGCGCGGTCTGGCTCAATGCCGATCTGATGAGCGCCTATGAGTTCTGGCAGTTCTGGCGCAACACCGAGGACGCCGATGTCGAGCGCTTCCTGAAGCTTTACACCACCATGCCGATGCCTGAGATCGCGCGGCTGGCCGCGCTCGGCGGCGCGGAGATCAACGACGCCAAGAAGGCGCTGGCGACCGAAGTCACGGCGATGCTGCATGGCCGCGCCGCCGCCGAGGCCGCCGCCGAGACGGCGCGCAAGACTTTCGAGGATGGCGGACTGGCGACCGATCTGCCGAGCATCGCCCTGCCCCGCGCCGAACTCGCGGCCGGGCTCGGCGTGCTGACCGCCTTCGTCAAGGCGGGCCTCGTGCCCTCGACCGGCGAGGCCAGGCGGCAGGTCAAGGCCGGCGGCCTGCGGATCAACGATGTCGCCGTCGCCGACGAGCGCGCCAGCCTCTCGGAGGCCGACCTGACGACCGAAGGCGTGCTCAAGCTTTCCTTCGGCCGCAAGAAGCACGTTCTGCTCCGTCCGGAATAGGCGCGCTCCGCTCCGCGCGCCCCCAATGACGGCTCAGCCGTGCCCGGCCTTCAGCGCCTGGTCGAGATCGTCGTAGAGGTCACTGAGGTCCTCGATCCCGGTCGAGAGCCGCAGAAGGTCGGTCGGACAGGGCGAGCCCGCGCCCTCGATCGAGGCGCGGTGCTCGATCAGGCTCTCGACGCCGCCGAGCGACGTGGCGCGCTTGTAGAGTTCGACATGGGCGGCGGCCTTGATCGCGGCGGCCTCGCCGCCCGTCACCTGCACCGAGAGCATGTAGCCGAAGCCGCCCTCCATCTGGCGGGCGGCGATGTCGTGGCCGGGATGCTGCGGCAGGCCGGGATAGAGCACGCGCGCCACCAGCGGATGGGCGGCGAGCCTCTGCGCGAGCGTCATCGCCGAGGCCGACTGGCGCTCCTGCCGCACATGCAGCGTCCGCAGGCCCCGCATCAGCAGATAGGCCTCGAACGGCCCGAGGATGCCGCCCTGCATCTTGCGGACGGTCTTCACGCGGCCCCAGAATTCGTCGTCCTCGCGGGCGCAGAGCACGCCGGCGACGACGTCGGAATGGCCGTTCAGCACCTTGGTCGCGGCATGCATGACGATGTCGGCGCCGAGCGTCAGCGGGCGCGTATGCACCGGCGAGGCGCAGGTCGAATCGACCGCGAGCTTAGCGCCCGCCGCATGCGCGATCTCGGCCGCGCCGGCGATGTCTGTGATGGTCCAGAGCGGGTTGGACGGCGTCTCGGCCCAGACCAGCTTGGTCACGCCGGGCTTCACCGCCGCTTTCAGCGCCACGAGGTCGTCGGTCTCGACGAAGTCGATCACCAGCCCCCAGCGCGCGGCTTCGGTCAAAAGCCAGGAGCGCAGCGCCCAGTACATCACCTTGGACGCCACGACATGGTCGCCCGGCGAAAGCGCCTGGAACACGGCGGTGGCCGCCGCCATGCCCGAGCCGAACAGCAGCGCCCCAGCCTTCGCCTGTTCCAGCATGGCGAGCACGGCCTCGGTCTCGCGCACCGTCTCGTTGTCGGGCCGGCCGTAGACGAAACCGGATGAGTAGGCGTTGTCCTCGTCGCGGATATAGGTCGTGGCGATGTGGATCGGCGTGACCACGCCCTTCGTCGATGGGTCGATCTTGCCCATGGCCTGCGCGGCGAGAGAGCGGGGGTGGAGCGGGCGCTTGGGCATGGGGGTGTCCGGTAAAGTTCCATGAGGGACTAAGGCCGCCATCTGGCGCAGGCGGAGGGCATGGCGCAAGGGCCGCGATCTTGCCGGCGGCGCAATCATGCCCCATCTCGCAGGCATGAGCGCTTCACAATCCCATGCAGACGCCGCGCCAGCACCGTCGCCAAGACCGTTCTGGGTCGACGCGCTGATCGCCATCGTGCCGGTGGTCGCCGCCTCGCTGCTCGGCAATGCGGTGACGCTGCCCCAGATCCCGACCTGGTATCCGACGCTGGTCAAGCCGTTCTTCAACCCGCCGAACTGGCTGTTCGGGCCGGCCTGGACGCTTCTGTTCGCGCTGATGGCCTATGGCGTCTTCCGCATCCTGCGCCTGCCGGCCGAGACGCCGGGCAAGGCCAGGGCGCTCGCCGTCTATCATGCCCAGCTTGGCCTGAACGTGCTCTGGTCCTGCGTCTTCTTCGGCCTGCAGAGCCCGCTTGGCGGCGTCTTCGTGATCGTGCCATTCTTGGCGATGATCCTCGTCATGATCGCGGCCTTCCGCCCGCTCGACCGGTTGGCTGCAGACCTGCAATTGCCCTATGTCGCCTGGGTCTCCTTCGCGACGCTGCTCAACGTCTCGATCTGGTGGCTGAACAGATAATGGGCCCAGACCGATCCTGACGGAATAAATCGCGCGCTGGCGCGTTGTCGGCAGCGACGCAAACCAGCGCTGGAGCCGTAGCCGTGTCGCCGACCCCGACGAGCCAGAACCCGCTGTCGCGCTTCGTCGACCGCCTGCACGCGCCGGTTTCGATCCAGTCGCTCGCCGTGCTGCGGATCGGATTCGGCCTGCTGCTGGCCTGGGACGTCTGGCGCTTCATCCGCGACGACCGCATCGCGCGCTACTATGCCGAGCCGGATTTCCTGTTCAGCTATTGGGGTTTTTCCTGGGTGAAGCCCCTGCCCGAGCCGTGGCTGCATGTCGCCTGGCTCGGCGTCGGCGTGCTTTCGCTGATGGTCGCGTTCGGGCTGTTCTACCGCTTTGCGATCATCGGTTTCACGCTGCTGTTCGGCTATTTCTTCCTGCTCGACAAGGCGCAGTATCTCAACCACTTCTACATGGCGCTGCTCTATGCCGGGCTGCTCTGCCTGCTGCCTGCGGGCAACGCGCTCTCGCTCGACGCGAAGCTGTTTCCGAAGAGCCGGCGCGAAACCGCGCCCTACTGGTCGGTCTGGGCGCTGCGGGCGCAGACCGAGATCATCCTGCTCTATGCCGGGCTGGTGAAGATCACGGAGGACTGGCTCAGGGGCGAGCCGCTGGCGATCTGGCTGCGCGAGCAGGCGCAGGACCTGCCCTTCGGCGCGATCTTCGCGCATGACTGGGTCATCCTCGCCGGGGCCTGGGGCACGATCGCGCTGCATGTGCTGGGCGCGCCGCTGCTGCTGTTTGCCCGCGCGCGCCTGCCGGTCTTCCTGCTCTATTGCGTCTTTCATCTCAGCAACGGCTTCTTCTTCAACATCGGCATCTTCCCGTTCCTGACCATCGCCGCGACGACGATCTTCTTTGCGCCCGACTGGCCGCAACGCCTGCTGCGCTGGTTGCTCGGACGTTTCGAGGCGCTGCCCCCTATGCCAGCCTCGGCCGCCGTGGCGCCTGTCGCGCGCAGCGGTCTGAGCCTTGCGCTCATCGGCCTCCTCGTCGGCTGGATGGTCGTGCAGGTGCTCGTGCCGCTTCGTTTCGCGCTCTATCCGTCGGAGGTGCGCTGGGCCGGCGAAGGCCACCGCTTCGCCTGGCGGATGCGGATGTATGACCGCCAGGGCGAAGGCGATTTCGAAGTGGTGGCGCAGGACGGGCGGCGCTGGCGCGTATCGCCGACCGACCATCTCACCGAGCGCCAGGCCGGCGTGATGCTGACGCGGCCCGACATGATCCTGCAATTCGCCCATCACCTCGAGCGGCATTTCCAGAGGCAGGGCCATGGCGACGTCGCCGTCCACGCCCATGTCGCGATGTCGCTGAACGGCCGGCCGTTCCAGCCCTTGATCAAGCCCGAGATCGACCTGACGACACGGCTCTGGAGTCCGCTCCGCGCGGCCGACTTCATCACGCCGCTGACCACCCCGTTCACGCCCTGGAACGCCCGTGAGCGGCGCGACGACAGGGTCCGGGAGGCCTCGTCATGAGCGAGAGCACATTGCTCATCATCTATGACGGACAGTGCCCGTTCTGCGCCGCCTATATGCGGCTCGTCCGCTTACGCGCCGATATCGGCCCCGTGCGCCTGATCGACGCCCGCTCGGGCGACCCCGTGGTGGCCGAGGTCAAGCGGCTGGGCCTCGATCTCGACGCCGGCATGGCGATGCGGCTCGACGGGGTCTGGCATCATGGCGACGCCTGCCTGAACCGGCTGGCGCTGCTTTCCACGTCGTCGGGCCTGTTCAACCGGGCCAACCGCCTGATCTTCTCCTCGCCCCGCCTGTCGCGGCTGCTCTATCCGGCTTTGGTGCTCGGCCGCCGCGCGGCTCTGGCCTTGCTCGGCCGCAGCAGCATCGCGGTCGAGGATGCCGCGTCGGCTCGCAAGTCCTGAGTTTCAGCCGGCATTCATGATGAATCGCGGCTTCACCATATCGCTCAACCGGCAGTTCACCTGAGCGGCGCGAGATCGTCGGCTGTATCGCCAGCCGGAGGCCGCCATGATCCACCGCCATGCCCTGCTCGCCGCCATGCTGGCCGGAACCGCCGCGCTGGGCGCTGACGCGCCGGCTCTGGCCCGCGAACTGGTCGAGACGCCCGATCCGCGCCTTCGGCCCGGCACGATCGTGATCCGGACGGGCGAGCGAAAACTCTATTTCGTCACCGGCCGGGGAGAAGCGATCCGCTACACCATCGCTGTCGGCAAGGCCGGCAAGCAGTGGCGCGGCACCAAATACATCGAGGAACTCGCGGTCGAGCCGGCCTGGAGCCCGCCGGCCTCGGTCAAGCGCGACAAGCCCTCGATCCCGGATTTCATCCCCGGCGGCTCGCCGCGCAACCCGATGGGCGCGCGCGTCATCGGGCTCGGGCCCGGCGGGCAATATGCGATCCACGGCACCAACATGCCCGGAACGATCGGCACGGCGGCGTCCTATGGCTGCTTTCGCATGCACAATGACGACGTGATCGACCTCTATGCCCGCGTCCGCATGGGCGACCCGGTCGTCGTCCTGCCCTGACCGCCGCCGGCCCGGATCGCGCTGCCGCGACGCGGCATCGAAAAAGCCGCATCTATCGTCCCTCGGCCCTCGCCTGCGACAAAAAAGCGCGTTAACGTTTCGGCGCGCGACAACAGGACAGCCCGTTGCGCTAAGCGGCGGGCTCATGAGGGGCTAACGATGGATCATCTCGCCGACGTCAAGAAGTTTGCCAAAAAGGCTCTCAACGAAGCGGCTTTCGCTGGAATGTCGAAATCCTATGCCCTGGTCATGGGCAAGGCCGACACGCGCTACGTCGCCTGCTCCGACGCGACCGAACTGGAACGCGTGCGCGAGAATTTCCTGAAGAAGAAGCTCGGTCTCAAGACCAATGATCTCGATGCGTCCATCAAGGCGATCTGCGAGCATATGAAGGCCGACAAGACCAAGTCGCGCCTGACCTTCTATTATCTGCTGGCCGAGCATTACGGCAAGCTGGACATGTTCGTGAAGAAGTGAGGCGTCGCTCCCGGTCGACCCTCCGGCCCGATCGCCGATCGGCCACGGGACAAGTCCGGGACAACCCGAAAACCTCCTGACGGGGATGGTCGGCTGAAAGGCCGGCCATGACGATCTAACGTGTCGGCGGCGCGGTCTCGCCGGGCTGGATCGGCCGCCGCTCCGGCGCGCCACCGAGCGGATCGACGAAGCGGCGCAGGATGCCGGGCGCGAGCGCCGAGAGCGGATTGATCGACATGGTCGGCGCGCTGGCCGCGCCCGATATCCGGAAGTTCACGGCGAACAGCCCGCCATACTGGCTGCCGCCGCCCAGCAGCGCGCCGAGCACGGGAACCTGGGCGAAAGCGTTGTTGAAGGCATAGCCCGGCACGAAGGTGCCGCCGATATCGACGCGGTCCCGGCCGTAGTCGACGTTGCCCTGCAGGGTGAAGCCGACCTGCTGGCCCCAGATCACCATGTCGGACACGTCGAGCCGGCTGGCGGAGCGCGTGAATTCGGCCCGCAGCTTGGTGAAGGCGACCTCGCTGACGTCGATCTTCGTTGCGGCGGCGCCGCCGCCGGCCCGGTCTCCGGCCGGCGCGCCGCCCGCCTGCTCACCCACCACCCGGCGCAAGGCCGGCTCGTCGCGCACCACGAAGTTCCGGAACAGCAATTCTCCGCTCTGGCGCGCCTCGCCGGGGCTCAGTTCGAGATCGAGCTCGCCGCCATGCGCGCGCCGGTAGATGTCGACGAAGCGCAGCAGCGCCCCGCCATTCCTGGTCTTGATCGAGAGCGGACTCTGCGCGTCGCCGACCCGCCCCTGTCGCGCCGTGACCTCGGCCCGCCCCAATGCCCCCTGGAAAGACAGCGAGCGCAGTTCGCCGCCGCGCTTGGACAGCTTCAGCGCGCCGTTGGTGATCTGCTCGCTGTTGAAACCGGTCAGGATCGGCACGGCGAGATCGATGTCGAGATCGCCGCCCTTGGCCGCCGCCTTGTCGCCGCGCGCCGCAGGGCCAGAGGCCGTCTGCAGGTCGCGGATGAAGGGCCTGACATCCGCGACGGCGCCACGAATGACGAGCTTGGTGACATTGCCGTCGCGCTGCGCCTGCACCGTCAGGTTGTCGCCGGGCGACAGGCGCATCTGGCTCAGGGCCGCGCTCTCGAAGCCGTTCTGCCTGTTGAGCTCAATCTTACCGCGGATCAGCGCAGGCGGCGCATCGAGGACGAAATCGTCGAGATCGGGCCCGTCCGGATCGGCGAGATAGGTGAAGCTCGCCTTGCCCGGCCGGCCGGCTGCCTTGCTGAAACCCGGTATCGCGCCGTCGATCGCGGCTTTCGAGAGATCGAGCTCGACGCGTGGAGGCGCGTCGGCGTTCTTGCCGAGTTGCTTGATGACCCTGGCCTGCACCGCGCCGGCGATGCCGGCCTCGGGCCCGAGCCCGCGCTTCTGCCGCGCCGCATTGTCGAGGGTCAGCGAGATCGTCGCCTCGCCCTGCCCTTTGGAATTCTGCCGCAGTTCGACCTGGCCGCGGTCGCCGCCGATCCGCGCCTCGCCGCGCGCCAGCAGGCCGCTCCGGTCGAACGAGACCGTGAGGTTGCCGCCGTCGAGCTTCTCGGAGCCGAGCAGCGTATCCGAAGCGATGCCCGTCAGCGTACCGCTGGTCTGCACCACGACCTCGCCGGGCTTGGGATCGTCGGCCATCGGCACCATCACCACGCTCCGCAGATCGACGTTTCCGCGCAGGGCGGCGGGGTCGCCGACGCCGGGCGAGAACTCCCTCAGGGCGGGGAAGGCAAGCAGGGCGGCAAGCGATTCCATCTGTCCGGTCGCCCGGAACGCGACCCTGGCGGGTGCGCGCTCGATCCACGTTTCCGCCATCCCGAAGCTGCCTTCGCTGAGCGCGAGCTGGCGGCCCCCGCCGAGATCGGCGGTCGCCTTGGCGATGGCGAGTTGCACGGTGCGGCCTGTCGCCCTGCCCGAAACGGTCGCGTCGATGAGCGGAGGCAGGCCGGGCGCCGGCTCGAAACGCACCTGATGGGCGTCGACCGTGACGACGAGCGCGCCATCGGGCATCCCCGTCCCGGCGATCATCCTCGCATGGTCGTCCGCCGGCAGGTCGAGGTCGACCTGAACGGACGTGATCTGGCCCGAGACGAGCTGTCGCGACAACGCCGCATGGAGCTGGGGCGAGGTCCATCCCGGCCAGATCGCGAGAGCCGCGCGGGCATCGGTCTGCGTCGCCCTGATCGAGAGGCGCTGCGTCGGCGAGTCGCCGACGCTCTGGACATAGCCGGTCGCGTCGACGCTGGCAGTGGGGCCTCGCGCGGCAAACGAATCGATGTGGACCTCGCCGGAGCGCTGATCGATCAGCAGGTTCGTCGTCAGGCTGTCCAGCGCCACGGCCGGCTCGCCCGCCTGGCCGGCCAGCGCGCCCGCCATGTCGAGCTGCAGCCGCCAGGCGCCGTTCTCGTCCCGCAGCACGCCCGTGCCCTGCATCCGCGTTGCGCCGGCTTGCAGCGCGCCATGGCGCAGATGCAGCACCTTCAGGCTGTCGCCGCTCTCGATCTCGACCGTGCCGGAATCGATGCTCACAGGCGCGATCGGGCTGCCCGGAAAGCGGATCGCGCCAGGCAGGACCTCGAACCGCGCCGATAGACCGCGCGTCCCGTCCGGCTTCTGGGTCAGAGAGGCCGTCCCCTTGACGGCCAGGCCGTCGATCTCGATCGCGCTTGCGCCCATCGCGAGCGCCATCACCTCGGCCGGCTCGAAGCGCAGCAGTTCGAGATCGGCGCGCTGGGTGCCGTCGGCAGCGGTCGAAAGCTCGATCGCGAGTTCCTTCCAGCGCGCGCCGGTGCGGCCCTTCAGGGTCAGCCGCGTGCGTCCGGCCTCGGTGCGGGCCAGCGCGATATCGACATCCTCGAAGCCGGCCTTCTGGCGCCCTTGCGGATCGACCAGGACGAGCCTGGCGCCATGGATGCCGACGGTCTCCAGCGCTCCGAGCAGCCCTTCGTTCTGGGCCAGCGTCGAGACCGCTCCCATGATTCCGGTGAAAGCGTCCCAATGCCCGGTGTCGGGCAATGTCACCGGGGCCGGCGTTGCGGCGACGCCTTCGTCCGCGCTCATCACCAGCGCGCCGTCCTGATTGACGCCGAGGCGGATGTTGACACCGCGCAGATCGACCGAGACCAGCCGGATGTCGCCACGCAGCAGCGCCAGCGGCTCGTAGCCGAGCACGGCCTCCGGCGCGCGGAAGGTGGCGCCGCTCTTGTGACGGAAGGAAACCTGCCGGACCCTGAGCTGCGAGCGCCCGTCGATGCGCCCAAGTTCGGCGGAGCCCGCCTCGACATCCCAGTCGCGCCCGAGCCGCTCCTCGATCGCGTCCGCGATCCGCCCCTCGAGCCCCGAAAGCGGGATCAGACCCGTCACCAGCAGCGTCGCGGCCGCGCCGGCCAGCGTGACGGTCGCGACGACGACCGCGACGAGTATCGTCACGAGCCCGGCCCTGGCGCGCTGCTTGACGACCTCGGCGACGCAAGCCTCGTCTTCTTGGGATTGAGGCTGCGCCTGGGGCGGTTTGACGTCCTGCAAGATGGCTTCGTCCCTGGGGGCGCGCACGCCCGTGGCTGATCGGTGTCGGCAGTGACTCAATCGTCGCCGCGGCAGGCCGGACGGATTCCTGACTCGGTCCGGCCGGCCGATTCGGCAACCGTCCGACAGGAACGGTATCGGCAAGGCCACGCCGGCGAAACCAGGCGAGACAAAAACGGGCCTGACGAGCCTGACGCAAACCGGGTCTGGTCGCAACGCGCCAGCGCGCCATATTGTTGCATTCACGCCCGGCGGCTGATTGCCGCCACAACACGACGAAAGGAAGGCGCATCATGGCTTTGCAGGCAGGCGACGCCGCCCCGGACTTCACGCTTCCGCGAGACGGCGGGCAGACGCTGTCGCTGGCCGGGCTGAAGGGCCGCAAGGTGGTGCTCTACGCCTATCCCAAGGACGACACGCCCGGCTGCACCCAGGAGGCGATCGCCTTCAACGGCCTGCGCCGGGAGTTCGCCGCCGCCGACACCGAGATCGTCGGCATCTCGCCAGATCCGGTGAAGAGCCATGACAAGTTCCTCAAGAAGCACGGCCTCGACTTCGCGCTCGCCGCCGACGAGACCCAAGGCACGCTGAAGGCCTATGGCATCTGGGTCGAGAAGAGCATGTACGGAAAGACCTATATGGGCGTCGAGCGCACCACCTTCCTGATCGACCGGGACGGCAGGATCGCCCGCATCTGGCCGAAGGTGAAGGTCGCCGGCCATGCCGAGGAGGTTCTCGCCGCCGCCCGCGCGCTCTGACCGGGACGGGGCGTGAAAAACACCCGGCATTTGCGAAGGATTAACCCTAACCATGTCTGATTGCGGGATCGGCAGCGTCACATCCGGTCCCGCGTATGACTCAGATTGCCTCGTCAGGCCCCGCTCTTCCCGTCACGGGGCTGGCCACCCATTCCTGCTACACCATAAGCCGCTCGACCATGGTCGCGGGCCTCGCCTGGCTCGCCCTGACCACGGCCTGCAGCGGCGCGGCCGGCTGGTACATCCTGAGCAAGGACGACCTCGCCGCCCGCCTGATCGCCCGCGAGACGGCCCGGCAATACGCCTATGAGGACCGGATCGCCGCCCTGCGCGCCGATGTCGACCGCCTCGCCAGCCGCGCCCTGCTCGATCAGGACGGCGTCGAGGCCCGCGTCGACGAACTCGCCACCCGCCAGGCCGAACTCGAATCACGTCAGGCGCTGGTGACGGCCCTGGCCGACACGCTCCACACCGGCGGAATCGCGCCCTCCGCCAAGACATTGCTGCGCGCCCGGCCGATCAAGCCGGAAGAGCCGGTTCGCGCGTCCGGCGTCACGAGCTTCGCGCCCATCCTGCCGGGCAAGCCGATGCCGGCGCCCGACATGCCGCTGCTGCGCGGCGCCGACGACAGCAGGGCCGCGCCGTGGCAGTCCGGCCAGGCGACGCCGGAGCCGCCGGCCAAACGCGTCACTGCGGCGCTCGCGCGCCTCGATTCGGCGCTTTCCGACACCGCCGGGGCCCAGCTTGCGGCCCTGCGCGACATCGACGCCAGCCTCGCCGCATCGCAAAGGGCGCTGCGCGGCGCTCTCTCCGAAATCGGCCTCGACACCGACCGGATGAGCGCCGGCGCGGCCGCGTCCGGCGGCGTCGGCGGTCCGCTCGTCCCGTTCAAGGTCGATCCCACGACCGGCCCCTTCGAGGCGACGCTGCATGCGTTGCAGCCGCGCATCGTCGCGGTATCCCGCCTGCGCGGGCTGGTCGACGCCCTGCCCCTGCGCCGCCCCATGGACGGCGCGGCCGATCTCAGCTCGAATTACGGCTATCGGGTCGACCCGTTCACGCGTGGGCCGGCGATGCACACCGGCGTCGACTTCCGCGCCGAGCATGGCTCGCCGATCCGCGCCACCGCGCCCGGAAAGGTGATCACGGCAGAGTATTCCGGCGGCTATGGCAACATGGTCGAGATCGAGCACAGCAACGGCATCACCACGCGCTACGCCCACATGTCGGCGATCCTGACCTCCGTCGGCCAGAGCGTGACGACGGGAACGGTGCTTGGCCGCGTCGGTTCGACCGGCCGCTCGACCGGTCCCCATCTCCACTACGAGACCCGCATCAACGACGAGCCGATGGACCCGACCCGCTTCCTGAAGGCCGGCGCGAAGCTGGCGGGCAAGAGCTGAGTTTCAATTCATCGCAGCGGCGGAAGCCTAGGCGCAAAACTCGCTCCGGCGAGTAGGCTGGCGTGGCGTTCGAGAACCGGAGCGGAGCGGACTTTTGTCCGTGAGCACCGGAAGCGCAGAACGCCGCGTCAGACGGCCGCCGGAGTAGAGTTTGGCGCCTAAGCGATCAGTCGATGTCCTCGACCTCCACTTCCGTCCCATAGACACGCTGCGCCAGCGATGCCTCCATGAACGGATCGAGCGCGCCGTCCAGCACTTCGCTCGGCGCGGTCGAGCTGACGCCGGTCCGCAGATCCTTCACGAGCTGGTAGGGCTGCAGCACATAGGAGCGGATCTGGTGGCCCCAGCCTATATCGGTCTTCGAGGCCTGCTCGGCGTTGGCCTTGTCCTCGCGCTTCTTCAGCTCGACCTCGTAGAGCCGGGCGCGCAGCATGTCCCAGGCCTTGGCCTTGTTCTTGTGCTGCGAGCGCTCCTGCTGGCAGGAGACCGCGATGCCTGACGGGATATGCGTGATGCGGACGGCCGAATCGGTCGTGTTGATATGCTGTCCGCCCGCGCCTTGCGCCCGGTAGGTGTCGATCCGGCAATCCGATTCGTTGACCTCGATGACGATGCGGTCGTCGACGACGGGATAGACCCAGACCGAGGCGAAGGAGGTCTGCCGCCGCGCATTCGAATCGAACGGCGAGATCCGCACCAGCCGGTGCACGCCGCTTTCCGTCTTCAGCCAGCCATAGGCGTTGTGGCCCTTGAACTGCAGCGTCGCCGACTTGATGCCAGCGGTGTCGCCATCCTGATATTCGAGAGTCTCGACCTTGAGCTTCCGCCGCTCGCCCCAGCGACGATACATCCGCAGCAGCATCTCGGCCCAGTCCTGCGATTCGGTGCCCCCCGCGCCGGGGTGGATCTCAAGATAGGTGTCGAGCATGTCGGCCTCGCCCGACAGAAGCGTCTCGACCTGCATGCGCGCGGCCTCGGCCTCGACGGCCTTGATCCCGGCCTCGCCCTCGGCGATCGAGGCGGCGTCCTCCTCCATCTCGCCGAGCTCGATGAAGGTCAGCGCGTCGTCGAGCTCGCGCTCGAGCTTGCCGATGCCCTCGATCTGCGTCTCCAGCCCCGTTCGCTCGCGCATCAGCTTCTGCGCGGCCTCGGCGTCGTTCCAGAAATCGGGGCCCTCCGAGAGTGCGTTCAGTTCGGCGAGGCGGCGCTGGGCTTGATCCCAGTCAAAGATGCCTCCTCAGCAGTCCGATCGACTGCTTGGCGTTGTCGAGTTGGGTCTGGATGTCTGGACGCATGCGAAAGGGCCTTGCGAATTTGAAACCGGGATAGGTGGGAAGAGCGCGCAAGTAAATGGCGCGCAGCGCTGGGAACCCCTCTCCTGTAAGGAGAGGGGCAGGGGTGAGGTGACGGACGTTCGACCAGTTGAGCACAACCTGAACAGCGCAGCGGTGAGGTAGCGCTTGATGCGGAGAACGTCCTTCCCCTCACCCTGCCCTCTCCCTCCGGGAGAGGGTTCTCCGTCGGTGCTTGCCGCGCCTTACGCGGATACCCTCAATACAACCCGCCCGTGCCCGATCCCACCCCGCGCCCGCCGCCGGGCGAGACGCTGATCGGGGCCGAGCCGTCGCCGGCCGCGCCGATGATCGAGTAGCTGTCGGGCGGGGCGGTGCCGGGCTTGAAGGCCTCGAGGATGCCGCCTTCGCCGCCCGAGCGCATGCCGGTCCGCGGGTCGACCCGGATCAGCTTGATGCCGGCCGGCACGCGGAACGGGGTCGCCGGCTTGTCCTTGAGCGCGCCCATCATGAAGTCGCGGAAGATCGGCGCGGCGTACTGGCCCGCCGTCGCCGAGGTGCCGAGCGATTTCGGCTTGTCGAAGCCCATATAGACGCCGACCGCGAGATCGGGCGAGAAACCGACGAACCAGACGTCCTTGGCGTCGTTGGTGGTGCCGGTCTTGCCGGCGAGCGGCTTGCCAACGGTCTTGACCACGGTCGCGGTGCCGCCGTTGACGACGCCCTCCATGATCGAGACCATCTGGTAGGCCGTCAGCGGATCGATCACCTGGTCGCGGTTGTCGACGAGGCGCGGCTCGCGCTGGTTGTTCCACTTCTCGGCGTCGCAGCCTTCGCAGATTCGCTGGTCGTGCCGGAAGATCGTCGCGCCCCAGCGGTCCTGGATGCGGTCGATCAGCGTCGGGCGGATGCGCTTGCCGCCATTGACCAGCATGGCGTAGCCGGCGGTCATCCGCATCACGGTGGTCTCGCCGGCGCCGAGCGACATGGAAAGCACCGGAAGCATGTCGTCATACACGCCGAAGCGGCGGGAATATTCCGCGATCAGCGGCATCCCGACATCCTTGGCGAGCCGGACCGTCATCAGGTTCTTCGAGAACTGGATGCCGTAGCGCAGCGTGCGCGGACCGGTGAACTTGCCGTCGTAATTGCTTGGCGCCCAGACGCCCAGGCCCCCGCCCTGATCGACCTCGATCGGCGCGTCGAGCACGATCGAGGACGGCGTGTAGCCGTTGTCGAGCGCGGTCGCGTAGACGAAGGGCTTGAAGGACGAGCCGGGCTGCCGCAGCGCCTGCGTCGCGCGGTTGAACTCCGACTGGTCGTGGGAAAAGCCGCCGACCATGGCGAGAACGCGGCCGGAGAACGGGTCCATCACGGTGATGGCGCCATTGACCTCCGGAAGCTGGCGCAGCCGGACCTGGCCCGGCTTGCCGTCGATCGGCTCGACATAGACGACGTCGCCGACCGAGACCGCCTGGGCGACGCGCGCGCGCCGCGTCCATTTCATGCCTTCGGGGCCGAGCGTCACGGTCGCGCGCTCGCTGCGGAGCGCGCCGGACGTCTCGTTGAGCGGATGCAGCCCGATCCGCGCGCCATCGGTGGCGACGTCGAGCACGACGCCGAGCCGCCACGGCGCGACATCGCCCAGCACCTTGAGTTCGCCGATCGCCAGCCCCCAGTCGCGGGCGGCGAGGTCGAGCTTCTGGATCGCGCCGCGCCAGCCGCGCGCCTCGTCGAACCGGACCAGACCGTCGACCAGCGCCTTGCGCGCCAGAAGCTGCATCTTGGGATCGACGGTCGAGCGCACCGAGAGACCGCCCTCCAGCAGCTTCTTCTCGCCGTAACGGTCCTGGAGTTCGCGCCGGATTTCCTCGGCGAAATAGCCGGCCGCGAAATTGTTCGGCGAAACCGTGCGCGGATTGACGCCGAGCGGCTGGTTCTTCGCGGTTTCGCCGACGGCGCGGGCCACATAGCCGTTCTCGATCATGCGATCGATCACGTAGTTGCGTCGTTCGATCGCGCGCTCGCGGTTGCGGAACGGGTGCAGGTCGGTCGGCGCCTTGGGCAGCGCCGCGAGATAGGCCGCTTCCTGCAGGTTCAGCTCATGCACCGACTTGCCGAAATAGTTCAGCGCGGCAGCGGCGATGCCATAGCTCCCCTGCCCCGGCGCCGGCGCGCCGAGATAAATCTCGTTCAGATAGAGTTCGAGGATCTTGTCCTTCGAATAGGTCGCCTCGATTCGCAGGGCGACCAGCGCCTCGCGAATCTTGCGCTCGATGTTCTGGTCGGAGCCGACGAGGAAGTTCTTGGCGACCTGCTGCGTGATGGTCGAGGCGCCCTGCGGACGCCGCCCGGCGGCGCGGTTGCGGAAATTGGTGATCGCCGCGCGCACGAGCCCCTCGGGATCGACGCCGACATGCCTGTAGAAATTCTTGTCCTCGGCCGAGAGGACCGCCTCGATGACGAGCTTGGGCACCGCCTGGATCGGCAAATAGAGCCTGCGTTCGCGCGCGAATTCCGCGATCAGCCCGCCATCGCCGGCATGGACGCGCGTCATCACCGGCGGCTCGTAGTTCCGCAACTGCGCGGAATCGGGCAGGTCCTTGGAGAAATGCCACAGGAAGCCGGCCGCGACGACGGCGCCGACGACGAAGACGATCGCGCCGGCGGCGAACAACCATCCGAAGATTCGCAGGATAAACCGCATCGCAGGCCCTGGCCCTAAGCTCTGTCGTTCAGCGCGACTCCGCGCGACGATGTCAAATCACGTCTATAGCACGGCGGAGATGGCGGAAGCGTGGCCTGACGACCACAATCGGCCCGACCGCCTCCCTGTCCTCACGGCAGCGCGGCGGCCGCCTTGCCCGCCGGCGCGCGCTCCTGCTCGAAATATCCGTTCACGGCAGCCTCGACCGCCGCGACCGCCTGCAGCCGCCAGCTTTCGGAATTGAGCAGTTCGGCGTCCTTCGGGCTCGACATGTAGCCGAGTTCGATCAGCACCGAGGGCACGTCGGGCGCGCTCAGCACGCGGAAACCGGCCGAGCGCAGCGGCACCTTGTGCATCTTGACCGAGCCGCCGAGCTTGTCGACGAGATTGCGCGCGAACACCGAGGAGAAGGTGCGGGTCTCGCGCTTGGCGAGGTCCATCAGGATTCCGGCGATGTCCTGCACGCCCTCGTCGGCCTCGAGCCCGGCGACCGCGTCGGCCTGGTTCTCCTTCGCCGCCAGCCTGGCCGATTCGGCGTCGGTCGCGCGCTCGGAGCCGGTGTAGACGGTCGCCCCGCGCACCTCCTGCGCCTGGGTCAGCGAATCGGCATGGATCGAGATGAACAAATCGGCTCCCGCGGCCCGCGCGATCCTGACCCGCTCGGACAGCGAGACGAAGCGGTCGTCGTCGCGCGTCATCCGCACGACATAGCGTCCGCTCGCCTCCAGCCGCTGCCTGAGCGCGTTTCCGAAGGCGAGAACCACCGATTTCTCGGCGATCGAGGCCACCACCGCCCCCGGGTCGATGCCGCCATGGCCGGGGTCGATCACCACCACCTGCCGCGATGCGTCGGCGGGAGCCGTCGCGGCGCCGGCCGGCGCCGGCGAGCCCGTCTCGCGCGCCTTGGCGGCCGCCTCGTCGGCGGCCGCCTGGAATTCCTTGCGGCTCGCGCGCCTGAGTTCGACGACCAGTTCGCCGAAGCCGCCGCGCAGCGTCCTCACCTCGGCCCTGGTGACGATCGCCGGCTGCGCGAGGTCGAGGATGATTCGCGACCTGTCGGCGGTGAACAGCCCGAAACGAAAGGCGCTGACGAAGCTGGCGCTGCGGCGGGCGTTGCCGGGCTGGACCTGGAAGTTCACCGATGGCAGGTCGATGATCGCCCGTTCTGGGCCGGCGATGACGGCGGCCGAAACCTCGACCGGGCGCGAGAGCGCCATGGTCAGCCGCACCGTCTCGCCGATCTGCTCGAGCCTGGCGTCGGTCGCGACCGGGAATTCGCTCGGCGGCCTGGGCGAGGCGGATGCCGGCGCGGCCATCGCCACGGGCAGCGCCGTCAGGACCAGCGCCATCAGCGCCGCCGCGACGGAGCGGGATCGGCTGACGCCGGGCACTGGTCTGGATCGCGTGGTCAGGAGCCTTGTCCCATCATCGGTCGGGAATGCTTAACCATAGCGGCGCGAACGCCTAACAGGCCGTTACCACGGACGCCGGCGCGGCGTGAACAGGCTTGGCCTGTCCGGAATGCATTGCCGGCGCGATGTGACTTGCAAAACACGCCCGGCTGTCTGTAATGGAGCTTGGTTGCATTGCGAGGCGGCCCATGGCGCGCATCCGGACCCGAGGGTCCGTCGGCGTCCGGGGCCAAGCCCAGGCGACCGGCCCATTCCGGGTTCGGCCGCCGCAAGTCAACCGCAAACGGATCGTCCGCAGACGGCCGAAGCCGGACGCGCCTGTATTCAGGCGTACGGCCGCGTCTTGCGAGCGTGCAATCGCGGCGTGCCCTGCAGTTAGCCAGGACGCGCCGCAGGTCGGGACATATGTCGGGGCATACGACGCCGCTTCACACAACGGTCGATCGTCTAGACCTGCGGGACCGCGCCGGGCTCCTTGCCCGCGTGGATTTCCCGAGCCGTCATCCTGTCCCCTCTCCTTCGTCCCTCCTGCAACATGCCGGCGCCAGCCGGCCTACGCGCGGCGCCCCTGCCCGCGGCAGCGGATCGTTGTCCGCAGCCCGGCGGGTCCTGTCGGCGTGCGCGCCCATGGAAGACTCTGATGGCCAACAAGATGCTCATCGACGCCACCCACCCGGAAGAGACCCGGGTCGTGGTGGTCCGCGGTTCCCGCGTCGAGGAATTTGATTTCGAATCCGCCAGCCGCAAACCGCTGCGGGGCAATATCTATCTGGCCAAGGTGACGCGCGTGGAGCCCTCGCTCCAGGCCGCCTTCATCGAATATGGCGGAAACCGGCACGGATTTCTGGCCTTTTCCGAAATCCACCCGGACTACTACCAGATCCCGATGGCCGACCGGCAGGCGCTGCTGGCCGAGGAGGCCCGCGCCGACCGCGAGGACGAGCGCGACGAGGAAAAGCGCGAGAAGCGCGGTCGTCGCGACCGTGGCCGCCGGGGCGATCGTGACGGCCGCGCCAAGAAGGCCGCCGGCGACGAAACCGTGACGGCCGAGGTCGAGACCGCCGGCGACGAGACGGAAGGCCAGATCGCAGCCGGGAACCATGCCGAGGCCGGGGACCGGATCGAGACCGACGGCAAGGAAGCCGCCATGGTCAGCGAGGGCGCGCCGGCCAATGGCGAGGAGTTCGCGCCGGCCGTCGCCGAATCCGCGAGCGAGGAGAGCGTCGACAACGCGCCGCCGCTCGGCTTCGAGACGCAGGCGACCGATGCGTCTGGCGACGAGCCCGAGACGCCCAAGCCCGAGACCCGCGAGCCCGAATCCCGCAAGCGCGAGGCCCGCAAGCCTTCCGAGGCGGACGAGGACGGCGAGGACAACCCCGACGACGCCGAGCACGAGGAGCCCGAGCAGCTCGGCGGCGGCGACGCGCTCGACGACATCCAGGAGCGCCCGCAGCGTCATTCGCGCCGCCAGTACAAGATACAGGAGGTGATCAAGCGCCGCCAGATCATCCTGGTCCAGGTCGTCAAGGAGGAGCGCGGCAACAAGGGCGCGGCGCTGACCACCTATCTCTCGCTGGCTGGCCGCTATTCGGTGCTGATGCCCAACACCGGCAAGGGCGGCGGCATCTCGCGCAAGATCACCAATACGGAAGATCGCAAGCGCCTCAAGGAGATCGCCCAGGAGCTCGAGGTTCCCGACGGCATGGGCCTGATCCTGCGGACGGCCGGCGCCGCGCGCACCAAGGTCGAGATCAAGCGCGACTACGAATATCTGATGCGGATGTGGGAGAGCGTGCGCGAACTGACGCTCGCATCGGTCGCGCCGGCGCTGGTCTATGAGGAGGGCAACCTCGTCAAGCGCTCGATCCGAGACCTCTACAACAAGGACATCGACGAGGTTCACGTCGCCGGCGACGAGGCCTATCGCGAGGCCAAGGACTTCATGCGGATGCTCATGCCGAGCCAGGCCAAGAGCGTGAAGGCCTATCGCGAGCAGACGCCGCTCTTCGCCGGCTTCGGCGTGGAGAGCCAGCTCGACGCGATGTTCTCCAACACGGTGACGCTGAAATCGGGCGGCTACATCGTCATCAACCAGACCGAGGCGCTGGTCGCGATCGACATCAACTCCGGGCGCTCGACCCGCGAGCACAATATCGAGGACACCGCCCTCAAGACCAATCTGGAGGCGGCGGAGGAGATTTCCCGCCAGCTCCGCCTGCGCGACCTCGCCGGCCTCATCGTGATCGATTTCATCGACATGGAGGAGAACCGCAACAACCGCGCCGTCGAGAAGAAGCTGAAGGACTGCCTCAAGGACGACCGCGCCCGCATCCAGGTCGGTCGCATCTCGGCCTTCGGCCTTCTCGAAATGTCGCGCCAGCGCATCCGCACCGGCGTGCTGGAAAGCTCGTCCGTGCCCTGCCCGCATTGCGCCGGGGCCGGCATGATGCGCTCGGCGGCGTCGGTCTCGCTGCAGATCCTGCGCGCGCTGGAAGAGAACCTGATCAAGGCCGCCTCGCACAACCTCACCGTCCGGACGAGGCCGGAGGTCGCGCTCTATGTGCTCAACCAGAAGCGCGCCCATCTGACCGACCTGGAAACCCGCTTCGGCATCGCGATCAGCATCGCGGTCGATGCGACCCTGCTCGGCACGCGCTATTTCGAGGTCGAGCGCGGCGAGTTCGTCGGCAATGAGGGCCGGATCATCCCGGCCAGCACCTTCAAGGCCGTGGCCGTTCCCGCCGATCTCGACGACGAGGCCCTCGACGCAGCCGCCGAAGCCGAAGCGCTCGACGCCGAGGACGAGGGCGTCGCCGAGACCGTCTCCGGCGAGGCCGGGCCCGAGCGTTCGGCCGATGGCGAAGCGCGCGGCGAAGGCGGCCGCAAGCGCAGGCGCCGCCGCCGGCGGCGGCGTGGCGGCGAGCGCGACGCCGATGGCGCGCGCCTCGACGGCGGCAGCGATGCCGAGGGCGACGAGGAAGATGGCGACGACAACGGCGCCGATGCCACCGAGAACGCAGCGGTTGCTCCGGCTGTCGAAGGGCCGGCCGTGACCGAGGCTGCCGATGCCGACGGCAAGTCTGACGCGACGTCGGACGCCAAGCCGCGTCGCGGCCGTCGCGGCGGCCGTGGCAGATCGAAAGCCGACGCGCCCGAGGCCGATGCTCCGGCGGACGCGGCTACGGTTGCGGAAACCGTCGAGGCGGCAGCCGAAACGGTCGCCGACGAAGCGCAGGCGGCCGAGCCCGAGAAGCCCAAGCGCCGCTCGCGCGCCAGGAAGGTGGTGGAGATCACCGAGGACGGCGCAGCGGCCGAGGCCGCTCCCGAGCCTGTCGCGGTCGCGCCCGAGACCAAGTCCGTCCCGAAGACCAGGTCTCCGGCGAGGAAGGCCGCCGCGGCGGCGAAATCCGTCCCGGCGGCGAACTCCATGCCGGAGCCTGCTCCCGAGCCTGAGCCCGTCCCCGCCCCGCGCGCGGTCGAGGAGCCGGTCGCTGTCGTGCTGACCGCGCCAGACCCGGATCGCCCCAAGCGCGGCGGCTGGTGGAACAAGCTGGCCGGACGAGGCTGACAATCAGGCCGCAGCGGGAGACCGCGGCGGCCTTTTTCTTGACCCGATGACGCTGCGATGAAGACGAGGCCAATCGACAGGGCAAGGGCGGAACGTCTCGACGACCGTGCCTGGTCAATGTCTTGAAGTGGCGGATATCGTTGAAAAAGTCGGCCTGCGAGCGAGGCGGCCACGAGCCGGAATTTGCTGGCGAGCGCTTTCACCTCTCACGCCGTCCTGATCTGAGGTCCGTTCGGCAGGAGCTTCGCGAGCTTCCTGAGGTTTTGGGCTGCTGCGGCGAGGTGAAACTCGTCTCTGGCGCCGTTGGGTCCGCGTAGGCGCAGCCGGTCGAGCCTCAGGATGCGCTTGAGATGGGCAAAGAGCATCTCGACCTTCTTCCGCTCGCGGCGTGAGACGACATAGGCATCGGTCGCGGCGATGTCCCTGGCCATGTCGCGGGCGCCCTCGTGGATCGAGCGCAGGATCTTGCGAGCTGGCGTGTTGGGGCAGCACTGCGGCTTCAGCGAGCAGACGTCGCAGGCGAATTTGCTGGCGTGGTAGCGCATCATGCCGTTCTCATCGACGAGCGGGCGCTCTGTTCGATACACCTTCTGGCGCTGCCTCAGCTCCTTCCCGCCCGGGCAGGTGTAAAGATCGCGGTCGTGGTCGTAGGCAAAGTCGGAGCGGCTGAAGGTGCCGTCGCTGCGCTGGGACTTGTCGAAGACCGGGATATGCGGCTCGATCCCGCGCTCATGCACCAGCCAGGCGAGGTTCTCGGCCGAGCCATAGGCGCTGTCGGCGGCGAGCCTCCCCGGCCAGAGGCCGAAGCGTTCCTGCGCCCGGTCGAGCATGGTGCGGGCCGAGCCGACCTCGGCCTGCCGGATGGCGCGGCTGGCCTCGACATCGACGATGACGGCATGATCGAGGTCGATCAGATAGTTAGTCGCATAGGCGAAGAAGGCATGCCCCTTGAGGGCTCCGGTCCATTGCGCAGCGGGATCGGAACGCGAGACGAACTTCGGCTTGGCCTCGCTGGCTGCGCCCCAGGCGGCCTCGTCGAGCGTGTCGAGATACTCGCGCACCGACCGACGCGTCCGGGCGAGATCGTCCCAATCGACAGGTTCGGAGGCTTCGGCCGAGCGTTGCTTGTTGGCGTCGGCCTTGATCAGGCTGGCATCGACCGCGAAGCCTTCGCCGCCGACGAGCCCCTCCGCGATGCAACGCCGGACGGTGGTCTCGAATAGCTCCCTCAAGAGATTGCTCTCGCGGAAGCGGCCATGCCGGTTTTTCGAAAAGGTCGAGTGATCGGGCACGTCGCCCTCAAGCCCGAGCCGGCAGAACCATCGATAAGCGAGGTTCAGATGCACTTCCTCGCAAAGGCGCCGCTCCGAGCGGATGCCGAAGCAATAGCCGATGAGCAGCATCCGGATCATCAACTCTGGATCGATCGAGGGCCGACCCATCTCGCTGTAGAACGGCCGAAGATGCGCGCGGATCTCCGAGAGATCGACGAACCGGTCGATGGCTCGCACCCAATGATCGGCCGGGACGTGGCGCTCCAGGCTGAACTCGTAGAACAGCGCCTCCTGCGCCACCTGCCGTTCGCCCATCATCGCGCCGCCCTCCGCACAAGGACTACTGAATCAGGACTTCAAAGCCGCAGCAATGCCGACTTTTTCAACGATATCGGCGCGCGACGGACGTCGGGGTTCCCGTCGATATCGGTGAGTTGATCGGCCGCCTGCCCCATCTCGGGACGGCGCGGCGCTTGATCGAAAGTGATGAAGACTCCCGTTCCTCAAGCTGACCGATCCGCTCACCCCGCCGCAGGCGCGAGCGGGATCGGCGGCGGCACGGCCGCGATCGCGGCGGCCGCATCCTTCTGGCCGCCCTCCCCGCCGCGCACCGTGACCGCGTTCGAGGCGAAGGGCACGCCGGCCTCGTTCAGGCCGCGATAAACCCGCTTCAGCGCCTCGCGCTGCAGCATCGAGGCCTGGTTCGGCTTGGCGGTGAACTTCAGCCTGATCACGATCGCGGCGTCCGTGATGTCGGCCACCCCCTGCATCTTGAGCTGCGCGATGAAATGCGGCCCGAATTCCGGCTCCTCCAGCAGGGCCAGGCCCACCTTCTTGATCGTCTTGCGCGCCTTCTCGATATCTGCCGAGTGGTCGAGCCGGACATTGAACTTCACCGTCGCCCAGTCGCGGCTGGCGTTGGTCAACGACTGGATCTGGCCGAAGGGCACGGTGTGGATCTGGCCGCTCTGGTGGCGCAGTTGCATCGAGCGCAGCGAGATCTTCTCGACCGTGCCCTTGAGCCGGCCGGTATCGACATATTCGCCGATGCGGAACGCGTCCTCCAGCATGAAGAAGAAGCCCGAGACGATGTCGCGCACCAGCGCCTGCGAACCGAAGGAGATGGCCAGCCCCAGAATGCCGAAGCCCGCCAGCAGCGGGCCGATATCGACGCCGAGTTTGGACAGCACCACGAGCCCGGTCAGCCCGATCACCGCGCCGAGCACGACGCCGCGCATCACCGGCAGCACGGTCGCGAGCCTGCCCGGCACGCTTTCCTCGACGACCGCGTCCTCGTCGGCCGGGCCGCTGGCGGGGGGCTTGGGCGCGTAGGCGTCGAAGAAGGACCGCAGGAAGACGAGCGCGACCCAACCGGCGAAGGCCAGCGCCGCGACGCCGCCGACCTGTCGCATGAAGGCCGCGAACTCGGCCGAACTGACCCCGAAGGCGAAGCCGGCCCAGAGCCGCGCCATCAGATAGAACCCGCCGGCCCAGACGATGCCGCCCGCCGCGGCCCGCAGCGCATGCCCGATGGCGAGCGCCAGCGGCGTCGGGGCTGACGTCGCCGCCAGATGCGCCTGCCGGCAGGCGATCAGGCTGGTGACGCCAACGGCGAGGACCGGCGCGAGCACGACGATGATCTGCGTCAGCCCGGCCGCCTCGGCCCAGCGCCCGCCATCCGACATCATCGCCGCCGCCCGCCCGACCATCCAGATCGCGACCGCGAATCCGACATAAATCCAGGGGGTCAGCGCGGCGAGCAGGCGCAAACCCGGCCCCGGCGTCTCGCGATGGCGCAGCACCAACGCCATCAGGTCGTGCCGCGCATCGACGAACCACCAGATCTTGTAGAGCGTGATCGCCAGCCCGCTCAGCGCAAACAGCCCCGCCACCGGCCCCGGACCGCTGGCGACCCGCTGCGACAGCAGCACGCTGGTGACGATGATCGGCGTTGCGACGGCATAAATGGTCAGCAGCCGGAAATGCCGCTCGGCGCGCGGCAGCGGCATCAGCCGCCGCTCGGGCGCGCCCGGCGCGAGCAGGAAACGGCCCGTCGCGACATAGGCCGCGCCGATGGCGGCGCCGTTGGCGGCGGTGCGGAAGGCGACCATGGCGAGGTCGTCCTCGGGGAGCCAGATCAGCCGGGCGGCGCGCGCCACCGCAAGCGCCAGCCCGATCGTCGCCAGATCCTGCAGCAGGCCGAAGCCCGATGCGGTCAGCCGGGCGGTGAAGGCGTCCGATCGCGGCCGCAGCCGCCTTGCGAACCAGTCGGCGGTGGCGCGGCGGAAAGCATAGGCCGCCGCCAGAGCGATCAGGACCGCGCCGAGGATGCGCCAGCCCGCGCCGGGCCCGCTCGCGCCGTTGCGGTTCTGCGCCCAGGCCGCCGCCCAGTCGCCGGGCAGCCTCGCGGCCTGCGGGATCGCCGCGTTGCCGGCGTCGAACCCCGCGACGAAGGCATCCCAGATCGCATCGACCCGCGACGCCCCGGCGGGTTCGGGCGGAGCCATGGCGATGGGCGCGGCGGCGGCGGGCGGCGACGCCGCCTGCCCGGCGACCCTGACCTCGACCTTGCGCCCGCCGGTCGAAAGCGCCTCCACCAGCCGGCGCACCGTCTCGGGCGGCTCGTTGCCCTGCAGCGAGAGCGTCACCGGCTGGTCGGCCTGCGCCAGGGCGGGGCTCGCGAAAGGCAGCGTGAACCAGGCCAGCGCGAGCCATGCCACCACCAGGCGGACGATCTTCGATGCGGACAGGACATCGGCAAGGCGCATCGCGCATCTCCGCAGGCGGTCTCTGCGAGAGGATGTGGGGAGCGCGGCGCGCTGGCAAGCGCCCAAGGCCCGCTGCGAATCTTTCAGCGCCGCTTCATCCAGCCGCCCAGCCGCGCCACCGCCTCCTCGCATTCCGCCAGCGAGCCGGCGAAGGAGAGCCTGACCGCGCGCGCGCCGCGACCCTCGTCGAAGTCCAGCCCAGGCGTGATCGCGACGTGACTCTGTTCCAGAACATCCCTGCAAAACGCCATGGAATCGTTGGAGTAACGCCCGATGTCGCAATAAATGTAGAAGGCCCCGTCCACGGGCAGGAAGTCGCCGAGCCCGATCGCCGGCAGCGCCTTGAGCAGGTAGGCGCGGTTTTCGGCATAGCCGGCCTTGATCGCCTCGCATTCGGCGGTCGCGGCGAAAGCCGCCTCGCCCGCGACCTGGCTGAGATAGGGCACCGAGATCGAGAAGTTCTGCTGCAGCCGCTCGATCGTCCGGACCATGCGCTCGGGCACGACGAGCCAGCCGACGCGCCAGCCGGTCATGCAGTAATATTTGGAGAACGAGTTGACGATGATCGCGTCGGGGTCGGCGGCGAGCGCCGTCGTCGCCGGCTGTTCATAGGTCAGCCCGTGATAGATCTCGTCAGAGATGTACCAGAGCCCGAGCCGCCGGCATTCCGCCGCGACCGCCGCGATGGCGCCGGCGCTCATCACCACACCGGTCGGATTGGCCGGGCTCATCGTCAGCACGCCGGCCAGCGGCTTTTCCGCATGCGCCTTCGCGATCAGCTCCGGCGTCAGCGCGAAGCGCGTGTCTGGGCCGACCTCGATCGCGACCGGCTCCAGCCCGAGCGCGATCAGGATGTTGCGATAGGCCGGATAGCCCGGCGCGGTGATCGCGACCCGCGCGCCCGGCTGGAAGCAGGCGAGAAACGCCAGGATGAAGCCGCCCGACGACCCGGTCGTCACCACGACGCGCTCGGCCGCCACGCTGACGCCATAGGCGTCGACATAATGTCGCGCGATGGCTTCCCGCAGAGAATCCGTGCCCAGCGCCTGGGTGTATCCGATCCGGCCGTGCTCCAGCGCGCGCGAGGCCGCCGCCCGGATCGAGGCCGGCGTCGGGGCCGATGGCTGGCCGACCTCCATATGGATCAACGAGCCGCCGGCGCGCTCGATCGCGGCCGCCTGGTTCATCACGTCCATCACGATGAAGGGCGAAACGGCCTGCGCGCGGGCTGCGAGCAACGGCTGGACGGCTGGACGAAGAACGGGCGGGCTCATGCCGCCGGACCTAGCCCGCCCGAGACCGGCCCGCAACCATGTGAATTGACGTGACCGGCGCGACGGTCGAGAAGCAAGGCCGAAACGGTCTTTCGCCCCCATGGCGACCCCGAAAGGACAACGACATGACGCTCGCGATCCTGCCGCGCCTGGCGCGCGGCCTCGGCCTTGCCGCCGGCATGGCGCTGATGCTCTCGGCCGCCTCCGTCCAGGCCCAGTCGCTGACGCCGGACCAGCGCAAGGCCGTGACCGACCTGATCCGCGAGACGCTGATCAAGAACCCCGAGATCATCCAGGAGGCGCTGGTCGAGCTGGAGCGCCGCAACACGGTAGCGCAGGCGCAGGCGCAGCGCTCGGCCGTCACCGCCGAGAAGGCGCGGCTGATCGACCCCGCGACCTCGGTGATCGTCGGAAACCCGCAGGGCGACGTCACCATCGTCGAGTTCATGGATTACAATTGCGGCTTCTGCAAAAGGGCCGCCGACGACGTCCGCGCCCTGGCCAAGGACGACCCGAAGCTGAAGATCGTCATCAAGGATTTTCCGATCCTCGGACCTGATTCGGTCGAGGCGAGCCGCGTCGCGCTCGCCGTCAGGAGCCAGCTCCAGGGCCAGAAATACTTCGATTTCCACGCCAAGCTGATGGCCACCAAGGGCCGCATCAACGCCGCCAAGGCTCTCGAGGTCGCCAAGGATTCCGGCGTCGATGTCGAGCGCGCGAAAAAGGAGATGGACGGCCCGGCCGTGCGGGCCGCGATCGAGGACACGGTCGCGCTCGGCGACCGGCTCGGCCTCACCGGCACCCCGGCCTTCATCCTCGGCGACGAGGTCGTGTTTGGCGCTGTCGGCCCCGGCCCCCTCAAGGTCAAGATCGACGCCATCCGCAAATGCGGCAAGACCGAGTGCAGCGGCTGAGTATGGCTGGATCGAGAGCGAATTGAACGCTCAGGTTGCCGACTTGTTAAGTCTCTCGATTCGCGCTTCCTGAACGGTTGCGGAGCCATGGTCGCCTCCATCTCTGGCGATCAGGAGCAAGGTTGGCTGTGCAGTGGTTTCTCGTCCTGTACGTGCTTGTGGCTGTCATTTCGGCCGCGTTCGTTTTGGCTCCTTGGGTTGCAACCCTCGTCGTTTTCCTGACCTTTGGCCTGGGCCTCGTCCTGCTGCCCGCGCCAACGGCCCTGATCTACATGACCGCCTTGTTGCCGGCCGTTCTGCTGCAGCGGATCGGGCTGGGTCTGGTCTGTGTTTTTGCTGTCGCGGTCGCGCCGGGGATGCTTTCCCGCTGGGCCGCCTCCAGCGACAGCAAAGCCATTCTTGCGGCGGACATTGCAAACAAGTTCTCGTCACCTCCGCGCAGGATCGAGTTCGAGCAAAGCGTGCGCGAGACGACGGGCTACGGTGACCGGACCGAACGCCTCTTGAACGCTCCTTGCGAAGCGCTATGCCAGACTCTGCTTTTGAGCAGGCAGGTGGATCAAATTCGGATTACCGCGATTGGAGCCGGAACGCGGGCTCCGCGCGGCCAAGTCTCCGTCGTCTACAGCTACCAGCAGCGATCCGGCTGCCCCAGCGCCTTTGGTCGAGGGGGACTGGCCTTGCCGGCAACGGAGATGCGCGCAACCCGGGGCGAATGCATTGTCGCGGTCATAGATGCACCCTGGCCGTCCAGCGCCAAGATTGTTGTCACGCAAGGGAGAAATTGGAAGGCGAAAACATCGTGGCTGCACAATAGGCGCAGTTTCACGCGCTTTGAAGTTTATAGATCGGATGGAACCAACGCAGCGCCTGTTGCTCGGTATACTCAACTCACAACATCCGTACTCTCAATGCCGCTCGTATATGGCCCTGTTGACTCATACGGCCTACAAATCAATCTTGGCTTCCGGAGACATTCCTCCGTATTCAATACGACCGACATCGGCGGCGTGCTGCGCGACGTCTTGGGTTTGAAGACCGATTCCCTGCCTACTTCGAGACCTGAACCAGCGTTAGAAACAGTCAATCGTATCCTTGCAAGCCACACGGAAGACAAATTCGGCCCCGAGACGCTCACATTTATCAATTACTATCTTGACACTATTATAAAGGAAGAGCGCCCTATCAATGAACATATAACCCTTTTAGAGAAACTGATATCGGATAAGCGAATCGATGATCATCAGCGTGTTGGAAAATTACTCCAATACAACTCAAATGCTGCTGCGAGCATGGTTGAGCCGCTTTTACAGCGGCTAGAGAAGCCCGTACCCGAGTGGCAGGGGCACAATCACAATGTCTTGGCTCAAATCCTAGTTCAAGTTCCTGAAGAGCGGCTTCGCCCCGTGGCGCGCCGTATATTGGCCGCCGCAGAACTATCGGACCAGTGGCACTATGCTCCGTTGCTCCGAGTCGTAGGGCGCCTGGGGATCGACCCGCAGGATCTACTACTACGGCGGCTCAACGCACGGTCGGAGGCAGTCCGCTCGGCCGCCATGTACGGCGTTTGCAAGGCTCATGAACCTTGGCGGGCTCGCTTGATGCCGGCGTTGGCTCCTTTACCTACTGACGGCTTTGCTTCCTCTCCGAACAACCCAGAGCTGACCTGCGCCGTTCGAGCGAGGTAGGATTCGGCTGGTCAATGGCTTGAGAATTGAAGCGGGTGAATCAAGAGGGTTCCCGATACCCTTCCCCTCGCTCGCCGCAGCGGCTATGAGGACGGCCTCTGCCGCCCGCGTGCGGCGCTGGAATCACCGCGCGCCATGGTCGCCGTCCACGTTCTCAACGGTCCCAATCTCAACCTGCTCGGCACCCGCGAACCCGCCACCTATGGCGCGGTGACGCTGGCCGGCGTCGAGGAGCGGCTGAAGGCGAAGGCCGCGGCCGCAGGCGCCGAACTCGTCTTCCGCCAGACCAATTTCGAGGGCGAACTCGTCGGCTTCATCCAGCAGGCAGGGCTGGCGGGCGCGGGCGTCATCATCAACGCCGGGGCCTATACGCACACCTCGGTCGCGCTGCGCGACGCGATCAAGGGGACCGACGCTCTCGCCATCGAGGTGCATGTCTCGAATGTCCATGCCCGCGAGGAATTCCGGCACCATTCCTATATGGCGCCGGTCTGCGTCGGCGTGATCTGCGGCTTCGGCGTGGCCAGCTACGACCTCGCTTTCGACGCGATCGTGCCGCTTCTGGAGAAGCGCGCCGCGAAACCGATCGGCTGAACGGCCGGTATCCACAACTCGGGGACCGCGCCGCCATGCTGGCGCGCCCTCAAGACCACGAAGACGGTGACACCGCCATGGCGACCAAGAGCCCGATCGATCCCGAACTGGTGCGCGAACTGGCGCAGCTCCTCAACGAGACCGACCTGACCGAGATCGAGGTCGAGAAGGGCGATCTGCGCGTGCGCGTCGCCCGCACCGTCACCGCGACCGTGCAGGTTCCGGCCGCCCAGGCCGCCCCCGTCACGATGGCCGCTCCGGCAGCGGCCGCAGCCCCGGTCGAGGGCAAGCCGACGGCCGCCCATCCCGGCGCGGTGACCTCGCCGATGGTCGGCACCGCCTATCGCCGTCCCTCGCCCGATTCGAAGCCCTTCGTCGAGATCGGCTCTGTCGTGAAGGTCGGCGAGCGCGTGCTGCTGGTCGAGGCGATGAAGACCTTCAACGACATCGTCGCCCCGCGCGCCGGCACCGTAACCGCCATCCTCGTCGAAGACGGCCAGCCCGTCGAATATGGCGAGCCGATGCTGGTGATCGAGTGAGCGCGCGCGAAAGCTTCAAGATGTTCGACAAGATCCTGATCGCCAACCGGGGCGAGATCGCGCTGAGGGTGCTGCGCGCCGCCAAGGAGCTGGGCATCGCCACCGTCGCGGTTCATTCCACCGCCGACGCAAACGCCATGCATGTGCGCCTCGCCGACGAGAGCGTCTGCATCGGCCCGCCCCCGGCCCGAGAGAGCTATCTCAACATTCCCGCCCTGATCGCCGCCTGCGAGATCACCGGGGCCGACGCGGTTCATCCCGGCTACGGCTTCCTGTCGGAGAACGCCCGCTTCGCCGAGATCCTGGAGCGGCACAACATCGCCTTCATCGGCCCCAAGGCCGAGCATATCCGCTCGATGGGCGACAAGATCGAGGCCAAGCGGACCGCCAAGGCGCTCGGCATCCCCTGCGTGCCGGGCTCCGAGGGCGGCGTCACGGACGATGCCGAGGCGCTCCGCATCTGCGCCGAGATCGGTCTTCCGGTCATCATCAAGGCGGCCTCGGGCGGCGGCGGCAAGGGCATGAAGGTCGTCCGCGGCGAGGACGAATTGTCGGTCGCGCTCTCGACGGCGCGCACCGAGGCCAAGGCCAATTTCGGCGACGACGCCGTCTATATCGAGAAGTATCTGGAAAAGCCGCGCCATATCGAGATCCAGATTCTCGGCGACGGCAAGGGCCGCGCCATCCATCTCGGCGAGCGCGACTGCTCGCTGCAGCGCCGCCACCAGAAGGTCTGGGAGGAAGGCCCCTCGCCCGCGCTCAACGCCGGCGAGCGCGACAGGATCGGCGCGATCTGCGCGCAGGCCATGGCGAAGCTCGGCTATCTCGGCGCGGGCACGATCGAGTTCCTCTACGAGGATGGCGAGTTCTACTTCATCGAGATGAACACCCGCATCCAGGTCGAGCATCCCGTGACCGAGATGATCACCGGGATCGACCTCGTCAACGAGCAGATTAGGATCGCAGCCGGCGCGGCCCTGTCGATCGAGCAGAAGGACGTGGTCATCGAGGGCCACGCCATCGAATGCCGCGTCAACGCCGAGCATCACGCGACCTTCCGCCCTTCGCCGGGCAGGATCGCCTCCTTCCATACGCCAGGCGGCCTCGGCGTGCGCGTCGATTCGGCCGCCTATCAGGGCTACGTCATCCCGCCGCATTACGATTCGCTGGTCGGCAAGCTGATCGTCCATGGCCGCAACCGGGCCGAATGCCTGATGCGCCTGCGCCGCTCGCTCGACGAATTCGTCGTCGACGGCGTCGATACGACGCTGCCCCTGTTCCGGACGCTGGTCCGCAACCACGACATTCTCAACGGCGACTACAACATCCACTGGCTGGAGAAGTTTCTGGCCGCCGGCGGCATGGGCGAAGGCTGAGGGCTGGCGGTGCCCTTCTCCCCTCGGGGGAGAAGGAAGCGACGCGTTTGACTCCTTCGCCGCTCCGCGCTCCCTTGCCCGCATGAAGGCCCGCTCCGTCCCCATCCGCTCGCCGATGATCACGCCCGAGGTGATGCTGCGCGCCTATGCGGCGGGCATCTTTCCGATGGCCGAAAGCGCCGACGACCCCAGCCTGTTCTGGGTCGAGCCCGAGCTGCGCGGCGTCATCCCGCTGGAGCGGTTTCACCTTCCCTCGCGCCTGGCCCGCACCGTGCGGTCGGACCGTTTCGAGATCAGGATCGACAGCGAGTTCGACCACGTCATCGCGGCTTGCGCCGAGGCCAGGCCCGACCGGCCCGAGACCTGGATCAACGGCCGCATCCGCGAGATCTTTCGCGCGCTGTTCCGGCTCGGCCATGTCCATACCGTCGAGTGCTGGCGCGACCACCGCCTCGTCGGCGGGCTCTATGGCCTTGCTCTGGGGGGCGCTTTCTTCGGCGAATCCATGTTCCACCGCGAGACCGACGCCTCGAAGGTCGCGCTGGTCCATCTCGTGGCCCGGCTCAGGCGCGGCGGCTTTTGCCTGCTCGACGCGCAGTTCCAGACCAGCCACCTCGCGCAGTTCGGCGCCATGGAGGTGCCGCGTCTGGCCTACCAGACCCTGCTGGAAGCGGCGGTGGCGCGCAGCGGCGACTGGTGGAGCTGGCCGCGCGGAATGTGTCCGAGCGGTTCGGAGGCGCTCGCCGAACTTGCGGCCGGATAGGCGCCGCGATCAGTTGCCGCCGGTCGGATCGCGTCCGCCGACGGGATTGGTCGGGAAGAAGCGCTGGCTCGGCGCCTGGCGCGGCGCGACCGGCACGCCCTGCTGCGGCAGCACGTCGATGCGCCCGCCGGGCGCGAGCGGGGCCGGCGGCGGCTGGTTGACGTCTCGCGCCGGCGTCGTGCGCGGACGGCGCGGCTCTTCGGCGACCGGGGCTTCGGGCTCCTTGGGATCGACCACGAGCTCGGTGCCGCCTTTGCAGTCGGTCAACCAGACATCGTAGATCGCGTGCTCGACGCCGTGCAGGCCGGGGCTCGCCGCATACATCCAGCCGGTGAAGATGCGGCGGTACTCGTTCGAGAACGTCACCTCGTCGACTTCTGTGAAGCTCGTGGTCTGCGGCGCCTCGGTCGGCGGACGGGTCCAGCAGACGCGAGGGGTCAATTGCAGCGCGCCGAACTGCACCGTCTCGTCGATCGCGACCTCGAAGGAGATGATCCGGCCGGTGATCTTGTCGAGCCCGGCGAAGACGGCGGTCGGATTGCGGATGCGGTCGGCGGCGGCGGGGCCGGCGAGCGCCATGAGGGCTGCGCCGGCAAAAGCGGCGGACGATATGCGATGCGAGGGCATGCGGAGCCAGCGATTCGTTTCAGCGGCCAGGCCGCGACGCGAGCGCAGTAACACGCCAATCGCAGCGGAAAAAGGGCGCGTCCGGGAAGACGGGCGAACGGCAGGCTCGTCAGAGGCGTCGAGCGCGCCAGGCATCGCTTCGGGCCACGATGAAATCGATCGCATCCGAGACGCCGTTCTCGCCGCGGATGACTTGGCCGAGCGCGGCGGCGCGACGTCGCATGCCCTTCTCCGCCACCGCCGCAAAAGCGCCGGCGAGCGTCTCGACCGAGAGCGCCTCGCGATCGAGCGGCGGAGGCCCGACGCCCAAAGCCGCGACCCGGCGGCCCCAGAATGGCTGGTCGCCGAAGAAGGGGCAGATGATGGTCGGCAGGCCCGCGCGCAGCGAGGCCGCGGTCGTACCCGCGCCACCGTGATGCATGGCCGCGGCGACTTGTGGAAAGAGCCTGTCATGCGGGGCATGGCCGATGATGTGGACATGGGACGGCGCATGGCTGGCCGCGAGCGCGCCGCCTCCCGTCGCCAGGAGCCCGCGGCGGCCCGCCTTTGCCAAAGCTTCGATCACCATCCCCGACAGGCGGTCCGGATCGAGCCCCGGCATGCTGCCGAATCCGACATAAACCGGCGGCGCGCCGGCGGCGAGGAACTGCGCGAGAGCGGGCGGCTCCTGCCAGCCGCCACCGTCGAGGAACCAGTATCCGCTGACCAGCACGTCGTCGCCCCAGTCGGGCGGAACCGGCACGACGCTCGGGCTGTAGGCATAGAGCGTGCCCGCCGCATGCGAGCGGCCAGGGCGCGATGGCAGGCGCAGGGTCTCCTTGCGCCAGGCGCGGATCGCCTTGCCAAACAGCATCGCGCCGCCATGGGTCGCGAGCCCGTGGCTGAGCCGGTTCAGCGGCCCGAGCGAACGGAACGGCAGGAGGGGGCTCGGAAACGCCGCCGTCGGCGTAAAGCCCGGCAGTGGCGAAGCCAGCATCGCCGGGATGCCGAGCCGTTCCGCCATATGCGGGCTGGCGAGGGATTTGGGATGATGCAGGATCAGGTCGGGCGCAAAGACGCTGACCGCCGCCCATTCCTGGTCGAGCAGGCGCCGCATCAGCGGGCGCACATGCTTCAGAAGTTTCAACCCGGCGCTGAAACCGCGTCCGCCCGCGATGGCGGCCTTGCCTTCGGGCGAGTCGATCAGGGCGAGAAACTCGCCCGGCAGAGGCGCGAACGGCACGCCCTGCGCCGCGGCCATGACCTCGAACTGTTCCGGCGCGGCGAAACGAACCTCATGGCCTCGCACGATCAGCCCGAGCGCCAGCGCCAGATAGGGTTGAACATCGCCGCGGGTGCCCAGCGTCTGGATGGCGACGCGCATCGGCCTGGCGAGCGCGGGCTACCGCCCCGGCGTCCAGGCCTCGTAATCCCCGGTCGCGGCCGGGCGCTCGCCCTCGGCCAGCGTCGAGCCCTGCGGGCGGTAGGCCAGCGCCGTGCCGGTCCAGTTCTGCTGGTGCGGCTCTTGCCACTCGCGCGGCTGGTAGCGCTCCTCGGAGGGCGCGATGTCGACGGTGTGGTGCAGCCAGCCATTCCAGCCGGGCGGGACTTTCGAGGCCTCGGCCTCGCCATTGTAGACGACCCAGCGGCGCTGGATGCCGAGCGCCTTGTCGGTCTCGCCGCCGCGCGTGCGGTAGTAGACATTGCCGAACTCGTCCTCGCCGACGCGCTCGCCCTTGCGCCAGGTGTGGAAGCGCGTGCCGATGGTCTGGCCGTTCCACCAGGTGAAGATCTGCAGCAGCAAAGGCTTCATGGGTTCTCGCCCGTCGCAAGGTTGCTCGCGCGACTTATGGAGAGGCGCGGGCCCGCTGTCCAGCGTGTCCGCCCCGGCCGGACCATCGCCGAAATCACGCCATGATTCGGCCGCGATTCCGAAACGGTTCCGCAACCGGGCCGCGAGCGCCAAGACCGCGCCGTTTCAAGCACTTGATCGCCGCCTTGCAGAGATCGCTTGCACGCCCTGCCGCTAGGTCGCCTTCCTTGACCGAACGGAAACCATGATCGCTGGCATTTTTGCCACTTCCCCTGCCCCGGCCCTGTGTCACTCTCGGCGGCGACAGGGGATTCCCCGCGCGATTCCCTAGGCTTAGCGCGGGCTTCGGAACTTATCCCCGCTACTCACACATCCTACCAGATGTCGTGTCCACAGCCTTTGCCTCGCACTAATCCTTGACGCGAGAGCCCATTCGGGACTAGTTTTTGTCAGTCGCGTGACGGCTGGCGGAAACGCAAGATCGACCCGCGGATGAGTTTCCGTAAGAGGTCGAGGCCATCACCGCAGCACGCCGGCAACGGCGGCCGCGAGCGATTGTCTGCGGACCTTTGCGGCCGCAACCGGACGAAGCGAGGCGGGTGACAACGCCGAGACGTCCACAGGGCGCCAAACCGAGTTGGGCTGACATCAGGAGCCGGTGAGCAACCGGCCGCGCGAGGCGCTTTTCAGCGTCCGCGGCAATGCGAGGGAACTGCAGATCATGCGCATCGAGCGCCGCTACACCACCGCCGGCCAGTCGCCTTACGCCGCGATCCCGTTCCGTTCCGCCGTCAGCGAGATCCGCAACCCGGACGGCTCGATCGTGTTCCGTTTGGAAGGCATCGAGGTGCCCGACGCCTGGTCGCAGGTCGCCAGCGACGTGCTCGCGCAGAAGTATTTCCGCAAGGCCGGCGTGCCGGCCGCGCTGAAGAAGGTCGAGGAGAACGACGTCCCCTCCTTCCTCTGGCGCTGCGTGCCCGACGAGGCGGCGCTGGCTTCGCTGCCCGAGAAGGAGCGCTACGGCTCCGAGACCTCCTCCAAGCAGGTCTTCGACCGGCTCGCCGGCTGCTGGACCTATTGGGGCTGGAAGGGCGGCTATTTCTCTTCCGAGGAGGACGCGCAGGCCTTCCATGACGAGCTGCGCTACATGCTGGCCTCGCAGATGGTCGCGCCGAACTCGCCGCAATGGTTCAACACCGGCCTGCACTGGGCCTATGGCATCGACGGGCCGAGCCAGGGCCATTTCTACGTCGACTTCAAGACCGGCAAGCTCGTCAAGTCGAAGTCGAGCTACGAGCATCCGCAGCCCCATGCCTGCTTCATCCAGGGCGTGCAGGACGACCTCGTCAACGAGGGCGGCATCATGGACCTCTGGGTCCGCGAGGCGCGCCTGTTCAAATACGGCTCCGGCACCGGCTCGAACTTCTCGCTGCTGCGCGGCGAGGGCGAAAAGCTCGCCGGCGGCGGCCGCTCGTCCGGCCTGATGTCCTTCCTCAAGATCGGCGACCGCGCCGCGGGCGCGATCAAGTCCGGCGGCACCACGCGCCGCGCCGCCAAAATGGTCGTGGTCGATGTCGACCACCCCGACATCGAAACCTATATCGACTGGAAGGTCCGCGAGGAGCAGAAGGTCGCCGCCCTCGTCACCGGCTCGAAGGTCGTCCAGAAGCACATGAAGGCCGTGATGCGGTCTTGCGTGAACTGCGACGCCGATGGCGACGCCTGCTTCGATCCCGAGAAGAACCCCGCGCTGAAGCGCGAGGTCAAGCTCGCCCGCAAGGCGATGGTGCCCGACAACTACATCAAGCGCGTCATCCAGTTCGCCAAACAGGGCTACACCGAGATCCAGTTCGACATCTACGACACCGACTGGGATTCCGAGGCCTATCTCACCGTCTCGGGCCAGAACTCGAACAACTCGGTCTCGCTGACCGACGACTTCCTGCGCGCCGTGGAAACGGATGGCGACTGGAACCTGACCGGCCGCACCACCGGCAAGGTGATGAAGACGCTGAAGGCCCGCGACCTCTGGGAGAAGATCGGCTACGCCGCCTGGGCGAGCGCCGATCCCGGCCTGCACTTCAACACCACGATGAACGACTGGCACACCTGCAAGGCCTCGGGCCGCATCCGCGCCTCGAACCCCTGCTCGGAATACATGTTCCTCGACGACACGGCCTGCAACCTGGCCTCGGCCAATCTGCTGCAGTTCTACGACCGGCAGGCCAAGGCCTTCGACGTCGAATCTTACGAGCATCTCTGCCGGCTCTGGACCGTCGTGCTCGAGATCTCGGTGACGATGGCGCAGTTCCCCAGCCGCGAGATCGCCGAGCTCTCCTACGAGTACCGCACGCTCGGCCTCGGCTACGCCAATATCGGCGGCCTGCTGATGACCATGGGCCTCGGCTACGATTCCGACGAGGGCCGCGCTCTGGCCGGCGCGCTGACCGCCGTGATGACCGGCGTCTCCTATGCGACCTCGGCCGAGATGGCGGGCGAGCTCGGCCCCTTCCCGGGCTACAAGAAGAACGCCGCGCACATGCTGCGCGTCATCCGCAACCACCGTGTGGCCGCGCATGGCCAGGCCTCGGGCTATGAGGGGCTGGAAGTCACGCCCGTGCCGCTCGACCATGGCACGCTCGCCCGCCTCGGCGGCTCGTCCGCCCTGCTCTCCGAGCGCGCGAAAGCGACCTGGGACCAGGCGCTGGCGCTCGGCGAGACCCATGGCTACCGCAATGCCCAGTCGACCGTGATCGCGCCCACCGGCACGATCGGCCTCGTGATGGATTGCGACACCACCGGCATCGAGCCCGATTTCGCGCTGGTCAAGTTCAAGAAGCTCGCCGGCGGCGGCTATTTCAAGATCATCAACGGCGCGGTGCCCGATGCGCTGCGCGCGCTCGGCTATCGCGAGGCCGACATCGCCGAGATCGAGGCCTATGCGGTCGGCCACGGCTCGATGGCGCAGGCGCCCGGCGTCAACCACGGCTCGCTGAAGGCGCGCGGTTTCCCGCAGGACAAGATCGACGCGGTCGAGAAGGACCTCAAGGCCGCCTTCGACATCAAGTTCGTCTTCAACAAATGGACGCTGGGCGAGGATTTTCTCGTCAACACGCTCAAGGTGCCGGCCGAAAAACTGGCCGATCCCGCCTTCGAGCTCTTGCCCTTCCTCGGCTTCTCGAAGGCTGAGATCGAGGCCGCCAACGTCCATGTCTGCGGGGCTATGACGCTGGAGGGCGCGCCGCATCTCAAGCCTGAGCATTACAACGTCTTCGACTGCGCCAACCCCTGCGGGCGCATCGGCAAGCGCTATCTCTCGGTCGAGAGCCATATCCGCATGATGGCGGCCGCCCAGCCCTTCATCTCGGGCGCGATCTCGAAAACCATCAACATGCCCAACGACGCCACGGTCGAGGACTGCAAGAGCGCCTATATGCTCTCCTGGAAGCTGGCGCTGAAGGCCAACGCCCTCTACCGCGACGGCTCGAAGCTCTCGCAGCCGCTGAACTCGGCGCTCATCAGCGACGAGGACGACGAGGACGAGGCCGTCGAGGCGCTGCACCAGATGCCGCTGGCGGCGCGCACCACGCAGCTCACCGAAAAGATCGTCGAGCGCATCGTCGAGAGGGTCGTGCGCGAGCGCGAGAAGATGCCGAGCCGCCGCACCGGCTACATCCAGAAGGCGGTCGTCGGCGGCCACAAGGTCTATGTCCACACCGGCGAATATCCGGACGGACGCCTCGGCGAGATCTTCATCGACATGCACAAGGAGGGCGCGGCCTTCCGGGCGATGATGAACAATTTCGCCATCGCGGTGTCGCTCGGCCTACAATACGGCGTGCCGCTGGAGGAGTATGTCGAGGCCTTCACCTTCACGCGCTTCGAGCCCTCGGGCTTCGTGCAGGGCAACCAGTCGATCAAGAACGCGACCTCGATCCTCGACTACGTCTTCCGCGAGCTGGCGATCAGCTATCTCGGCCGGCACGAACTCGCCCATGTCGACCCGAGCGAGATCGGCCATGACGTGATCGGCGGCGGCGTCGATCAGGACAAGGGCCCGGCGGTCGCGGCCCCGATCACCACCTCCCCGCTGGCCTCGACGGGCTTCCGCCGCGGCAAGCCGATGAATTTTCACGCCATCCAGGGCGGAGCCGGGTTCGCCACGGGCACCGAGACGGTGGCGCGCGGCGCCAGCAACGTCACCGCCTTCGCCACGGCAGGCGCGACCGCGCTGAAGGAGGAGCCGCAGGCCTATGGCGAGGCGGAGATGGCCAGCCTCGGCTTCGTCGCGCCGGCAGCCCAGCCCTCGGCGTCCGAGCGCCGCGCCGAGGCGATCATGAAGGGCTATGTCGGGGATAGCTGCGGCGAATGCGGCAACTTCACGCTGGTGCGGAACGGGACGTGCCTGAAGTGCAACACCTGCGGGAGCACGACGGGGTGTTCGTGATCTAAAGAGGCTGGAAGCTGAAATCAGAGTCGAAGTTCCCCTTTTTCGAGCTTCGACTTCCGCAAAATCACCGTCTCGCCAAGGCGTCAGCCAAGCCGAGACGGTCTCTGACAAGACGGTTCGAACGCAGGCACAGGACACCCATTGGTCCAGAACGGACCCGCATCAGGAGGCCAGAATGGCTAGGAACACCAGTGATGGATTTCGGCGCGGAGCGGTCAGCGGCAGGACCCAGTTCCAGCGGCCCGACGGCAACTGGCAGAAGCGCGACGAGGGTAATGGTCACCTGATGGCGGTGAAGCAGTCGCCCGGCCCTTACGAGGGCGTCGCCAAAGAGCCGGATGGGCGCGACACATCAAGGTCGCCCGAGAACTGGGACAAGTAAGCTCCTCGCAAACGGTAGCAGTTGAACCCCAGCGCGAAAGGACTGCGCCATGACCAGCGACGTCTTTCGCGACAGGTGGGTCGGCTACCGCAGCGCCGCAACGATCAAGCTGGCGGTGCAAGAATTGCTCGCGAATTGCGGCCTGAAGGGCTCGGTCACCTTCAACATCGTCGAGCTCATCAAAAAACACCTCACCCGGCTGCCAGGCGGTTTGAAAATCCAGCTCTACGATCAAGGCCCGGCCCAGCCTGAAGCGTTCGTTTCCTATAAGCCGCTCACGCTCCATGTTGATCGTGAGATCTGGAAAGACGCCAACCTCGGCGAACCGCGTGCGCGATACATCTTGGCGCATGAGGTAGGGCACATCGTCCTACATCGGCTCGATGCCGATCTCGGCTTCTCCGAGGGGCCTGACGCGCAGCTGCGCGCGCCTCCGGAGGAAAGGTCAGCGGAATGGCAGGCCAACGTCTTCGCGCATTTCCTGCTCGTCCCCGATGAAGCGCTCGTCGTGAAGATGCCCTTGATGCACAAAGCCGCCGATATCAGCGTCGCCAGCTACGTCATCGCGACCGTGCAGCTGTTTGACGGCGCACGCGATGTCTTCACCTTCGTTGCTGCCCCGCCCTACACCGGGGACCCATGCGGCGACTGCGGCAACCTGACGGTGTCTCGCCTAGGCTCGGGACTCAATCACACCAGAATGAGATGGCTGCGGCGAGGAAGACGCCAGCCATGTAGTTGGCGGCGAGCTTGTCGTAGCGGGTGGCGATCCGTCGCCAATCCTTGAGCCTGCACCAGAGACGTTCGACGAGGTTGCGAGCGCGATAGGCCTCTCGATCGTAAGGCAGCGGGGCCTTGCGACTGCGGGTCGAGGGGATGACCACTTCGGCGTCCTGCTGCGCGATGGCTGAGCGGATCGC
>JAESFX010000112.1_pt1 | contig 104277 bp, 110 predicted proteins | sample 9269501 | NCBI WGS metagenome assembly JAESFX01 (sample SAMN14515570, study PRJNA621655) | algae metagenome | isolation source: Desmonostoc geniculatum HA4340-LM1 and co-occurring heterotrophs from cave... | place: USA: Maniniholo cave, Kauai, Hawaii | collected 2009-07-28
CCGTGCTCCCAGTGCTCGATGTGGTGGCCTTCGGTCCATTCGGCGGGCCGGTCGCAGCCCGGGAACCGGCAGCCGAGGTCTCGGAGCACGAGGGAGGTGTAGACGGCGGGTGGGATGGTGCGGGTGGTGCGTCCGTAGTCGAGGATCGAGGAGCGGCCGTCGGTGATGACGCGGTGGACGCCGGCGTCGCAGAGCAGCCGCCGGATCGTGGCCGGGTCGAGGGGGGTGCCGTCGAGCAGGGTGCCGCCGCGGAGCTTCTGGAGGTCGGGGAGGGTGATGACGACGTTGAGGTGGGGGCGGTGGCGGCGGCCGAGACCGGCGCTCTGGTGGTCGAGGAACCAGCGCAGCACGTCGACCAGCGCATCTGCGCGCCGTTCTGCCGGGGTGCGGGCGGGTTCGCCTTCCACGTCTTTGGTCTCGGTGACCGCGAGGGCCCGGCGGAGGAGCTCGTGGGCTTCGGGGTCGAGGTCGGCATCCAACCTTCCGCTGCCGTCGAGGGTGGGGGACAGGTGGAGTGCCCGCCGCGGGACGTCGGGGTCGGGGTCGTCGCCGACGAGGGCGTCGGCGCGCACGGCCCAGGCCTGCATCAGGCGGCGGGTCTCGGCCAGGTCCTCGCCGGCCAAGAGGTCGACGACGGCCTCCTCGGTCTGGGTGTAGATCGGCAGGAGCCGGTCGGTGACGCAGGCGGTGATCACGGCGATCTGGCCGCCGTCGAGCGAACCGGTCACCCAGGCGTCCAGCGTGTGGGGGCACGAGCGGAGCTTGCGGGCCGTGGTGGCGAGGCGCTGGGCGTCGGCGTTGGTGAGCTGCCCTCGGTGGCGGAGCCACGCCGTGAGCGACACCGACCCGTCGACATCCCACAGCTCCGCCGCATCGAACTGCGCCACCGCCGCGACGAGCTTGGCCTCGAACCGGTCACGCAGCCGCAGCGCCGACGCGATCTCCCGGTCGTCGACCCCGATCTCCAGCTCGTCGATGGCCCCAGCCAACGCCTCGAACATGCCCCCATCATCCCAGGAGGGTGTGACAGCCCTCCGGGGGACCCGGCAGCTCGGCGCCTACTTGCGGGTGGGGCGGACCGTGAGGGTCTGGGTGACCTTGGCGACCACCCGACCGGACTCGTCGACCACCTCGAGCGACATCGACTCGTCGACCTCGCCGCCGGCGACCACGATGCCGCGGATCTCCTCGATGCGGGCCGGATCGAGCCGAGCGGTGGCGCTGATGGGCCCCCGGGCCGCGGCCACGAACTCCAGCTGGGCCTCCCGCACGACCGTGTAGGTGTCGGCCAGGAGATCGAGGAAGCCCATCACGATCACCGCCGCACCGGCCGCTTCGGCCAGCGCGAACGAGATCGGCGCGGCCACCGTGCCGTTCTGGTTGTGGAACTCCGGCTTGGGGTCGATCCGCAGCGTGACCTCCCCAGGGGCGCTGTGCGGCATCTCGAAGCCCAGGAGCTTCGACCAGGCCATCGTCTCGAACTCTCCGGCGGCGACAGGGTCCATGCGCAGCATCGTGGCACGCCGTCCCGCTGCCCACGGCCACCCCGCCGGCGGCGGGGCGCACCTCGGGTGGCGCAGCGGCGGAGGCCCCTAGGGTCGCGGCTGTCCACGACTCGTCGGGCAGGGAGGCGGAAGCGGATGGCTCGAGCGGGGGACCTGACCACGGCGGTGCTCGACCACGACGGCGGTCGGGCGGTCACCGTGCTCGTGCCGCCCGTGCCGGTCGAGGCGGTGGTGTACGCCGCCGACGGCGGTTGGCACGTCGAGCGGCTGGCGCAGGCCCTCGAGGGTGCCGACGGACCGTCCACGATGGTCGTCGGCGTGCACGGCCTCGCGGACGACGACGGTCGCCTCGCCGAGTACGTCCAGGGCTTCGACCCCGCTCGCTTCTCCGCCCATGAGCGCTTCTTCGTCGACGAGGTCGCCGGCTGGGTCGCGGAGCGCTTCGGCCTGGCGCTGCCCGCCGAGCGCACCGGCGTCTGGGGGGCGTCCCTCGGCGGTGAGCTGGCCCTGGCCCTGGGGCTCCGCCACCCCGAGGTGTTCGGCGCCGCCTTCGTCGCGTCGCCCGGTGCCGGCTTCCGGCCTCCCGACGAGATGCCAGGTCACCTGCCGCGGACCTACCTCGTGCCTGGTCGGCAGGAGCCGTTCTTCCTGGAGAACGCCGTGCGCTGGGCCGACGCCCTGCGGGCGGCGGGCGCAGAGGTGGCGATGGTCGAGCGCGACGGCGAGCACGGGGGCGCGTTCTGGCAGGAGGAGCTGCCGCTGATGCTGGCGTGGGCCTTCGCCTCCTGACGTCGAGCGCGCCCGCTCGCCACCGTCACGTGCTCAGGCAGCGTTCTGCGAGCGCAGGCGTGGCGACGCCCGGGCGCCGAGCGACGGCGCACGGCACTGCCGAGAACGAATGCACGTGCTGCAGCCCGGCAGCTCAGGGTCACGGGCGGGCAGCGTCGAGCGGCCTGCGACAGATCGCCACTCGAGAGGGTGTCCGTTGTCGCAGGCTTGCGGAGTAACCCTGGCGCCGATGACGGCTGCGACAGATGACGACCGGCGAGGGCGCGAAGTGTCGCAGGCGCACTCGGCGGGACCAGCCCGAGCGATCCGTCCTCGGCGTCGTCGCGGCCTCGAGCTTCGCCCCACTGGGAGGCGATCGCCGCCCGTCCTCAGAGACCCTCCGCTCGCTCTTCGGCGCCTCAGGTCATCGTGAGGGTGATGGCGGTGGTGCCGCCGGGGGCGGGGGCCAGGGCCAGGGGGTCACCGGGGGCGGGGGAGCCGTCGGTGGTGACGGTGACGGTGAGGCCGGGGAAGGCCCAGCGGGCGGCCGTCGCCTCGAGCGGGTCGACGGAGGCCTCCCAGCGGATGGGTTGGGGGCCGTGCCGGCGATGGGGGTGGCAGGTCACGGTCAGACGGCCCTCGGCGGCGGTGGCCTCGGTGGGGCCGTGGTGGACGAGCCGCAACCACCCCACCCCGCCGCTGGGCAGCCGCCAGTGGACGGTGGCGGGGTGGTACTGCCCGCGGGCCTGGGGGCCGCCGGCGTGGCGCTCGGCGCCGAGCATGACGTGGTCGCCGAGCCATCCGGTGGCGAGGCGCTCCGGGTCGTCGTCGACCTGCTGCGCCACGCTGTGCGGCCCGGGGAAGGCCTGGAAGGCCTCGAGGGCATCGACCGGCGGGCGCACGCCGAGGTGCTGCAGCAGCGGGGTGATGCAGAGGTCGTGCCCGTGCTCGAGGGGCTCGACCTCGAGCGGGGGCAGGGGAGGGTCGGGCACGACGTCGCCCACCCACAGCGCCAGCGAGAGCCCGGTGACGTAGCGGTGCAGGTCCATCCCGTAGGCCCGCGAGTAGGGCCCGCAGAGGTTCCCGAGGCCGGCGTGCCACCAGCGGCCGAGGTCGCGCCACAGGGCGGCCTCGATCCCCGCGCCCAGCTCCTGCATCCGAGGCGGTGCGTCGGGTCGCTGCCACAGCGAGAGGGCCAGCAGGTCGATGCCGTAGTAGGTGGGGGAGTTGTGCTCGGTGAAGCACCCGTGGCGGTGGAAGGCGGCGGCGACGGCCTCGGCGAAGGCCAGGTCGGGGCGTCCGCTCCACACGTCGAGCCACGCCCGGAGGAGCGCGATGTTGGCGTAGGTGGGCGGGACCCGGTCGGGCGGCTCGCCGGCCACCGCGAGGGCGATGGCCGCCTGAGCCCGCGCCTCGAGCGGGGCCGGCAGGCCCAGGTCGGTGATCGTGACGGCCAGGGCGGTGCCGACGAACTGGCGCCAGTTGGGGTCGTAGTCGAGCCACTCCACCGCGCCGGGTCCCGGCGCCGGCCACTGCGGGAAGCGCACGAACGAGCCGTGCCACGGCGTGCCGGGCTCGTCGTACTGGTGGTCGAGCACGGCCGCGATGGCCTGCTCGGCCCGCGCCCGGTCGCCGGCGCCGCCTCGCCGGAGCAGGCCGATGGCGTACCAGGAGGTCTCCCGCACCAGGTGGACGGACCGGGGCTCGGCCACCTCGTCGAAGGCTCCCGGTGGGTTCCACAGCAGCCCGGCCTCCGGGTCCCACGACCGATCCATCCACGCGGTCGCCACCCCGCTGGGGTCGCCGAGCGGGTGGGTCACCCGCCGCGCCAGAGCTCGAGCGGGGTGCGGTCGCGCGGGCCGGTGAACGGCAGCGGCACCCACTCGCCGCCGGTGCCGGCCGACCAGTAGGCGGCGCAGGTGAGGTCGAGGATGCTGCGGCCGAAGGCGGCACCCAGCTCCGGGGTGCGGCCGTCGCGCACGTCGAGGGCGAAGGCCTCGATCTGGGGGAGGTAGCCCAGCTCCTCGAGCTGGCGGGGGACGCCTTCGGGGATGCCGGGCAACGTCACCTCGGTGCCGTTGCGCTCGAGCCGCAGCGCCGGGATCAGCTCGAGGCGGACCACGCCCTCGGGCGACGACGCCTGCGCGTCCCACTGCGGGGTGTCGCCCCCTCGCCAGCTGGTGGTGACCCGGGCCACCAGGTCGGTGTCGAAGCGGATGAGCACCTCGGCGTGCTCGTCGACGGGGTGGTCGTCGGCCCCGTCGAGCACGGCTCGCACCTCGACGGGCTGCGCCGGAGCGGCCAGGAGCAGGGCGATGGCGAGGGGGTGGGCGCCGAGGTCGAAGAGCACGCCGCCGCCCCAGGACTCGGTGAGGAAGTCGCCCCAGTCGGGTCGGGACTGCAGGGCCTGGACCTCGAGCAGGTCGAGTGGACCGATCTCGGCGGCTTGGGAGATGGCCAGGCGCACGGCGGGGGCGTGGACGAGGTTCTCGGCGTAGGCGATGACGGCGCCGCCGTCGGCCGCCTCCACCAGCTCGTCGGCCTCGGCCAGCGTGGTGCACAGCGGCTTCTCCACGAGCGCCCCGGCACCGCCTCGCACCGCGGCGAGGGTGTGCTCGAGGTGCTGCGCCGGCGGGGTGCACACCACGACCCCCTGCGCCCCGGCGGGGAGCTCGTCGTAGGTGACGGGCTCGGCGCCCACCCGAGCGGCGGCCTCGGCGGCCCGCTCGGGATCCCGCGACGCCACCCTGGTGATGGCGAGGCCGGGCACGTGGTCGACGGCGTAGCCGTGGACGGCGGCGATCCAGCCCGCGCCGGCGAAGGCCAGCTCGATCTGGTCGGTCTCGGGAGCCACGGCGATCAGGTGTCGCGCATGGCGGCGACGACGGGGGCCATGGCCTGCATCGTGTCGCCCTGGAAGACGATGTAGGAGGCGTCCCAGCGCTCCCGGCGGGCCCGCAGCGAGTCGGCGATCTCCTCCACGCTGCCGATGCAGGCGTGCGGGTACGTCTCGAGTTCCTCGGGCGGCAGGCCGAACAGCGGGGCCATCATCTCGGCCGTCCCAGCCCGGTCGTCGGTGACGATGGCGGCGAACTGCAGCAGGTTGATCTCGAGGTCGGCGTAGCGATCGCCGGCGGCCTCGCGCACCCAGGCCAGCTTCTGGTCGGTCTCGCCGGAGGCGCCGTTCTGGGCGGCGGCCGCGTCGACCTGGCCGCTGTGGATCGACGGGTTGATGCCGACGATGTCGGCTTCGCGAGCCGCGATGGACAGCACCCGCTTGGCACCGCCGCCGATGAGCAGGGGCGGGGGAGACTGCACGGGCTTCGGGTGGCCGTCGTAGCCGGTGATCCGGTAGTGCTCGCCCTCGTAGGAGAAGGGGCCCGGCCCGAAGCAGCCCTTGAGCACGGCGATGCCCTCCACCATGCGCGACACCCGCACGCCGGGGGCCTCCATGGGGATGCCGGACTGGTCGTAGTCGCTCTGCATCCAGCCGGCGCCGAGGCCCACCTCGACGCGCCCGCCGGAGAGCACGTCGATGGTGGCCAGCTCCTTGGCCAGCACCAGCGGGTGCTTGTAGTCGTTGTCGAACACCAGCGTGCCGACCTTCAGCTCGGTGGTGGCGTCGGCGGCCGCCATCATCGCCGGCACCGGCGCCAGCTGGTCACCGAAGTGATCGGGCAGGAACAGCGTGGAGTAGCCGAGGTCCTCGGCCTGGCGGGCCATCGAGGCCCACTCCTCGGCGGAGGAGGCGGTGGAGAGCTGGATGCCGAACCGGAAGCGTCGTGCGTGGGCCATGGGCGGGCACGCTACCGGGCGCTCGGCTACGGTCGGCGGCCCCCACCACCCCCGTCCCGCTGCGGACGGGGGTGTCGCCGCGCGTCCGAGGAGCACGATGTCGCACCCCGATCTGCCCCACGAGCAGGCCTATGTGGCCCGGGCCTACGCGCACCTGGCGCGGATGCGCAGCCGCACGGAGGCGGCGGCGTCGATCACCGAGTCGGCCGCGCAGGCGGTCGACTCCGCCGTGGCCCAGGCCCACCTCCGGGCCCGGCTGCGCACGCTGGATGCCGACGTGCCGGGCCTCAGCTTCGGCCGCCTCGACGACGAGGACGGCGCCTGCTGGTACGTCGGCCGGCGCCACGTGGAGGACGAGCGGGGGGATCCCGTGGTGGTCGACTGGCGAGCCCCGATCGCCACGCCCTTCTACCGGGCCACCGCGGCCGACCCGCTCGACCTGGTGCGCCGCCGCCGGTTCCTGATGACCGAGCGGGTGGTCGACGACCTCTTCGACGAGGTGTTCGACGATCCCGACAGCGTCGACGCCGCCCACCACGGCGGGATCCCCGATCCGCTGCTGGTGGAGCTCGAGCGGGCCCGCACGGGCGAGATGCGCGACATCGTGTCGACCATCGCCGCCGAGCAGGACGTGGTGATCCGGGCAGACCTCGACACCTGCCTGGTCGTGCAGGGGGGACCGGGCACCGGCAAGACGGCGGTCGGGCTCCACCGGGCCGCCTTCCTGCTCTTCGAGCACCGCGCCCACCTCGACCGCACCGGCGTGCTGGTGGTGGGCCCGAACCCGATGTTCCTGCGCTACATCGCCCAGGTGCTGCCCTCGCTCGGGGAGGCGGCGACCCGCCAGACCACGGTCGAGCGGCTGGTCGGCGGCCGGGTGGGCCGGGAGGACGCACCGGAGGTGGCCCGCCTCAAGGGCGACGAGCGCATGGCCACGCTGCTGGCTCGGGTCCTGCGGGCGCAGCTCCGGCCGCCCGACGACGACCTCGTGGTCGTGACCTCGTGGGGCCGGGTGCGGATCCCCGCCGCCGAGCTGCGGGCGGCCCTCGAGGAGATCGCCGACCGCGACGTCACCTTCACGGTGGGCCGGGCGGCCCTGCGAGCGAGGGTGCGGCGCCTCGTGTCGCGCTCCGCCCAGGCCCAGCGGGGCGACGATGCCGCCACCGACGGCCTCGAGGCCGAGCTGCGCAGCAACCGCGAGCTCACCGCTGCGCTCACCCGGGCCTGGCCGTCGGTGTCGGCCCCGGTGCTCCTGCGGCGGACCCTCACCGGGCGGGCGGCGCTCGCCCGCGCCGCCGCAGGGCTCTTCACCGCCGACGAGCAGGCGCTCCTGCTGCGCCCGGCCGAGGCCCGCAAGGTCGACGACGAGCCGTGGTCGCTGGCGGAGCTGGTCCTGCTCGACGAGCTCGCAGCGCTCCTCGACGGCACGGCCCGCACGTACGGCCACGCGGTGGTCGACGAGGCCCAGGACCTCTCCGCCATGGAGCTGCGAGCGGTGGCCCGCCGCTGCCCGTCGCGATCGATGACCATCCTCGGGGACCTCGCGCAGGCCACCGCGCCGGGTGCCGTGGCCTCCTGGGACGACACCGTGCGCCACCTGGGCAGCCCCCCGCAGGCCACGATCGAGGAGCTGTCGCTGGGCTACCGCGTGCCGGCGCCCATCCTCGACGTCGCCAACCGCCTGCTGCCGATCGTGGCGCCGGGCGTGCGGGCCACCGGCTCGGTGCGGAGCGAGGGGCTGGCGCCTCGGGTGGTGGCCGCCGAGCACGGAGCGCTGGCCGCAGCCGTCGCCACCGAGGTGGCGGAGCTGGCGGCTCGATGGACGTCGGTGGGCGTGATCACCCCGGCGGCCCACGCCGAGGCCGTGGCCGCCGCCCTGGCGACGGCCGGCGTCCTCGCCGGCACGGGCGCCGCCGGGCTCGACGCCACCGTCACGCTGCTCTCGCCGTCGGAGGCGAAGGGCCTCGAGTTCGACGCGGTCGTGGTGGTCGAGCCGTCGGCCACCTACGACACCGGCCCCGGGGGCCGGCTGCTCTACGTCGCCCTCACCCGGGCGGTGCAGTCGCTGTCGATCGTCCACGCCGATCCGCTGCCCGCTCCGCTCGTGGCGTGAGGTCTGGGGATGCGCCTCCGGCGGTACGATCGGTGCCTCCCGCTCGATCTCCCTCCCTCCCCGTGCGCCTCCCCCTCCTCCGCTTCTTCGCCATCGTCGCCGTGGCCGGCGTGGGCCTCGCCGGGATCGGCGTGGCGCTGGTGCCGGCGGCTCGAGAGCTCGGGGCGGCCGGCAGCTCCACCGAGCCCGACATCCGCCTCGGCCCGCTCGATGCCCGCTCCTACGTCTACGCCGCCGACGGCTCGCTGCTCACCACGCTCCAGGCCGAGATCGACCGCCAGCCGGTGCCGCTCGAGCGCATCCCGCAGCACACGGTCGATGCGGTCCTCGCCGTGGAGGACGCCGACTTCTTCGCCCACGACGGCGTGAACATCCGCTCGACGCTGCGGGCCCTGCTCCGCAACGTCGACCAGGGCGACGTCGTGCAGGGCGGGTCGACCATCACGCAGCAGGTCGTGAAGGCCGAGTTCGGCGACCAGCAGACGATCGGTCGCAAGGCCCGCGAAGCCGTGCTCGCCCGCCGCCTCGAGGAGCTCATGACGAAGGAGGAGATCCTCGAGCGGTACCTCAACATCGTGTACCTGGGCAACGGCGCCTACGGCGTGCAGGCCGGGGCCGAGACGTACTTCGGGGTGGGGGTCGACGAGCTCGACGTGGCCCAGTCGGCCTTCCTGGCCGGGATGATCGCCAACCCGTCGGCGTTCGACCCCATCCGGCAGCCGGAGGCGTCACGAGAGCGCCGCGACCTGGCGCTGTCCCGCCTCGCGGTGGAGGGCACCCTCACCCCGGAGGAGGCGGGCTACATCGCCACCGTGGCGCCCCTGCCGAACCAGATCAACCAGGTGCTGCCCCGACGCGAGGACTACTTCGTCGAAGAGGTGAAGCAGCTCCTGCTCGACGACCCCGCCCTGGGCGCCACCCGGGAGGAGCGCGAGTACGCCATCTTCCGCGGCGGCCTGCGCATCCACACCACCCTCGACCGTCGGGCGCAGCTCCTCGCCATCGACGCCCGCAACGACGTGCTGGCCGAGGTGGCGCCAGAAGGCACGCCCCCCGGGCTGGTGCCGATCGACCCGAACGAGCTCACCGGGGAGCCCCGCAACGCCACTGGCGCGGTCGTCTCGGTGGAGCCCGGCACGGGCGCGGTGCGGGCCATGGTCGGCGGGTCGGGCTTCGAGGAGGACAAGTTCAACGTCACCACCCAGGGCGTCGGCCGCTCGGGCGGCTCGACCTTCAAGATCTTCGTGCTCATGGCCCTGCTCGAGAACGGCTACCTGCCGACCGACAGCGTGTCGGGCGGCGGTCCGTGCAGCTTCACCGGCATCCCCGGCCTCGACCCCGACCCGTACATCGTCGAGAACTTCGCCAACAGCGGCGGCGGGGGCGGGAGCATCACGAGCCAGACGCTGCGCTCGTCGAACTGCGCCTACGTGCGGCTGGGGCAGATCGTCGGGATCCCGAAGGTGATCGCCCAGGCCCGCAAGATGGGCATCACCACCGACCTCGAGGATGTCGTGTCGATGCCGCTGGGCACCAAGGAGGTGTACCCGATCGACATGGCGGCGGCGGTGGCCTCGATCGCCGCCGACGGCGTGTTCCACGAGCCGTACTACATCGAGCGGGTGGAGGACGCCGACGGCACGATCCTCCTGCAGCACGTGCCCAACCCCCGACGGGCCTCCTCGCCGCAGTCCGCCCGCCTGGCCGCCCAGGTGCTGGAGCAGAACGTGGTGAGCGGCACCGGCACCCGAGCCCGCATCCCCGGCCAGCACGCGGCGGGCAAGACCGGCACGGCCCAGAACGCCGGCAACGCCTGGTTCGTCGGCTTCACCCCGTACCTCGCCACGTCGGTGTGGATCGGGGCCCCCGAGGACAACTTCGAGGTGCGCATCCAGGGCACCGGGATCACGGGCGGCTCCTACCCGGCCGAGATCTGGGGTCGGTTCATGACGGCGTGGCACGAGGGGCTGCCGGAGCTGGAGTACCCGGAGCCCGAGCGGGCCACCCGCAGCAGCCGGTTCCTCAGCATGGATCGCGAGCTCGACCCGCGCGGCGGTGGGGGCGGTGGCACCTCGCCGAGGCGCCCTCGGAGCTCGGGCACCACCACCACGACCACGCCGGCCGTCGAGCCGCAGCCGACCACCACCGCGCCCGCTCCCACGACGACGCCCACCACCGGCGGTGGCGGCGACGGCGGCAGCGACGACGGGGGCGACGGGAACGGTGGCAACGACGGCGGACCGATCATCAACTGATGACGTGCGAGGATGAGCGGCGATGAGCCGCTGGGACGCCCTACTCGCACTCCAAGACCTCGACCTGCGCACCGACCAGCTGACCCATCGGCGGGCCACCCTGCCAGCCCGGGCCGAGATCGAGTCGGTGATGGCGTCGCTCGCCGCCCTCGAGCAGGCCGTGGCGACGGCCGAGGCGCGCCGGCACGAGCTCGGGCGCGACCAGCAGCGGCTCGAGGACGAGATCGCCACCCTGACGGCCAAGGCCGAGCAGCACGACAAGGCCCTCTACAGCGGCTCGGTCACCAACCCGCGCGAGCTCCAGGCCATGCAGGACGAGATCGGCGCGCTGAAGCGCCGGATCTCGCAGCTGGAGGACCAGGAGCTCGAGGTGATGGAGCAGATCGAGCCGGTCGACGCCGAGCTGTCGGCCGCGGCCGAGCGGCGGGCGGCGCTCGACGCCGAGGGGGCCCGGTGGCGGGCCGAGCTGGCCGAGGCCGAGGTGGCCATCGACGCCGAGCTCGACGAGCTGCGCAGCGAGCGCGGCGGCGTGGTCGAGCAGATCGAGCCGGAGCTGCTCGCCGAGTACGACCGCCTGCGGCACCAGGCCGGCGGGATCGCGGTGGCCCGCCTCGTCGGGAGCTCGTGCGGTGGCTGCCACCTGGCGCTGTCAGCCGTGGAGATCGCCCGCCTGAAGCGGCTGCCACCCGAGGAGCCCGCCCACTGCGAGGAGTGCGGTCGGCTCCTCGTGCGCTGAGCGGACCCGTCGCCCGTGCTGCTGTGGTTCGTCGGGCCCTCCGTGCTCATCGTGTGGTCGGTGTTCCGCAGCCCGTCGGCCGACTACCGGGTCGTGGCGCTGGGGAGCCTCCTGCCCCTGCTCGAGCTGCCCATCGGCGAGCCCCGGCTCCTGCACAGCCTGCTGGGCGCCTCGCTGCTGCTCGGGGTCGTGATGGTGGGCGGGCGCGGGAAGCGGCTCGTGCAGCGCCGGTGGCTCGGGCTGCCGATCGGGATGCTGCTGCACCTCGTGCTCGACGGCGCCTGGGCGGACACGACCGCGTTCTGGTGGCCGGCGCTCGGCACGTCGTGGTCCACCTCCGAGCTGCCCATCCTCGGGCGCGGCCTGGGCGTCAACGTCCTGCTGGAGCTGCTCGGCGCCGCCGCCTGCTGGTGGGGCTGGCGCCGGTTCCGGCTCGACGAGCCGGCGCGCCGCGCCCTGTTCCTGCAGACCGGTCGCGTCGGGCGCGACATCGTGCCGTGACCGTCGGGCGACCGCTCGCCTGGGCCAGGCCGTGCTGATCGTCGTGCGCCACGGGCGCACCGAGGCCAACGCGCGCGGCCTCCTCCTCGGGTCGCGCCTCGACCCGGCCCTCGACGACCTGGGCCGGCGGCAGGCCGGTGCCCTCGCCGCAGCCCTGCCGGACGTCGACCGGGTGATCTCGTCGCCGCTGCTGCGCACCCGCCAGACGGCGGAGGCCCTCGGCGTGCCGGTGGAGGTCGACGAGCGCTGGGCGGAGGTCGACTACGGCGAGCTCGACGGCACCGCCTTGGCCGACGTGCCGGCCGACCTGTGGGCGCGCTGGCGCAGCGACGTGGGCTTCGCCCCGCCGGGTGGCGAGTCGCTGGCGGCGCTCGGCACACGGGTGCGGGCGGCGGCTGCGGACCTCATGGCGGAGGCCGCCGAGCGCGACGTCGTGGTGGTCACCCACGTCTCGCCGCTGAAGGCCACGCTGGCGTGGGCGCTCGGGGTGGGCGACGAGGTGGCGTGGCGGGCGTTCGTGGCGCCGGCCTCGATCACCCGGGTGGCCTGCAGGGGTGCGACGCCGTCGCTCCACGCCTTCAACGTGACCACCCACCTGGCGGGCCTCGACCCGTCGGCGGCCTAGCGACCGCCGTCGGCGCTAGCTCGACGCCTGGTGGCGGGCGATCTCGGCCCGCCCCACGACCATGTGGTGCACCTCGTCGGGCCCGTCGGCCAGCCGGAGGGTGCGCTGGCCGGTGTACATGTCGGCCAGCGGCGTCCACTGCGACACGCCGGTGGCGCCGTGCATCTGGATGGCCTGGTCGATGATCTGGCACACCCGCTCGGGCACCATGGCCTTCACGGCGCTCACCCACACACGGGCCTCGGCGTTGCCCATGAGGTCCATGGCCTTGGCGGCCTTGAGCACCATCAGGCGCATGGCCTCGATCTCGATGCGGGCCCGGGCCACCAGCTCGGTGTTCTTGCCGAGGGCGATGAGGGGCTTGCCGAACGCCTCCCGGCTGAGGCCGCGCTCGATCATGAGCGACAGCGCCTTCTCGGCGGCGCCGATGGAGCGCATGCAGTGGTGGATGCGGCCGGGGCCGAGGCGCAGCTGCGAGATCTCGAAGCCGCGGCCCTCGCCGAGGAGCATGTTCTCCTTCGGGACGCGCACGTCGGTGAGGCGCAGGTGCATGTGGCCGTGCGGGGCGTCGTCGTGGCCGAAGACGTGCATCGGGCCGAGGATCTCGAGGCCCGGCGCGTCCATGGGGACGAGGATCTGCGACTGCTGCAGGTGGGCGGCGGCGTCGGGGTTGGTCCGCACCATGCAGATCATGATCTTGCAGCGGGGATCGCCGGCGCCCGAGATGTAGAACTTCTCGCCGTTGATGACCCACTCGTCGCCGTCGAGCACGGCCGTGGTGGCGATGTTGCGGGCGTCGGAGCTGGCGGTGTCGGGCTCCGTCATGCCGAAGCAGGAGCGGATCTCGCCGTTCAGGAGCGGCTCGAGCCACTGCCGCTTCTGCTCGGGCGTGCCGACGCGCTCGAGGACCTCCATGTTGCCGGTGTCGGGCGCCGCGCAGTTGAGGCACTCGGACGCCAGCGGGTTCTTGCCCAGCTCGACGGCGATGTACGCGTAGTCCAGGTTCGACAGCCCCCGCCCGGTCTCGGCATCGGGGAGGAAGAAGTTCCAGAGGCCGTTGGCCTTCGCCTTGGCCTTCACCCCGTCGAGGAGCTCGAGCTGGCCGGGAGCGAAGCTCCACCGATCGGCGCGGTCGGCGCCGAGGGCGAAGAACTCCGCCGTGATCGGCTCGACCTCCTCCGCGATGAAGGCCTTCACCTGGTCGAGCAGCGGCCGGGCCGACTCCGACATGGCGAGGTTGAGGAGCTCGCCTCCGTAGTCGTCCATGTTGAGCGGGTTGGCGGGCACGGCAGGTCCTCCGACGGCGAGATGGTGTCGGCCGACCTTAGGCCGAGCGACCGGGCAGCGGTCTACGGTGGGCGCCCGTCCCGGGGCGGGGGTCCACGAGGAGCAGCAGGGGAGCGATGCGGGAGATCTTCGTGGTGACCCACACGGAGTCGCAGCACCACCTCGATGGGCTGGTGGGGGGCTGGTACGACAGCGACCTGTCGCCGACCGGTCGGGCCCAGGCCGAGCTGGTGGCGGCCGAGGTCCGTCGCTCGATCCCGGTCGACGCGCCCTGCCGGGTCTACAGCTCCGACCTCCGCCGGGCTGTGCAGACCGCGGCGCCGATCGCCGCCTCGCTCGGCACCGATGTGGTGGCCCACCCCGGCCTGCGGGAGCTCTCCTACGGCGTCGCCGAGGGGCGGCCCGAGGCCTGGCTCGAGGAGCGCATGCGCCTGGCGCCGCCCGACGATCGGCTCGACCACGACAGCGGCGTCGAGGGCGCCGAGACGAAGCGCCAGCTCGCCACCCGGGTCTACGCCGCCGTCGACGAGGTGCTGGCCGACGACCTCGGCCACCAGGTGATCGTGACCCACGGCTTCGCCATGACCTTCGTGGTGATGGCGTGGTGCCGGGTGCCGATCGATGCGGTGGGCTGGGTGAACCTCCGGGCCACCCCGGGCGGGATCACCCACCTCGTCGAGGACGACCGCTTCCACAACCGCGGCGTGCGACGCCTCGACCACACCGCCCACCTCACCGCCCCCGCCCCGTAGGGCGCGCCGGTCGCGGCGTCAGCCGGCGGCTCGGGCGAGGAGGTCGTCGACCTCCCGGGTGGACCGGAGCACGTGCAGGGCGACGTGCTGGCCGTGCTCGGCGATGACGCGACGCTCGTGGGCCGGCTCCGATCGACGGTGCCGCCAGATGCGGAACGCCAGCGCCCACTCGTCGCGCCAGCGCTGCCAGGCCGAGTACGGGCAGCCCTCCGGAAGCTCGGCCGGCATCTGAAAGCCCCGCCGGAGCGCCCGGCCCGAGCAGCGCCACCACGGGAGGTCGAGGACCACGACGGTGTCGGCGCGCTCGACCCGGAGGTCGAGCGTCTCCCGGTAGTTGCCGTCGGCGATCCACGCGTCGCCGGCGAGCACCGCCCGCTGCGCCTCGCGCCACTGGGGCTCGGAGGGTTCGACCCAGCCGGGCTGCCAGAAGTGGAGGTCGAGGTGGATGACCGGCAGCCCGGTCCGGGCGGCCAGGGCCAGCGAGAACGTGCTCTTGCCGGACCCGGCCAGGCCGGTCACCACCACACGGCGCCCCAGGCGCGGCTCCCCATCGGTCATCGTCTGCAGTGTCCCGCACCCCAGCGTCGGGACGGGAGGCGGTTTCGGGCTACCAGGTCACCGCGTCGATCGACGGCCACGGGGGGCCGGCCCGCAGGGCGTCGAGGAACGCCACGCCGGAGCGACGACCGCTGGGGTGCCGGTCCCCGACGGTCCAGCGGTGGGTCGCGATGACTGCCAGGACGACCCCCCGGCACTGGTCGACGAGCGCCGGGTCGGCGCCGGGGTAGCGCTGGCTGACCTCGTCGGGCACCCAGCCGAGGTCGTACTCCAGGGGGCCGCGGACGGCGTTCTCGAAGTCGATGAAGCGCGGCCCGTCGCTGGTCCGGAGCAGGTTCCACGGGTGGGGCTCGCCGTGCAGGAGCTGCTCGGGAGCACGCCGATCGAGGATCGACCGCCCCACCTCCCGCAGCGTGCCGGTGAGGAGCGCCCGGTCTGCGTCGGTGAGGTCCGGGGTCACCGCAGGGTCTGCGGCGTCGCGCTCGATGGCATCAGCGCGATCCATGCAGTGCGGCGCGGCGACGTCGATCTGGCGCAGGCCGGCGTGCAGGCGCTCGAGCGCTCCCGCGTACTGCGCAGGGGGGAGCTCCTGGTCCTCGGAGTGCTCGAGCGACGTCCAGAGGGTGATCTGGAAGCCGTCCCGGAGGTGGACGCTCGGGTCGACCCGGGCGTCGAGGCCGGCGATCGGGCTGTCGGTGCGCTCCAGGAGGCGGACCACCTCGACCTCTCGCGCCGCGCTGGCATGGTGCCCTGGCGGTGTGATCCGCGCGATGGCGTCGCAGGGCAGCAGGCGGACGACCAGCCGGTTGGAGTCGCTGAGCACGACCGACGCCTCGACCGCCAAGCCGAGCTCGATCGCGGCCGTCGTCGCCGTCGCCACCGCCCGGCGGACCTCCGCTGCGTGCATCTCCGGTCGCCTTCCCCCGCTGACGGCGCACCTGCGCCCGGTGGGCACGCTACGGGTTCGCCGGCTCGGCGACGGCAGCAGTTCCCGGGTCCCCCTGCCGCGCCCGACGGCGCCCCCCTACGCTCACGGCGTGCCGCTGTCGCCGCAGACCCTGGACGTCGAAGCGCGCCGGATCGTCGCCGCCTGGGCGGCCGACTGCGCGGCGCACGTCCTCCCGGTCTACGAGGTTGCGGTGCCGGGCGACGCCCGCGTCCGCGAGGCGATCGACCAGGCCCGCGCCTTCGCCGCCGGCGACCTGGAGGTCCGCGAGGCCGTGCGGCGTCGAGGCGGGGCCGCAGGAGCCGCTGCCCGAACAGCGCCGACGCCGGCCTCGACCGCGGCGGCCTACGCCGCCGAGCAGGCCGCTGCCGTCGCCCACATGGGCGCCCACGCGCTCGGCGCAGCCGGGTACGCCACCAAGGCGTCGATCCTCGCCGCCGGCGACGACCCCGACGCGGTGGTCCGGGCCGAGGCCCGGCGACAGGTGGCGGCGATGAGCGAGGCCGTGGCGGCGGCCCTGGCGTCGCTCCCGGCGCTCGGCGAGGACCGGGCCGGCCCGCTCGGGCCCGGTCGCCTGAGCGGCGGCCACGTCGGCGCAGGCATCCGAGCGATCCAGGCGCACCTGGCGGGAGCGCTCGACCCGCCGCCCAGCTGACGCAGCCGAGGGGCCCAGCGCACGGCATAGCCTCCAGCCATGGCCACGGCACCGGAGGCGAAGGCAGTCGTTCGGCGGTTCCTCGATCATGGATCGACGGCCGACGGCTGGGACATGGAGGTCATCACCGCGTGCTTCAGCGAGCACTACTGGTCGCACACGTGGCAGGGAGACCTCGCCACCACCGGAGCTCGCCAGGGCCGGTTCTTCGGCGCCTTCGAGCTCGTCGAGCGGCTGTCGAGCGACCTCGTGGCCGAGGGTGATCTCGTCGTCCACCGATCCACCCTGAGGCTCCGCCAGGTGGGCGAGCTGTTCGGCATCCCACCGACGGATCGGGTGGTGACCGCCGAGCACGTCGAGATGTGGCGGGTCACCGAGGGGAAGATCGTGGAGCACTGGGGCGGGATGGGCGTCGGGTCCCAGCTCTACCGAGCGCTGACGACGCCAGACGGCTGAGCTGTGTCCTGGGTCCACCCGCGGGGGTTGGCGGGCCAGGATCTGCCACAACGACTTCGGTCCCTGGAACGCCGTCTGCGACGGCGACGAGCCCGTGGGCATCCTCGACTGGGACTTCGCATCGCCCGGGCCCCGCCGGCACGACGTCGCGTACGCGCTGGAGTTCGCCGTCCCCTTCCGCGTCCCTTCGACGCTGTCCTGGCACCACTTCGCCGAGGTCGCCGATCGCCCCAGCCGCCTCGAGGCCCTCGCCGAGGCCGACGGGCTGTCGTCGACGGCCGGGCTGGTCGACGACGTCATCGCCCGTCAGCGGCTGACCATCGCCCACGTCGAGGAGCTCGCTCGACGAGGCCTCGAACCGCAGGCCACCTGGGTCGGAGACGGCACCCTCGACGCCTCGTGGCAGCAGGTCGCCTGGGCCGAGGCGAACCGCGAGCTGTTCACGTAGGACGGCGACCGTGGGCAACCCGCTGGAACGCCCAGCGACGGTTGGGGCACGGTTCTCGTCGTGGCGAGCTACGAGATCGTCTCTGTCAACGTGGCCGAACCGACCGTGCTGCTCCGCCATTCGTCCGGAGACGTGGTCAGCGCGATCGACAAGCATCCGGTCACCAGGTCGTCGATTCGGCTGAGCAGCCTCAACCTCGCAGGTGATCGACAGGCGGACACCCGTCTGACCGCAGCCGGAGGCCAGGTCCATGGCGGACCCGACCAGGCTGTATACGCCTTCCCCGTCGAGCACTTCTCACGCATCGCCGACATCGTCGGCACGGAGGTCGAACCGGGCTTCATGGGCGAGAACGTCACCCTGCGCGGCGTCACCGAGACGGACGTCTGCGTCGGCGACACCTGGACCTGGGGCAGTGCTGTCCTGCAGGTCACCGCGCCCCGGGGACCCTGCTTCAAGCTCGGGATCCGTGTCGGCCGCCAGGCGGCAAGGAAGCTGATCCGGGAGGAGGGGTTGGTCGGCTGGTACTTGCGCGTCCTCACCCCCGGCGATGTCCCGACCGAGGGCACGATCACGCTGCTCGAACGGCACCCGGCCGGGATCACGGTGCGGGCCGTGCAGCAAGCGCTGCAGGACCGGGAGGTCGTGTACCCCGAGCTCGCCGACCTCGAGGTGATGAGCGCGAACCTCCGCGCCGCGCTGATGTGGCGAGGACGAGACCTCTCGGGAGAGGTGCCGGAGGAAGATCCGCACTGATCCACCGGGCTCGGCGGCCATCGGCGGCGCAGTGACGGGCCCCAGCATCTGTGTGCGCTGAGCACCGCATACCGGCTGTGAGCGCACACAGAACCCCGGGCCGAACGACAAGCTGGTGGTGACGGTGAGCCGGCTTGTAGGCGGGGTTCTGTCCCTCGGCTTGCGCCTCGGGGGTGGCCATCCATCTGTGCGGTCTACCTGGGGAGATCGGCCGGACCGGCCCTCCCGCGTTCGACCTTGCTCCGGGTGGGGGTTGCCTAGCCGCCGGGGTCGCCCCCGACGCTGGTGCGCTCTTACCGCACCGTTTCACCCTTGCCTGTGCTCCGGTCGCCCGGAGCCATCGGCGGTCTGCTCTCTGTTGCCCTGAACCGACAGGTCACCCCGTCCTGGCTCGCACCAGCACCCTGTCCTTCGGAGCCCCGACCTTCCTCGACGTGGTCAGGCCACGCCGCGGCCACCAGGCCGGCTCACCGTCGCCACCAGTGTCCCGGGCCGCTGCCCGGAACACAAGAAGAGCCGGCCCCGAAGGACCGGCTCTCCATGCCATGGGGAGGCTTGCTGGCTAGGCGGACAGCACCGCGCCGTCGATGCCGGCCAGGGGGTTGTCGCCCGGGTAGAACGCCCGCCCGTCAGGGAAGACGTCCAGCGGGGACATGGCCTGGGCGGCCACCTGGAGGACCGCAGCGTGGCGGGCCTCGATGCCACCGATCGTCATGATCGTCGACCGCAGGGCGGGGACGCTCAGGGCCCCGCCGGCGAAGGCGTAGGTCTGGGCGGCCGCAGCCTCGAGGTCGTAGGCCAGGACCACGACACCGGCCTCATCGCTGAGGGTGTCGAGGGCGGGCTGCACCAGGGCGTCGAAGACGGCCTGGTTGGCCTCGTTGACCTCTTCGCCGCCGGCGCCGCTGATGGCAGCGTTGAGGGCGTCGAGGTGCTCCTGGTGGTGGCTCTGGAACAGGCCGGCCGCATCGCCGATGGCGGCGGTGGTGACCAGGCCCGAGTCGATGGCCGTCTGGTAGACGTCGACGGCCAGCTTCTCGAGCGACGCCGCGGTGCGGGCCAGGGCGATGTCCATGTCGCCCCCGCCACCCTCGGTGGTGTCGGGCGTGTCCTCGCCGGCGGTGGTGGTGGTGCCACCCTCGTCGTCGTCATCGCTGCCGCAGGCGGCGAGCACGGCGGCACCCATGAGGGTGGCCCCGCCGAGCTTGAAGAAGGAGCGCCGGCCGGGAGCGGGCACGCCCAGGAGGGCGGCCTTCTCGTCGGTCGACATCTTCACGTCGCCGCCAACGATCTGGCGGAGGGCGTCGTACCAGCGCGGCATGACGGCCTTGTTGTCAGCGTCGATCGCCTTCAGCTCTCGACGCAGCTCATCACGGTTCAGATCCATGTGACTGTTGTTCCTCTCTCGTGTCGTTGTGCGTCGGTCAGCCGAAGACGGCCGGGTCGAGGCCTGCCAGCGGGTCGGTGCCGTCGCCGAGGGCGGCGGACTCGAAGGCGCCGGTCGGGAACCACTCCTCCGGACCCTCGCCGAGGGCGAGGGACAGCACGGTGGCGTGCTGGGCCTCGATCGGGAGGATGGTGGAGGTGGCCGCCGCGTAGGCGGCGTCGGTGAGCAGGGTGAGGGCGGCGGCGTAGGTGTACGCAGCCTGGTTCTCGAGCACCTTGGCGAACTGCAGCACCGCGGTGGTGAGCTCGTCGCCGGTCTCCCCGGCCTCGACGGCGTCGGCGACGGTCGTCAGGGTCGGCGTCACGGCGGCCACGAGGGCCTCGTTGGCTTCGGGGCGGGCGTCGTCGCCGGCGACCGCACCGAAGGCATCGGCGTGCTCCTGGTGGTGGCCGGCGAAGAGCGTGGCCACGGCCAGCACGTCACCGGACAGGGCGGGGGCGGCAGCCGTGTAGGCGGCCACCGCGGCCAGCTCCACGCTCTGCGCGTACCCGGCGATGGCCGTGTCGGTCAGCCCCTCCTGCGCACCGGCGAGGCCGGCGAGCTTCGGGACGAACAGACCGCCACCGGTGGCGAGCAGCGTGCCGCCCACCCCGGCGATGCCGGTCTTCTTCATGAAGGAGCGGCGCGAGCCGCGGGCAGCGGCCAGGTGCAGCTCGGACGCCTCCTCCTTGAAGGATCGCATGGCCTCGTGATGCATGTCATCGACGTCGCTCGCCAAATGGCGGAGCTCCTTGGCGCTGATCTGCACGCCGTTACCTCCTGGTTGGGTTGTGGGATGTCCCGTTGCGGGGAGCTGGGGGACCGGGCGGGAGATCACGAGACCTCGACCGTGCCGGTCATGAAGGGGTGCAGCGAGCAGATGTAGGTGAAGGACCCGGTGGCGTCGAAGACGACCGGCTCGCTCTCGCCGTCGGCGGCGATGTTGCCCGTGCTGAAGGTGAAGGCGCCGTTACTGGTGGCGGTGTGCGCCTGGTTGTGGCTGTTCGACCAGACCACCTCGTCGCAGGCCGAGACCTCGACGGGGGTGGGGGCGAACTCGAAGTCGGGGATGTCGACCGTGACGGTCTCACCGGTCGCCCCGTCGCAGTCGACCGGGCTGGGCGGATCGGCCTCAGTCGCCTCCGGTGCGGAGGTGGTGTCCGGGGCGGCAGCCTCGTTGCCATCGTCGTCGCTGCAGGCGCCGAGCAGCGCCAGGCTGGCGACAGCGACCGCAGCGCAGCGGCGGAGGGTGGGGCGGGTCATCGAGCAGGAGTTCGGATCCCCGACGCCCTCGGGATGACATCACCCGGCCTGATCTTTGCCGTTAGGTGTGACGAACCCCTAGAAGGTGAGGGCGGAGAGCTCGGGAACCCAGCCCGCCGCCCGGTCCACCGCGTGCCGCCACCGCTCCCGGTCGAGCGATCCCACGGGCTCGACCACCCGGGCCGGGTGCCAGGTGGCGGCGATGTCGTCGAAGCTGCCCCAGGTGCCGACGGCGAGGCCGGCGAGGAAGGCGGCACCGAGCGTGGTGGCCTCGGTGACCGGCGAGACCTCGACGGGTCGCTGTGTGGCGTCGGCCAGGGCCTGGACGAACGTGGGGTTGTCGGTCATCCCGCCGTCGACGCGCAGCGCCGGGATGGTCAGGCCGGTGTCGGCCTCGGCGGCCTCCACCAGGTCGGCGCCGCGCTGGGCGACGCCCTCCAGCACCGCTCGCACGATCTGCGGGCGCTCGCTGCCGCGGGTGAGGCCGAGGAGGGTGCCCCGGGCGCCGTAGTCCCAGCGGGGCGCCCCCAGCCCGAGCAGCGCCGGCACGTAGACCACGCCGTCGGTGTGCTCGCAGCGGGCGGCGACGTCGTGGCTCTCGGCCGCGGTCTCGATGATGCCGAGGTCGTCGCGCAGCCACTCCACGTTGGTGCCGGCGGCCAGCATCACGGCCTCGACGCCCCAGGTGGTCACGCCGCCGCGCCGCCACGCCACGATCGGGAAGCAGCCGCCCTCGCCCTGGCGGTCGAAGCGCGGGCGCTCCTCGCCGAGGTGCAGGTCGAGCATGCCGCCGGTGCCGAAGGTGATCTTGGCCAGCCCGGGCTGCACGCCGCCCTGGCCGACGAGGCTGGACTGCTGGTCGCCCACCAGCGCCGCCAGCGGTGGGGCACCCGGGAGGGCGGAGGCGGGACCGAGCACGCCGCTGCTGTCGACGACCGCAGGCAGGGCGGAGCGAGGGATGCGCAGCGCCTCGAGGATCTTGTCGTCCCAGTCGCTGCAGTCGCCGCGCATCAGGCCGGTGACGGCGGCGTTGGTGGCGTCGGTGGCGTGCACGGCGCCCTCGGTGAGCTGCCAGGCCAACCACGTGTCGACGGTGCCGACGCAGAGGTCGCGCGTGCGGTCGGGGTCGGCCTCGTCGAGCAGGTAGCCGACCTTGGTGGCGGAGGCGTTGGGGGCCACCCGGATGCCGTCGGCCTGCAGGACGAGGCAGGTGCCGGCGGTGCGGAGGTCCTGCCAGCCGATGCCGGGCCCCACGGGCTCGCCGGTGGCGCGGTCCCAGACGATCGTGGACGCCCGCTGGTTGGCGATGCCCACCGCCGCCACCTCGCCCACGTCGGCCAGGACCGCCCTGGCCACCTCGAGCACGGCGTCGGCCATCTCCCGGGGGTCGAACTCCACGAGCCCGGGTGCGGGGGAGGAGGGCAGCAGGGCACGGCGGTGCTCGACGGCGATGGTGGCGTCGGGGCGGACGGCGGCGGCGCGCAGGCCGCTGGTCCCCACGTCGATGACGAGGATGGTCATGGGCGCTTCCTACCAGTCCGGCGGGTGGCGAGCCGCGCTCCGAGGGCGCCGAGGGCCGCGCCGAGGACCACGCTGACCGGCACCGCCGACCACGCCACCGCCTCGTCGGCCGCCAGCCGACGGGCGACCCCGAGCGCCTGCACCAGGAGGATCGCCAGCGCGCCGGCGACGGCGGCCGACGCCGTCACCCCAGCGCGGGCGCGCCGGCCGACCACCAGGCCGCCGACGAGGGCGCCGACGAGGACCACCGGGGCGAGCAGCAGCACCCCGATGGGGGTGCCGGGCGAGTCGTCGAGGGCGTCGACCACCTGGGCGGCCAGGGCTGCCGGCAGCGCGACGGCGAGGGCCACGCCGGTCCCCGTGGCGACCAGGCGGAGGCGGTCGTCCATCAGTAGCCCGAGGGGCCGAAGGGGGAGGGGAGGCCCAGCTTGCCGGGGTTGAGGATGCCGTTGGGGTCGAGAGCGGCCTTGGTGGCCGCGAGGACGTCGAAGGCGGGGCCGAGCGCCTCGGCCACGAACCGACTGCGGTTGAGCCCCACGCCGTGGTGGTGCGAGAGCGCGCCGCCGGCGCCGAGCACGGCACGGGTGCCGGCGTCCCACACCGCGCGGTAGTAGCGATCGCGCTCGTCGGCCTCGACCTTCGCAGCGAAGGTGAAGTAGAGGCAGCCGCCCTCCGGGTAGCTGTGGGACTGGTGGGCCGACGCCGAGATCGTGCCCGGCACGCCAGCGAGGGCGGCGGTGGTGGCGGCGTAGATGGCGGGGAGGTCGCGCCAGCGGCCCACCACCTCCATCGTGTCGACGACGTAGCCCCGGCTGATGAGCGCCTCCAGGGCGGCGACGTCGTTGCGGTGCGCCATCCAGTGCTCGACGTGGGCGACGTCCTCGTGGTGGGCGTCGCGGCACTCCTCGGCCACCGCCTCCATCGTCGTGTCGACCAGGGCGCCGTCGCCCTCGTCGAGGACCAGCAGCAGCGCCCGGTCGCCGGTCTTGTAGGTGCGGTCGGCCTCGGCCGGGTCGTAGAGGCGCAGCACGGCCGGGGTGGCGCCCCGCTGCAGGATGCGGCGCATGGCGTCGACGCCGTCGTCGAAGCTGGCGAACCCGTAGGCGGCCCGACGCTCGTGGGTGGGGGCGGGGTGCAGGCGCAGGCGGGCGCCGGTGATGATGCCGAGCGTCCCCTCCGAGCCGACGAACAGCTGGTTGAGGTCGGGCCCGACCGCCGCCCTGGGCGCGCCGCCGGTGCTGATCCGCCGGCCGTCGGCGAGGGCCACGTCGAGCCCCAGGACCATGTCCTCGATCTTGCCGTAGCGGGTGGAGAGCTGGCCGGCCGAGCGGCAGGCCAGCCACCCGCCCACGGTGGACAGGGCCACCGACTGCGGCCAGTGGCCCAGCGTGAGGCCGTGCTCGGCGCGCAGGGTGTGCTCGAGGTGGTCGCCGAAGGTGCCGGGGGCGACGTCGAGCACGAGCGAGGTGGTGTCGACGTCGACGATGCCGGTGAGCCCGCAGAGGTCGAGCACCACGCCGCCGTGCACGGGGACGGAGGCGCCGCACACCCCGCTGCGGCCGGCCGCGGCCGTGACGGGGAGGCGCGCCTCGTCGCAGACCGCCAGCACGGCCGCCACCTGCTCGGCGCTGGTGGGGGACGCCACCGCGGCGGCCTTGGCGGCCACCTGCCCGTCGAGCGCCCAGATCATCGCCTGGGGCCACCAGTCGCGGCTGGCCTCTCCCACGGCGTCGCCCTCCGTGACCGTCGGGCAGATGGCGGCGAGCCGGTCGACGACGGCGTCGGGCACGGCCACGAACCGGCCGTCGAGGCGGGCTGTCGCCGCGGCACCGCCGTCGCGCAGCGCGATGGGCGGCGTCGGGGCGCCGGGGCCGGCAGGGGGCAGGTCGTGCGGGGTGGTCATGCGCGCTCCCGACGGGCTGGTGGGCCCGAGGTCGTGGTCCTGGTCCGGTCACCCCGAGGGGTGCGGGGTGGAACCTATTGCGTGGCCGCGGTGGGGGAGGTCGCCAGCTCGGTGACGGGGAGCCCCGGGGCGGCGCGCTCCTCGTCGACGAGGGCCACGAAGGCCGCCACCTGGGCGGCGGTGTCGTCGGCCGACCAGCCGAGCTCGGGCGCCAGGAGCGCGGCCACGGCCTCGGCGGCGGCGGCGCTGGCGTCGCGGCGCTGCAGCCGGGCCCGGGTCCGTCGGGTGAGCACGTCGTCGAGCGTGACGGCCATCTCGTGGCGCACGGCGTAGACCGCCTCGGCCCGCACGTAGGGCAGGCCGGGCACCAGCGGCTCGGCGAGCGACGGGTCCTCGGCGATCATGGCCTCGAGCACGCGCGCCTCGCTGCCGTGGCGGTCGGCCAGGTGGCGGGCGCGGCCGGTGGCGGCGTCGTCGACCGGCTGAGCGCCGCGCAGGCGGAGCTTGGCGGTGCGGCACCGGCGAGCGCTGCGGGGCAGGTCGCCCAGGTGCTCCACCAGGGCGTCGACGGTGTCCTCCGCCATCTCCCGGTAGGTCGTGAGCTTGCCGCCGGTGACGGTGACGACGCCGTGGTCGGACACCACCACCTTGTGACGACGGGAGAGGTCGGCCGTGCGGCCGCTGCTGGCCGCCTTCACCAGCGGGCGCAGCCCGGCCCAGGTGCCCACCACGTCGGCCTCGGTGAGGGGCTCGGTGACCGCGGCGTTGATGGCCCGCAGCAGGTAGGCGATGTCGTCGGCCGTGCACTGCGGATCGTCGACGGGGCCGTCGTAGTCGGTGTCGGTGGTGCCGATGTAGGTGAGCTCGTAGCCGCCGTCGTCGGTGGGGAGCCACGGCACGACGAACACGCTGCGCTTGTCCTTCGGCACCGGCACCACGGCGGCGATGTCGTTGCGGACCTTCGCCCACGGCACGGTGATGTGGATGCCCTTGGCGGGGCGGATGCTGTCGGGGTCGGTGCCCTCGTCGAGCGTGCGCACCTCGTCGGCCCACACACCTGCGGCGTTCACGATGGCCCGGGCCCGCACCTCGATGCGCCGGCCATCGGCCTCGATGGTGGCCCCGGTGGCCCGGCCGGAGGCGTCGTGGGCGAGGCCGACCACGCCGGCGTGGTTGGCCACGACCGCGCCGTGGTCGAGGGCCGCCGTGCGGACCAGCTCGAGCGTGAGCCGGGCGTCGTCGGCCGCCGCGTCGTAGTAGAGGTAGGCGCCGGCGAGGCGCTCCTGGGGCAGCGTGGGCATGTGGGCCACCGCTGCCTCCTTCTTGAGCCGCTTGTGGAGCTTCCCGATGCGGGCGCCGCCGGTGAGGTCGTACATCCACATGGCCGAGCCGAGGGCCCGGGCCACCTTGGGGTTGATGAGCCCGTCCTTCGAGAAGATCGGGATCAGGAACGGCAGCACCCGCACGAGGTGCGGGGCGTTGCGGCGCAGCCGCTGGCGCTCCCGGAGCGCCTCGTACACGAGGCGCACGTCGCCGTTCTGGAGGTAGCGCAGGCCGCCGTGGACGAGCTTGGAGCTCTTCGACGACGTGCCGCTGGCGAAGTCGTCGCGCTCCACCAGGGCGGTGCGCAGGCCCCGGCTGGCGGCGTCGAGCGCCACCCCGGCACCGGTGACCCCGCCGCCGATCACGAGGACGTCGAAGGTGGTGTCACCCAGCTGCTGCAGCGAGCGGGCGCGATCGAAGGAGCCGAGCGTCACGGGCGCAGGCTACCGGTGGGCGGGGGCGTCACCCGCAGCCGCAGGCGCCGCCGCAGCAGCCGCCGCCACCCATCGAGGGCGCGGCTGCGGGGCTGGCGGCACCGGTGGCGGCGAAGACCGAGAGCAGCCGCTTGGTGTCGGTGTGCCCGCTGGGGCAGGAGGTGGGGGCATCGGCCTCGGCCATCGGGCGCGAGACCTCGAACACGTCGCCGCACTGCCGGCACAGGAACTCATAGGTCGCCATCACCGGAGAACCTACCGGCTCGCCTGGCGTCGTCGTAGGGTCGCGCCCGAACGGTCGACCGGGGGTGGAGATGCGAGGGCAGAGCGCGGAGCGGAAGGCCGCATGACCACCCCGTGGGAGCGGATGCACCGGCGGGACGTGCTGCGGCTGGCGCTGGCCGGCGCGGCCTCCGCGGGGCTGGCACCGCTGCTGGGGTGCGGATCGGGCGGCGACTCGGCGGCCCCGGCGACCACGGCGTCGCCCACCACGGTGCCGTTCGATCCCGAGGTGCCGTGGTGGCTGCAGGGCGGGTTCGCCCCGGTGGCCGACGAGGTGGAGGCGGTCGACCTGGAGGTCACGGGCGCGCTGCCGCCCGAGCTCACGGGGATGTACGTGCGCAACGGGTCGAACCCGCGCACGGGCGTGTCGCCCCACTGGTTCCTGGGCGACGGCATGGTGCACGGGCTGCGCCTCGAGGCCGGTCGGGCCACGTCGTACCGGAACCGCTACGTGCGCACCCCGCTCTACGAGGCGTCGAGCGGCTTCGGGGAGGGCGTGCCCGGAGGTGAGGCCAGCCAGAGCAACGTGTCGACGATCTGGCACGGGGGTCGCCTGCTGTCCTCCGGCGAGATCGGCTTCCCGTACGAGCTGTCGCCGACCGACCTGTCGACCGTCGGCGCCCACGACTTCGGCGGTCGCCTCACCACCTCGATGACGGCCCACCCGAAGATCGACCCCGCCACGGGGCAGATGCACTTCTTCGGCTACGGGTTCGTGGAGCCGTTCCTCACCTACCACGTGGCCGACGCCACCGGCGCCCTGATCAAGAGCACGCCGGTGCCGGTGCCGGGCCCCACGATGATCCACGACTTCGCCATCACCGAGACCGACGCCGTGTTCTGGGACCTCCCGGTGGTGTTCGACCTCGACGCCGCCATCGCCATGATCGAGGACCCCACCGGCGACACGTTCCCGTTCCACTGGGATCCGGCCTACGGCGCCCGCATCGGCGTGCTGCCCCTCGGGGGCGACGGGGCGCAGGTGCGGTGGAGCGACATCGAGCCGTGCTACGTGTTCCACGGCGTGAACGCCTACCGCGAGGGGAGCGACGTGGTGGTCGACGTGTGCCGCCACGACTCGATGTTCGCCGGCGGGCTCCTGGGCGACGGGCTGGCGCTGCACCGCTGGCGCGTCGACACCGCCTCCGGCCGGGCCACCGACGAGGTGGTCGACGAGCGCGACGACATGGAGCTGCCGTCGCGCGACCAGCGCCGGACGGGCCGGGAGCACCGCCACGGCTACTTCGTGCAGACCCGGCCCGCTGAGCTCACCGTCGACCTGGGCGGTGTGATCAAGCACGACTTCCGCACCGGCGAGCGCCAGGTGTGGGAGCCGGGACCCACCGAGCACGGCGGCGAGTGGCTCTTCGTCGACGACCCGGGCAGCGACGGCGACGACGAGGGCTGGCTCCTGTCGTACCTGCACGACGAGGCGACGGGCCGGAGCCGGTTCGTGGTGCTCGACGCCACCGACGTGGCGGCCGGCCCGGTGGCCAGCGTCGTCCTGCCCCAGCGGGTCCCCTACGGCTTCCACGCCACCTGGGTGCCGGCGTAGGGGCAGGATGGGGTGATGGCAGCGCTCACCGGCCTCCACCACGTGGCCATCACGGTCACCGACCTCGATCGCAGCGCCGACTGGTACCGCCGCGTGCTCGGCTTCGAAGACGTGTTCAGCGAGGACGGGGGCGATCGCCGAGCCGTCATCCTCCGCCTCCCGGGCTCCGGCCCCATCCTCGGCCTCGTCGAGCACGCCGCAGGCACCGGGGAGCCCTTCGACCCGCGCCGCGCTGGGCTCGACCACCTGGCCCTGACCGCCGCCACCCGGGGGGACCTCGACGGCTGGGTCGAGCGCCTGGCCGAGCTGGGGGTCGACCACGACGGGCCGCACGAGGTGCCGCCGGGCGCCATCGTGAACCTGAAGGACCCCGACGGCGTCGCCCTCTCCCTGTTCTGGGATCGCTGACCCGGAGCGAGCCGGCTGTGCGGGTGGGCTAGGGCGCGGTGGGGGAGATCTGCACCGGCTCGGTGCACTCGCCGCGCAGCACCCGGACCGCCAGCTGGCCGTTGGCGAGCGTGGCCTCCACGCCACCGCCGAAGCCGTCGGGCAGCTCCACCTCGCGCTCGTAGCCGCCGTAGTCCCACTCGTGCACGAGGTAGTCGCGCGTGCCGGCGCTGCGGAGGTGGGACCAGAAGCGCAGCACGCCGGGACGCAGCTCCACCTGCACGTCCTCCGCCTGCACGGCGGCGAGGGGTGCGACGATCACGAGCGCCTCGGGGGCCTCGTAGACGTTGACGGGCACGGCTTGCGACCGCATGGTGGCCTCGGTGCGGGCCGTGGCCTCGACGACGTCCTGATGGGGGCTCTGCTGTGCGTCCACGGCGTCCCCCGTACCCAGGTCGGGCCTGCCCTACCCCCGGAGGAGCTCGCCGGTGCGGGCGTCGGCGCCTTTGGGTGGTTCCGGGCGCTTCGGACGGATCATCCCGTTGCCCCGGGTCCGCCGACCGGGCACACTCGCCAGCACGGAGCGTGGCGCACCTCACGCTTCCGGCGAGGGGGCGCGCGGCGCCGGGGAGGCACACGTGGAGCGGGTTCGAGACCGTGCAGCACTGCTCGAGGAGCTCGGCGGCGCCGGGGTCCTGCCCGAGGGCATGCGAGGTCGCCTCCTGCGCACCCGCGAGGTGGCCCTGCTGTTCCAGGTGTCCGAGCGAGCCGTGACGGACTGGGCTCGACGGGGTCGGATCCCCTCGGTCCGCACGCCCGGTGGGCACCGCCGGTACCCCGCCGACGAGGTCTGGGCGCTGCTGCGCCGCAGCGAATCGGGCGAGCAGGGCTGAGCCCCGGCGCCACCGGGCGCCATTTGCATCTGGTGGGCCGACGCGCGGAGACTGCGAACGCCCTGCCCCCCGACACGAAGAGCAGCCCCCCGCACCATGGAACTCGCTTGGCGCCGCCACTCGGCCTGCCGCGGCCTGGACCCGGAGATCTTCTACCCGGCCACCGACGAAGAGGCCGACCTGGCCAAGGTGGTCTGCGGGAAGTGCTCGGTGCAGGAGCGCTGCCTCGAGTTCGCCCTGCAGGGCCGCGAGAAGGAAGGCGTGTGGGGCGGGGCCACCGAGAAGGAGCGACGCCGCATCCTGCGGCAGCGCCGACGGGCCTCCTAGCCCACCCTGGCTACGGTGCCGGGCATGGCTGACCACGGCTTCCTCGGGCACGGCGGCTGGCCCGGCGTGCTGGGCACCCTCCTCGACGGCGGCTCCCTCGACCGCGAGCAGGCCCGCGCCACGATGGCGGAGATCCTCGATGGCGCCGCCAGCCCGGCGCAGATCGCCGCCTTCGTCGTCGCGCTGCGCATGAAGGGCGAGACGGTGGAGGAGCTGGTGGGCATGGTCGAGGCCATGCAGGCCGCCGCCACCCACGTCGAGCTCGACGACGGCCCCGTCGTCGACGTGGTGGGCACCGGCGGCGACCGGGCCCACACGATCAACGTGTCGACGCTCTCCGCGCTGGTGGTGGCGGGCGCCGGCGGCCAGGTGTGCAAGCACGGCAACCGGGCGGCGTCGTCGGCCTGCGGTGCGGCCGACCTGCTCGAGGCGCTCGACGTCGCCATCGAGCTCGGCCCCGCGGGCGTGGCGGCGTGCGTGCGGGAGGCCGGCATGGGGTTCTGCTTCGCGCCGCGCTACCACCCGGCCATGCGCCACGCCGGGCCGTCCCGCCGCGACCTCGGCATCCCGACCGCCTTCAACATCCTCGGCCCCCTCTCGAACCCGGGCCGGGTCCGGCGATCGCTGATCGGCGTGGCCGACCTGCGCATGGCCGAGCGCATGGCGGGGGTGCTGCAGGTGACCGGCCACCAGCGGGCACTGATCGTGCACGGCGGCGACGGGCTCGACGAGCTCACCACCACCGGCCCCTCGAGCGTGGTGGAGCTGCGCGACGGCGAGGTCACCACCTGGACCGTCGATCCGGCCGACCTCGGGCTGCGCCGGGCCGATCGGGAGGACCTGGTGGGCGGCGACGCCCACGTGAACGCCGACCTGGCCCGCCGGGTGCTCGCCGGCGAGCACGGCGCCCACCGCGACATCGTGGTGCTCAACGCCGGTGCCGCCCTGCTCACCGCCGGGCTGGTCGACGACCTCCCCGCCGGGCTCGTCCGGGCGGCCGACGCCATCGACAGCGGGGCCGCCGTGGGGGCCCTGGCCCGCCTGGTGGAGGTGTCGCAGCGGGAGGCGTCGCAGGAGGCCTGACCCGAGGGGTGGACAGCGGTGATAACGACCGTTATCGTGCTCGTCGATGACCGATGTCGCACCCCTCGCCGTCGCGCCCCCGCAGGAGGCGGCTGACCCCATCCGGGAGAAGCTGATCGCCGCCGCGGCGGAGGTGTTCGCCGAGAAGGGCTACGACGGCGCCGGCGTGGCCGAGATCGCCCGGCGCGCCGGCTACACCACCGGCGCCATCTACGGACGGTTCACCGGCAAGGCCGACCTGCTGCTGGCGGCCATCGACGCCCACTCCGACAACGAGCTCGACGTGCTGTTCAACGAGCACCGGTTCGAGGGCAAGGTCACCGACATCCTCACCACGGTGGGCTCGCACCTCGTGACCGACGAGGTCGGCCCCAACGGCGCCCTGCTCCTCGAGGCCTTCGTGGCCGCCCGCCGCGACCCCGAGGTCCGCCGACTGATGCAGGAGGCGCTCGACCTCCGCGGCGACCGCCTCGCCGAGCTCGTGGCCGAGGCCCAGGCCACCGGTGCCATCGACCCGGCGCTCGACGCCGAGGCCGTCACCCGCTTCTGCCACGCCGTGGGCTTCGGCTTCCTGCTGTTCCGGGCGGTGGAGATCGACCTCCCCGCGCCCGGGCCGTGGGAGGACCTCATCGCCCGCCTCGTCGACGCCCTCGACGTCGACGCCCACCCATCCACCGATCGCTGACCCGACCACCACCAGGGGGACCCCCGCCATGACCACCAACGAAGAGATGCTCGGCCGGGCCGACGTCAACGACCTCGAGGCGATCCTCTCGATCACGTCGAAGGACGTCGACGAGATGGTCCACGCCGTCAAGGACAACGCCGACGCGCTGTTCACCTGGAACTACGAGAAGGGCGAGCGCCCGGCGCTCAACAAGCTCTACGAGAAGGCCAAGAACGCGCAGTGGAACGGCGAGACCGACCTGCCGTGGCACCTCGAGGTCGACATCGAGAAGGTGGCGGCCAACGCCCCCCGCGACAAGGACGCCGACCCGGTGTTCGTGGCCGCCCAGCAGCCGGGCCAGCCCCTCCACAACTGGACCGACAAGCAGTGGGACGAGCTGGTCATCGAGTCGCAGAACTGGACCATGAGCCAGTTCATGCACGGAGAGCAGGGCGCCCTGGTCTGCACGGCCAAGATCGTCGAGACCGTGCCGTGGATCGACGCCAAGTACTACGCCGCCACCCAGGTGATGGACGAGGCCCGCCACGTGGAGGTCTTCGCCAAGTACCTCGACACCAAGATGAACGGGCACTACCCGCTCAACGCCCACCTCGGCATGCTCCTCGACGACATCATCGAGGACTCCCGCTGGGACATGACCTACCTGGGCATGCAGATCATGGTGGAGGGCCTGGCCCTGGCCGCCTTCGGCTTCATGCACATGCTCACCGAGGAGCCGCTGCTCAAGCAGCTGCTGCGCTACGTGATGAGCGACGAGGCCCGCCACGTGGCCTTCGGCGTGCTCTCGCTGAAGGAGTACTACGCGGAGCTCACCGACGCCGAGATGCTCGAGCGCCAGCAGTTCGCCTTCGAGGCCGCCGTGCGCATGCGCGACCGGTTCCTCCAGCAGGAGGTGTGGGAGCGCATGGGCGTCGACGTCCGCACGATGATCAAGCTGCAGCTCGAGCACGGCGGCGACAAGAACGAGGACCCGTTCCAGCAGCTCCTCTTCAGCAAGATCGTGCCGAACTGCAAGAAGCTCGGCCTGCTCGACCGCAACGGCGGCTGGCTCCGGACGAAGTTCGGCGAGATGGGCGTGATCCAGTTCGAGGACTGGGTCGACACCGGCGAGGAGTACGACACGATGAGCCTCGAGGCCATGGCGGCCGAGGGCTCGGCAGCGGGCGGCGCCGAGGTCGCCTAACCTCTTGGGTGTTGACCCTCCGGCGAACGTGATCGGGGGGCGCAGGGCCGGTGCTTCGGGGGGAGCACCGGCCCTTGCGCGTCCCGGGCCTCGTGCCGGACAGCGCCCGCAAGTGGTCTGTCTCGCGATTGGCGTGGCGGTCCACGCCCACGCCACCAATCACGAGACAGACCACTAGGTTCGGGGCGTGGCTGCTCCTCGATACCGGTGCACGTCGTGCGGGAACCTCACCCGCTTCGACGTCACCTCGACCACCCGGGTGCGCGAGTTCCACCACTACACGGTGGGCGGCGAGCTGACCGTGGAGGAGCGCGAGGTGCTCGACGACGCCGTGGAGTCGGTCCAGTGCCGCTGGTGCGGACCGGCCGGGCGCGTCGAGGCTGTCACACCCCCTGCGTAGCGTCGTCCCCATGGCACCTGCGCTGCGGATCAGCTGTGACGACTGCGTGATGGAGGGCACCTCGGCCTGCGCCGACTGCGTGGTGACCTTCCTCTGCGCCCGAGAGCCCGACGACGCCGTCGTGATCGACGTCGGCGAGGCGCGGGCCCTCCGCCTGCTCGAGCAGGGGGGCCTGGCCCCCACGCTGCGCCACCGTCGCCGCACCGGCTGACCGACCGGCGCAAAGCGGACACGGGGAGCGGTCGGGCTCGCGCCGCTGGTCGCGGGCGCTGCGGGGGTCGGCTGCTACCGTCACCCGCCGGAGGTGGCGAACCGGGGAGCCGTCCCCGAGCCGGCAACGCGTGCAGAAGCTCCATCTCGTTGGCTTCACAACCGATCAGCAGGGCCTGATCCTCAGCGCCCGTCGCGGCGCGCGCTCCGGGAGCTACCACCTCCCGGCCGACGACGCCCTCATCGAGGCCATCGAGGAGCTCCAGGCCCGGCGGGCCGAGGACGAGGCCGAGGCCGAGGAGGAGCTCGAGGAGGAGCGCCGGCCCCGCGTGGAGAGCGCGCTGCCGGTCAAGGAGATCCAGGCCCGCCTCCGCCAGGGGCGCAGCATCACCGAGGTGGCGAAGGCCGCCGGCGTCGAGGTGGCCTGGGTGGAGCGGTTCGCGGCGCCGGTGTTCGCCGAGCAGGCCCAGGTGGTCCGCCAGGTCCAGAGCACCCGGCTCGTGCGCCCGCGGCTGGGCGCCTCGGCCCTGCCCATCGGCGATGCGGTGCGCCACCACCTCGCCGACCGCAACGTGGCGATGTCGCCCGAGGAGTTCGACCGAGCCTGGAGCACCCGCCAGATGGCCGACGGCCGGTGGGCGGTGCGCTTCGCCTTCCGCTCCAGGGGAGCCGACCGGAAGCTCCGCTTCGACCTGCCCGAGGCGGGCGGGGAGGTGGTGGCCGCCGACCGGGCCAGCGGCCAGCTGGGCTACGTGGCGCCCAAGCCGAGCCCCCGGCCCACGACCCCGAAGGCTGCCCGAGCCGACACCGGCGATCGACCGACCGCCAAGCGGGCCACCGTCGCCACCGGCTTCCGGGCGGAGGGAGCGGCCGGCCCCGCCACCTCCCGTCCCGCCAGGGAGCGCGAGAAGGCCGCCGAGGCGATGCGCAAGGCGGCTGCCCGGCGCGTGGCGGAAGCGGAGCGGGCCGCGGCCCGACGGGTTCGGGAGCAGGCGGCCGCCGAGGCCAAGGCCGAGCGGGCGGCCCGAGCCGAGGCCGCCCGCGTGGCCCGCGAGGAGGCAGCGGCCGAGCGGGCCCGGGCAGCCGCCGAGAAGGCCAAGGCGGCCAAGGCCGCCAAGGTGGCCGCCGAGAAGGCCAAGGCGGCGGCCAAGAAGGCCAAGGCGGCCGAGGCCAAGCGGAAGGCGGCCCAGGCCAAGCGGGCCGAGGCGGCGCTGCGGGCCGCCGAGCGGGCCCGCCAGGCCGAGCGCAAGGCGGCGGAGGCCGCAGCGGCGAAGGCGGCGAAGGCGGCGAAGAAGACCGCCAAGCCCGCCGACAAGGCCGTGCCGGCCAAGCGGGCCGTCGCCCCCAAGCCGGCCGCCCGCAAGCAGTCGGTCGCCCCCGCCAAGCCGGCGGCCCCGACCCGCAAGGCTGCCCCCGCCAAGGCCGCCGCCCCGACCCGCGAGCCGGCGCCCGTCGCGGCGCCGGCCCCGGTGGCAGCCGTGGCCCCGGTGACGACCCCGGCCCCGGTGGCGACCCCGGCCCCCCGAGCCCAGCCCGCGGCCGCGCCGGTCGATCGCTTCCCGACCACCCGCCCGGCCCAGGCGCCCGTGGCGCCGGAGGTCGGCCGGCAGGACCAGCCGGCGGCCGAGGACCGCCGGCCCGTCCCCACCCCGCGCCCGGAGCCCGCCGTGCCGCCGCGCGCCCACTTCCGGCCGGGGCTCGTCGAACCGGTGTCCGACGGCCGCCGCGACGCGCCGGCGCCGGCTCCGGCGGCCCGGTCGGTGTTCGCGCTGGAGCCCGAGGCGCGCCCGACGCCGCCGTCGACGCCCGCGCCCGACCCGGGCACCAACGGCGCCCGGCCCACGCCGCCCGACCGGCCGCGGCGCACCCGCCCGCTGCGCGCCACCTGAGTGCCGGCCGCCCGCACCGTCCCGACCACCGACGAGCTCCGCGCCGCCGGCGTGGCGGCCGGGCTGGATGCCCTCGAGGTCACCAGCGCCGACCGCTTCGTCGAGGTCCAGGCCACCCTCGAGGCGCGCAAGGCCGAAGGGCTCCACGCCGGGATGTCCTTCACCTACCGCAAGCCCGAGGTGTCGGCGGATCCGGCCCGGGCGCTGCCCGAGGCCCGGTCGCTGGTGGTGGGGGCCCGCAGCTACCTGCTCGACCCGCCCGACGGCGACGACCACCACGGCCCGCTGGCCTGGATCGCCCGCTACGCGTGGGAGGACCACTACGCCGCGCTGAAGGCCTCGCTCACCGAGGTCGGCGGCCTGCTGCGGGCGGCCGGGTGGCGCACCCGGGTGCTGGCCGACGACAACGCGCTCGTGGACCGCGCCGCCGCCCACCGGGCCGGGATCGGGTGGTGGGGCAAGAACGCTAACCTGCTGCTGCCCGGCCTCGGCAGCTGGTACGTGCTCGGCTCGATCCTGACGGACGCGCCGCTCGCCGCCAGCGCCGCGCCGGTGGCCGACCGGTGCGGGTCGTGCGTGCGGTGCCTCGACGGCTGCCCGACGGGTGCCATCACCGCCCCCGGCGTGGTCGACGCCCGCCGCTGCCTGTCGTGGCTGCTGCAGGAGGTCGGCCCGTTCCCGCGCTCGTTCCGGGTGGCGCTCGGTGGCCGCATCTACGGCTGCGACGAGTGCCAGGAGGTCTGCCCGCCGAACCGGCGGGCCCCCAGCCGGCCTGCGGGCTCGGCCACCCGCCCGTGGGTCCCGGTGCTCGAGCTCCTGCACCCCGACGACGCCGTGGTGCTCGGCTGGGCCGACCGCTGGTACATCCCGCAGCGCCAGGTGCGGTACGTGCGCCGCAACGCCCTGGTGGTGCTCGGCAACGTCGGCGACGGGCGCGACCCGGCCGTCGCGGCCGCAGTCCACCACCACCTCCGCCACCCCGACGCCCTGCTGCGGGCGCACGCCGTCTGGGCGGCCCGCCGGCTGGGACGCGAGGATCTGCTGCCCGACCTCGCCACCGAGGCCGACCCCGACGTGCTCGACGAGCTGGCCACCGCCACCGCGCCCCGAGCGGACCTCCCATGACCGACCTCCGATGACCCACCTGTTCGTCACGAACGACTTCCCGCCGAAGCTGGGCGGCATCCAGACCATGCTCTGGGAGCTGTGGCGTCGCCTCGACCCGGCGTCGTTCGCCGTGCTGACCACCCCGCACCCCGACGCCGCCGCCTGGGACGCCGAGCAGGCCTTCCGGGTGGTGCGCACACCGGAGCGGGTCCTGCTGCCGACGCCGTCGCTGATCCGCCGGATCGACGCCCTGGCCGCGGAGATCGATGCCGACCTGGTGGTGCTCGACCCGGCGCTGCCCGTGGGGCTGGTCGGCCCGCACCTGGCCCGGCCCTACGCCGTGGTGCTCCACGGCGCGGAGATCACCGTGCCCGGCCGCCTCCCCGGGTCGGCGAGCCTCCTGCGCCGGGTCCTGCGCGGCGCCGACCTGGTGGTGGCGGGCGGGGGCTACCCGTTGGCGGAGGCCGAGCGGGCGGCCCGGTCGCCGCTGCCCAGCGTGCTGGTCCCGCCGGGGGTCGACACCGAGCGCTTCGTGCCGCTCGACGACGACCAGCGCCGGGCGGCCCGGGAGCGCTTCGGGCTGCCCGTCGACGGCCGGGTGGTGGTGAGCCTCAGCCGCCTCGTCCCCCGCAAGGGGATGGACGTGCTGATCCGGGCGGCCTCGCTGCTCGCCCCCCGCCGCCCCGACCTGGTGGTGGCCATCGGCGGGGGCGGACGGGACCGCGACCGGCTCGAGCGCCTGGTCGAGGCGACCGGCGCCCCGGTGCGGCTCCTCGGCCGGATCGACCACGACGACCTCCCGGCCCTCTACGGCTGCGGAGACGTCTACGCCATGCTGTGCCGCAACCGGTGGGCGGGCCTGGAGCAGGAGGGGTTCGGCATCGTGTTCCTCGAGGCCGCCGCCGCAGGGGTGCCCCAGGTGGCGGGCGAGAGCGGTGGCGCCGCCGAGGCCGTGGTGCACGGGGAGACCGGCCTGGTGGTCGACGCCCCGGACGATCCGGGGGCCGTCGCCGACGCGCTGGCCCAGCTGCTCGACCAGCCCGAGCAGCGGGCCGCCATGGCCCGGGCCGGGCGCGAGCGGGCGGTCGCCGGCTTCGAGTACGACGTGCTGGCCGCCCGCCTCGGGGCGGCGCTGACGGCGTGCGAGGCTGACGCCCGTGGTTGAGCACGAGCAGGAGGAGGCAGGGTCCGGGCTGGTCAACCTGGCCTTCATGGGCACGGCCGCCATCGTGGTGACGAGCGTGGCGGCCGCCGCCGCCCCCGCCACCTTCGCCCGGGCGCACGCCGTGGTGTCGATCGTGCTGTTTGCCGTGGGCACCGGCGCGCTGCTGTGGGCCTACGCCCTCGGCGTGTCGCGCAGCCGGACCGAGCTCGTGTCGGTGGCCGGCCTGTTCTTCCTGGCCGGCGGCGTCGCCCCACCGGCGACCCGCCGGGCCCTGCGGGTGGCGCTCGCCGTCGAGGTGGTCGCGGTGGTGGCGGCGTCGTCGATCCGCCCGTTCACCGAGGTGGCCTTCGGCATCCTGGCGCCCGTGTTCGGCCTCGGCCTGCTGGCCGTCTGGAGCGGGCGCCACGGCACGTTCCCGCCGCGGCCCCCCAAGCAGCCCAAGGCTCCGGCCCGAGCGCCCGAGGGCGACGACGGGTGACGCCGCCCCTCCCGCTGCTGCTGCTCATGCTCGAGTTCCCAGTGCTCATGGCCGTGCTGGACTGCTGGCAGCGGCCCGAGGAGCACTTCGCCGGCGGGGCGGAGGACCGGCGGGCCTGGTTGAAGTGGCTGGCGGTGGCGGTGGTCACGGTGCCGGTCCTACTCGGCTTCGGCATCGTCCTCGGCTACTACCACTCGGTGGTTCGTCGGAACTCGCCCGCTTCGCGGTCATAGGACAGACTGCGCCGATGGCTGATCAGGCGACCGAGACGATCGAGATCCGGGCCAGCGTGCCCGACCTCCTCGCGGTCCTGCTCGACTTCGACGCCTACCCCACCTGGGCGAGGGACCTCAAGGGGGTCACCGTCGAGCAGCGCGACGACGAGGGTCGGGGGGTGGAGGTGACCTTCCGGGCGGCGGCCATGGGGCGCAGCACGAGCTACACGCTCCGGTACCGCCACGCCGACGACCCCGTCGGGCTCAGCTGGACCCTCGTCCGCGGCGACATCATGCGCCGCCTCGAGGGCTCCTACCGGCTCGAGCCGGGCAGCGCCCCCGACCGGACACTCGTGACCTATCACCTCGCGGTCGACCTGGTGGTGCCGCTGCCGGGGTTCGTGAAGCGGCGGGCGGAGCAGAAGATCATCCACACGGCCCTGCGCGAGCTGCGCGCCCACGTCGAGCCGTAGGCGGCGCATGGCGCGGATCCTCCTGTTCACGGGCAAGGGCGGGGTGGGCAAGACCACCACGGCGGCGGCCACGGCCGTGGCCTGCGCCGACGCCGGCCTCCGCACGGTGGTGCTGTCCACCGACCCCGCCCACTCGCTGGCCGACGCGTTCGACGTGCCGCTGGGTCCGCTGGCGGCGCCGATCACCGACTCGCTCTGGGGGCAGCAGCTCGATGCCCAGGAGCGCATGGAGGAGTCCTGGCACGAGATCCAGGGCTACCTGCGCGAGGTGTTCTCCTGGGCGGGCGTCGACGGCCTGGAGGCGGAGGAGCTGTCGGTCATCCCGGGCCTCGACGAGATCTTCGCCCTCACCGACATCAAGGCCTACGCCGAGTCCGGCGAGTGGGACGTCGTGGTCGTCGACTGCGCGCCGACCGCCGAGACCATCCGCTTCCTGTCGCTGCCCGACATCCTCGCCCGCTACATGGAGCGGCTCTTCCCGGTGGGCCGCCGCGTGAACAAGGTGCTGGCGCCGGTGCTGTCGCGCGTCACCTCGCTGCCGGTCGCCGACGACAACGTGTTCGCCGCCACCAGCGCGTTCTACGAGCGCCTCGAGGGGGTGCGCGAGATCCTCACCGATCCGGCCCAGACGAGCGTCCGGCTGGTGGTGAACCCCGAGCGGATGGTCATCGCCGAGGCCCGTCGCACCTACACCTACCTCTCCCTGTTCGGCTACCGGGTCGATGCCGTCGTGGCCAACCGGCTCCTGCCCGACGCCGTGGCCGACCCCTGGTTCGAGCGCTGGAAGGCGCTCCACCTCGAGCACCTCCGCACCATCGAGGACAGCTTCGCCCCGCTGCCGGTGCTGAAGGTCGAGCTGGCCCCGGAGGAGCTGGTCGGCATCGACGCGCTGCGTGGCTTCGCCGGGCGGGTCTACGGCGACCTCGATCCCGCCGCCCGGCTCCACGAGGGGCAACCCCTGAAGATCACCCGGCGGGCCGGGCGCACCACCTTGTCGCTCGAGCTGCCCTTCGCCGACCGCGACGACCTCGAGCTCGGCCGCCGCGGCGACGAGCTGCTGGTGAAGGTGGGCCCCTACCGTCGGGCGATCACCCTGCCCGACTCGCTGCGGAACCGGGCCGTGCTCGACGCCGCCCTCAAGCAGGGCAGACTCAAGGTCACCTTCGAGGGGAGCGCCGATGACCGCTGAACCGCCCGACGACGACCTCGTGGCGCAGGGCCTGGAGCACCTCCAGGTGGCGGCCCGGGAGATGATCCAGGCCAGCCGCAGCCTGCTCGACGCCGCGGAGCAGCTGGTCGACGACCCCCGCGCCGTGCAGGACCTCGTGGCCACGCTGGGCGCCGTCGCCACCGCTGCCGCCGGCCGGATCCGCAGCCAGGGCCGCCCGGCCGGCGGCGCCGACGACGGTGACGACGAGGGTGACGACGACGGCCGGGTGCAGCGCATCCGGATCTCCTGAACCGTGCGGCTGGTCCACCTCACCGACGACGACGGCGCCACGACGAGGCTGCACCCGCTGGTGAGCGTCGTGGCGCCGAGCGGCCCCACGGCGGTCGCCATCCGACGGACGGTCGCCGGGCTGGCCCGGGGGGAGGCGGCCGGCACCGGCCTGCTGGAGGCGCACGGGGTGCTGTTCCCGCTGTCGGCCGACCTCCTGGCGCTGCTCGACATCGAGCCCGGGGTGGAGCCGATCGTGTCGGTCGGTGAGGTGCCGACCCGCCCGCCCACCCCGGAGGCGCTGGCGCGACGGGCGGCCGCCACCCGCGTCGAGGAGCGGGCCAGCGCGGCGGCCGAGGCCGAGGAGCGGCTGGCCGACGCGGAGGCGCTCGCCGAGCAGGCCCGCACCGCCCAGGCCGAGGCCCAGCAGGCCCTCGACGAGGCGACCGCCCGGGCGGAGGCCCGGCTGGCCACCCTCGACGCCCTCACCGGTCAGCTCGATCACGCCAAGGAGCGGCAGCGGTCGCTGGCCGAGGAGCTGGCGGCGCTGGCGCCGAAGGTCGAGGCCGCCGCAGAGCGCCGCGCCGCCCTGGAGGCGGACCATGCCGAGGTGCGCGGCCGCCGGATCGAGGCCGAGGCCGCTCGCGTGGAGGCCGAGGACGGCCTGGCCCTGCTGGAGGCCGCCCTCGACCCGGAGGCCGGCGATGCCGTCCGCGAGGCGACCGAGGCCTACGAGCAGCTGGCCGCAGAAGGGTCGGGCGTCGCCGTCGACGGGACCGACCTCGACGCCAACCTCGACCGTGACGCCACCGAGGCCGAGCTGCAGCGCACGCTCGAGCGCATCGAGGAGCTGGAGCGCCAGCTCGCCGCCGTCCCCGCGGACCCCTCGATCGACGCCTCCGCGATCCGCCATGCCCTCGACGTGGCGATCGGCACTGCGCCCATCCCGGTGGTGCTCGATCCCGCGGCCCAGTTCCTGGCCGACGAGCTGGCCGGCCTCGGGACCGGCGACGACGACCACGAGCGAGCCGGCCGCCTGGACCCGACCGCCGCCAAGTCCGCCCTCGACGACGCCCAGCAGGCGGTGCTGGAGGCCGAGCGCGCGGTGCGGGGCCCGTCGTCGGACCCGGTCCTCATCGAGCAGCTGGAGGCGGCCCACCTCGACCTCCTCGATGCGCTGGAGCGGGCGGAGAGCCGCTTCAGCGGAGCTCGTGCGGATCGGCGGGTGGAGGAGTGCCGGGCGGCCGAGAACCGACTCCTCGACGCGCTCGGGTTCGCGTCGTACTCCGCCTACATGATGGGCAGCTCGGTGGCCCAGGTCGACGACGCCAAGGTGGCCGCCCTGGCCGAGGCCCGGCGGGCGCTGGTGGCCGCCGAGGCCGCCTGGGGTCGCGCGCTCGACCACGCCGAGCAGGAGCTGGACCGAGCCGGTGCCCTCGATCGGCGCCGCGTGCTGCTGACGGAGGCGGCGGACCTGCTCGGCCGCCCCGTGGCGGCCGAGGACGCGGTGGCGGCCCTGCGCTCGCACCACGTGCCCGCCGTGTCACCCCAGCAGGCCCGGACCGACCTGGCCGTCGTCCTCGGGCAGGCGGGCCTGGAGCTCGACGGCGCCGACCTCGCCCTGGACGACCTCGTGATCCTCACCGAGGCGCTGCTGGCCGAGCTGGCGGCGGGATCGACGGGCTCAGGCACCGAGCTGGCGGCAGAGCTGGCGAGCCTGGTCGAGGCTCGCGACGAGCTGACCAGCCTCCTGGAGGGCGTCACCGGGGCCGCCGGGGCCGCCGACGCCGCCGCCGATGCGGCGGCCGCCTGGGCGGCGGAGCTGGCGGCGCTCGCCCTCGTCCGCGACGACGCGCAGGAGCGGGCGGCGGCCCACGATCGGGCGGCGGCCGAGGTCGATGCGCAGCGCGCTGCGCTGGACGAGGCCCGCCGGGTCGAGGCGGAGGCCGCCGAGGTCGCCGCCACCGCCGATGCCACGGTGGCCGGCGCCCAGGCCGACGAGGGAGCGCTGCGCGAGCACCAGGTGGTGCTGGAGGCGCAGCTCGCGGATGCCGAGGCGGCCGAGCGAGACGCCGATCGGGAGCTGGCCCGCCTCGCCGCCAGCACCGACGACGACCCTGCCGAGCGAGCGCGGCTCGTTGAGGATCGCTCGGCGGAGCGGGAGGCCGCGGAGGCCGCCGTGATGGAGCGGCGCGCCGAGGTCGACGCCGCAGCTGCGGCGCTGCGGTCGGCCGAGGCCGAGCTGAGCGCCCTGCCGACCGACGTCGGCTCGGGCGCCGGCGCCGGTGCGGCCGGGGCCGCAGAGGAGGCCGAGTGGTACCTGCTGGCCCGCTTGGCCGCCCAGCGCTCCGCGTCGCTGGCGGGCGGCCTGCCGATGCTGCTCGACGGCGCCCTCGCCGGCCTCGACCCCGACGGCGTCGTGCACGTCCTCCAGCGGATGGAGCGCATGGCCGCGATCGTGCAGATCGTCGTGCTGTCCGACGATCCGCACGTGGAGGCCTGGGCCCGCGAGGCCGGTCCCGAGCGGGCGGTCCTCGTGGCCGACGCCGCCTCCTGACGGCTGCCGAGCAGCCGGGGCGCCAGCGACCTACCATCCGAGGATCGCGACATGGAGGTGCAGTGGCCGTCATCACCGAAGCCGCCATCCGGGAGCTCGCAGGGATCAGGGGGGACGAAGCGCCGATCACGACGTGCTACCTCGACGTCGACGGCCGCCGGCTGATCCGCCACCAAGACGTGGAGCACGAGCTCGACACCGTGCTGCGCGACGCTCGGCGACGAGCCAACGGCCACCGGTCGGTGACCGACGACCTCGATCGGATCGAGGCGTACGTGAAGGGAGGGCTCGACCGGCACACCACGCGGGGCCTGGCCTTCTTCGCCTGCTCGGCCAGTGACCTCTGGCAGGTGATCCAGCTCCCGAAGCCGGTGCACTCGTGCCTGGTGATCAACCACTCGCCGGCGGTGAGCCAGCTGGAGTCGCTGGTGCAGGAGCACGAGCCCATCGGGGTGCTCCTCGCCGACAAGCAGCGGGCGCAGCTCTTCGTCTTCGAGATGGGGGAGCTGACCGACCGCTCGGAGCTGCTCGACGAGCTCCCACGCGACTACGACACCCGCGGCGACCGCGAGCGGGGCACCCCCGCCGCCCACAAGGAGGAGCTGGCCCACCAGCACCTGCGCCACGCCGCCCAGGCCGCCTTCGACCTCTGGCAGGCCCGCGGGTTCCAGCACCTCGCCATCGGCGCGCCCGATGCCATCGCCAGCGAACTCGAGGGCGATCTCCACCCGTACCTGCAGGCTCGGCTGTGCGGGCGGGTGAGCGTGGGCGTGGGTGCTGCTCCGGCCGACGTCCTGGCCGCCGCCGAGGCCGTCGAGGCCGACGTAGAGCGGGCTCGGGAGGCCGCCGTGGTGGCGAAGCTGCGCGAGGCCGCGGCCACCAACCGCCGGGGCGTGGTCGGCCTGGCCGACACCCTGGAGGCGCTGCACCAGCGCCGCGTGGAGCGGCTGGTCGTCTCGAAGGGCTTCGAGCAGGAGGGCTGGCGCTGCCCCGACACCGGTGCGCTGGCCGCGGTGGGGCCCAACGACCCCGTCACCGGAGCGCCCATGGAGCGGGTGGTCGACGTCGTCGAGGACGCCATCGAGGAGGCCCTCTCGCAGGGCCTCCCCGTCACCATCTGCGTGGGCAGCGCCGACCTCGACGTCGTCGGTCGCATCGGCGCCCTGCTCCGCTACTGACCGCGGTGCCGATCGGCCCCGCCCGGCGCGCCATGCTGGGGCCATGACGGCCATCGGACTCGACGTGGGCGGCACCAAGGTGCTGGGGGTGGCGCTCGCGGTCGACGACCCGTCGACCGTCCTGGCCGAGGAGCGGGTGCCGACGCCCGAGGGCGGCCAGGGCCTGGCCGACACCCTCCTGGAGCTGGCGGAGGGCCTGGGGACCGGGACGGGCCGGGCGACCAGCCTCGGCGTGGGCCTGCCCGGCCTGGTCGACCACTCGGGGACGCTGCTGCTCGGCCCGCACCTGCGCCACCTGCGCGGCCTGCCGCTGGGCGCGCTGCTGAGCGAGGCCGCCGGGTTCCCGGTGGTGGTGGGCAACGACGCCAACTGCGCGGCGGTGGCGGAGCGGGCCGTCGGCGCGGCTCGCGGCGCGCAGGAGGCCCTCGTCGTCACGCTGGGCACCGGGATCGGCGCCGGGATCATCACCGGTGGCCACCTGCTGCAGGGGGCCCACGGGTTCGCCGGCGAGCCGGGGCACATGGTCGTCGACCCGTCCGGCCCGCCGTGCCCCTGCGGCAAGCACGGGTGCTGGGAGCGGTTCGCGTCGGGCACGGGGCTCGCTCGGCTGGCCCGCGACGCCGCCAACGCCGGGCTCCTCGACGCAGTGGTGGAGCTGGCGGGCGGCGATCCCGACGACGTCCGCGGCGAGCACGTCACCGAGGCGGCCCGCAGCGGCGACCAGGGCGCGCTCGACGTCGTCGGCGAGCTGGCCCACTGGATCGCCCTGGGGCTGGCCAACCTGGCCAACGTGCTCGACCCCGAGGTGATCGTGGTCGGCGGTGGGCTCGTCGACGCTGCCGACCTGCTGCTGCCCGAGGTGCAGACCCGCTTCGCCGACCTGGTGATGGCCGGCAACCGGCGCCCGGTGCTGCCGATCGTGCCCGCCGTGCTGGGGGAGCGCGCCGGCGCCATCGGCGCCGCGCTGCTGGGGGCCGGCCAGGCCTGAGCCGCGGATCAGGGTCGGCGCGTCAGGCCACCCGGAGCCAGGCGATGCGCTGGCGGCGGGCGACCCGCTCGCCCCGCCAGGCGACGGTCTCGACCAGCCGGCCCCGGAACGGCGAGCACACCGGCACGGGTGTGGCCCCCGCCACGGTGATGTGGCCGATCACGTCGCCGGGCTCGAGCTCGTCGCGGCCGGCGAGCGGCTCGTAGACGCCCCCGGCGGGGCTCACGATGATCCGCTCGGCCGCCTGGAAGGTCTCCATGAACTCCATGGGCCCGATCCTGCGCCGGCGTCGTGGCGCCCGGGTTCCCACCCCGTGAACGGCGACCGCCCGGCGCCTGTCGGGACTCTGTCGGCCGGGGCCCACTGACACCGCCGGCCCGGGACGGGGGGTGTCTCCGGGCAGAGACCACTGCTTCTGTGTGCGCCGACGACCGGTATGCGGTGCTCAGCGCACACAGAAGCGGTGGTTCCTGCCCGGTGGGGCTCAGTGGGGCGTGGCGGCGAAGCGGGCCCGGCAGCTCTCGATCTCGGCCCAGGCCGCCTCGGCGCCCTCCCAGCCCCGCACGCTCGAGTGCTTGTTGGGCTCGAGCGCCTTGTACACCTCGAAGAAGTGGCTGATCTCGCTGGTGAGGTGGGCGGGCAGGCCCTCGATGTCGGTCACGTGCTCCCAGCGAGCGTCGCCGGAGGGCACGCAGATGATCTTGGCGTCCGGGCCCATGTCGTCGGTCATCCAGAAGATGCCGACGGGGCGGGCAGCCACCCAGCAGCCCGGGAAGGTGGGGTCGTCGAGGAGGACGAGGGCGTCGAGGGGGTCGGTGTCCTCGGACAGGGTCTCGGGGATGAAGCCGTAGTCGGCGGGATAGGCGGTGGCGGTGAAGAGCCGGCGGTCGAGGCGCAGGATGTGGCGCTCGTGGTCGTACTCGTACTTGTTGCGGCTGCCCCGCGGGATCTCGATGACGACGTCGATGTCGGTGGTCACGGCGCGATCTTCGCGCCCGGGTCGGGGGCCGAACGAGTTCCAGGCCCGGCAGGGGCCGGGAGTACCCTCGGCGGATGGAGTTCCGCCGCATCAACGGGATGCCCCCGTACGTCTTCACCATCATCGACGGCTTGAAGATCGAGGCGCGGCGAGCCGGGCAGGACGTCATCGACCTCGGGTTCGGCAACCCCGACATCCCGTCGCCGCAGCTCACCGTGGACAAGCTGTGCGAGGCGGCCCAGAACACCCGGAACCACCGGTACTCGGCGAGCCGGGGCATCCCGAAGCTGCGGCAGGCCGTGGCCGACCTCTACAAGCGCCGCTTCGACGTCGACCTCGACCCCGACACCGAGGTCATCTCCACCATCGGCGCCAAGGAGGGCTTCAGCCACCTGATGTGGGTGCTGCTCGGCCCGGGCGACGCCGCCATCGTGCCGTCGCCGTCGTACCCGATCCACATCTGGGGCCCGCTCTTCGCCGGGGCGGCGGTGCGCGAGGTCCCCATGACCACGGCGGCCAACGACGACGGCCAGCTGCTGGAGCGGATCCGCTACGTGTTCGAGCACTCCTGGCCCCGGCCCAAGGTCATCATCTGCTCGTTCCCGCACAACCCCACCACGGCGTGCGTCGACGTCGACTTCTTCCAGGAGCTGGTCGACTTCGCTCGCGAGAACGACGTCATCGTCGTCCACGACAACGCCTACGCCGAGCTGGGCTTCGACGGCTGGGACCCGCCCTCGATCCTGCAGGCCGAGGGGGCCAAGGAGTGCGCCGTCGAGCTCTACTCCATGACCAAGTCGTTCTCGATGGCCGGCTGGCGGATGGCCTTCCTGGCCGGCAACCGCGAGGTCGTCCAGGCCCTGGCCAAGCTGAAGTCCTACCTCGACTACGGCGCCTTCCAGCCCATCCAGATCGCGGCCACGGTCACCCTCAACGAGGCGGGCGACTTCCCGCGCGAGGTGGGCGCCATCTACCAGGCCCGCCGCGACGCCCTCTGCGACGGCCTCGACCGCATGGGCTGGGAGATGGCCCGGCCCAAGGGCACGATGTTCGCCTGGGCGCCGATCCCCGAGCCCTATCGGGAGATGGGCTCGATCGAGTTCGCCTCGCTGCTCGTGCGGGAGGCCCAGGTGGCCACCTCGCCCGGCGTGGGCTTCGGGCCCGACGGCGACGGCCACGTGCGCTTCGCCCTCATCGAGAACGAGCAGCGCATCTCCCAGGGCATGCGGAACCTGAAGAAGGCCCTCACGAAGCTGGGCTGACCGGCTCGGGGCGTCAGGCGGGGGAGAGGCCCTCGAGGCAGAAGGCGACGGCGGCGTCGGCGACCTCGTCGGCCGGCTCGCCCCGTTCGTAGATGTAGGTGCGGGTGAGGTGGCCGACCACGCCGACCATGGCGTGGGCCACGACGTCGGGATCGCAGTCGCGGATGCGGCCGAGGGCGATGGCCTCCTTCACGTGCTTCACCACGTCGGCCACCGCGATCTCCTGGCCGCGGCGCAGGGCGCCGGCGAAGGTGGCCTCGGTGGCGGCGAACTGGATCAGCTTGTTGTGGTCGCGGTGCGCCTCCGCCCAGGTCATCGACTCCCGCAGGCCCAGCACGATGCGCTGCACGGGGTCGTCCTCACCGGCGATGGCCTGCTGCTGGCGGCGCCGGAGGTCGGTCTGGGCCTCCTTCAGGATCTCGAGGAACAGCTGCTCCTTGGTGTCGAAGTACCAGTAGAAGACGCCCTTGCCCACGCCGAGCCCGGCCACGATCTCGCTGACGGACGTGGGGTGGTAGCCCTGGGTGGCGAAGCGCTCGGCGGCGAACGCCATCAGCTGGTCCTTGCGGTCCTTGCCGCGCTGGGTCAGTCGCCGTGCCATGACCGAGGACGGTACTCGACTTGACCATTCGGTCAAGAACGTCGGGTTGTGGCTGTTCTCGGCCCTGTGCCCAGCGGGAAACACCTCGTTCACACGCCGTCCGTAGGTTGCCCGCCATGGAGACCTTCGTCGTTCGCATGTGGCTGCCCGACCGCCCGGGCGCGCTGGGGCAGGTGGCCAGCCGGATCGGGGCCGTCCGCGGCGAGATCGTGGGGATCGACATCCTCGAGCGAGGCGCCGGGCGGGCCATCGACGAGCTGGTGGTCGACCTCCCCGACGCCTCGCTGAAGGACCTGCTGGTGCAGGAGATCCAGCAGGTCGACGGCGTGGACGTCGAGGAGGTCCGGCCCGTGGCCGACGCCCTCCACGACCCCCGGCTCGACGCGCTGGAGACGGTCGCCATCCTCGTCGGCGCCACCGACCGGCTCGAGCTCGTGCAGGCCGTGGTGGAGCACGCCCGCCGGGCCGTCGGGGCGGAGTGGTCGGCCGTGGTGGCCCTCGACGACGGAGCCGTCCTGGCCGAGGAGGGTCCCGTGCCGCCGGCCGCGTGGCTCGTCGCCTTCGTGGAGGGCAGCCGGTCATCGGCACGCGTCGCCGCCGGTGAGGCCGGCCCCGACGACGTCGTCTGGTCGCCGCTGCCCGCTGCCGGCCTGGCGCTCGTGGTGGGCCGCGACGGCGTGGCCTACCGCGCCCGGGAGCGCCGCCAGGTGGCCGCGCTGGCCCGCATCGTCGACACCCGCCTCCGCGAGATCATCCGCTACTCGAGCCTCGTCAACCACCCGTCCGTCAGCCGCTGAGGCCCCGGCCCAGCGGAGAGGAGCGTGCCATGTCGTCCTACGAGAGCCCCAAGGGCGGGACCCGCCAGCCCAGCCCGAAGCCGCTGCCCACGTTGGGTCGGGTCACGATGGTGGCCTGGCGCCAGCCGGTGGGGGGCGTGCGCACCTCGACCCCGCCCGGTCCCGGCACCCGCTGAGGCTCAGCCCGCCCAGTGGCGGGAGCGCTCCACGGCGCGGGTCCACCCGGCGTGCAGGGCCGCCACCGCCGCCACGTCGGCGGTGGGCTCGAAGGTGGCGTCGAGGCGCCAGTTCGCGGTGATCTCGGTCGTTGACGCCCACACCCCCTCGGCCAGGCCGGCCAGGTAGGCGGCCCCGAGGGCGGTGGTCTCCTGGATCACCGGGCGCGACACCGGTACCTGCAGGTGATCGGCCTGGAGCTGCAGCAGCAGGTCGTTGGCCGCCGCGCCGCCGTCGGCCTTCAGCGCTCGGATGGGGTGGCCGGAGGCCTCGCTCATCGCCGTCACGACGTCGGCCGTCTGCAGGCTGATCGACTCCAGCACCGCACGTGCGAGGTGGCCCCGCCCGGTGCCGCGGGTGATCCCCACCACCGTTCCCCGGGCGTACGGGTCCCACCACGGGCTGCCCAGCCCCGTGAAGGCGGGCACCAGGTAGCACCCCTCGGTGCTCTCCACCGTCGCCGCCAGCGGACCCACGTCCTCGGCCCGCTCGATGATCCCGAGGCCGTCGCGGAGCCACTGCACGGCGGCGCCGGTGACGAAGATGGCCCCCTCGAGGGCGTAGGCGCGGGTGCCGTCGGCCAGCGTCCACCCGACCGTGGTGAGGAGCCCGTCGACGGGCTCGGGGCAGGTGTCGCCCACGTGCATGAGCACGAAGCTGCCGGTGCCGTAGGTGTTCTTGGTCATCCCCGGCTCGAGGCAGGCCTGGCCGAAGAGCGCCGCCTGCTGGTCGCCGGCCATGCCCGACACCGGGATCCCGGCGGGCAGCCCGGAGCCCTCCACGGTCGTGCCGAGGCGCCCGCTCGACGGCCGCACGTCCGGCAGCGCCGCCCGGGGGACCCCGAAGCGGTCGAGCAGCTCGGGCGACCAGTCGAGCGTGCGGATGTCGAAGAGCAGGGTGCGGCTGGCGTTCGAGGGCTCGGTGGCGAAGGTGCCCCCCGCCGGCCCACCGGTGAGGTTCCACAGCACCCAGGTGTCGATGGTGCCGAGGGCGAGGTCGTCGTCGGCGACCACGCCCCCCTCGGTGAGCAGCCACTCGGCCTTGGTGGCCGAGAAGTAGGGGTCGAGCACCAGGCCCGTGGTGGCCCGCACCGTGGGCTCGAAGCCCTCCTCCCGGAGCTGGTCGCAGCGCTCGGCCGTGCGACGGTCCTGCCACACGATCGCCTGGTGGCGGGGCTGGCCGGTGCGGCGGTCCCAGGCCACGACGGTCTCGCGCTGGTCCGTGATGCCCACGGCCGCGATGGGCTCGTCGAGGCTGGCGGCCAGCTCGGCCAGCGTGGTGCGCACGGCCTCCCAGATCTCGAGCGGGTCGTGCTCCACCCAGCCCGGGCGGGGGAAGTGCTGGGTGAACTCCCGGTAGGCGTACCCGGCCGAGCTGCCGTCGTCGCGCAGGGCGAAGGCCCGCACGCCGGTGGTGCCGGCATCGATGGCGATCACGACGGTCATCGGGTGGAGAACCTATAGGTTCTCGGGTTGACGACCAGGAGGTCCCCGATGCGAGTGGCCATGCTGACCGGTGGCGGCGACTGCCCCGGCCTGAACGCCGTGATGCGGGCGGTGGCCCGCAAGGGCGAGCGCACCTACGGCGACGAGCTGGTGGGGTTCCTCGACGGCTGGAAGGGCGTGCTCGAGGGCACCACCGTGCCGCTCGGGGTCGAGCAGCTGCGCGGCACGCTGCCGCGCGGCGGCACGATCATCGGGTCGTCGCGGACCAACCCCTACAAGGTCGAGGGCGGCTCCGAGCAGGTGAAGGCCACCCTGGCCGAGCTCGGGATCGACGCGCTGGTGGCCATCGGCGGCGAGGACACCCTCGGGGTGGCCCACAAGCTGGCCGCGGAGGGCGTGCAGGTCGTCGGCGTGCCCAAGACCATCGACAACGACCTCTCGGCCACCGAGCTGACCTTCGGCTTCGACACCGCGGTGCAGATCTGCGTCGACGCCATCGACCGGCTGCACACGACGGCCGAGAGCCACGACCGGGTGATGGTGGTGGAGGTGATGGGCCGCCACGCCGGCCACATCGCGGCCTGGGCCGGGATCGCCGGGGGCGCCACCATGACCCTCATCCCGGAGAAGCCCTTCGACGTCGAGGCGGTCTGCGACGCCATCCGCCACCGCCACACCGAGGGCAAGCGGTTGGCCTCGATCGTGGTCGTCTCGGAGGGGGCGGTGCCGAAGGAGGGCTCGATGGAGCTGCAGTCCGGCGAGGTCGACGCCTTCGGGCACGTGCGCCTCGGTGGGGTCGGGTCGCGGCTGGCCGAGCAGATCGAGGCCCGCACGGGCTACGAGACCCGCGTCACGACGCTGGGCCACGTCCAGCGCGGCGGCACGCCCACCGCCTTCGACCGCGTCCTGGCCACCCGCTTCGGGGTGGCGGCCATCGACGCGGTGCACGCCGAGGCGTGGGGCACCATGGTGGCGCTGCAGGCCGGCTCGGTGGTCCGGGTGCCGCTCTCGGAGGCCGTCGGCGAGCTGAAGCTCGTCGACCCGGAGCTCTACGACGTCGCCCAGGTGTTCTTCGAGTAGCCCTCGCCGACGGGCTCAGCGCGGCGCCAGGGCGAGGTAGTCGGTGCGGTTCACCGCACCGTCGACCGAGCGGCCCTCGGCGTTGAGCGGCTGGATCGCCTCGCCGTCCACGAGGAAGCGGACCTGCGACACGCCGTCGACCTCCAAGGCGGTGAACACCATCTGGGCGAAGGCGTTGGCCAGCTCGGCCCCCTCGATGGCGAACAGCTCGTCGGAGAGGTCGACCACCAGCTCGCCGCTGTCCTCGTCGAAGGCGGTCTGCAGCAGCACGGTGTCGGTCGGGATCGAGGTGATGAGCCCGTCGGCCAGCTCCGCCTCCGAGGGCGGGGTGAGGAGGGCGGTCAGGCGCTGGCCCGGGATGGTGGGATCGCTCACCTCGCGCTCCACCGCGCTGAGCCGGGTGGCCTCGTTGTCGCGCACGAGCAGGTAGACGGGCACGGGCACGGTGTCGCCGGGATCCGGTGCCGTGGTGCTCGAGCCGGGGTTGGGGTCGAGCAGGTCGGGCGGGAGGTTCTCGAGGCCGATCGTCTGCGGTGAGTCGTTGGCGGTGACCCCGCAGCCCGCCAGGGCCGCGACCAGGGCCATCGCGAGGGCGAGGGCGCGGAGGGAGCGGCGCAGCATCAGTGCTCCACCACGGGGAGCTCGAGCACGAAGCGGGCACCGGGCTCGCCGTCGGCGCGGTCTTCCACCCACACCCGGCCGCCGTGCAGGTTCACGTGCTCGGCCACCAGGGCCAGACCGAGCCCGACGCCATCGCTGCTGCCGCGACGACCGGCGGCGCCGCCCCGGCTGAAGCGGTCGAAGATCACGTCGCGGTCCTCGACGGGCACGCCCGCGCCACGGTCCTCGACGGCGATCTGGACGCCGTCGTCGACCTGGCGCAGCGACACGCTGGTGGCGCCGCCGCCGTACTTGGCGGCGTTGTCGAGGAGGTTGGCGATCACGCGCACGATGCGCCGCTTGTCGGCCTGCACCACCACCCCCGCCAGCTCGGCGTCGAGCTCCACCGGGACGTCGAGGTCGGTGGCGTGGCTCACGGCCTGCATCACCAGCTCCGCCAGGTGCACCTCCTCGAGCTCCAGGTGGACGACGCCGGCGTCGAACCGGGAGATCTCGAGCAGGTCCTCGACCAGCTGCTGGAAGCGATCGATGTCGGCCACCATGAGGTCGAGCGCCGACCGGGCACGTTCGGGGAGGTCGTCGCGCTGGTTGTCCATCACCTCGATGGAGGCGGCGAGCGTCATGAGCGGCGACCGCAGCTCGTGGCTGACGTCGGAGGCGAAGCGGGCGTCGCGCTCGATGCGGTCCTGCAGGGCCTGGGCCATGTCGTTGAACGACGCCGCGATGGGGCGCAGGTCGGGGTCCTCGCTCGACTCCAGCCGGGTGTCGAGCCGCCCGGCGGCGAGGGCCAGCGCAGCGGTGGACACGCCGGTGAGCGGCCGCAGCGCGCGACGGCTGGCCCACCAGCCGAGGCCTGCGCCGGCGAGGGTGGTCAGCAGGGAGGCGCCGGCCAGGGACACCCCGAGGGCCTCGATGGTGTCCTCGAGGTCGTCGAGCGAGGTGATCTCGAAGTAGGCCCCGCCGACGGAGGGGATGGGCACGCCGGCGGCCAGGTGCATCTGGCCGCCGAGCTCGAAGCGCATGCGGGCGGGCTGCCCGCCGATGACGGTCTCGCGCAGCGCGGCGGGCAGGGCGTCCTGGCCGAACCGGGGCGACAGCGGCACGAACTCGTCCTCGTAGTAGAGGATCGGCCGGCCGGCCAGCGGGCTGGTCAGGTTGCTCAGCACCTGCTGGGTGTCGGTCTCGGGGTTCACCCGGCGCTGCACGATGCCGGCGTTCTGGAACAGGATCACCGTGGCCGAGTTCTCCCGCTGGTTGAGCAGGTTCTCCCGGGTGAGGGCGAGGGTGGTGGCCGACAGCAGCGCCGAGAGCAGCAGCGCACCCACGCCGAAGGCCAGGGTGATGCGGGCCCGCAGCCCGAGGCGGCGCGTCATGGGGAGCCGGCGCACGGGCGAGGTCAGACCTGGAGCTTGTAGCCCAGCCCGCGCACCGTCACCACGTGGCGAGGGTTGGCGGGGTCGGCCTCGACCTTGGTGCGGAGCCGGCGCACGTGGACGTCGACCAGGCGGCCGTCGCCGAAGTAGCCGTAGCCCCAGATGCGCTCGAGGAGGACCTCGCGGCTGAAGACCCGGCCCGGGCTCTGGGCGAGCTCGACGAGCACGCGGAACTCGGTCTTGGTGAGGTGCACGTCGCGGCCGTTGCGCCGCACCACCCCCTCCTCGGGCACGATCTCGAGGTCGCCGAAGCGCAGGTGGGGCGAGCTGACCTCGGAGGTGCGGGCCCGGCGCAGCAGGGCGCGGATGCGGGCCGAGAGCTCCTTGGGCGCGAAGGGCTTGGTGAGGTAGTCGTCGGCGCCGGCCTCGAGGCCGGCCACGACGTCGTGGGTGTCGGCCCGGGCGGTGACCATGACGATCGGGACGTCGGAGCCGCGGCGGATGGACCGGCAGACCTCGAAGCCGTCGATCCCGGGGAGCATGATGTCGATGAGCACGACGTCGGCCGGCTCGCGCTGGAAGCTCTCCAGGGCGTCCTCGCCGGTGCCCGCCTCGACCACGCTCCAGCCCTCGTCCTCGAGCGCGAGCTTCACCGCGGTGCGGATGCGCTCGTCGTCCTCGACTGCCAGGATCCGGGTACCCATCGGCGCCAACCCTACGTGGCGCGGGCCGTCGTCAGGTGTAGGCCGCCAGCAGCGCGGCGCGACCCGGGCCGCGCCCGGTGCGGTAGTGCAGCCCGCCGGGCAGGTCGGCGCAGATCTCGCGGCAGCGCACGAGGGCGGCGGCGCCCTCCTGCGTCCAGGCCTGCAGGTGGCGCAGGTCGATGTCGAGGCGCTCGGGGGCCGCCTCGGTGGCGGCGCTGGCGGCGGCCACGAGGGCCTCGCCGGCACGGGCATCGAGGAGGTCGGAGAGCTCGAGGACCACGGCAGCGCCGACGCTGCGCACGGTCACCGGCGCTCCGCGGGCGGCGACGTACGTCATGGCTCGCCAGGGTGCCGCGGTCGATCGGCGGTCCGGTGCCGTTCCCGTGTCGATCCGGTTACAGACCGGCCCGGCTCGCGCCATCGGCGATGGGGCCCATCTGCGATCCCGTCAGGCGTCGGGCGCGCCGGCGGCCAGCAGGAGGGCGTGCAGCGCCCCCGCGATGCCCGGCGTGGCGCACACCACCGCGCCGGCGACGGCGGGGCCCCCGTCCCACCCGGCCACCACCGCGCCCGCCTCGCGGGCGATGAGGGCGCCGGCGGCGAGGTCCCAGGGGGCCAAGCCGCGCTCGTAGTACCCGTCGAGGCGCCCGCAGGCCACCGAGCAGAGGTCGAGGGCGGCGGCGCCCTGGCGGCGGATGTCGCGCACCTCCGGCAGGACCCGCACGAGCACCTCGGCCTGGCGGCGCCGGCGCTCCGGCTCGTAGGAGAACCCGGTCCCCACGAGCGCCTGGCCCAGGTCCTGGGCGTCGGAGGCCCGGATCGGCTCGCCGTCTCGGTGGGCGCCCCGACCCGCGACGGCCGAGAACAGCTCGTCGCGCACGACGTCGTAGACCACGCCGACGGCCGTGTCGCCGTCGACCTCGGCGGCGATGGACACGTTGAAGCCGGGGAAGCCGTAGAGGTAGTTGGTGGTGCCGTCGAGGGGGTCGACGATCCACCGGACGCCGCTGGTGCCGGCCTCGTCGGCGCCCTCCTCGCCGAGGATGCCGTCGTCGGGCCGGGCGCCGAGGAGCACGCCCTCGATCAGCTGCTCCGACGCCCGGTCCATCTCGGTGACCATGTCGGTCCCGGTGCTCTTGGTGCTGATCTCGGCCCTCGCCCGGTCGAGCCCGTCGGCCAGCAGCGCCCCGGCCTGGCGGGCCGCCGCCTCCGCCAGCCGCTGGAGCTCGTCGAGGTCGCGGGGGGAGGTCACCGGCCGAACACTAGGTTCGGTCGGGTGCCCCGTCCCCACCGCTGCGCCGCGCCGTGATCGAGGCGAGCATCCCGGATCGGGCGCTGGCCGTCTTCGCCCACCCCGACGACCCCGAGGTCGCCTGCGGCGGCACGCTGGCCCGCTGGGCGGCGGCGGGCAGCGAGGTGCGCCTGGTCATCGCCAACCGCGGCGAGAAGGGGAGCGCGGACCCGACCACCGACCCCGACGCCCTTGCCGCGGGTCGAGCCGAGGAGGTGGCCCGGGCGGCCGAGGTGATGGGCCTGGCCGGGGTGGAGCACCTCGGCTACCCCGACGGCGAGCTCGACAACGACGGGCCGCTGCGGGAGCGCTTGATCGCCCTGATCCGGGCGCAGCGCCCGAACGCGGTCGTGGCCCCCGACCCGACGGCCGTCTTCTTCGGGGAGAGCTACGTCAACCACCGCGACCACCGCGAGCTGGGGTGGGCCGTGCTCGACGCGCTCGTGCCCGCCGCCAGCCCGCTCTACGTGCCGCACGCCGGACCCGCCCACCAGGTCGGCCTCGTGCTGCTGTCGGGCACCCTGGAGGCCGACACGTGGGTCGACGTCACCGCCGTGCTGCCGACCAAGGTGGCGGCGGTGGCCTGCCACGAGAGCCGGCTGGGCGGCGACCCCGACCTCGTGGCGCAGCTGCTCGAGCAGCGGGCTGCCGAGGAGGGCCGCCGGGCCGGCATCGGCCACGCCGAGGCCTTCCGCCGCCTGCGCTTCGGGACCTGAGGCGGCGCGGCCCGCCCGAGCTCAGTCGTCGCGGTGGGAGACGGTGCGCCACTCGCCCATGGCGCGCAGGGCCAGCACCGCCACCACGCCCACGCCGCCGGCGCCGAGCACGGCGCCGAGGAGGCCCATGCTGCCGCTCAGGACCGTGCAGTCGCCCGTGCACTGCAGGTCGGTGAAGCCGTAGCCGATCAGCCCGCCGCAGAGGCCGCCCACGAGGATGGCCACGAAGGCCAGCAGCCGGGCGCCCGTCGAGGGCAGTGACGTGGGGGTGTAGTCGGGGGACTCGGGAGGCGTGGCCATGCAGCCCCCAGCGTAGGGAGCGGAGCCGGCTTGCAGCGAGGCGCCCACCGCCGCGTAGCGTGCCCGCCGTGACCGACGCAGCCTGGCCGGGCTACCGCAGCTTCGACCGAGCGGAGTGGTCGCAGCTGCGAGCGGCCACCCCGCTGCCGCTCGACGCCGGCGAGCTCGAGGCGCTCCGGGGCCTCAACGAGCGGCTCGAGATGCCGGAGGTCACCGACGTGTACCTCCCGCTGTCGCGCCTCCTGAACCTGCGGGTGGCGGCCACCCAGGCCCTGCACCGCACCACCGACACCTTCCTCGGCCGGCCGCTGCAGCGGGTGCCGTTCATCATCGGCCTCGGCGGCAGCGTGGCGGTGGGCAAGAGCACCACGGCGCGCGTCCTCCAGGCGCTGCTGGCCCGGTGGCCCGACCACCCGAGGGTCGACCTCGTGACGACCGACGGCTTCCTGCGCCCGAACGAGGTGCTCGAGGCGCGCGGGCTGATGGAGCGCAAGGGCTTCCCGGAGAGCTACGACGTGCGCCGCCTGATCCGGTTCCTGGAGGAGGTCAAGCGCGGTGAGCCCGAGGTGCGGGCCCCCGTGTACTCCCACGTCGTGTACGACATCGTCGCCGGCGAGGAGCAGGTGCTGCGCCAGCCCGACATCGTGATCCTCGAGGGCCTGAACGTGCTCCAGACCGGCGCGGCGGCGCGTGACGAGGCTCGCTTCGTGTCGGACTGGTTCGACTTCTCGATCTACGTCGACGCCGACGAGGCCGACATCGAGCGCTGGTACGTCGAGCGCTTCTTCGCCCTGCGGGCCACCGCGTTCGTGGACGAGACGTCGTTCTTCCGGCACTTCGCCGCCTTCTCCGACGCCGAGCTGGAGGCCACCGCCCGCAGCATCTGGGCGTCGATCAACCGCCCCAACCTGCGCGAGAACATCCTGCCCAGCCGGTCCCGCGCCGACCTCGTGCTCGGCAAGGGCGCCGACCACGACGTGCGCAGCGTCCGCCTCCGGCTGCGCTGAGGGGTCAGGCCTCGGCCCGCAGCGGGGCCACGACGGCCGCCGCCACCCGCACCAGGTCGGGCGGGCGGATGGGGAACACGTCGCGGGGGGTGCCCGCCGCGGCCCACACCTCGTCGTAGGCCAGCAGGTCCTCGTCGCAGGCCACCGCCAGCGGGGCCGGGTGCCCGAAGGGCGGCACGCCGCCGATGACGTACCCGGTGGCCTCCCGGACCACGGCCGCATCGGCCCGGGCCACGGTGGTGCCCCCGAGGGCGGCGGCCAGGCGGGCTTCGTCGAGGCGGTTGCTGCCGGAGACCAGCGCCATCACGGGCACGCCGTCGAGCAGGAAGACCAGCGACTTCACGATCTGGCCCACCTCCACCCCGATGGCGCGGGCCGCGTCCTCGGCCGTGCGGGTGCCGTCGGGGAACTCGGCGTGGGCCAGCTCGAGGCCGAGCTCGGCGGCGGCCGCGCTGACACGGGCGACGTTCGGGTGCATGCGGCGAGCATCGCGCGAGGATGGGGCGATGCGCGATTGGGTCGTCGGCGGTGCGCTCATCCTGAGCGACGAGGGGGTGCTCCTCGTGCAGAACCGCCGGCGCAACGGCAGCCACGACTGGACGCCCCCCGGCGGGGTGATCGACGACGGCGAGACGCTGCTCGAGGGCCTCACCCGTGAGGTCGAGGAGGAGACGGGGCTGCGGGTCACCGAGTGGGCCGGGCCGGTGTACGAGGTGCGCTGCGAGGCCCCCGACATGGGGTGGCGCCTGCGGGTGGAGGCGCACGTGGCGGTGGCCTACGAGGGCCAGCTCCACGTCGACGACCCCGACGGCATCGTGGTGGACGCGCGCTTCGTCGCCGCCGACGTGTGCGCCGGGCTGGTGGGCGGCGGCCAGCCGTGGGTGTGCGAGCCGCTGGGGGAGTGGCTGGCCGAGCGCTGGGACCACCGCGAGGCCCGCCCGTACGGCTTCCACGTGGCGGGGAGCCTGCCCGGCGACGTGGTGGTCACCCGCGCCGACCCGTGACGGCGGCCGGCGGCGCCCGGCCGATCGAGCGCACCATCCTCCACGTCGACATGGACGCGTTCTACGCGTCGGTGGAGCAGCACCGCCGGCCGGAGCTGCGGGGCCGGCCGGTGATCGTGGGCGCCCCGGGGGCCCGCGGGGTGGTGGCGGCGGCCAGCTACGAGGCCCGCGCGTTCGGCATCCACTCCGCCATGCCGTCCGTCCGGGCGCAGCGCCTGTGCCCGCACGCGGTGTTCGTCCCCGGCGACCACGACCACTACGCGGCGGTGAGCCGGCGGGTGATGGCGGTGTTCGGCTCCTTCACGCCGCTGGTCGAGGCGCTCTCGCTCGACGAGGCGTTCCTCGACGTCACGGGGGCCCGCCGCCTGCACGGCGACGGCGCCACCATCGGCGCCAAGATCCGGCTCGCCATCGAGGAGCAGGAGGGGCTGACCTGCTCGGTGGGCGTGGCGCCGTCGAAGTTCGTGGCCAAGCTGGCGTCGGAGGCGGCCAAGCCGCGCGTCGGTCGGGTCGGCCCCGAGCCGGGGCTCGGGGTGAAGGTCGTCACGGCCGCCGAGGTGCTGCCGTTCCTGCACGCTCTGCCGGTGCAGGCGCTGTGGGGGGTGGGCCCGAAGACGCTGGAGAAGCTCCAGCGCATCGGGGTGCACACCGTGGCCGAGCTGGCCAGCCTCGACGAGGGGGCGGTGGTGGCCGCCCTCGGCCAGGCCGCCGGCCACCACCTCCGCCAGCTGGCGCTCGGCATCGACGACCGGCCCGTGGTCCCCGAGCAGCGGGCCAAGTCGATCGGGCACGAGGAGACCTTCGCTCGCGACCACCACCGGCTCGACACCCTGCAGCGGGAGCTGGTCCGCCTCGGCGATGCCGTGGCCGCCCGCCTCCGCGCCGCGGGGGTGGCCGGGCGCACGATCTCCATCAAGGTGCGCTTCCACGACTTCCGCACCATCACCCGCTCGGTCACCTTGCCGGCGCCGGTGGCCACCGGGCACGACGTCGTGCGGGCGGCGGAGGGCCTCCTCGAGCGGATCGACCCGTCCACCGGGGTGCGCCTGCTCGGCGTGCACGTGAGCGGGCTCGTGGAGGGGGCCACCCGACAGCTGTCGCTCGACGACGACGGCGGCGGGGGCTCCTGGGACGAGGCCACGGGCGCCATCGACGCCATCCGGGCCCGCTACGGGGCCGATGCCATCGGGCCCGCCTCGCTGTCGAGCCCCGAGGGGCTGCGGCTCAAGCGCCGCGGCGACCAGCAGTGGGGGCCCACCGACGTCGGCGGGTGAGCGGGGTCGCGAAGTTGCCGTGGGCGCGTTGTGGCCGACAGAGGCCTGTGGAAAGATGACGGCGCACGCAACGGGCCGCCAAGAGGGGATCACCGTGCCGCTTTCCGAGGACGAGGAGCGCATCCTCAGCGAGATCGCGCAGCAGTTCTACGCCGACGATCCGGAGTTCGCGCGCGGGGTCGGCGAGACCACCCTCTACACCCACACCGTGCGCCGCATGAAGTGGTCGTTCGTGGGCTTCCTGGCCGGGTTCGTCTTCCTGGTGGCCGCCCTCTCCACCAGCTACCTGCTGGCCTTCGGCGGCTTCTTCGTGATGCTGGCCTGCGCCCTGCTGTTCGAGCGGAACCTGCGCAAGCTCGGCAAGGCCGGCCTGGAGCAGGTCAGCCGGTCGCTCAAGGCGGCCGGCTTCCGCGACGCCATGGGCAACGCCCGGGGCCGCATGCGCGACCGCTTCCGCAACGCCGACGACGAGTAGCCCTCAGCGGCGATCGCCGCTGCCCACCAGCTCTCGCTCCACCTCGAGGTCGCCCCGCGCCGTCGTGGTGATGTGGCGCCGCCGCAGCGAGCGGCGCTGCCGCCAGGCGCTGGCCAGGGGCCGCGGGTCGAGCCAGCGGCGCACCCGCGCCGCCGGATCGGCGGCGGCGCGAGCCGCCTCCTCGATCGCGCGGGCTGCCCCCTCGGCCTCGTCGGCGTCGCCGTCGGTGGCGGGCTGGCCCGAGAAGGTGGCCGCCTCCACCACGGCGGCGAGCCGTCGGGCCTCGTCGCCGGCGTCGGGGAGCGCGCCGGCGAGGCGCTCGGCCCGCTCGGGGTGGGAGTCGCTCGGCACCTCGCGGTAGCCGAGCAGGCCGGCGGCCTCGACCGCTTCGATCCAGGCCAGCCCCACGCGATCGTCGGCCGTGGCGACCCGGTGGCGCCGGTGGCGGCGGCGCAGCAGGAGGCCCACCGGGAAGGCGACGGCGTACAGCGCGATCAGGGCGGCGACGGCGAGGACGACCGGGACGACGGGGTCGAGCCACCGCCCGAGGCCGAGCGGGCCGTCGCCCTGGCCGGCGTCGGCGTCGTCGAGCCCGGCCTCGGCGCCGCCCCCGGTGTCGAGCTCGCCCTCCGGCGACTGCGGCACGACGCTCTCCGGTGGCGTGCTCGGCAAGGTGGCGGCGGTCGACGGGGGCCCGGTGGTGGCGGTCGAGGGATCCGAGGTGGCCGCCTGCTGCTCGGGCACGCCCGTGTAGGGCTCGGCGAAGGGCATGCCGCGACCGGGCGTGGGCTCATAGGCCACCCAGCCGGCCCCCTCGAGGTACACCTCGGGCCAGGCGTGGGCGTGCTCGCCGCGCACGACGAAGCGCTCCGGGTCCTCGGGGTCGACCTCGCCGGTGGTGAACCCGACCGCCACCCGGGCCGGCAGCCCCACCGCCCGCGCCATGGCCGCGAAGGCCCCGGCGAACTGCTCGCAGTAGCCCCGCTGCGTCTGGAACAGGAAGGTCTCGAGGGCCGCATCGCTGTGGCCGGAGCCCACCCCGAGGTCGTAGGTGAACTGCCGGAGGTGGTCCTGCAGCGCCAGGGCCCGCTCGGCGGGCCCGCTCGCCCCTGCCGTGAGGTCGCGGGCGAGGGCGGTCACCTGCGGGCTGAAGTCGTCGGGCAGCTCCAGGTAGTCGCGGGCGATGTCGTCGGGCACCTCGTCGCCGACGCCGGCGAGGTCGTCGGACGAGAGGCGGGGCGAGGCCGAGGTCACCTGGTAGGTGAGGCCGTCGCTGGTCGGCACGTCGTTGTCGACGATCAACGTGGCCGACTCGTCGTCGTAGCGGACGACCACCCCGGTGACGTCGAGGGCCCGCGGCTCGTAGGCCGTCGGCAGCCAGATGGCCGACAGCGCCGAGATGGTGAAGCGCTGGTCGAACAGCTCGGTGTCGGTCCCCACCTCGACGGCGGTGGGCAGCGGCCCGTCGGCTCGCCCGAACCCCCCGCTCGACGACCAGATCTGACCGTCGAAGCGGTCGAGGCCGGTGAGGCGCCAGTAGGAGCGCTGCGACGAGCGGACCTCGAACACCTCCACCTGGGCCTGTTCGACGAGGCGCGTCTGGATGTCGACGAGCGGGCTCAGCGTCACCCGGGCGTCGTCGTCGCCGCGCAGCGACTGCGGGTCGAGCACCCCGGGCTCCCCGGCGCCCGGGAGCGACGGGCCGAGGACGGAGCCGGCCAGCACCGCCACCACCGCCAGGCCCGAGCCGGCCAGCAGCAGCGAGCGGTGCCCGTCGCCCGCCCGCTCGGCCACCCAGTGGCTGCTGCCGTCCTGGCGGGCCACCCGGTGCAGCAGCAGGAACAGCAGGAGGGCGCCGGCGTAGATCCCGACCGCCCACCCTCGGCCCTCGTCGGCGCCGAGCAGGGCGGTGAACAGGAAGAGCGTCCCGGCCGGCAGGCTGGCCTCGAACGGCACCCACAGGCGGAAGGCCGCCCAGTCGGCCACGTAGGCGATGCACCACACGGCCAGGGCGCTGGCCAGGAGGAAGCCGCGCTGCACCGGGGCCGGGGCCACGACGTCCTGGTACAGCGACCACGCCCCGGAGAGGTCGTCGGACATGGCGGCCCACGTGGCACCGGTGGGCAGGCCGAGGCTGGTGGTCGACCAGTACAGCGTCCAGCTGGCGGCCAGGCCGGCGGCCGCGGCGACGAGCAGGGCCACCAGCGGCAGGCTGAGGCCACGACGGCGGAGCACGGCCACGGTGGCGTGGGCCGCCACCGCGTTGAGGGCCAGCGGGCCCAGCCAGCCGCCGCCGTCGAAGAGGCGCTGCATCCCGGCGATCGCCGCCAGGGTGATGAGCGCGAGGCCCACCTCGGCGGCGAGGACGAGCGGCCGGCGACCGGTCACGATCGGCTCGCCACGGGGGTGCGACGGCCCCGGCCAGCCGCCACGGTGCGCACGTGGGCGTCCCAGGTGGCGGCGAAGGGCGCGTCGGCGGTGATGCGGAGGGTGGGGACCTCGGGCGGCGGTCCGGGGCGGGCGGCGGCGTCCCAGGCGGAGCGGTCGAGGTGCACGATGGTCAGCGACCCGTACCGGGGCCGGAGCTGCTGGAGGGCCCGGAGGTCGTCGCCCGGGACCTCGGCCACGATCGCCACGAGGGCGCCACCGGTGGAGCGCCGGCTCAGCTGCTCGACGGTGCGGCGCAGGCTCCCGGACACCGCGGCCGGCACCACCGCAAGGTGCTCCATGATCGCCTCGATGTGGTCGGAGCCCGGGGCGAAGTCGGAGTCCGAGCCGGCGGTGGTCACGAGGCGCACGAGGTCGTGGCGCCGAGCGGTGGCCGCCACCACGCTGGCCGCCGCCGACACCGCGAGCTCGAGCGACTCTCCGGCGTGGGCCGTGGCGCGGACGTCGAGCAGGACGGTCGTGCGGCCCTGCCACGGCTGCTCGTTCTGGCGCACCAGCAGCTCGTCGTGGCGGGCGGTGGACGGCCAGTGGATCCGGCGGAGGTCGTCGCCGATCACGTAGGGCCGCAGGGCGTAGAAGTCCTCGCCCGTGCGGCCCATCGAGTTGGGCTGCCGGGCGCCGGCGAGGGGGTCGTGGCCCGTCGTGTAGGGGAGCGGGGCGATGGGGTGGACGCGGGGGTACACGGTGAGCTCGACCTGCGGCGCCGCCACGGTGGCCACGGTCGTGAGGCCGAACGGGTCGCCGACGACGACGTCGAGCGGGCCGATGCGCACGAGGCCCCGCCGCTCGGTGGGCAGCCGGTAGGCCGCCACCGTCCGCTCGCCCCGGCCGAGCGGGGCCACGAGGAGGTCGGCGCCGCGCGTGCCCGACACCGGGTCGCGCAGGCGCAGCACGGGGGTGGCCCCCGCCCGGCGGTTCCGGACGGTGAGCTCGACCCGGCTCGGCGTGCCGACCTGCACCCGGACGGGGTGGACGGCTCGCCCCACCTCGAGCTCGAGGCGGGCCGACGTCACGAGGAGGCCGGCGCCCACGAGGAGGACCACCGCCACCATCCCGAGGGCGAACAGCTCGGAGAGGCCGAAGAGGCGCCCCCCGCCGAGGAGGACCACGGCGCCGACGCCGACCAGCCACCCCTGGCGGGTGAGCATCAGCCGCGCCCGGCGGCGGGCTTGCCGGTGGGGACCGGGACCGCGCGGAGCACCTCGGTGAGGGCGTCGCCGGCGCTGATGCCCTGGAGCTGGGCCTCGGGGGTGACGAGGAGCCGGTGGGCCAGGACTGGTTCGGCCAGGGCCTTGAGGTCGTCGGGCACCACATAGGTGCGTCCGGCGGCCGCCGCTCGCGACCGGGCCACGCGGAGCAGGGCGAGGGTGGCGCGCGGCGACATCCCGAGCTGCAGGTGGGGGTGGCGCCGCGAGGTCTGGGCCAGCTCCACCAGGTAGCCCTTCAGCGCCGGTGCCACGTGGACGCCTGCCGCCGCCACGGCCAGCCGGTGGACCTCCGCCGCGGTGGCCACCGGACCGATGTCGAGGAGCAGGTCGTGGTCGCCGTGGGTGTCGAGGATCTGGAGCTCGGCCTCGGCCGACGGGTAGCCGACCGAGATCCGCATGAGGAAGCGGTCGAGCTGCGACTCGGGCAGGGGGTAGGTGCCCTCGTGCTCGATCGGGTTCTGGGTGGCGATGACCATGAACGGATCGGCCAGCTGGTACGTGGTGCCGTCGACGGTCACCTGGCCCTCGGCCATGGCCTCGAGGAGGGCCGACTGCGTCTTGGGCGACGCCCGGTTGATCTCGTCGGCGAGCACGATGTTGCTGAAGACCGGCCCGGGCCGGAAGTCGAACGAGCCCGACGTGCGGTTCCACACGGTGAGGCCGACCACGTCGGAGGGGAGCAGGTCGGGCGTGAACTGGAGGCGGCCGAACGAGCCGTCGATCGACGACGCCAGCGCCTTGGCCAGGCTCGTCTTGCCCACCCCGGGCACGTCCTCGATGAGCAGGTGCCCCTCGGAGACGAGGCAGAGGAGCACGAGCTCCACCACCTCGGGCTTGCCCTGGATGACGTGCTCGATGTTCGCCACCAGCGCGCCGTGGTGGTCGGCGAACGTGCGACCGTGCTCGGAGGTGGGCTGCCGGGTGGCCAACGTGGGTGCTCCTCGTGGGTGGTCGCGGGCCGGGCCAGGGTAGGCCGACTGGCGCGAGTGTGACGCCGCGGGTCGACAACTAGGTTCCCGGCGATGACGGAGGTCGTGCTGGCGCTCGATGTGGGTGGCACCAAGGTGGCGGCCGGGCTGGTGGACGCCACCGGCCGGCTCCTGCGGCGAGCGGCCCGGCCCACGCCTCGCTCGACCGATGGCGAGGTGGTGCTGGCGGTCCTGCTCGAGGCGGCCCGGGAGGTGCGCTCCGGCGAGGAGCTGGCCTGCGGGGTCGGCTCGGGCGGTCCGATGACCCGTGGCGGCGAGCAGGTGTCGCCCCTGAACATCCCCGGCTGGCGCGACTTCCCGCTGCGCTCCCGCCTGGAGGACGAGCTCGGCCTCGAGGTGCGCGTGGACAACGATGCCAAGGCCCTGGCGCTCGGCGAGGGCTGGGTGGGCGCGGCGCGCGGCGAGCGCGACTTCCTCGCCATGGTGGTGTCGACCGGCGTGGGTGGTGGGGTCGTCCTCGACGGCCGCCTGCTCGACGGCGCCGACGCCAACGCCGGCCACATCGGCCACGTCATCGTCGAGCCCGACGGTGCCCCGTGCGCCTGCGGCGCCCGCGGCTGCCTCGAGGCCGAGGCGTCGGGCACCGGCATCGCTGCTCGGCTCGGGCACCCCGCCGCCGACGCCGAGATCGACGAGCGGGTGCGGGCGGGCCGGCTGGTGGGCCGCGCCGTGGCCTCGGCGGTGTCGCTGCTCGACCTGCGCCTGGCCGTCGTGGCCGGGTCGGTGGCCCTGGGCTTCGGGGCGCCGTTCTTCACGGCGGCCCAGGAGGAGCTCGAGGCCCGGGCCTGCCTGAGCTTCGCCCGTGGCGCCCGCATCCAGCCGGCCGGCCTCGGCGACGAGGGCCCCCTCGTCGGCGCGGGCGCGGTGGCCTGGCGGGCACGGGGCCACGACACCGGCGTGGCCTGAGCCGGCCTCGCTACGCTCGGCGCCGATGGACCCGACCTACCCCGCCGCCGCCGATGCCTACCGGGAGAAGGTGCAGGCGTTCCTGGCCGAGCACCTCCCCGCCGGATGGGAGGGGATCGGTGCGCTCGACCACGAGGCCGCCGTGGCCTTCACCACGCAGTGGCGCGAGACGCTGCGCGACCACGGCTACCTGGCGGCGTCGTGGCCCGAGGAGTACGGCGGCCCGGGGCTGACCGCCCTCGAGCAGGTGATCCTGGCCGAGGAGTTCCAGCGCGCCGGCGTCCCCCTCGGCGGCACCAACGACGTCTTCTCGATCCAGATGGTCGGCAACACGATCCTGCAGTGGGGCACCGACGAGCAGAAGCGCCGGTTCATCCCGCGCATCCTCTCGGGCGAGGACGTGTGGTGCCAGGGCTACTCGGAGCCCAACGCCGGCTCCGACCTCGGCAACCTCGGCTGCCGGGCGGTGCTCGACGGCGACGAGTGGGTGATCAACGGCCAGAAGATCTGGACCTCGGCCGGCCACCTGGCCAACTGGATCTTCGTGCTCGTGCGCAGCGATCCCGACGTCCCGAAGCACAAGGGCATCACCTTCCTCCTCTGCCCGATGGACCAGCCCGGCGTGGAGGTGCGCCCCATCAAGATGCTGTCGGGCGACTCCGAGTTCAACGAGGTCTTCTTCACCGACGCCCGCTGCCCCGCCGACCACGTGGTGGGCGAGGTCCACGGCGGTTGGGCCGTGGCCATGACGCTGCTCGGCTACGAGCGGGGCGAGGCGGCCGCCACCTTCCCGCTCATGTTCCGCACCGAGCTCGACCGCCTCGTGGCCCTGGCCCAGGCCAACGGCACGGCGCGCGACCCGCGCATCCGGCAGCGGCTGGCCTGGTGCCACAGCAAGGTGGAGATCATGCGCTACCTCGGGCTGCGCTCCCTCACCCAGTTCCTGCACGGGCACCAGCCGGGGCCCGAGTCGGGCACCTTCAAGCTCTACTGGAGCGAGTACCACCGGGAGGTCACGCAGCTGGCCCTCGACGTGCTCGGCGCCGCGGCCATGGCCCCCTCGGGTCGCTGGCCGGCCTCGTCGTTCCAGACCGACGACCCGGGAGCGCCCAACGACAGCGCCAGCTGGGTGGGGACCTCCTACAACGCGCGTGCCGGCACCATCTACGCCGGGTCGAGCGAGGTGCAGCGCAACATCCTCGGCGAGCTGGTGCTGGGGCTCCCCAAGGAGCCCCGCCCGCCCACCCAGGGCACCTGGCGCGACGACCAGGCGGCCCGATCCTGAAGCTGCGCTGGGCGTTCGGAGCGGTGGCGGCCGTGCTGCCACGGCCCTCGCTGTGGCCGACGGCCCTGCGGCAGGCGCGGATCCTGGCCCCTCCCGGCTGGTGGCGGCGGCGGCCGTTCCTGCCCGTGCCGGCCGCCGACTACCTCCGCTTCCGGCTCGAGACCGCCTACGGCGGTGCCGGCGACCAGGCGCCGCGCCCGGCCGACCTCGTCACCTACCTCCGGTGGTGTCGGGACTTCCCGCGCTGAGGCGGTCAGCCGCAATCCGCCGCCCACCGCCACGGCGCCAGCACTAGCGTCCTGCCGATGTCGCGGGCCCTCGTGCTCAACGCCACCTACGAGCCGCTGTGCGTGGTGCCCAGCCGGCGGGCCGTCGTGCTGGTGCTCGACCACAAGGCCGAGATCCTCCACGACACCGGCGAGGCCGTGCACTCCGAGCGCCTCACCGTCGCGGTGCCGTCGGTCATCCGCCTGCGGCAGTTCGTGAAGGTGCCGTTCCGGCGCCGGGCACCGCTCAACCGGCGAGGGATCTTCGCCCGCGACGGGCACCGCTGCCAGTACTGCGGTGGCGCGGCGGAGAGCATCGACCACGTCCACCCGCGCAGCAAGGGCGGCGAGCACACCTGGGAGAACGTGGTGGCCGCCTGCCGGGCCTGCAACGTGCGCAAGCGGGACCGCCTGCTGCCGGAGACGTCGATGGCGCTGCGCCGGCCACCGGTGGCGCCACTCGAGATGACGTGGGTGGTGGTGGCCGTCGGGACCGTGCCCGAGGCGTGGACGCCCTACCTCCACCCGGCGACGCTCAGCGCGTGACCTGGGCCCTCGAGCGGGTCCGTGCCAGCCCGTCGGAGGTCCATGGCCGCGCCGTGCCCGAGGTCGCCACCCGTGCGGTGTGGGTGGCGGAGCCGACCTCGGCCGCCCTCGTGCTGGGGAGCGCCCAGCGCGAGGCGGTGGTCGACCTCGACGCCTGCCGGCGCGCCGGGGTGGAGGTGGTGCGGCGACGCTCCGGCGGGGGAGCGGTGCTCGTGGTGCCGGGCGAGCTGCTGTGGGTCGACGTCGTGGTGCCGGCCGGTGACCCGCTGTGGGAGGCCGACGTGGGTCGGGCCTTCCACTGGCTGGGCGACGCCTGGTCGGCGGCCCTGGCCGACGTGGGGATCGCGGCCCAGGTCCACCGGGGGGGCCTCGAGCGGCGCGCCTGGTCCGACCTGGTCTGCTTCGCCGGGCTGGGCCCCGGCGAGGTGACGACCGCCGACGGGCAGAAGCTGGTCGGCCTGGCCCAGCGGCGGACCCGGCACGCCGCCCGCTTCCAGTGCGCCGTGCCGGCCCGCTGGGACCCCGCGCCGATCGCCGGCCTGCTGGCGCTGCCGGGCGACCAGCGGGCTGCGCTCACCGCCGAGCTGGCCGACGTGGCCCTCGGTGTCGGGGCGGACCGGCTCGAGCCGCTCCTGCGCGCCCTGCTCCGCCAGCTCCCCTGACCGCTCGGTCCGCCGGCCTCCGTCGCGCTCGGCGGACGCGCGCGCTCCGTGGGAGGTCGACCACCACCGGTGGGTCCGACGCCGGGTGGTGGCGTGGTGGGGCACCGGCCCACGAAGCGGCGCGGAGTGGGGCAAGGTGGTTGACCGTGGAGGGTAGGTGGCATACGGTGGCACGCAGCGGCACGGAGAGGGCGTTCTGTGGCGCTGGCAGGTGGAGGGGGGAGCGCACCCGCGACCCCGTGGCACACCGAAGGCAGCACACCCATGGCAGAGCAGCGGACCCGATTCGTCGGGACCTATGAGCACGGACTCGACGACAAGGGCCGCATGGTCCTGCCGTCGAAGATCCGCGCCCTGCTGGGTGAGACCGGCATGGTCGCCGAGCTCGACGGCTGCCTCGGGCTGTTCACCCTCGACGGCTTCGACGAGATCTCCGACACCCTCGCCGCCAAGGTGGAGGCCCACGAGGCCCCCATGCAGGCCCTCCGCGAGTTCATGGCCTTCGCCGCCGAGGTGACGCCCGACCAGCAGGGCCGGGTCGTCATCCCGCAGCGCCTGCGCGATCGGGTCGGCCTCGGCTCCGACGTGGTCGTGAACGGACGCCGCAACCGGGCCGAGATCTGGGACAAGCGCGTGTGGGACGAGCTGACCGCTCCGACCAGCAGCGACGCCGGCCCCGACGACCAGGTGTCCACGACCATCGCCGCGCTGCGGCTCTGACCTGGCGGCACCCCCCGGTGACCGCACCCACCCGACCGACCGAGCACGAGAGGAGCGAGACGACAACCGAGTACGTGCGAGGAGCGGTGTCGCTCCCCTGCAGCCCCCCGGGCAGCGCGATGGAAGGCCCCCTCTCCGCCCGCTTCCCATCGAGTCCGTTCCGGGGAGACATCCCGGCGGACGCCTGCTCTCCGGGGGGCTGCAGGTGAGCGACACCGACGACGAGGCCCCGGCGTTCCGGCACCAGCCGGTGCTGCTGGAGAAGATCGTCGAGCTCTTCACCCCCGTGCCACCCGGCTGGGTGGTGGATGCCACCGTCGGTGGCGCCGGGCACGCCGCTGCGCTGCTGGAGCGCCTCCCGCACCTCAAGGTGCTGGGGCTCGACCAGGACGCCGACGCCCTGGCCGCTGCCGCCGACCGGCTCCGCCCCTTCGGGGACCGGGCCCGCCTGCACCGCACTCGGTTCGACGCCTTGACCAACGCCGTGGCTGCCATGGGAACGACACCGGTGAGCGGAGTGCTCTTCGACCTGGGGGTGAGCAGCCCCCAGCTCGACCGCGCCGACCGCGGCTTCAGCTACCGCCACGACGGGCCGCTCGACATGCGCATGGACCAGCGCCAGGCCCGCTCCGCCCACGAGATCGTGAACGAGACCGACGAGCGGGAGCTGGCCGGCATCCTGCGGGCCTTCGGCGACGAGCGCTTCGCCAGCCGGATCGCCAAGGTCGTCGTGGCGGCCCGCCCGGTGACCACCACCGGCCAGCTGGCCGAGCTGGTCCGCGACGCCATCCCGGCGCCCGCCCGCCGCACCGGCGGCCACCCCGCCAAGCGCACGTTCCAGGCGATCCGCATCGCGGTCAACGCCGAGCTCGACGTCCTCCCGACCGCCATCGACGCCGGGCTGGCCGCCCTGCAGACGGGCGGCCGCTGCGCCGTCCTGGCGTACCACTCCGGTGAGGACCGCATCGTGAAGGCCCGCCTCCGCCACGCCGCCACCGGCGGCTGGTCCGGGCCCTCGCACCTCCCTCCGCCGAGCGACGTCCACCCCGCGGTCCGGCTGCTCAAGGCCGGATCGTGGACCCCGTCGCCGGCGGAGTCCACCGCCAACCCCCGAGCGGCCAGCGCCCGCCTGCGCGCCGCCGAGAAGCTCGCCCCGCCCACCACCGATCACGACGACACGACGGACCACCGACCATGAGCACGCTCGACGCCCTCGACCGCCCCACCCGCACCCGGCCCCGCCCCGGGCCCCGCCGGCCCGGCCCCGAGCCGACGGCCGCCGTCGCCATGGGCGGTGCCTCCGCGGCGGTGGCGGTGGCCGCCCCGGCGCCCCGTCCCGCCCGCCCGGCCGCCCCGCCCGCCGCCCGCCCGCGCCACCTGCGGGTGGTGGCGCCGTCGGAGCGGCTCCGCCACCGCCTCACGCCCGCCACGGCCGTGCTGGCCACGCTCGCCGTCTTCGGCGTGCTGCTCGCCGTCGCCGTGGCCCAGACGGTGCTGGTGCAGGGCCAGGGCCGCCTCGACCAGCTCGACGCCCAGCTCACCGTGGAGCAGGCCCGCTACCAGGAGCTCCGCCTCGAGGTGGCCCAGCTGGAGTCGCCCGAGCGGGTGGTGGCCGCCGCCCAGGCCCAGGGCATGGTGACCCCCGACGACCTGGTGTACCTCCAGCCCGAGGCCACCGACCACGAGGCGACCGCCGGGGCCGGCCAACCCGATCCGGTGGTGGCCGGCGTCACCGAGCAGAGCGCCCCATGGGACGCCGTGAAGCCGCTCCTCGGCGAGGCACCATGACCCCGCCCGGCACGCCCCGCCCGCCGGCTCGCACCCGCCGCCCCGGCCCCGGCCCCCGTCCCCGCCCTGCCGATCCCCGGCGGGGCGGTGCCGCGCGCGCGCCGCGCCCGGCCGAGCGAGCTCGCCGCCAGCCCGCGCCGCGCCCGGCCCGGTCCCGGGTGGCGCCCCCGCCCCGCCCGGCGCGCCGCCCCCGGTCCGGACGACCGCGCCTGCGCCTCGTCGCCATGCTGCTCGTGCTGCTCGTGGGCTTCGGCGCGATTGTCGTGCGCCTCGTGCAGGTGCAGGCGCTCGGCGGCGAGGCCTACGCCGCCTACGGCGCCTCGCAGCGCTTCCAGACCATCGCCCTGCCGGCCGAGCGGGGCTCGATCTTCGATCGCAACGGCCACGACCTCGCCGTCAGCCTCCCGCAGCGCACCATCTGGGCCAACCCCGGCCTCATCGAGCGCCCCGACGAGGTCGTCGCCGCGCTCACGGGCCCCCTGGCGCTCGACGCCGAGGGCGCGGCCAGCCTGCTCGAGAAGCTCTCCAGCGACGCCGGCTTCACCTACGTCGCCCGTCGGGTCGACGACGCGGTGGCGACGGCGATCGAGGAGCTGCGCCTGCCCGGCATCTCGTTCCTCGACGAGCCCAAGCGGTTCACCCCCTCCGGCGACCTCGCCCGCTCCGTGCTCGGGCAGGTCGGGGTCGACAACGAGGGCCTCGCCGGCCTCGAGATGCAGTTCGACGACCTGCTCACCGGCGACGACGGGCAGCTCGTGATCGAGAAGGACCCCGAGGGCCGCACCATCCCGGCGGGGGAGCGCCAGCTCGAGCCGGCCGCCCGAGGCGACGACCTCGTCCTCACCATCGACCGGTCGATGCAGTACGAGACCGAGCGGGCCCTCGCCGCCCAGATCCAGGCCAAGGGCGCGAAGGGCGGCATCGCCATCGTGTCGCGACCCGGGACGGGCGAGATCCTGGCCCTGGCCAACCTCACGGTCGATCCGGACACCGGCGAGGTGCGGGCCACCGGCAACAACATGGCGGCCACGGCCGTGTACGAGCCGGGCTCGGTCAACAAGGTGATCACGGTGGCGGCCGCCCTCGAGGAGGGCCTCGTCTCCCCCGACTCGCTGGTCACGGTGCCCGACTCCCTCCAGGTGAGCGACCACCTCTTCACCGACCACGACCCGCACCCCACCGAGGACTACTCCGTCACCCGGATCCTCACCGAGTCGTCGAACGTGGGCACCATCAAGCTGGCCCAGATGCTCGGCAAGGACCGGGTCGACAGCTACCTGCGCCGCTTCGGCTTCGGCACCACCACCGCCCTCGAGTTCCCGAACGAGGCGGCCGGCATCCTGCTCGACCCCGACCGCTACAGCGGCACCTCGATGGGGTCGATCCCCATCGGCCAGGGCATCGCCGTGACGGCGCTCCAGATGCTCGAGGCCTACAACGTGCTGGCCAACGACGGCGTGTACGTCCCGCCGAAGCTGGTGCAGGAGACCGTCGACGCCGACGGGTCGCGCCATGCCGTCGACGCGGGAGAGCCCCGTCGGGTCGTGTCGGCGCAGACCGCTCGCCAGATGCGCGAGATGCTGGCCAACGTGGTCAGCGAGGGCACCGGCACCCGAGGCGGCATCACCGGCTACCAGGTGGCCGGCAAGACGGGCACGGCCCGCAAGCCGCAGCCGGAGGGCGGCTACGAGGACGCCGCCGGCAACTACTCCTACGTGGCCAACTTCGTGGGCTTCGTCCCCGCCGAGAAGCCGGAGCTCTCGATCATCGTGGTCATCGACGAGCCCTCCGGTGACATCTTCGGCGGCACGGTGGCGGCGCCGGTCTTCGCCGACCTGGCCCAGTACGGCCTGCGGCTCTTCCGGATCCCGCCGCCCCTGGTCGACCGCCCGCCGGCGCCCGACTCCGCCGCCAGCGAGCTCGTCGACGAGCAGGCGCCGACCTCGGACCGGGTCCGCGCCACGCCGGCCAGCGTCCCCACGACCGTGCCCGCCGCAGGCGCCGGCGAGCCGGACGACGAGGCCGAGCCGGCCGGCGACGGCGACGGCGGCTGAGCGTGCGCCTCGTCGCCCTGGTGGCCGACGACGGCGTGGCGCCGCTGGTCGGGCCCTGGACGGGACCCGACCCCGAGGTCAGCGCGGTGGTCCACGACACGCGCGCCGTGACGCCCGGCGCGCTGTTCTGCTGCGTGCCCGGCGCGACCGTCGACGGGCACGACCTGGCGCCGGCCGCGGTGGCGGCCGGAGCGGAGGCCCTCCTGGTGGAGCGCCGGCTCGACCTCGACGTGCCGCAGCTGCTGGTGCCGGCGGTGCGCGACGCCATGGGACCGGTCGCGGCTGCGCTGTGGGGCCACCCCTCGCGGGCGATGACCATGCTCGGGGTCACGGGCACCAGCGGCAAGACCACCACGACGCACCTGCTCGACGCGATCGCCGGCGCCGCCGGGCGGCGCGGCGCCGTGCTGGGGACGCTGAGCGGGCCCCGCACCACGCCGGAGGCGCCGGAGCTGCAGGCCTGGCTGGCCGCCCGCCGTGACGAGGGCGTCGACACCGTGGCGATGGAGGTGTCGTCGCACGCCTTGGCCATGGGGCGCGTGCGGGCGACCCGCTTCGCCGTGGCCGTGTTCACCAACCTCTCCCACGACCACCTCGACTTCCACCGCGACCTCGACGACTACTTCGAGGCCAAGGCCCTGCTCTTCACGCCGGCCTACGCCGATGCGGCCGTGGTGAACCTCGACGACGAGCGCGGCCGGACGCTGGCGGCGAGGGATCAGGTGCCGACGATCGGGTACCGCCTGTCGGATGCCCAGGACCTCGAGGTGACCGCCACGTCCAGCGCCTTCACCTGGCGCGGCGAGCGCATCGCCCTGCCGCTCGGCGGCCGCTTCAACGTGAGCAACGCGCTGGCCGCCGCCACCGCCGCCGAGCTGGTCGGGGTGCCGACCGCCGCCATCGCCGCGGGCCTGGCCGGCGCCGGGGCCGTGCCCGGGCGCTTCGAGCCGATCGTGGCCGGCCAGCCCTTCGCCGTGCTCGTCGACTACGCCCACAAGCCGGGGGCCCTCGCCGGCGCGCTGGCCGCCGCTCGCGACGCCGCGGCCGGCGGGCGGGTGCTGCTGGTCGTCGGGGCCGGCGGCGACCGGGACGCGTCGAAGCGCCCGGAGATGGGCGAGGTGGCGGCCCGGCTCGCCGATCGGGTACTCCTGACCTCCGACAACCCGAGAGGAGAGGACCCCCTGGCCATCATCGATGCCATCCGAGCCGGCGCGCGCGGCCCGGCCGAGGTCACCGTGGAGCCGGATCGCCGCGCCGCCATCGCCCAGGCGCTGGCGGCCGCCGAGCCGGGCGACGTGGTCCTCATCGCCGGCAAGGGGCACGAGGCCGTCCAGGTGGTGGGCGACGAGTCCCTCCCCTTCGACGATCGCGCCGTGGCGCGCGCCGAGCTCGCTGCGCTGGCCGAGGGGGGCGCGTGGTAGCGCTCCTCATCGCCGCCTGCTTCTCGGGGCTCACCGCCATCGTGGGCACGAAGCTCCTGATCGACTGGATGATCGCCCACAAGGTGGGCCAGCCCATCCACGAGGACGTGCCCGAGGGGCACACCGTGAAGGCGGGCACCCCCACGATGGGCGGGATGGCCATCGTCGGTGCCGCCGCGGTCGGCTACGTCGCCGCCCACATCCGCAGCGGCGTGCTCTTCACCCGCACCGGCCTCCTCGTGATGGCCTGCATCATCGGTGCCGGCCTGGTGGGCCTGCTCGACGACTGGATCTCGGTGAGCAACGAGCGCAACGCCGGCCTGTCGAAGCGGGCCAAGACGCTCGGCCTGATGGTGGTGGCGGTGGCCTTCGCCGTGGGGGCCCTGGTCCTCACGGAGGTCGAGACCACCCTGTCGTTCACCCGCTGGGACCGGCCGGGCCTCGAGATGGGCTCGGTGACCTGGGCGGTGTGGGCGGTGCTGCTGATCTACGCCACCACCAACGGCGTGAACCTCACCGACGGCCTCGACGGCCTGGCCGCCGGGTCGGCCATCTTCGTGTTCTCGGCCCTCATGGTCATCGGCTTCTGGGGCTTCCGCTACTTCGACACCTACCAGATCAACCACGCCCTGGACCTGGCGGTGGTGGCCGCGGCGATGGTCGGCGCCTGCGCCGGCTTCCTCTGGTGGAACGCCGCGCCCGCTCGCATCTTCATGGGCGACACCGGCTCGCTGGCCATCGGCGCCGGCGTGGCCTGCCTCGTCCTGACGCTCAACGTGCACCTGCTGCTGCCGATCATCGGCGCCCTGTACGTCACCGAGTCGCTGTCGGTGATCCTCCAGGTGGGCAGCTTCCGCGTCTTCAAGCGCCGGATCTTCCGCATGGCGCCCATCCACCACCACTTCGAGCTGGGCGGTTGGCCCGAGACCACCGTCATCATCCGGTTCTGGCTGCTGTCGGGTGCCTGCACGGCCCTGGCCCTGGGCCTCTACTACGCCGACTTCATCGGCACCGGCGGCCTCGATTGACCGAGCACCTCGTGCTCGGGCTCGGGGTGACGGGGCAGGCGGTGCTGCGAGCGCTGGTGGCCCACGGCGACGGTGCCGTCGCCGTCGACGACCGCCCCAGCGACGCCGGGCGGGCGCTGGCGGCCGCCCTCGGCGTGGAGCTCGTGGAGGCGCCCGACGTCGCCACGCTCGAGCGCCTCGTGGCGGCGGCGGACGCCGTGGTGCCGAGCCCCGGACTGCCCGACCGGCACCCCGTCTTCCCGGCCGCCCGCTCGGCGGGGGTGCCGATCGTGTCCGAGTTCGACCTGGCCGCCCGCTGGGACGACCGCCCGGTGGTGGCCATCACCGGCACCAACGGGAAGACCACCGTCACCGAGCTCGTCCGGTCGATGCTCGACGCCTCCGGGGTGGCGGCGGTGGCGGTGGGCAACACCGAGGTGCCGCTGGTCGCCGCCCTCGACGACCCGCACACCCAGGTCTTCGTGGTGGAGGCGTCGTCGTTCCGCCTGCTGCACTCGCAGCGCTTCGCCCCGGCGGTCGGGACGTGGCTCAACGTGGCCCCCGACCACCTCGACAACCACGCCACCTTCGAGGCCTACGTGGCGGCGAAGGCCCGGCTGTGGGCCGACCAGGCGCCCGACCAGGTCGCCATCGGCAACGCCGACGACCCGATCGTGGCCGAGCACCTCCGCTCGGCGCCCGCGCGGACCGAGCGGTTCGGCCTCGGGGCCGGCGCCGACCACCGCCTCGAGGGGGACCAGCTGGTGCTGGCCGATGGCAGCACCGTGGCCCGGGTGGGGGAGCTGCACCGCGCCTTCCCCCACGACCTCGCCAACGCGCTGGCGGCGGCGGCCAGCGCCCGCCACGGCGGGGCGACGGTCGACGGGATCCACGCCGCCCTCACGGCCTTCCGGGGGCTCCCCCATCGCGTGGCCCTGGTCGGCGAGGCTGGGGGGGTGCAGTGGTACGACGACTCCAAGGCCACCGCGCCCCACGCCACCCGTGCCGCGGTCGGCGCGTTCGAGTCGGTCGTCCTGATCGCCGGCGGCCGCAACAAGGGCCTCGACCTCTCGGACCTGGCCGCCGACGCCAATCGGATCCGCGCCGTGGTGGCCATCGGCGAGGCGGCGGGCGAGGTCGAGGCGGCCTTCGACGGTCGCCGACCGGTCCGCCGGGCCGCCTCGATGGACGCCGCCGTGTCCGAGGCCGCCGGCCTGGCCCGGCCGGGCGACGTCGTGCTGCTGTCGCCGGCCTGCGCCTCGTTCGACTGGTACGGCTCGTACGCCGAGCGCGGCGACGACTTCGTCGACGCCGTGCAGCGGCACCTGGCCGGCGTGGGGAGCGCGCCATGACCGGCCGAGGGCCCCTCGGCGAGCTCGGCCGCCCCGACGACGAGGTGTGGGGCTCGCGCCGGCGCCACCCCACCGCCCGGCCCGTGGAGCCGCCCCCGCGCTCGCGCACGTTCGTCGCGCTGCTGGTCGTGATCGCGGTGCTCAACCTGTTCGGCCTGCTGATGGTGGTCTCGGCGTCGTCGGTCAGCGCCTTCGACGACTACGGGTCCTCCTGGTACGTCGCCACCCGCCACCTCCTCTGGATGACGGTCGGCGCCGCCGCCTGCGTGGTCGTGCTCCGCGTCGACTACCACCGCTGGCGGCGCCTGGCCCTGCCGGGCCTGCTCGGCAGCGGTGCGCTCCTCCTGCTGGTGCTGGTGCCCGGCGTCGGCATGGAGGTCAACGGCGCCACCCGCTGGCTCGGCTACGGGCCGCTGTCGCTGCAGCCGTCCGAGGTCGCCAAGCTCACCGTGCTGCTGTTCGTGGCCGACCTCCTCGCCCGCCGGGCGGCCTGGATGGACGACCTCCACCTCACGCTGCGCCCCGTCGTGGTGGTGTTCGGGAGCATCGCCCTGCTCGTGATGCTGCAGCCGAACCTGGGCACCACCATCGTGCTGGCCAGCATCGTCGCCACCTTGCTGTTCGTGGCCGGCACCCCGCTGCTGCCGCTCACACTCGTGGGGGTGGTGGGCGGCACGATGGCCGCCGGCCTGGCCCTCTGGGCGCCCTACCGCCGGGCCCGGGTGCTGGCCTTCCTCGACCCCTGGGCCGACTACCAGAACACCGGCTACCAGAACATCCAGTCGCTGGTCAGCATCTCCTCGGGCGGGATCACCGGCACCGGCCTGGGCGAGAGCCGGGCCAAGTGGGGGTTCCTCCCCGAGGCCCACACCGACTTCATCTTCGCCATCATCGGCGAGGAGCTGGGGTTGGTGGGGGCGCTGCTGATCGTGGCCCTGTTCGTGACCCTGTGCGTGCTCGGCGCCCGCACCGCCCATCGGGCCCCCGACCGCTTCGGCATGCTGCTGGCGGCCGGCACCACGGTGTGGTTCGGCGCCCAGGCGTTCGTGAACATCGGCGCCGTCATCGGCATCCTGCCCATCACCGGCGTGCCCCTCCCGTTCGTGAGCTACGGCGGGTCGTCCCTGCTGTTCAGCATGCTCGGGGCGGGCCTCCTGCTCAACGTCGCCCGGCAGGGCGAGCGGGCCGAGCGCCAGCGGGCCCGCCGGCCGGCATCGGAGCGGTCGCGCCCGATGGCCCGGCGGTGACCCCGCCCGCACGCGCCACCCACGCCATCGTCACCGGTGGCGGGACCGCCGGCCACGTGCTCCCGGCCCTGGCCATCGCCGATGCGCTGGTGGCGGCCGGCCACGACCGGTCGTCGATCCACTACGCCGGCGCCGAGCGGGGCATCGAGGCCCGGCTGGTGCCGCCAACGGGGTACCCGTCGACGCTGCTGCCCGGCCGGGGCATCCAGCGCCGCCTCACCCCGGCCAACCTGGCGGCCGTCGCCGGCCTCCTGCTGGCCGGCGTGCGAGCGCTGCGGCTCGTCCGCCGCCTGCGGCCGGCGGTCGTGATCGCCGTCGGGGGGTACGCCAGCGTCGCCGTCGGCCTGGCCGCCGTCGTGTGGCGGGTGCCGCTCGTGGTGGCCGAGCAGAACCAGGCCCCGGGCGCGGCCAACCGGCTGCTGGCCCGCTTCGCGGCGGCCGCCGCCGTCAGCTTCCCCGACACGCCCCTGCCGCGCGCCGTCGTCACCGGCAACCCGATCCGCGCCGAGATCCTCGAGCGGGCGGCGGCGCCCGACCCCGCCGCGGCCAAGCAGGCGCTCGGCGTCGATCCCGACCGCCGCCTCGTGCTGGCCTTCGGCGGCTCGCTGGGCGCCCTCCGCCTCAACGAGGCCGTGGTCGGCGCAGCGCTGGCGTGGCGGGGTCGGACCGACCTCGCCGTCCACCACGTGGTCGGCCGCCGCGACTGGGACGACATCTCCGCCCGCGTGCCCGCCGAGCTCGACGGCCTCGCCTACCGCGCGGTGCCCTACGAGGACGAGATGCCCACCGCGCTGGCCGCAGCCGACGTGGTCGTCTGCCGGTCGGGGTCGAGCACGTGCTTCGAGGTGGCGGCGATGGGGCTGCCGTCGATCCTGGTGCCGTCGCCCTACGTCACCGCCGACCAGCAGACCGGCAACGCCCGGCACCTCGTCGAGGCGGGCGCCGCCGTGCTCGTGCCCGATGCCGAGCTCGATGCCGAGCGCCTCGTCGAGGAGGTGGAGCGCCTCCTCGCCGACGAGGCCGCCATGGCGGCGATGGCCGCCGCGGCCCGCCGCTGGGCGCGACCCGACGCAGCCCGCGAGATCGCGGCGCTGGCCGAGGCCCACGCTCGTGGCTGACCCGCTCCTCGAGCTCCGCACCCCGCGCCGGGTCCACGTCACCAACGTGGGCGGTGCCGGGATGAGCGCGGTGGCCACGCTGCTGGCCGAGATGGGGCACCGGGTGAGCGGGCACGACCCGGCTGCCGACACCCCGTTCCTGGCGCCGCTGCGGGCCCTCGGGGTCGACGTGCAGACCGGCCCGACGGCGCCGCTGGCGCCCGACGTCGACCTCGTGGTGACCTCCACGGCCACCCCCGCCGACCACCCGCACCTCGTGGCGGCGCGCGCCGCCGGCGCGGCGGTGGTCCACCGGGCCGCCGCCCTGGCCGGGATCTGCGCCGAGCGGCACACCGTGGCCGTGGCCGGCACCCACGGGAAGACCACCACCTCCGCGCTGCTGGCCACGGTGCTGGCCGAGGCGGGCACCGACCCCGGCTGGGTGGTCGGGGCCGGGGTCGCCGGCCTGGGGCGCAGCGCGGCGTGGGGCGGGGCCGGGCCGCTGGTGGTCGAGGCCGACGAGAGCGACGGCACCTTCCTCAGCCTCGGCGCCCGGGCCGCCGTCGTCACCAACGTGGAGCCCGACCACCTCGAGCACTGGGGCGGCGAGGCGCAGCTGCGGGCGGCCTTCGCCCGCTTCGTGGCCGACCTGCCGGGCCCGGCGGTGCTCTGCGCCGACGATCCCGGTGCGGCGGCGCTGGTGGCCGAGGCCGCCGACCCCGTCACCTACGGCACCTCGCCCGGCTGCGACTACCGCATCGACGACGTCCGCACCGAGGGCACGGGCGTGCGCTTCACCCTGCACCACGACGGCACCGCCCACGCCGTCTCGGTGCCGGCGGCGCCGGGCGTGCACAACGCCCGCAACGCGGCGGCCGCGCTGGCCCTGGCCCACCGCCTCGGGGTCGACCTCCCGGCCGCCGTGGAGGCCATCGGCCGCTTCCGGGGGGTCGCCCGGCGCTTCGAGCTCCGCGGCGAGGCCGGCGGGGTGGTGGTGGTCGACAGCTACGACCACCTCCCGACCGAGGTGGCCGCCGCCCTGGCCGCCGCCCGAGCCGGCGGGTGGCGCCGGGTGGTCTGCTGCTTCCAGCCCCACCGCTACAGCCGCACCGAGGCCCTCGGCGCCACCTTCGCCGATGCCTTCGTCGACGCCGACCTCCTGGTGGTCACCGACGTGTACCCGGCGGGGGAGGCGCCGCGGCCCGGGGTGAGCGGCAAGCGGATCGTCGACGCCGTCCTCGATGCCCACCCCTGGCAGCCGCTGGCGTGGCTGCCCACCCTCGACGACGTGGTGGCCTACCTGCCCACCGTCCTGCGCCCCGGCGACCTGTGCCTCACCCTCGGCGCCGGCGACCTCACCTCGGTGCCCGATCGGCTGCTGGCCGTGCTCGAGGCCCGGTCCCGGTGAGCGCCCCGGACGTCGTGGAGGCGGCCGCCGCGAGCCTGGGCGACCGTGCCCTGCGGGATGCTCCGCTGGGCGCCCGCACCACCTACCGCGTCGGTGGCCGGGCCGCCCTCCTCCTCGAGGTCCGCTCCGACGCCGACCTGGCGGCCCTGGCCGACACCGTGCGCGCCACCGGGGTCGACACCGTCATCGTCGGCAAGGGCAGCAACCTGCTGGTGGCCGATGCCGGCTTCGCCGGGGTGGCCGTGGTGCTGGGCGACGAGCTGGCCGAGGTGCACGTGGAGGGCACCACCGTGCGGGCCGGTGGCGCCGCTGCCCTGCCCGTGGTGGCCCGGCGGTCCGTGGCCGCCGGGCTCACGGGGTTCGAGTGGGCGGTCGGCGTGCCCGGCTCGATCGGCGGTGCGGTGCGGATGAACGCCGGCGGCCACGGCTCGGACATGGCGGCCACGCTGGTCGGGGTCCGCGCCGTCGACCTGCGCAGCGGGGAGGATGGGTGGGTGGCCGCCGCCGACCTCCACCTCGGCTACCGCTCGTCGTCGGTCGCCCCCCACGTCGTCGTGGTCCACGCCGACCTGCAGCTGGCGCCCGGCGACGTCGAGCGCGGCCAGGCCGAGCTGTCGGAGATCGTGGCCTGGCGGCGCGCCCACCAGCCCGGCGGGCCCAACGCCGGATCCGTCTTCACCAACCCGCCCGACGACTCCGCCGGCCGCCTCATCGACGCGGCCGGCGCCAAGGGGATGCGGGTCGGCACGGCCGCCGTGTCGACCAAGCACGCCAACTTCATCCAGGCCGACGACGGTGGGCGGGCCGACGACGTCCTGGCCCTGATGCGGGCCGTGGCCGCCCGGGTGCGCGAGCACAGCGGCGTCGAGCTGCACGCCGAGACCGTCCTGCTGGGCTTCGAGCCCGACCCTCGACCTGAGGTCGAGGGTTGAGCCCGCCGCCGACGATGACCGACGAGCGACCCGTCGCGCCCATCGATCCCCGGATCCGGGCCCGTCGCATCGAGGTGCAGCGGGGGGCCGGTCGGCGCCGCCTGCAGCGCCTGGTCGACCTGGGGGTGGTGCTGGCGGTGGCGCTCGGGTTCGCCATCGCGCTGCGCACGCCCCTGCTCGACGTCGACGAGGTGGTGGTCGAGGGGGCCCGCCAGACGGGCGTGGACCGGGTGCGGGCCGAAGCCGACATCGCGACGGGCACGCCGCTCATGGACCTCGACCTCGGCGCCTCGGGGGAGCGGGTGGCGGCCCTGCCGTGGGTGGAGCGGGTGCGGGTCGACCGCGGCCTCGACGGCACCATCACGATCGTGGTGGAGGAGCGCAGCCCGGTGGCCCTCGTGCTGGCGGGCGACCGCACCGTCGTCGTCGACCTCGAGGGCCGGGTCGTCGCCGAGGCCGCCGCCGTGCCCGACCTGCCCCCCGGCCTCGTCCGCCTCACGGGGGTGGCCGCCCCGGCCCCCGGCCAGGTGCTGCCCGACGACGCCCGGGCCGCGCTCCCGCTGGCGGCCCGGCTGGCCGAGCTGGCCCCCGGAGCGGTCGACGAGCTCGACGTCGAGGCGCTCGAGGGCACGCTGGCGACGGGCGGGGTGGTCCGCTTCGACGACACCACCCAGGTCGACGCCAAGGTCCGCTCGCTCCAGACCGTGCTGGCCCAGGTCGACCTCACCTGCCTGGGCTCGCTCGACGTCGGATCGCCGGGCAGTCCGGTGTTGACCCGGGAGGAAGGATGCTCGTAGCCTCTCGACCAATCCCAGAGGTCGAGGGCCACCTCCACCTCCACTCGACCTTCAGGCCGGGGCCCGTGTGGCTGCCCCGGCCTTCGCTGTGTTTCCCGACGTCGCTGTGCTCTCCGGCGTTCGCTCTCTCTCGGAGGTAACCCATCCCATGGTCGGCAACCCGCAGAACTACCTGGCGGTCATCAAGGTCGTCGGCATCGGCGGTGGCGGCGTCAACGGTGTCAACCGGATGATCGACGCCGGGCTCAAGGGCGTGGAGTTCATCGCCATCAACACCGACGCCCAGGCGCTGCTCATGAGCGACGCCGACGTCAAGCTCGACATCGGGCGCGAGCTCACCCGTGGGCTCGGCGCCGGGTCCGACCCCGAGGTCGGCCGCCAGGCCGCCGAGGAGCACCGCGAGGAGATCGAGGAGGTGCTGAAGGGCGCCGACATGGTCTTCATCACCGCCGGCAAGGGCGGCGGCACGGGCACCGGCGGGGCCCCCGTGGTGGCCGAGATCGCCAAGAGCCTCGGCGCCCTCACCATCGGCGTGGTCACCCGGCCGTTCGCCTTCGAGGGCCGCCGCCGCTCCGTCCAGGCCGAGCAGGGCATCCAGCGCCTGAAGGAGAAGGTCGACACCCTCATCGTGATCCCGAACGACCGGCTCATCACCGTGTCGAACGACAAGACCTCGATGCTCAACGCCTTCAAGATGGCCGACGAGGTGCTCCTCCAGGGCGTCCAGGGCATCACCGACCTCATCACCACGCCCGGCCTCATCAACACCGACTTCGCCGACGTGAAGATGATCATGAGCAACGCCGGCTCGGCCCTGATGGGCATCGGCTACGCCAGCGGCGAGGGGCGTGCCCTCAACGCCGCCCGCGGCGCCATCTCCAGCCCGCTGCTCGAGGCCTCCATCGAGGGCGCCCGCGGCATCCTGCTCACCATCGCCGGCGGCAGCGACCTGGGGCTCTACGAGGTCAACGAGGCCGCCGAGGTCATCCACGGCGTCGCCCACCCCGACGCCAACATCATCTTCGGCACGGTGATCGACGACGACATGGGCGACGAGGTGCGGGTCACCGTGATCGCCGCCGGGTTCGACCGCTGGGACGACGGCAAGCCGAGCGCCAGCCGCCCCACCACGGTGGACTCCGGCGCCGGCAGCGTGTTCGGCGAGGACGCCGACGACGACGACGACCTCGACATCGAGGGCGACGACGACTTCGACGTCCCGTCCTTCCTCAAGTAGCGCAGGGCAGCCCCATCCCGTTCGCCTGGACGGCCCGCCGCGCCGGCGACCAGCGAGCCGTCGACGTCGACGAGCACGGCCAGCGCACGCGGCTCCGGCAGGTGCACGGCTCCGTCGTGGTCACCGTCACGCACCCGGGTGAGCACTCGGGCGCGACGGCCGACGCCGCCGTCACCGCGGTGCCCGGCTGCGTGGTGTCGGTCCTGACCGCCGACTGCGCGCCGGTGGTGCTCCTCGGCGAGCACGCCGTGGGCGTGGCCCACGCCGGGTGGCGGGGCCTGCTCGACGGCGTGCTCGAGGCCGCCGTCTCGGCCATGGCCGCCCTGGGCGACCCGCCCCGCACCGCCCACCTCGGGCCCTGCATCCGACCGGGCTGCTACGAGTTCGACGGCCCGGAGCGGCAGGGCCTGCTCGATCGGTTCGGCCCGGGCGTGGGCGCCACCACCACCTGGGGCACCCCCGCCCTCGACCTGCCCGCCGGGGTGGCGGTGGCGCTGGCCCGCGTCGGCGTCGAGCAGCTCCACGACGGCGCCGGGTGCACCGCCTGCGACCAGCGCTGGTTCAGCCACCGAGCCCGCGCCGAGCCGGAGCGCTTCGCCACCACGGCCTGGGTGGGCCGGCCGTGACCGCCGCCCCCGAGGCGCTCGTGCAGGCGGTGGGGGAGCGGCTGGCGCGGGTGCGGGCCCGGATCGAGTCCGCCGGCGGCGATCCGGCCGCGACCGTCGTGCTGGCCGTCACGAAGGGCCATGGCCTCGACGCCGTGCGCGCCGCCCTGGCCCACGGGCTGCTCGACGTGGGGGAGAGCTACGGGCAGGAGCTCGCCGCCAAGGCCGACGACCTGGCCGACGAGCTCGCCGACGGGGAGCCGGGCCCGCGCTGGCACGCCATCGGCGGCCTGCAGCGCAACAAGGTGCGCCTGATCGCGCCCCACGTGCACCTCTGGCAGTCGGTGGACCGGCTGCGCCTGGCCGGCGAGATCGCCCGCCACGCCCCGGGTGCCGCGGTGCTCGTGCAGGTCAACGTCAGCGGCGCCGAGCAGCAGGGCGGCTGCCCGCCGGAGCGGGTGGCGTCGGTGGTGGAGGGCTGCCGCGACCTCGGCCTCGAGGTGCGGGGCCTGATGGCCATCGGTGCGCGCGGCGACGACGACGCGGTGCGGGCGGGGTTCCGGCAGCTGCGGACGCTCGCCGACCGCCTCGAGCTGGTCGAGCGCTCGATGGGCATGAGCGGCGACCTCGAGCTCGCCGTGGCGGAGGGTTCGACCATGGTGCGGGTGGGCACCGACCTGTTCGGTCCCCGGCTCGGTGCGGCGGGCGTGGGACAGTAGAGTCCGCCGGTAGAGGAAGGGATGTCTCCGATGTGGCGTAGGGCGATGCTCTACCTGGGCCTGGGGCCCGACGACGAGTACGACGACGACTACGTCACCGACGAGCCGGCCCCCGAGCGCGCCCGGCAGGCGCCGGCCCAGAGCCGCTACCCGGCCAGCGCCCCGCCGGCCCGGGAGCCCGAGCGCGAGCCCGACCACACCGGCTCCGGCTCGGTGCGCACCATCGGTGCCCCCGCCGTGCGCCCCCAGCCCTCCGGCGACGGTGGCGACCCCGCCGCCCGCCCCCGCACGGCGGTCGTCCGTCCGCTCCAGCCCGTCTCGTCGGCCAAGCCCCACGTCGTGGCCCCCACCTCCTTCAACCACGCCCAAGAGGTGGCCGACAAGCTGAAGGTCAACCAGCCGGTGATCGTGAACCTCCAGAACGTCGACCGCGACCTGTCGCGTCGCATCATCGACTTCGCCTCGGGCCTCTGCTACGGCATCGGCGGCCAGATGGAGCGGGTGGCCAACCAGGTGTTCCTGCTCACCCCGACCAACGTCGAGGTGTCCGCCGAGGAGCGCAGGCGCCTCCAGGAGCACGGATACCACGAGGGCTGATCGGCCTCCGTGGAGCAGATCTGCACGATCCTCAACCTGTACTCCCTGCTCATCTTCGTCCGCGTGCTGATGTCGTGGATCCGGGTGAACCCCGGGACCCCGGTGGCCAGCGTCTACTCGGTGGTGTTCAACCTCACCGAGCCCGTGCTCGGCCCGCTGCGCCGAGCGATCCCGCCGATGCGCATGGGCATGGCCGCGCTCGACCTGTCGCCGCTCATCGTGCTCTTCGGCATCCGCATCATCTGCTGAGCCGCTGCGCGCACCGCGCGCTGCAGGGGTCCTCGACGGCACAGGTCCGGCCGCTACGATCGGCCAGATGGACCTCACCCCACAGCTGCTGAACGACGTCGCGTTCCACGAGGCGAAGAAGGGGTACGACACCAAGGAGGTCGACGACTTCCTGGAGCGCCTGGCCGTGGCGCTGGAGCGCAAGGAGGCGCAGCTCCACGAGGCCCGCTCGCGGGTGGAGTCGGCCGAGGCGCGCATCGAGGACGCCGAGCGACGTGCCGCGGCCGCCCTGGCGAAGGCCTCGGAGACGAGCGACGCCGACGACACCCTCAAGCGCACCCTCGTGCTGGCGCAGCGCACCGCCGACGCCGCCATCAAGGAGGCCGAGGAGCAGGCCGCCCGCACGCTGGCCTCGGCGCAGGACCAGGCGGCCCGCCTGCTGGCCGACGCCCAGGAGGCGTCGTCCCGGGCGCGAGCCGAGGCCGAGACCGAGGCCCGGCGGGCGCAGGAGGAGGCCCGGGCCCGGGTGCTGGCCGAGCTCCGCGAGCTCGAGGCCGCCCGCGACCAGATCCACGGCGACGTGGAGGCCCTCGAGCACCACCTCGGCGCCCAGCGCGACCGCCTGCAGCTGAGCGTGCGCGAGCTGCAGCACCTCCTCGACAACCCCGATGCCCTCCGCGAGGCGCCCCTGCCGGTGCTGAGCGATGCGGTCGTGCCCGAGGTGGCCGAGGCGCCGGCGCCCGTCGTCGAGGCGCCGGTGCGCACGGCACCGCTCGTGGCCACCGACCCGCCCGACGCCTGGGAGCCCGAGGCCGCCGACTGGTCCGACGAGGAGCCCGCCGCCGAGGGGCCGCCGCCGTCGGCGGCCTACGCGGAGCCCGAGGAGGCGACCGGTCCGCCCACGGAGCCGGTCGACGTGCTCGCCGAGCGTGATGCCGACGACGACGCCTACCTGGCCGAGCTGCGCAAGGCCATGACCGACGAGTCGCCCCTCGGACCCCGCGAGGAGGGCGACGAGCGGCCCGACCTCTTCGACAGCGGCAGCGACACCGGTCGCACCCGGTTCGGTCGCCGGCGCTGACGCTGCCCACGGGGGGCGATCTGGGGCATTCGACCCCTGGTGGTCCCCATTGCCTAGGATGAGCGGTCCTTTGGACCCCACGGGAAGGGAATCCTGTCGTGCTGGTGTTGTTGAGCTTCGCGCTCGTCTTGGTGGCCACGGTGCTCTTGGTGCTCGGCCTCCTCAACGACGACGGTCTCACGCTGATCTACATCTCGATCGCCAGCAGCGTGGCGGCCGCCATCGTGCTGATGGTGGCGCTGCGGCTGAACAAGCCGAAGTCCGAGCCCTCGGCGATGGTCCCCGACCCGCTGCCCGAGCCCGCCCCCGCGGCTGCGCCCACGCCCGCGCCGGTGGCGGCGGCCGCCGACACCTCCGGTGAGTGGCAGGCCGCCGACCAGGACTCCTGGTCGGTCGACGAGGAAGAGGGCCAGGAGGTCGACTTCCCGATCGCCGACTACGACGACCTCACCGTGGGTCAGATCCTCCCGCTCCTGCCGCAGCTCTACAGCGACGAGATCGACGTCGTCGCCGAGCGGGAGCGCACCACCAAGGGGCGGGCCGAGATCCTGGCCAAGCTCGACGAGCTCCGGGGCACCCCGGTGTCGGCGGGGGCCGCCCCCGCCGCCCCGACGGCCGCCGATGCGGGCGCCGACCCCGTGGCCGAGTGGCGCGACGACGATGCCTGGTTCCCGATCGACGACTACGAGTCGCTCTCGGCCGCCCAGATCCGCCCGCTGCTCTCCGAGCTCGACGCCGAGGAGCTGGCGCTGGTGCGAGAGCGCGAGCTGTCGCTCGGCCGCCGTCGCAGCCTCCTCGACGAGATCGACCGCCTGAGCGCCCCCGCCGCCCCCGCCAAGAAGGCGCCGGCCAAGAAGGCCGCCCCCGCCAAGAAGGCCGCGGCCCCGGCCAAGAAGGCAGCTCCCGCCAAGAAGGCCCCGGCCAAGAAGGCGGCCCCCGCCAAGAAGGCGGCCCCGGCCAAGAAGGCGGCCCCGGCCAAGAAGGCGGCGGCGCCGGCCAAGAAGGCCCCGGCCAAGAAGGCGGCGGCCCCTGCGAAGAAGGCGCCGGCCAAGAAGGCGGCGCCGGCCAAGAAGGCGGCCCCCGCCAAGAAGGCCGCGCCGGCCAAGAAGGCCGCGCCGGCCACCAAGGCCACCAAGAAGCGCTGAGGTCTCGCCGGGTCAGGCCCGGCGCACCGTCACCGTCGCCTCGTGCTCGTCGAGGGCGATGGTGCGCGCCTCCGCCGCTCCCGGCGGCGAGGCCGACAGCGACGTCGCCAGCACCTCGCCGGCGATCCAGGCGCCATGGCGCTCGACGGCAGCCAGCACGGCCGGCGGGCCGTCGACGGTGACCTCGACGCGGTCGGCGATCTCGAGCCCGAGGTCCTTGCGGAGGTCGTTGAGGCCACGCACCAGCTCGCGGGCGAGGCCCTCGGCGCGGAGGTCGTCGTCGATGGCGAGGTCGAGGGCGACGGCCCAGCCGGCGTCCTCGGCCAGCGCGAAGGCCTCGTGCCGGGTGGCCCGCACCTCGACCTCGGCGGCCTCGAGGCGGATGCCGCCGACCTCGATCCACCCGTCGGCCTCGAGCTGCCGCTGCAGGGCGGAGCCGTCGGCCTCGGCGAGGGCCTGCTTGACCTCGTTGATCCGGGGCCCGAGGCGCGGCCCGAGGGCGCGGAAGTTCGGCACCACGGTCCAGGAGAGGAGGCCGGAGAGCGTGTCGACGTCTTCCAGCACCTTCACGTTGAGCTCGGTGGCGATCTCGTCGAGCACCTCGCTGCCCACCCGGATGCCCGGGTGGAGCAGGAGGGCGCGGGGGAGCGGCTGGCGGACCCGGACCTTGGCGTCGGTGCGGGCGGCCCGGCCGAGGGCGACGAGGCGGCGGGCGGCGGCCATGGAGGCAGCGAGGTCGTCGTCGCGCCAGCCCCCCGTGCCCGGCCAGTCGGCGAGGTGCACCGAGGGCCCGCCGGTGAGCGTGGCGTGGAGCTCGTCGGCCAGGAACGGGCAGAACGGCGCCAGCAGCTCGGCCACCGTCACGAGGCAGCGGTGGAGGGCGGCGTGGGCCTGCGGGTCGGAGGCCTTCCAGAAGCGCGGGCGGCTGCGGCGGACGTACCAGTTGGAGAGGTCGTCGATGAACGTGGCCAGGCGGGTCGAGGCGCCGAGGGCGTCGAAGGCGTCGAGGGCCGCGGTGACCTCGTCGACCGTCTGGTCGAGCTCGGAGAGCACCCACCGGTCGAGCACGTGCACGGGGGCCGGCTCGCTGCCGTCGGGCGACCAGCCGTCGAGGTCGGCGTAGGTGCAGTGGAACGCGAACACGTTCCAGAGCGTGACGAGCGTCTGGCGGGTCGACTCGCGGATGCCGTCCTCCGAGACCCGGCGGGGCGACCACGGCTGGCCGGCGGAGAAGAAGTACCAGCGCAGGGCGTCGGCGCCGAAGGTGCCGAAGATGTGCCAGGGGTCGATCACGTTCCCCTTGGACTTCGACATCTTGGCGCCGTGCTCGTCGACGATGTGCCCCAGGCACACCACGTTCTTGTACGGCGTCTCGCCGAACACGAGCGTGTTGACGGCGAGCAGGGAGTAGAACCAGCCGCGCGTCTGGTCGATGGCCTCGCAGATGAAGTCGGCGGGGAAGGCCCGGTCGAACCCGGCGTCGGGGGCGAAGGGGTGGTGGTGCTGGGCCGAGGGCATCGAGCCGGAGTCGAACCAGGCGTCGAGCACCGGCGCCAGGCGCCGGGCGGTAGCCCCGCAGTCGGCGCAGGGCACGGTGATGTCGTCGACGTACGGGCGGTGCAGGTCGAGGTCGGCGAGGTCGCGCCCCGCCCGCTCGGCCAGCTCCGCCACCGACCCGATGCAGGTGTCGGTGCCGCAGTCGCCGCAGCGCCAGATCGGCAGCGGCGTCCCCCAGTACCGGTCGCGGGAGAGCGCCCAGTCGATGTTGCCCTCGAGCCACTTCCCGAAGCGGCCGTGCTTGATGTGCTCGGGGTACCAGCCGATGCGCTCGTTCTGCTCCAGCAGCTCGGGGCGGCGCTCCGAGGTGCGGGCGAACCAGGATGTCTTGGCCCAGTAGATGAGCGGGGTCCCGCACCGCCAGCAGTGGGGGTAGGCGTGCTCGTAGGCCTCTTCCGCCACGAGCAGGCCGCGGCCGGTGAGGTCGTCGATGATGGCGCGGTCGGCGTCCTTCACGAACGAGCCGGCGAACGGGGGCACGCTGGCGTCGAAGGCGCCGTCCTCGTCGACCGGGTTGAGGGTGGGCAGGCCCTCGGCCCGCCCGACCTGGGCGTCGTCCTCGCCGAAGGCCGGGGCGATGTGCACGATCCCCGAGCCGTCGGTGTCGGAGACGTAGTCGGCCGCCACGACCCGCCACGGGTCGCCATCGCCGGCGTCGAGGAACGAGAAGGGCCGCTCGTAGTGGGTGCCGACCAGGTCGGTGCCCGACCAGCGGTCGAGGGCGACGGCCTCGGGGTACCGGCGGGCGGCCACCGCCTCGCCGAGCACGAGGTCCCGGCCCCCCGCAGGGTCGGCGATGCGCACGTAGGTGATCGCCGGGCCCACCGCGGCGGCGACGTTCGACACCAGCGTCCACGGCGTGGTGGTCCACACCAGGAGGTCGGCACCGGCGGCGGGGCCGTCGACGATGGGGAAGCGCACGTAGACCGAGGGGTCGACGACGTCGCGGTAGCCCTGGGCCACCTCGTGGGAGGAGAGGGCGGTGCCGCAGCGGGCGCAGTAGGGGCTCACGCGATGGCCCTCGTAGAGCAGCCCGGCGTCCCACAGCTGGCGCACCAGCCACCACACCGACTCGATGTAGTCGTTGGAGAGGGTCCAGTAGGCGTCGGAGGTGTCGATCCAGGTGCCGGACCGGGTGGTGAGGGCCGACCAGTCCTCGACGTAGCGCTCGACGGAGTCGCGGCAGCGCTGGTTGAACGCCTCGATGCCGTAGGACTCGATCTCGTGCTTGGTGCTGAGGCCGAGCTCCTTCTCCACCTCCAGCTCCACGGGCAGCCCGTGGCAGTCCCAGCCGCCCTTGCGGGGCACGTCGTGGCCGCGCATGGTCTGGAAGCGCGGGTAGAGGTCCTTGAAGGCCCGGGCCCACACGTGGTGGAGGCCGGGCCGGCCGTTGGCGGTGGGCGGGCCCTCGTAGAACACCCAGGGCTCGGCACCCTTCCGGGAGCGCCGCACCTCGTCGACGGTGTCGTCCTCGCGCCAGCGGGCCAGGATGCGCTCCTCGAGCGCGACCAGATCGAGGCTGGGATCGACGGGGCCGAAGGGCATCGGGTCAGGCTACCGGTCGCCCTGGGGCCCCGACGAAGACGATCCGGCGCACGGCCGCTGGTTGTCGCTGGGTCGGGCCGTGCCTACAATGCCGCACCCTTTGGGGGGCGCGGGCCACGGGAAGGACGGCAGCACAGCATGGCAACCAAGGCGGCGAAGGCCAGCAAGGCTCCGGCCGCGAAGGCGGTCAAGAAGGCAGCGGTCAAGAAGGCAGCGGTCAAGAAGGCGGCACCGGTCAAGAAGGCCGCTGAGAAGAAGGCCGCGGTGAAGAAGGCCCCGGTGAAGAAGGCCCCGGCGAAGAAGGCAGCGGTCAAGAAGGCCCCGGTCAAGAAGGCCCCGGTCAAGAAGGCGGCACCGGCCAAGGCGGCGGCCCCGAAGCTGGCCTCCCCGCCGAAGCTGCCGGCGGCCGCCTCCCTCGGGCAGGCCAAGAAGGCGGCGCCCCCCAAGCGCAAGGGCCCGCTCGACAAGTTCCTCCTGGCCCAGAAGGAGGCGCTCGAGAGCGAGCGCGTCACCTACACCCGCCAGGCGATCTCGCTGAAGGCCGAGGCCGACTCCCTCATGGCCGACCGGGAGCCCGGCGACGTGCAGTTCGACGAGGAGTCGGGTGAGGGCGACACGCTGGCCGTCGAGCGGGAGCGCGACCTGGCGCTGTCCGCCCAGGCCAGCGCGGCGGTGGAGGAGATCGACGTGGCGCTGGCCAAGATCGCCGACGGCACCTACGGCGTCTGCGAGCAGTGCCACTCCATCATCCCCAAGGAGCGGCTGCGGGCCCTGCCGTACGCCGCCCTGTGCGTGCAGTGCAAGAGCGCGGGCTTCTCCCGTCGCTGACGTGACCACCTCCGAGGTGGCCGGCGCGGAGCGTGCGAGCCACGTCCGCCCCTTCCTCGGCGCGGCCGCGGTCGTGGTCGCCCTCGACCAGCTCACCAAGCAGTGGGCCCTCAGCGCCCTGGCCGACGGCCCGATCGACCTCGTGGGCTCGCTCCGGTTCAACCTCGTCTTCAACGACGGCGCCGCCTTCAGCCTCGGCGGCAGCGGCAACACCACCCTGATCGCCGCGATCGGCCTGGTGGTGGTGGCCGTCATCGTGCGCCTCGGGTGGCGGGCCGAGACGTGGCTGTGGGGGCTGGGCTACGGGATCGTGCTGGGCGGGGCGCTGGGCAACCTGGTCGACCGGGCGCTGCGGCGGGGCGACGGCGTGCTCGGCGGGTTCGTGGTCGACTTCGTCGACCTCCAGTGGTGGCCGGTGTTCAACCTGGCCGACTCCGCCCTCTGGGTCGGCATCGCCGTGCTCCTGCTGGCGTCGTCGCGCGAGGGCCGCGGTCAGACCACGTGATCGTCCGCGACGAGGTGCCCGCGGCCATGGCCGGTGAGCGGGTCGACCGGATCGTGGCCATGGTGACCGGGCTCAGCCGGGCCGAGGTGGCCGAGCTCATCGCCGCCGGTGCGGTGCTGGTCGGCGGCGAGCCCGTGACGGCCCGCTCGCGCCGGCTCGCCGAGGGCGACGCGGTGGAGGTCGACGTGCCCGACCCCGCGGAGGCCACCCGGATGGAGCCGGAGCCCGACGTCCACGTGCCGGTCATCCACGCCGATCCGCACCTGCTGGTGATCGACAAGCCCGCCGGGCTCGTGGTCCACCCGGGGGCCGGGCAGCGGACCGGCACCCTGGTCCACGGCCTGCTGGCCCACCACCCCGAGGTCCTCGGCGTGGGCCCGGACCCGGTGCGACCGGGCATCGTCCACCGCCTCGACAAGGGCACGTCCGGGCTGCTGCTGGTGGCCCGCACGCAGGAGGCCTACGAGGCGCTGGTGGCGGCGCTGGCCGCTCGGCGGGTCCATCGCCGCTACCGCGCGCTGGTGTGGGGTGCGGTCGAGTCGCCTCGGGGCCTCATCGACGCCCCCATCGGGCGCTCGCTGCGTGAGCCCACCCGGATGGCGATCGACGAGCGCGGGAAGGAGGCCCGCACGCGCTACGAGGTGCGCACCGCCTTCACCGAGCCGGTGGTGGTCACGGAGCTGGCCTGCACGCTCGAGACGGGGCGCACCCACCAGATCCGGGTGCACCTGCGGTCGATCGGCCACGCCGTGGTCGGCGACGTCCGCTACGACGGTGCCCGCCAGTCGCTCCCGATGGAGCGCCCCTTCCTCCATGCCGAGCACCTCGAGCTGGCCCACCCGGTGACCGGGGAGCCCCTGGCCTTCCACAGCCCGCTGCCGGCCGACCTGGAAGCGGTGCTGGCCGGCCTCAGCTAAGCCTCAGCCGTGGCTCAGGGCCACTCCGCCTCGCCGCGGGCCATGGTGGCGATGTCGGCGAGGGTGAAGCTGTCGAGGTGGGCCCGGATCTGGCCGCTGATGCCCGCCCACACGGCGAGCAGCACGCACTGGCCCTCGTGGTCGCAGGCGCCGTCCTGGTGGGGCTCGCCGAAGTCGCCCAGGGCGATGGGCCCGTCGACGGCCGACACGATCTCGCCGAGGGTGATGCGGCTGGGCTCCCGGGCGAGGATGTAGCCGCCGCCCACGCCCCGCTTCGAGCGGACGATCCCGGCGCCCTTGAGGGCCAGCAGGATCTGCTCCAGGTAGGGCTGCGGGAGGCCGGTGCGCTCGGCGATGTCGCGCACGGACGTGGGGCCCGACTCATCGGCGTGCAGGGCCAGCGAGAGCAGCGCCCGGCTGGCGTAGTCACCCCGCGTCGAGACCTTCACGCACAGGACACTACGGCAGCGCACTAGCGTCTGGTCGCTCCCGAGCAGACCATGGCCGACGACCTCATCCTCCCCACCTACGACAGCGGCTGCATCACCAACGTGGTGCCGTCGCTGCTCCATCCCCCCGACGTCACCCCGGCCTGGCTCCCCGCCGAGGCCGTCGAGGCCGAACGGGTGGTGCTGCTGGTGGTCGACGGCCTGGGCTGGACCCAGCTCCAGTCGCGCCTCCGGCTCACGCCCACGCTCGCCGGCCTCGCCGGCGGCTCGATCACCACCGTGGCGCCCTCCACCACCGCCACCGCCCTCACCTCGATCAGCACGGGCCTGCCGCCGGGGGAGCACGGCGTGATGGGGTACCGCATCGCCATCGACGGCGACGTCCTCAACGTGCTGCGCTGGACCCGCGGCTCGCTCGACGCCCGCCAGAGCATCCCGCCCACCAAGGTCCAGCCCCATCCGGCCTTCGGCGGCCAGCGGGCGCCGGTCGTCACCCGGGCGGAGTTCGCCACCTCCGGGTTCACGATGGCCCACTGCGACCAGGTGCGCTTCACGGGGTACCGCACGCTCGGCACCCTGGTGGCCGAGGTGTCACGCCTCGCGCGCGCCGGTGAGCCGTTCGTCTACGCCTACTACGAGGGCCTCGACAAGGTCTCGCACGAGTACGGCCTCGGCGCCCAGTACGACGAGGAGCTGCGCTGGATCGACCACCTCGTCGCCAGCCTGCTCGACGCCCTCCCCAGCGGCACCGCCCTCGTGCTCACCGCCGACCACGGCCAGGTGGAGACCGGCGACGACGTCATGGAGCTGCCCTCCGACGTGCTGACGCACGTCGGCATGCAGTCGGGCGAGGGCCGCTTCCGCTGGCTGCACGCCCGCTCCGGGCGTGGCCCCGCGCTGGAGGAGGCCGCCCGCGAGCTGCTGGGCGACCACGCCTGGGTGCGCAGCCGCGAAGAGGCCATCGCCGAGGGCTGGTACGGCCCGACCGTCACCGACGCCGCCGCCTCCCGCCTGGGCGACGTGCTGCTGGCGGCCAAGGGCACCGTCGCCTTCTACGACCCCAACGACACCGGCCCCTACGTCCTCGTCGGTCGGCACGGCTCGCTCACGGCCGACGAGATGCTGGTGCCGCTGCTGGTGGGCGTGGCCCACTGAGTGAGGTCCGGGCAGCCGGGTAGGTTGGCTCGCATGTCTGCGACCCCTCCCGAGACCCCCGAGACCGCCCAGCAGCCCGACGCGCCGGGTGGTGGTGGCGACGTGCTGGTCCCGGCGGTCGTGCCCGAGGGCGGTGAGGTGGCCACCGAGTCGGTGGAGTCGCCGGGCAAGGTGATGCGGATCGGCTCGATGATCAAGCAGCTGCTCGAGGAGGTGCGCCAGACGGAGCTCGACGAGCCCAGCCGGGAGCGCCTGCGCGAGATCTACGACACGTCGATCACCGAGCTGTGCTCGTCGCTCTCCCCGGACCTCCAGGAGGAGCTGGGGCGCCTCGCCATCCCGTTCGAGGAGAGCGCCCCCAGCGGCCCCGAGCTGCGCATCGCCAAGGCCCAGCTGGTCGGCTGGCTGGAGGGCCTCTTCCACGGCATCCAGGCCACGCTGTTCGCCCAGCAGATGGCGGCCCGCCAGCAGCTCGAGCACATGCGGGGCCAGCTCGGTCCCGGGCAGCCGGGCCAGCCCGGTCAGCCGCCGCAGCCCGGTGCCCCGCCGGCGGGCGACGACCCCCGCCCCGGCACCTACCTCTGAGCAGGTTCTCGCCCGGGCGCTGTCCCCTCGGTGGGCGCGGCCGATAGGTTGCGTGCCCCCCGACGAACGGAACACCCGTGGCCGACACCGCCAAGACCGCCAAGCTCACGGTCGCCAAGCACCGCAGCAACCTCGAAGCCCTCCGCGACGACGTGACCGAGCGGCTGGCCCGCCTCGAGGTCGCCTACGACGAGCTGGCCACCACCGGCGACGACGTGGGCGCGGGCGACGACGAGGGCGGCTCCGAGGGCGACGGCGCCGCCGTCGAGCGCGACCGGATCCGCTCGCTCATCGCCGAGGAGCAGCTGACCCTCGAGGCCATCACGGCCGCCGAGGAGCGCTCCCAGACCCGCGGCTGGCAGCAGTGCGTGGTATGCGACGGGCCGATCGGCGTGGAGCGCCTCGACGCTCTCCCGACCGCCGACCGCTGCGTGACCTGCAAGGCCCGCCAGTCCTGGTAGCCAGCCCTGGTGGGGAGGTCGGTCCTCAGGGGCCGATGAGCAGGTTGCCGGAGATCTCGTAGGTCTGCCCGCTGTCGAGGCGGAGCTCGAAGTCGTCGGTGGCGGTGGCGCCGGCGTCGATCTGGCCGATGTCGATGGGGATCGACGTGCCGTCGAGGTCGAGCTGCACCGAGCCCCGCCAGCCGAACTCGCTGCTGTTGGTGATGGACAGGGTGACCTCCGTGCGGTCCTCCGTCCGGCTGCCCATCAGCAGGTCGAGGGTGAGGCCGCCGCAGACCTCCCGGGTCGCCACCTCGCCGTCGGGGCCCCGCTCGATCACCGTCGACGACGAGATGATCGGGGGACCGTCGTCGGGCACCTCCACCGAGAACGGCGTGGCGCTGCGCTCCTGGCAGGTGAGGACGTGCGTGAGCCCTCGCAGCGAGGAGGTCCCGATGGGGATCAGCAGCACCGCCAGCAGCCCGACGAGGGCGACCTGGGCGCGCAGGGCAGACGGCACCCCGCCACCCTAAACCCGGCCGGGGGAGGCCCGGTGGGTACGCTGCGGGCTCGTGGGCGCCACCTCGTTCGATCGGTTGTCGCAGCTGGGCTACGCCAAGGCCCGTCGGCTGCTCGTGGCCACCGGCCTGGCCGTGCTCGCGGTGGTCGCGGTGGTCATGTTCGCCCGCAGCGTCGACACCGTGGAGGTGGCGGCCACGCTGCTGTTCGTGCCGGTCTTCCTCGCCTTCGTGTTCCGCGGCGTGGTGGGCGGCATCGTCGGCGCCCTGGTGGCCATCGCCGTGTACGCCGCGCTGCGCACGCCGGCCATCGAGGCGGTGGGCGCCGGGCAGTTCGCCGGGCTGCTCACGTCTCGCGCGGCGGCCTACCTCATCTTCGGTGCGGTGGGAGGCTGGTCGATCCAGGTGCTGGAGAGCTCGCTCACCAAGCTGGAGCTGTACGACGAGGTCGACGACGAGACCGGGCTCTTCAACGCCCGCCACCTGCTGCAGCAGACCGACCTGGAGATGGCCCGGGCCCGCCGATACCAGACCCTCTTCTCCATCGTGGTGCTCGACCTCCCGGTCACCTCGTTCGGGGCCATGAAGGCCCGCGCCCGCCAGGCGCTCCTGCGCGACCTGGGGCGGCAGCTGCGGGAGGGCGTCCGGACGGTCGACCACGTCGTGCACGCCCGCGACACCGAGCACCACCGGCTGGTGGCCATCCTCCCGGAGACGGCCGGGGCCGGGGCGGAGGTCTTCCGCTCCCGCTTCGACGAGCGGATCCGCGGCTTCCTGGCCCAGCGGGGGGTCACCGTCGGCGCCGCCGAGGTGCTCACGCGCTCGCTCACCTTCCCCGGCGACGACGACGCCCTCGAGGCCGTGCGGGCCGAGTTCGCCCGCATCGACGCCGCCCAGCACCGGTAGGCCGACCCATGGCGGCGGTGGCCGCTGCGGTGGTACCGTCCGAAATCACACCCGTGTGATTCGTCCACAGCCTGTGGACGGTCCCTGTGGACGCCTTGTGGACCCGTTCCGGGCCGCAATGCGACGACACGACAATGCGACGACACGACGAGCGACGGAGGCGCGAGCTCGGTGGCCGACAGCTTCACCCACCTGCACGTGCACACCGAGTACTCGATGCTCGACGGCGCGGCGCGCATCGCCGAGGTGGTCGGCGCGGCGGCGGCCGACGGCCAGCCGGCCCTCGGCATCACCGACCACGGCAACATGTACGGCATCCTCGACTTCTACAAGGAGTGCCGGAAGCAGGGGATCAAGCCGGTGCTGGGCTCCGAGCTCTACATGGCGCACGAGAGCCGCCACGAGCGCCCGTCGCGCCGGGGCCGCATGGACGACGGCGGCGGCGACGCCGGCGGGGGAGCGAAGCTCTACTACCACCTCACCGCCCTGGCGGAGACCGACGAGGGCTACAAGAACCTCATCCAGCTCTCCAGCCGGGCCTTCCTCTCGGGCTACTACTACAAGCCCCGAGCCGACTGGGAGCTGCTCGACGAGCACAGCGCCGGGCTGATCGTCACGTCCGGCTGCCTCGGTGGCCACGTGCTCCAGCACCTGCTTCGCGACGACTACGACGGCGCCGTCAAGGCCGCCGGCCGCCTCCAGGACATCTTCGGCCGCGACAGCTTCTTCATCGAGCTGCAGGACCACGGCATCCCCGAACAGACCCGCACCAACCCGCAGCTGCTCGAGATCGCCCGCCAGCTGCAGGCGCCGCTGCTGGCCACCAACGACAGCCACTACGTCCACCGCCACGACGCCGTGGCCCACGACGCGCTGCTCTGCGTGCAGACCGGCTCGCAGATGAGCGACCCCGACCGCTTCAAGTTCCACGGCGACGAGCACTACCTGAAGTCGTCGGCCGAGATGCGCCACCTCTTCGACGAGGTGCCCGAGGCCTGCGACAACACGCTCTGGATCGCCGAGCGAGCCGACGTCACCATCGAGTTCGGGAAGCCGCAGCTGCCCACCTTCCCGCTGCCGGAGGGCTTCGCCACCGACGCGGAGTACCTGCAGCACCTCACCATGGAGGGCGCCCGCAAGCGCTGGGGCGCCCAGCTCGACGACCGCGCCGTCGAGCGCCTGGCCTACGAGCTGCAGGTCATCGAGTCGATGGGGTTCTCGTCGTACTTCCTGATCGTGTGGGACCTCATCCGCCACGCCCGCGAGTCCGGCTTCCGCGTGGGCCCCGGTCGCGGCAGCGCGGCCGGCTGCGCAGTGGCCTACACGCTCTGGATCACCGACCTCGACCCCATCAAGTACGACCTGCTCTTCGAGCGCTTCCTCAACCCGAGCCGCATCTCCATGCCCGACATCGACATGGACTTCGACTCCCGCTACCGCGACGAGATGATCCGCTACACGGCCGAGATGTACGGCCGGGAGAACGTCGCCCAGATCATCACCTTCTCCACCATCAAGGCCCGGGCCGCCGTCCGCGACGCCGCTCGCGTGCTGGGCTACCCCTATGCGCTGGGCGACAAGGTGGCCAAGGCCATGCCGCCGCTGGTCATGGGCCGCGACACGCCGCTCTACGCCTGCCTCGAGCCGCACCCGAAGTACGAGGACGGCTACAAGATGGCCGCCGACCTGCGGAAGATGCGCGACGAGGACCCCGATGCGGCCAAGGTGATCGAGGTGGCCAAGGGCCTCGAGGGCCTCCGCCGCCAGGACGGCATCCACGCCGCAGCCGTGGTGATCACCCAGGAGCCGCTCACCACCTACCTGCCGATCCAGCGCAAGCCCGAGGGCGGGCAGCCCATCGAGGACGCGCCGATCGTCACCCAGTACGAGATGCACGGCGTCGAAGAGCTGGGCCTGCTCAAGATGGACTTCCTGGGCCTGCGCAACCTCGACGTCATCTCCGACGCCCTCGAGATCATCCGCGACACCCGGGGCATCGAGCTCGACATCGACGCCGTCCCCCTCGACGACGACGCCACCCTGGCCCTGCTGTGCCGGGGCGACTCCATCGGCGTGTTCCAGCTCGAAGGCGGGCCGATGCGGGCCCTCATGCGGGCGCTGGCGCCGAGCAGCTTCGAAGACGTCGCCGCCCTCGTGGCGCTGTACCGGCCCGGCCCGATGGCCGCCAACATGCACAACGACTACGCCGACCGGAAGAACGGGCGGAAGCCGGTCGAGTACTTCCACCCCGACGCCGAGGAGCTCCTGGCCGACACCTACGGCCTGATGATCTACCAGGAGTCGGTCATGCGGGTGGCGCAGAAGTTCGCCGGCTACTCGCTGGCCCAGGCCGACTCCCTGCGCAAGGCCATGGGCAAGAAGAGCCGCGAGGTCATGGCCAAGGAGCGCCAGGCGTTCGTCGACGGCGTCCAGGCCACCGGCTACGACGCCGCCATGGGCAGCTCGCTGTTCGAGATCATCGCCCAGTTCGCCGACTACGCCTTCAACAAGTCGCACTCGTTCGGCTACGGCTACATCGCCTACCAGACCGCCTACCTCAAGGCCCACCATCCGGCGGAGTACCTCTCGGCGCTGCTCACCAGCGTGAAGGCCAACCTCGACAAGGCCGCCATCTACCTGGCCGAGTGCCGCACGATGGGCATCGAGGTGCTGGTGCCCGACGTCAACCGGTCGGTGGCCGACTTCACCCCCGTGGCCGAGGTGGGCGACGACGGCGCCGAGAAGCTGTCGATCGTCTTCGGCCTCTCCGCGGTGCGCAACGTCGGCGGTGGGCTGGTGGCGCTGCTGCTGGCCGAGCGCGACGCCAACGGGCCCTTCGTCGACTTCTACGACTTCGCCGAGCGGGTCGACTTCCAGGTCCTCAACAAGAAGACCATCGAGGCGCTGATCAAGGCCGGCGGCTTCGACAGCCTCGGCCACCCCCGCCTGGGCCTGCTGCGCTCGTTCGAGCACATCATCGACAGCACGGTCGCCCGCCGCCGCGAGCGCGACATGGGGGTGATGTCGCTGTTCGGCGACGTCGAGGACGCCGGGCCGATGTTCGACGAGCGCCCGCCGATCCCGGAGGTGGAGTTCGCCAAGCGGGAGCGCCTGAGCTTCGAGAAGGAGATGCTCGGCCTCTACGTCAGCGACCACCCGCTGATGGGCGCCGAGGCCTCGCTGAAGCGGCGCTGCGACGGCACCCTGGCCGACCTCGCCGAGCTGGGCGACGGCGCCATCCGCACGTTCGGCGGCGTGATCACCGGCCTCCAGCGGAAGTGGACCAAGAAGGGCGACCTCATGGCCGTCTTCCAGCTGGAGGACCTGCAGACCGCCGTCGAGGTCATGGTGTTCCCCAAGTCGATGCAGGAGCACGGCCACAAGCTCGAAGACGATGCCGTGGTGACCGTGCGGGCTCGGGTCGACGCCCGCGACGACCAGCCCAAGCTGATCGCCATGGAGGTCGAGCCCTTCGAGCCCATGGCGGGGGAGGCCTTCCCGCTGCGCCTCAAGGTGGCGCCGGCCGCCCTCTCGGAAGGCCTGATCGAGGAGCTGAAGCGGCTGCTGGCCGAGCACACCGGAGACTCCCCGGTCTTCCTGCACCTCGGCGAGCGCCAGGTCCTGCGCCTGCCGCCGGCCTGGACGGTCGACGTCGGGCCGGCCCTGCTGGGGGAGCTCCGGGTGCTGCTCGGGCCCACCGCCATCGTCGCCTGAACGCAGTCTTGACCCACGGGTCACGACACCTGAGCAGGTCGTTTGCGCCGTGGCCGACGTCACCCGGTTTGCGTCGAGCGGCTGCGTGCATTGAACTGTCCAGGTCGAACCACGAGTGATCCGGGGGCTGGAGAGCGAATGTCCATCCAGGTCGAGACCAAGGACTGCACCGCGCTGGGGGACGCCGAGCTGGCGGAGCTCGCCGATCTCTGCGCCGAGGGACCGCTCCCGCACGAGGTGGGGCTGCTGTCCAAGCAGGCGGAGGCGTGGGTGCTCATCACCCAGGCGCGCGAGAACGACAAGCTCAAGGGCTTCGCCTTCTCCACGCTCGAGCGCATCGGCGGCACGCCGTCGGTGCTGGTGGGCCTGGCCTCCATCAAGCGCTGCGCCAAGCGCGACACCGTGCTGCGGGCCATCGTCAACGAGCAGCTGCGCCGGGCCGTGCTGGCCTTCCCCGACGAAGACGTCCTCTACGGCACCCGCTTCACCACCCCGGCCGGCTTCGAGGCGTTCAAGGCCCTGCAGGACATCGTCCCCCGCCCCGACCACCGCGCCAGCGGCGAGGAGCGGGCGTGGGGCCGGCGGCTGGCCAAGCGCTTCGGCCTCGACACCTCCGCCTACGACGACCGCTCGTTCGTGGTGAAGGGCGATGGCTCGCTCCCCGAGGTCTTCGACCACGAGAGCCTGAAGCCCGAGTCGATCGACGCCGACGTGGCCGCCTTCTTCAAGGGCTTCAAGGCCAAGCAGGGCGACTCCCTCGTGGCCTTCGGCTGGGCCATGGCCGAAGACCTCGCCAAGCTCGCCTGACCCTGGAGCGCTGACCTGGAGCTGAGCGACGCCATCCGCCGCCGGCGGATGGTGCGGGCGTTCACCGGCGAGCCGGTGGCGCCCGAGGTCGTCGACGGGCTGGTCGACCTGGCCCGGCGCGCCCCGTCGGCCGGCCACAGCCAGGGCTGGGCCTTCGTGGTCCTCGAAGGCGTCGAGCAGACGGCCCGCTACTGGGACGTCACGCTGCCCGACGAGCGCCGGGCCGGGTTCCGCTGGCCGGGCCTCCTGGCGGCGCCCGTCCTGGTCGTGTGCCTGGTCCGCCCCGACGCCTGGGTGGACCGCTACGCCGAGCCCGACAAGGCGGCGACGGGCCTGGGAGCCGGCGAGGCGGCGTGGGGCGTGCCCTACTGGTGGGTCGACGCCGGCATGGCCGCCGAGCACCTCCTGCTGGGCGCGGTGGAGGCGGGGCTGGGCGCCTGCCTCTTCGGGCTGTTCGACCACGAGGCCGCCGTGCTGGCCGCCCTCGGCGTGCCCGCCGGCTGGCGGGCCGTCGCCACCGTGGCCCTGGGCCACCCCGCCCCCGACGAGCCCGGCCGCTCCGCCGGCCGCGGCCGCCGCCCGCTCGGCGAGGTCCTCCACCGCGACGGCTGGTGACCGCCCGACCCTCGAGGGCGTAGCGTCCCGACGGCCACGACGTCGGGAGGGGTCGAGATGGGCAGCACCGGGTTCGCAGGGCGCTCGGCGATCGTGACCGGCGGCGCATCAGGCATCGGGCGAGCCCTGGGGGCGGCGCTGGCGGCTCGAGGTGCCCACGTGGTGCTGGCCGACCTGGATGGCGACCTGGTGGCATCGGTCGCCGGTGAGCTGGCCGCCAGGAGCGACGGCGGCTCGGTGCGCGGCGCGGCCCTCGACGTCCGCGACCGGGGCGCGGTGGCGGCGCTGGTCGACGAGGTCGCCGAGCGCCACGGGAGCCTCGACCTGATGGTGAGCAACGCCGGCATCGCCCTCGGCGGGCGGTCGCACCAGATCCCGCCAGAGCACTGGGACCGGACCATCGACGTCAACCTCCGTGGAGTCGTCCACGGCGTGGAGGCGGCCTACCCCCGCATGGTGGAGCAGGGCCACGGCCACCTCGTCAACGTGGCCTCCATGGCCGGCCTGGCCCCGACGCCCATGACGCTGGCCTACAGCACGACCAAGCACGCCGTGGTGGGCCTCAGCACCACCTTGCGCCCGGAGGCGGCCCGCCGGGGCGTGCGCGTCACCGTCGTGTGCCCGGGGGCCGTGGAGACGCCGATCCTCGACAAGGCCGCTCCCGACGACCTCCCGCCCCAGCCGGCGGGCACGCTGACCTCTCGCCAGTTCCTCGACCTGCTGCGCATGCGCCCGATGCCGGTCGACCGCTTCGCCGCCCAGGCGCTGCGCGGCATCGAGCGCAACCAGGCCATCGTGATCGTCCCTCGCAGCGGCAGGGGCCTCTGGTACCTCCAGCGCCTGTCACCCGCCGCCGTCCGCGGCATCGGCCGAGCCCTCGTCCGCCGCATCGAGCGCACCCTGCCCCCCGGCTGAGCGCCGAGCACCCAGAGCCAACCGCCGGGCAACGGTGTCCCGGAACGGCAGAGATCGCGACCCAGGGGGCGAAGCTCGAGGCCGTGTAGCTCAGGACGGATCACTCGGGCTGGTCCCGCCGAGTGCGCCTGCGACACTCCGCGCCCTCGCCGGTAGTCATCTGTCGCAGCCGCCACCGGCGCCGGGGTCACTCCGCACGCCTGCGAGAGCGGACACCTTCTCGGGTGGCGATCTGTCGCAGGCCGCTCGACCCTCCCCGCCCGTGTCCCTGAACTGCCGATGTGACGCGGCGCGATCAGGCAGAGTGGGACGCGTGGCGTTCAACCTTCGCATCGCCACCACCGACGACATCCAAGACATCGTGGACGCCTATCTCGACTCGTGGCGCGGCGGCTACGAGGGCCTGCTGCCAGAGCGGGAGATCACCGCACAGCTCGAGCGGAGGCGCGACTACGACTGGAGCGGCCCGGTTGACTCGGCCACAGCAACCGTGACAGTCGCCATGTCCGATGGCCGCCTCGTCGGAGTGGTCCAGGCCACCGAGTTGTCCCACGCCCCCCGAGATCTTCCCGAGATCACGATGCTCTACGTGCGTCCGGAAGCATGGGGGCGGGGCGTCGCATCGGCGCTGCTCACGGCGGGCACAGACTGGATCGCTGAGCGAGGACATCGTTCAGCGAGGCTCCGCGTGGTCGAGGGCCAAGCTCGTGCTCGTCGATTCTACGAACGGGCAGGCTGGCGGGTGGACGACCGAATGCCTGCAGCGCACAACGGGTTCTTCCCGCTCCTGTACTACCGACGCGACGATCTGACTTCCCCGCAGGGTCTGGCATAGCTGCCGATCTGCCGCGGCGTGATCGGACAGAGTGGGACTGTGGCATCCAGCGAGGACGAGGGCTTCGACACACCGGAAGAGGCAGCGCTGGCTGGCTGGGGAGCGACCGCAGGCGCGGCACCAAGCGTGATCTCGGTGGACGTTCGCGGCGGTCGAGCCGAAGTGCTGATCGAGGTCGGAGCGGGCTATCCCGATTACGTGTACTGCTGTCGCATGGCCGACCGCTGGCATGAAGTGGCGTCGGGCAACGGGCCCAGTCCGGGCTGGGACGACCCGACCCACCTGATCTGGCCCGATAGCCCGTAGCCGCCGATGTGCGAGACGCGCTGAAGAGGCCCGGGTGGGCCTGGCGGTCGGTGGGTTGGTTGCCGGTCGGTGCCGCCCCGCCCCCGGGGGTTGGGGGTGGGGCGGTCATGGTCGGGGTGGGGGTGGGTCGCTGGTGCGCACGGTGCCGTCGGGGGCGGTGACCTCGACGGTGCCGTGGGGGAGGAGCTTGATGTGCCAGCCCTTGAGGTGGATGAGGTGGTGGTGGCGGGAGCAGAGCAGGACGAGGTTCTGGAGGCAGGTGGTGCCG
>JAESFX010000113.1_pt1 | contig 102673 bp, 96 predicted proteins | sample 9269501 | NCBI WGS metagenome assembly JAESFX01 (sample SAMN14515570, study PRJNA621655) | algae metagenome | isolation source: Desmonostoc geniculatum HA4340-LM1 and co-occurring heterotrophs from cave... | place: USA: Maniniholo cave, Kauai, Hawaii | collected 2009-07-28
CCCCCATGCGAGGAAATCGCGTATCCGGTATTAGCATTCGTTTCCGAATGTTATCCCGGTCTGTCGGGCAGGTTACCTACGTGTTACTCACCCGTCCGCCGCTAACCATCAGGAGTGCAAGCACTCCTTCAAGTCCGCTCGACTTGCATGTATTAGGCACGCCGCCAGCGTTCGTCCTGAGCCAGGATCAAACTCTCCATAAAGGTGTTTGACTTGCTCAATCTCGTTGTTGCTTCAAGTCTCTCGCTCCGGCCGAAGCCAAGCGCGAAAGCTTGTTTATTCGATTCAATCTTGCGATTGTATCGGGCAGTTTCGCTCGTTGTTCAGTTTTCAAAGAACAATCTTTTCTTTCGTTGTCAGCGCCAATGTCTCAGCGGCGACAAGAAATAATATATCACAGGGGCCCAATTGATTGCAACCCCTATTTTGTTTTTTTTCGAAAAAAGTTGTTCGTCTCCACAATCGCTCACGACCGGTACGTTCTTGCATTGAGGGCGTAACGCGATAATTCCTTGGGAGAGGCGATGCGGGCGTACATTCTGAAGATGATTTTATACCTGCGGGCGATCGCTTGCTTGATGTCGCCGTCGAGCCTGGAGTCATTGAGATCGAGAAGCATTTCGTCCAATTCTTTGCGCAACACGTAGTCGAGTTCCTTACATTCCTTGTCGTTGAAGAGTATTCCGAGCATAACCGTAAGCGGCCTCCTTTAGGTATGTAGCGCGTATGGACCGTCATCAGACGTAACAAAAAAGCAGCGTCGCCGCCAATGCGTTTCGACACCGCCTTACTGTTATGCTCAAATAATGGAAATAATATTACAACGATAACAGCCAACCTGTAAATGTACTCTCGACAATCGAAGCTATGAGCAGAGCCACCGTCAATAATACGATGATCGGCACGACCCTAATCATGAAATGAGTCGTCTCTTGGCCGATTCCGCCCAGCTTGCTTCTCGCGAACAATAAACTTCCCGACAACCTCAAAACAAGCACCCCGAATCTTAATCCGTATGCGCATGCCACGATTATCGCGGGAATCTCGATGATTCCGTGCGGCAGCAAGCCTTTCACCACCAGCTCGAACACGGAGATCGCGCCCGGCGTATCCGCTACGCGCTCAAGCAAGTAGCCGATCACCATGCCGTTAACGACAAGGAACAGGATGGGGAGCAAGCCGAAAAACGCGCCCAAGAAAATGATGAGAATCGATTTGACCGCATTGTTAAGAAAAATGATCACGATCATCGCCAGCGTCTTGTTCTCCGCCCCTTCTACTACGTCAACCAGCCCTTGCAGGGCGGCCAGCTGGCTATCGAGAAACGATCGGAATGCCGGGTTGCTTCCCCCAATGACGATTCCGGCAAAAAACAACACGAAGGAAACGCCGATAAATCGTCTGGATCGGATGAGGTCGTTCCATATGGCCTGCCATTTAAACATTGCGTCAGCCTCCTCTGTCGTTTATGAAAACTATTCTGGCATATCTCCGATGTGTACGAGCATAGATTGTACTATTAGCGCTAGTCAAGCTGTTGCCCCGGGATGTCGGGGCACCCAAGAGAGGAGAGCCCAATCCCATGAACATGTTTTATGTAATGAACGGCAGAAAGCTCAAGAAGTACTTTTTTATCGCGATCGCTCTCGTGTTTTCCATCGGAATCATTTACGCGGAACGCGACAACATTACGGTGTTCGCCCCTCAGCAGCCCGCGGCCATCTACAGCGTGCCGACGGACAAGAAGGTCGTGGCGCTTACGTTCGACATTAGCTGGGGAGACAAGCGTGCCGAGCCTATCCTAGAGGTGCTGAAAGAGAAAAACATTAAACAGGCGACGTTCTTCCTCTCCTCCCTCTGGAGCCAATCTCACCCCGACCTGGTCAAAAAGATTCAAGACGCGGGCTACGAAATCGGCAGCCACGGCCACAAGCACGACTTCTACACCAAATACAGCGACGAAGAAATTCGCAAGCAAATCGCAACCGCCCACACGATCCTTTCCGACATTACGGGCAAACAGCCCAATCTGATCCGCCTTCCTAACGGCGATTTCGACAAACGCGTCCTCCGCATCGCCGAAGAGCTGCAGTATAAAGTCATTCAGTGGGATACGGATTCCATGGACTGGATGAATATCGGAACGGACAAAATCATTAACCGCGTCGTAAGCCGGACGCATCCGGGCGATATTATTTTGCTCCATGCCAGCGACACGGTGCTGCAGACGCATGAAGCGCTGCCCGTCATCATCGATCAGCTGCGGGAAAAAGGATACGAGTTCGCGAATGTCACGCAGCTCATCAACGGAACCGAGGCGCAAGGCAACACCGTCCAAACCACTCCCTCCGACTCCTCGGACGAGAAGAAGCCCGCCACCGCTTCTCAGCTAAGCGCTGCAAGCGAATAAACGGACTTCCCTCAGGTAATGAACGATCGATTATCCGGCCGATTTCGCGGTTGCCACCGCCGAATCGGCTTCTTTGGCGCCCAGAAGACGATGCATCATTATATTCTGGTATGCATTGCAGACGAACAAAGGGATCATCATAAAGACGATGGCGGCTACGTTGGTCGCGCCCTGCAGCGCCGGCCACGCTTCCACGAACGTGACGACGAACAAAAGGAACATCGTAGGGATGAATGCGCTGTTGTTCGTTTGTTTGACCTTGAGCCAAGAGACGGCAAGCGAAGCAGCGAACAGGATAAGCGGCAGCACCCAGAAGAACCAGTCGTTCGTTCTCTCTTCGTATAATACGTACCCCAGTCCGAATACGGCAAACAACGTCGTATAGCCTTGAAGCGCGTTCCACAGGTATTTGCGGCGGAATACGCTGAGCGCGATATAATTGAGCGTCAAATACGCGAAGAAGCCCATCTGGCTAAAAGCGCCGATCATCAAGCCGGAAATTCCCATCATCAGTACGTTGAAGCCCGTCGCTTCCATGCCGAGGAAGCCGAATTCCTGATCCGTGAGAAGCATGATCGCGCCGGCCACGATACAGACGACCGCCCCCAACGCCATCGTGCTCCAAAACAAGAAAAACCATTTGCGCAGTGTCACGTAGCTAATCCTCCAAAAAAAACGATTTGGATTTATTTTACCACGATCACAACAAAAAGCTAATGCCCGTCCATGATAAAACCGTGAACAATGCGCATAATAAACACGAATCAACTAGAAGCAAGCGGACCCATGGTCCAAACGGGGCATTGACATAGAAGGGAGAACTCTCAAATGCGCATCAGATGGTCATTATTTTTGTCGATATTCGCACTGACGTTCGTGCTGGCGAGCTGCGGCGCGGAATCGTCCGGCGCCCAACCGCAATTGAGCTACAAAGACATGAAGTCGATGGTCATCGACATATTGAAGACTGAAGACGCGCAAAAAGCGCTGCAGGAATCGGCGGAACAGATGTCCGGTTATTCCGCTCAGCCGTCCAAGCTGCTGTCCGTGCAGGATCAGGAGGAAGTGCGATTAGCCATCAAAGACGTCATCAGCTCGCCCGATTACGACAAAGTGATCAAGAAGCTGATGACCGACACGCGCTTCGCCGGCGAATTCGCCAAGGCCGTCAACAAGGAGAACAAATCGATTCACAAGGAATTGATCAAGGATCCGCAATACCAAGCCGATCTGCTTAAGACGTTCAACAATCCCGAGATGGAAAAAATGATTCTGGAAGTGCTTAAAAGCGCGCAGTACCGTAAAGAAGTGATGTCGCTTATGCAGGAATCGATGCAAAATCCGCTGTTCCGGCTGGAAGTGCTCGAGCTGATGAAGGCCGCGGTCAAGGAAGAGCTCCAGACCAAGCCCGACGAGAAAGTGAAAAAGTCGGAGGAGGATGGCCAGCAGCAAGAGGAGCAAGGAATGGAAGAGGAAGAGCAAGGCCAAGAAGAGGAGCAGCAAGGCGAGGAAGAGCAGCAGTAGCGATCATGGCCGACCGACAAGCCCGTAAAAAAGGCTCCTCCTCCCGATAGCGGCGTGAGCGCGTTTCTATCGGTGGGAAGGATGCCTTCGTACGGGCTCTTGTTCGGTTAACGGGACTGGGCGCGCGCGATGACGCTGTCCGCCAGCTCGAGATACATGGCGCCGGTTTCCGTCTCGGCCTTGTAGACCGACGGAGAGAAGTCCGGCTCGGAAACATGGTTGTCCGGAGCGCCGAGCGGTATTTGCGCCAGCAAATCGCAATGCAGCGTCTCCGCCAAGCGAGCGCCGCCTCCGCGGCCGAAGACGTATTCTATGTCTCCCGACTTCGATACGTAATACGACATGTTCTCCACGACGCCGATAATTTCATGCTCCGTCTTGATCGCCATCGCGCCTGCTCTTGCCGCTACGAAAGCAGCCGTGGCATGAGGCGTCGTAACGATGATTTCCTTGCTTTGCGGGATGATCTGATGCACGTCAAGCGCCACATCGCCCGTTCCGGGCGGCAGATCCAGAAGCAGGTAATCCAGCTCGCCCCACTCGATCTCCTGGAAGAAGTTGCGCAGCATCTTGCCCAGCATCGGCCCCCGCCATACGATGGGGCTGTTGTCCTCGACGAAGAAGCCCATGGAGATCACTTTGACGCCGAAGCGTTCGATCGGAATAACGCGATCGTTCACGACCTGCGGCCGCTCCTCGATGCCCATCATGTCGGGCACGCTGAAGCCGTAGATGTCCGCGTCTATAATGCCGACGCGCTTGCCCTTGCGGGCCAAGGCGACCGCCAAATTGACGGTCACCGTGCTCTTGCCGACGCCGCCCTTGCCGCTCGCGACGGCGATAAATTCGGTCCCGCTGTCCGCGTCCAGCAGCGGGCTGGCCAGCCCGGCCCCGTGCCCTTGCACCGGGGCCGCTTCGCTCTTGGCGCCGGCTCCGCCTCTCGGCGCCTGCGCGGCCTGCGGCTGCGCGGGGGCGTCCCCGCCCGGCGCAGCTGCAGGCGCGCCTTCGGCGCTCCGAAACCGGCAATGCACGGTTTCGGCGCCGAGGCGCGCCAGGGCCTCGCGCAGCGAGGCCTCGAGCGCGGGCTGCGCCGACGCGCTCGCTCCCAGAACCGTCAACGATACTTGACGGTTCCGGACCATGACGTCGCGGAAGGAGATGCCTTCCGCGGGATATTGTTCAGCCATCACGTGCTCGATGGCCTCGATTGCTTGCTCGCGTGTCAACATGCGTTTACTACCACCTTTTGTTCGAATCGCAACCCTCCGCCCGGCGGAGCGTTCCTTCTCAATCTGCTCCTCCATTATAGCACAGGTTGCGAGCTCGTCTGCAGTTGCCGGCGACACGGGGCCTCCCGCTTGGCCTCCCGCTTCCCGCTGCCGCAATCGCCGGTCTTTAACCACCACGCCGCCGCCAATCCCGTCTGCAGGTTATGACCGCTCCTCGGCTTCTGCAATTGCTAGCCCGGTTCCCGTCTACTCCCCGTTCTGCAGCTTGATCTCGTCCGCCGGTCATGACCGCTCCTTGGCTTCCGCTCAGTACCTTCCTGCTTTCCCGCTTCCCGTCTACTCCCCGTTCTGCAGCTTGATCTCGTCCGACGCGCTGCCGCTGAGCTTCTCTCCCGAAACGTAGCGCAGCACGCCCTGGTAGATGGAGGCCGCCACATGCCGCTGATATTCCGCATCCGCCAGTCGAGCCGCCTCACCAGGATTGGACAGAAATCCGACCTCCACAAGCGCGGTGGGGATGTCGGTCAGCGCCTTCATCAGGTAGACGTCCTTCTTGACGGCGGCGATCCGCGTCGTATTGGCCAGATTGCGTTTGAGCTCGTCCTGAATAAACGCGGCCAGCAGCCGGTTGTCGGGATGGGCCGAGGAGTTGTAGAACGTCTGGGCGCCGGACCACTTCTCCGACGGGATGCTGTTCATGTGGATGCTGATAAAGGCGGCAGGCTTGCTCTCCCTGATCAGGGCCACCCTTCGTTTCAAATCCTCCGTCTTGCGCTTGCTGTAGGCGTTGGCGTCTCCGCTGGCCAGGTCGTAGTCCCCTTCCCTGGTCATGACGACGATCGCCCCAGCTTGCTGAAGATAATCCCTCAAATTGAGCGCGATCGCGAGGTTAAGATCCTTTTCCACCGCTCCTTGCTTGTTCACCGCCCCCCCGTCCGCGCCGCCGTGCCCCGCATCTATTGCAATCGTCTTGCCGGACAACGGCAGCGTCCAGTACGACCAGGTGCTGGATGTAGGCAAGTTGTCCCGCAGCAATAGTCCGGTCAGCACGAGCACGGCCAAGGCGGCCGCGATCCGCAGCGCCCCCTTCAGCGTCAACCAGATGACAAAATGCCGACGAAATCGTCGCATCACAAAAAATCACCCCGTCTTCCATACGATAAATGTAGACTCGGACTCCGTCCCGGCATCGAAGATGCAAGGCTGTCCACGCTCATTCATGTATATGGGACGAGGCGATGAATTATGTGCCCGAAGGCGGGGTTATGCCGGACCCGTCACTCCCTAGTCTTCCGCCACGAAGTGCAGCGCCGACTGATCTATGTCCGCGACCATGCCAAGGTCCGGCCGGTCCGCAAGCGCGATGACCGCTCCTTCAGCAGCATGGTGCAGCTCGAACAGCACGATCTCGTTGCGGCCTTTGCGCAGGATGGGTCCCGGTACGTAGAGCGCCCGCTGCGGGCCCGCTTCCCAGTAACGGCCCAGATGGAAGCCGTTGATCCAGGCGACGCCTTTGCACCAGCCGTCCAGACGGAGAAACGTGTCGCCGATCTCCTCCGCGTCGAAATATCCGCGGTAGAAGGCCGGACCCTGTTGCGGCGCATCCGCCGCCGCATACTGGATGCCGGCAAGCTCCTCCGGCTCAAGCGGGAGCGGCCTCATCGTCCAACCGAATTGGTATTGGTTGTCCAGCAGCACGCCCTCCGTAATGCCCTTTGGGTCGCGAAGCAGCGGACCGTAATTGATGCGCCCCATGTTCTCCACCAATAGATCGAGCCTGGCTCCTTCCGCGGGAACCGAAATGTCGAGCGGCGCTTGGTTCCAACGTTCGACGACTCCGATGGGACGACCGTCCAGAAACGCGATCGCCCGATCCCGAACGTCGCGAAGGTGAAGCTTCTGACGCTGCCGGGGTCCTTTCAGCTCCGTCGTGTACAAGGTGAAGCCATAGCTCTGGCCAAGCTGCTCCATCGTGGACGTAGCCGTGCTCCGCACAGGCTCGGACAGCGCATCCAACTGATCGAACAACCCGCTTGACTCCCTAAGCGCCACCTCCCCGTATGCAACCTTCGGAATCGGCGCGGGCAGCGGCCCGCCTTCCGGAATGCCGTGTTTCTCCATGACGGCTCGCACGGCCCGGTATTTGTCCGTCACGTCGCCCCACTCCGTCAGCATGGCGTCGTAATCGTAGCTGGTGACGGTCGGCTCGTATTGCCGGATATGATTAGCCCCGTTATAGAAGCCGAAGTTGGTGCCTCCGTGGAACATATATACGTTGATGGACGCTCCGCTCTCCAGCATGTCGTCCATCACCTGCGCCACGTCGGCGGCATCCCGCACGTGATGGGGCTCTCCCCAATGATCGAACCAGCCATTCCAGTATTCCATCACCATCAGCGGCTCATCCTTGCGGTACTCCCTGTACTTCGCGAACGATTCCGCCGCCCTGGAACCGAAGTTGACCGTCGCGTGCACGCCCTCGATCGTGCCTCCCAGCAGCATCTCGTCCGTAGGTCCGTCCGAGGTGAACAGAAGCACGTCGACGCCGCGCTTCCCGAGCCCTTCGCGAAGGTATTGCAAGTAGGCGGTATCGTTCCCGTAGCTGCCGTATTCGTTCTCGACTTGAACGGCCACGATCGGACCTCCGTTCGTGGACAGCAGCGGAGTCAGCAACGGAAGCAGCTCGTCGTAATAACGGTCTACGCAGGCAAGGTATGCGGGATCCATGCATCGAAGCCGCATGCCCTCTTCCTTCAGCAGCCAGGCGGGCAAGCCGCCGAACTCCCATTCCGCGCAAATATACGGACTAGGCCTCACGATGACGTGCAAGCCTACCTGTCCGGCAAGCCTGACGAAACCCGCAACGTCGGCAAGTCCCTCGAATCGGAATTGACCCCGCTTCGGTTCATGAACGTTCCATGCCACGTAGGTCTCTAGGGTGTTGAAGCCGCATGCCTTCAACTTTCTAAGCCGATCCTCCCAATAGTCCGGCACGACCCGAAAATAATGGATCGCCCCCGACAAGATCCGGTAAGGCCGGCCGTCCAGCCTATAATGTCCATCGCTCCATGACAGAACATTCATTCTCATCCAACCTCCTCATTTATGCTCCAGTCCGTTCGCATGGCACGGTCAGGTCCCAAGCGAAGCCGTTAAAAACAGCGGTAAGCCGACATTTGCCGGATGACCGGCTCCTCTTCCGCTTCCGTTGCGCGCAGACGCAGCTTCTTCGCGGCGACCGGCGGGAAGAAGTCGATTTTCTTATGTCCGATCGCGCTGCCTTGCAGCAGCGTCTTCCAGGCGCCGTCCGCGAACGCTTCCAGCACGTAGCCGCGAACCCTCTCTCCGTAAGCGATATCCTCCATCAATACCGCATGATCGACCACGGCGCCTTCCGGAAGCGGCAGCACCGTCACATAAGCGCCATCTCCCGCGCCTTCGGTATCATTAGCGCCTGCCGCTTCGCTACCAGCATCAGCCGCAGCTCCCGCCGTCTCCGCCACGCTTCGCCCGAACCGGCGCCGAATCTCTCCGCCGAACTCCAGCAAGCGGGCCGCATCGGCTTCCGGGAGCAAGCCCCTGTCGTCTGGGGCCACGTTAAGCAGCAGCGTCGCCCCATGCCCCACCGAACGGTAATAGATGTCCATCAGCTCGTCCAAGGTTAGCAAAAGATGTTCCTCGCCGGGATGCCAGAACCATCGGTCTCTTCGGATCGGAACGTCGCATTCCGCCGGGAGCCAGCGCGGCGTCTCGGGCAACCAGCGCGCGGCAGTCTCCGTGAACATGCTCGCCCGAGCCGAGTCGGCCGTGTTCCAGCACGGATACGGAGCGAGCCCGTCCTCGTTGCCTACCCAGCGGATCGTAGGCGCGCCCATGTTGAATACCATCGCTTGGGGCTGATGTTTGCTCACAAGCCCCATGATGCGCGGCCAATCATATTCGCGCCCCTCAGAGCCGGCGCCGTCGAACCACACCTCGACGAGCGGGCCGTAGCCGGTCAGCAGCTCCTCTAATTGCCGGGCGTAGAATTCGTCGTATAACGCCGTATCAGCATAACGCGGCTCATGCCTGTCCCACGGCGACAGATAGATGCCGAAGCCGATGCCCTCCTCCCGGCATGCCGCGGCGCATTCCGCCACCACGTCGCCTAGCCCGTTCTTCCACGGGCTGGAGGCAACCGAATAGTCGGTGGTAGCCGTCGGCCAGAGACAGAAGCCGTCATGATGCTTCGCGGTCAGCACGAAGTAACGGAAGCCGGACTCGCGGGCCGTCCTGACCCACTGCCGGGCATCAAGACAGTCCGGATTGAACAGCTCTGGCGAATCCTTGCCTTCTCCCCATTCTTGATCGCAGAACGTATTGATGCCGAAGTGGCAGAATAAGCCCAATTCCATATCCTGCCACTCCCGCTGCGCGTTCGTCGGAAGCGCGAGCTCATGCCGAAGCGTGCTCCCGTTCGTCTCCGTGCCCCCTTTCGCCTCCGTACTCCCTTTCGTCCCCGTATTTCCTTTCGTCTCCGTACTCCCTTTCGGTTCCCTACTCCCCTTCGTCTCGTTTCCCATCGTCCCCCGCCTTCCTGCTGTTCTTATAACATAATCCCGGTTCTCCGCCCCGCATGGCGAAAGCCGCCTTACGCGATCGATTGATCCCGTCAGACGGCTCTTCCCGGCACTATCGCGGTTCCTTATTGAATGACGCCTTTTTCGTTGATGATTTTGGTCGCTTCTTCAACCATCCAGGCTTGCACTTCGTCGATCGGCTCGTTGCTCAGCATATACTTGCTGAAGCCGTCGTTGATGACTTTCGTCAATTCGGAGGTTGCGGTCGTCATCACTTGCGCTCCGTCAAGGAACTGAATGTCTTCGCTGAACAGCGAGTACTTCAGAGAATCAACATCGTACATGTCTTCTTTGCCGGCAATCAGCTTGGTCAGCAATTCCTCGTTGTTCGCTTTCTTGTAGCCCGAGAATTCCATCCGATTGTCCGAATCGGCGGTCGTCATGAACCTCATCAGCTTGAACGCGGCTTCCTTGTGCTTGGACGTGGCGCCCATCGCGATCTGGCTGCCGCTCGTGAAATATTTGCCTTCGTAATCCTTGGGCTCGGAGCCCGCGGGCGGCACGGGAACCGGAGCAAACGCCGTCTTGAATTGGTGCGGATATTGCTCGGTATTGCCCGGATCCGGAATCGTGAAGTTGCCAGTCAGAATCATGGCCGCTTCTTCGTTGAAGAACTCCGTGCGATAATTCAGCTTGGCGGCGAGTATATCCGCATAAGGCTTCGACGTTTTGTCCGTTTCTTCCATGCCCTTGCGCAGCTCGAAGAAATATTTGTACGAGGGATCGGACAGGATCGTCGTTCCGTCTTCATACAGGAACGGATCCTTCATCATCGTTTGCGCCGGCGCGTTCATGTACAGCTCCCATGTATGGAAATAAGAGCCGTAACGTTTGTCCACGCCTTCGCCTTGCGTCAGCTGCTTCGCGTATTCGCGGTAGTCGTCCCATGTCCAGCCGTACTTCGGAACTTCCAGGCCCGCCTCGTCGAGCATGTCTTTGTTCAGCATGACGTAATTGAGGCTCTTCGTAAATTGCATGCCGTAGTAATCCTCGCCTACTTTGGCATTTACGAAGTATTCGTCTTCCGGCGTGAGATTTTCGTTCGCGTAGAACGTATTCAGCGGCTCGAACGCCCCGCGGGTCGCGCGCTCCAATACGGCGCCCAGGCTTGGCAGCTGAACGACGTCGATCGCTTCGCCGGAAGAGACCAGGAAGTCAAGCTTTTGCAGCATTTCCACGGAGTTGCCCGGCACCAGCACCACTCGCTCGACCTTGATGTTCGGATTCTCTGCCATAAATTCGTCAAGCATGCCTTGCGTGCCGGCCATTTGGGCCTCGTTATCCCAGTTGTAATACTTGATCGTCACTTGTTCTTCTTGCGGCTTGCTCCCGCCATTGCCCGCGCTTGGCGATGCGGACGGCGCATTGTCGTTATTGCCGTTGCCGCACGCGCTTACTACAAGCGTGCCCGCCAGCATCAAGCCCACCAGCGTATTCACTTTCGATCTGCCTCTCAGCTTCATCATTCGACTTCCCCCTGTGTCGTTAAGTAAGTAGCAAGACGTTCCCGCCTGTGCCTTCAGTATAAGGTCGTCCTTCCCTGCGGAAGTGCACAATTTTGCTCAAATAGGGCTACGATTTTGACCTTTGCCTTGCGCCTTTACCCTTTCACGCCGCCCAGCGCGATGCCGTTGATAACCTGACGCTGCAAGGCGATGAATACGATCACCAGCGGGACGATCGCCGACAGCGCGGCCATCATCATAATGGCGTAATTGTTCGTATAATCGTCTCTGAACAAAGTCATGCCGAGCGGAATCGTGTACAATTCCCGGCTAAGCAGGAAGATGAGCGGGTTCTGATAATCGTTCCAGGTCCAGATGAATTTAATGATGGCCACCGTCGCGAGCACCGGCTTGCACAGCGGCACCATAATCGAAGCGAAGATCCGGAGGTATCCGGCCCCGTCCATTCTGGCCGCCTCTATAAACTCGTCATTGATGCTGTTCATGAATTGGCGCAGCAGGAAGGTGAAATAAATGGAAAACATGCTCGTTACGATAATCGCCGCATGCGTATCGTATAATCCGAACCAGCGAATGAGCATAAACCGCGGGATAAGCGTCGCTTGATCCGGAATAATCATAAACGAAAGCAAGGCGAAAAACACCATGTTCCTGCCGCGGAATCGCAGCTTGGTCAGCGCGTACGCCGCCAAGGAGGAAATAACCAGCGTGATCAGCGTCGTAATGATCGAAACCTTGAAGGAGTTGATGTAGAAATCGGTAAACGGGACCTTGCCCATCCATACCGCCTTGAAGTTATAGACGACATTGATCTTATCGGGTATCCACTGGATCGGAAACCTCATGACGTCCTTCTCGAATTTGAAAGCCGATGACAGCATCCAGATCAGCGGTACTAGAAACACGATCGATAACGCGCCCATAATGATCGTGGTAACCCATTTGGAAATATTGTTGCGCAAGCTCGCCATACTCTCGCCTCCGTTCTTGTTGGTGTTAAGCCTCGTCCTTTTGCAGCTTCCATGTCAGGGCGGTCACGATGCCGATGACCGCGAACAGCAGCCAGGAAATGGCCGATGCATAACCCATGTTGTAATATTTGAATCCTTCTTCGTATATGCGGAATACGAGCACCGTCGAGGAGTTGTTCGGCCCGCCCTGCGTCAGGAAGGCGATGATATCGAATACCTTGAAGGAGCCGATCAGCATGGTCACGAACAGGAAGAAGGTCGTCGGGCGCAGCATCGGAATCGTAATGCGGAAAAACTTCTGCAGCGCCGTTGCGCCGTCGATCTCCGCGGCTTCGTACAGCTCGTCCGAGATGTTGGTCAACCCGGCCATGTAGATAATGATCGTATATCCGAGCGCGGCCCAGGAGCTGATAATGGCAACCGCCAGCAGCGAGGTTTTCGGATCGACGAGCCATTTGGGCGGAGTGCTGATGCCAAGATCCATCAACAGCTGGTTGATCGGGCCAAGCGAAGGATGGAACAAGGCGCTCCATACGGCGGCTACCGCAATAATGGAGGAGATATAAGGAATGAAGAAAGCGACTTTAAAGTAATCCCTGAAAAACGTGTTTCTGTGGAGCAGAACGGCGAGCACGAGCGCAAGCGCGATCGGCAGCGGCACGGTCAGCACCGTATACAGCAAATTGTTGAGCAGCGCCTTTACGATGGTAGGATCTTCGGTTAATTTAATGTAATTATCCAACCCGATAAACTCGACCCCTGATATCCCCGACAGCAGATCCCATTCGGAGAAGCTCAAATAAAGCGAAAATCCCAGCGCGAACACGTTCATCAGCAGCATGCCGATAACTTCCGGCGCCAGAAACAGCCAGCCGATAAGCGCTTCTTTCCTGCGCGGACTCCAGAATTTGCGATTGACCGTTTTCTCTGCAATTGCAGGCATGTTGGCAGCTTCCATGTTGTCTCACCTCTACCTTTATCGTTCTTTGTTATAGCATAAAGGATGGGCGGGGACGTCCCAAGGATGGATTATGACCAGTCGCGTGCATAATTTTGACCCTTCCCTTGGAGCGCCGGCTCTGTAACGGAAAGCAAAAAAGCCGCCCGGCGATGAAACGCCAAGCAGCTTTAACCCTATAGCTATTTGACGCTTTTGCCCGGCGGGGAATGCTTCAGCTTGTATTCGCTGGGAGATACGCCAATATACTTTTTGAACACTTTCGAGAAGTAAGTACGCTCCGAATAACCAAGTCCCACGGCCAGCGATTCCAGCGTCTGATCGGAGGACTTCAACATTTTGGAGGCGATTTTCATTTTATACTGATGGACGTAGTCCGTGAAATTAATGCCCGTCAATCGCTTGAAGTATCGGGAGAAGTAGCTGGGATTCAAATAGAGGTACCTGGCAATGTCGATCGACGTGATGTTTTGCGACAGATGCCGATCAATAAATTGCTGGATCACCTGCAGCTTCGGCTCCTGAACCGCCCGCTCCGTTCCGCGCTTCGGGTTCCCCGAAATTTCCGTCAGCTTTCTGACGGTCAGAGCGGCGGCATCCGCAAGCGTCCGGGTCAATGATAAATAATCGTACAGCGATTCGTCCCGCATGCTTTCGGCGAACATCATTTCCATCCTGCGCAGCAAGTAAACGACGTCGCGTATAAATTGATCGGGCTCCGTGCGTTGCTGTCTGGCAGCCTCTCCCATCCTCTGAACGATGTCGGACAGAGCCTTCAGGTCCTGTACAAGCAGCGCCCGCTCCAGCTCCGGCCTCACATGCTCCAGGAAGCGCGGCGGCGCCTGCAGATACATATGCTGCAGCAGCCCGCCCAGATCGGACGCAACCAGCTCAGCGCCCTCGTAGAACTCGAATTTGCCATTCAGCAGCTGCTGGTACACCGATCCGATCCCCCGCAGCTCCAGCTTGTCGGTCATGGACACGATGCTGAGCTCCAGCTTCAATACTCGCTCGCACTGGTTTCTTAGCTCCTGCACATACTTGCTTAACTGAAGCTCGGCGTTTCTGGCCAGATTGACGCGGAAATTGTTAAGGATGACCAGATGGTCTCCAAGCAGAAATACCGTCACTCCCTCGTAAGGCTCGGCCATCTCCTGCGCGATGTTGTAGACCGCGTAGAGCACGAGAGACAAGTCGCCATGATCGTAATGATCGTCGAAGGATAGATAGTTGACGTGCACGATGCCGAACATGAACCACGGATAGGTCCAGGATATGCCTAATTGGGCCGCTTGCTCGCGCGTTGCGTCCGCTTCGTGTCCGTGAAGCACGCGCTGGAACAGACCGTGCTTGTACAGCTCGGTGCTATACTGGGTCACCTCGGGCTCCATGCGCGTCGCCTTCGCTTTGAGCAGCCGCTGCGCTTTGCGCAAGCTTTGTTTCAACTGCTCGGCCGTCAGCTGGTCCTTGAGCAGATAGTCGTCGGCGTGCAGCTTAACCGCCTGCTGCGCGTAATGGAAATCCTCATGGCAGGTCAAGAAGATCAGCCGGACATCCGGCTTAAGCTCCGTAAACGCGGCAGCGAGCTCCAGGCCGTTCTTCTGCGGCAATCCGATATCGGTAATGACGATATCCGGCATCGTCTCCTTGAACAGATGCAGCGCCTTGGCGCTGGAATAGGTCGCTCCGACAACTCGCATTTGCAGCTCATCCCAGCTAAGCATTTGCTGCAGCAGCCTCAGCATCGGCACGTCATCGTCGATAAGCAGCACCTTATGCATGCTGTTCGCCCCTCTCTTCTCCTGGCAAGCCGCGATCCGGCATCGGCTGATTCAGCGTCAGCACGACCGTTACGCCTCCTTGCCCGTTGCGGCGCATCTCCATCGCCGTGCTTGGTCCGAATGTCAGCCGGAGACGCTGAAGCACGTTGACAAGCCCCACGCGCTCGTAATGCTGCTGTTCGCCGTCGCTTGAAAGCCGCGCGTTCAGCCGTTCCAGCTCAGTCTCCTCCATGCCGCTGCCGTTATCCTCGATCGCGATGACGACGCGGCCCGCCTGGCGGCTTCCTCGAACGCGGATAATCGGTTCGGGCTCATCCGTCAGACCGTGCACGATCGCGTTCTCTACCAGCGGCTGAAGCGCCAGCTTCGGCACGACAAGGTGTTCCAGCCCGTCCTCCAACTCTACAACGAGCGTGAGCGGAATTTCATTGCGTATTTTCATAATGTCGATATAATTCCCTAGCAGCTTGCATTCTTCCTTGAGCATGGCCGGTTCATTCACTTTCAGATAGGCTCGCAGCAAGCTCATCAACGAATCGATCGTACCGCTGTGCAGCAGATCTTCCTTCAGAATGAGACTGCACTTGATGGAATTAAGCGTATTGATTAGAAAGTGGGGCCGGATCTGCATGAATAGCGCTTCCAGCTCCATGACCCGCTTCCGCTCCTGCTCGTTCTCGATATCGGATATCAAACGTTTGATCTGATCCAGCATCGTATTCAGCGTATGGCCAAGCTCGGCGATATCGTCCTGCCCTTTGACCTCCAGCCGCGCGTCCAGATTGCCGCCGCCGAATTGTCGCACCACGCGCTGAAGCTTTTGAATCGGGTTATGCAGCCGCCTGGCAACAAACATGGAGAAGACCGAGAATATGATGAAGGAGAGCATGACGATGCCGAAGCCCACATAGAAGGTTTGCGACATCCGGCCGAAAATTTCTTGCTCCGCGGCTTCGTACACGAGCGTCCAGTTTGTTTTCCCTAGCGTCACCTCGGATCGGAATTCGATCTCTTCATTCGGCGAAGCGTCCGGTTCAATCTTCTCGCTGCCGGCGATTCTGACGCCCGACGAATCGAACAACGCCGTTTCGCCGAATTCGACATTTTGCAGCACGTTTTCAAAGTAAGGCTGCGACAGGGAAATCAACAGCACGGACAACTCCCGGTTCTCTTCCCGGTCATAAATCACGCGGGCGATAAAATAGCTGCCTTTGCCCGGCGCAGCCCCGTCCGTCATGCCTAGCCATTGCAGCGTTTCCGGCAGCTTCATGTTTACCTTCTCCATCAGCTCCGGCAAGTTTTTTTTGATCAGCGTCAGGTCCGTTGCCGAGTTCGACGCGATCATGAAGTCGGCCCGATTAATCAGATACATGCTAATATAATTGTTCAGCGGCTTAGAGGAAATAAGCGACAAGCCGTCCCCGATCCAGACAAAGCTGCTGTAATCCTCGTGGGAGCCCAATCTGGCAATATCCGCAAAATCCTTCAAATAGCTGTGGAAGCTGCTGTCGTTGACCATAAAATGCGAGGAGAAGCTAATATCGTCAATCGTTTTTTCGATATCGGCGGCCATAACGTTAAGCAAATTGTCATTGCTCATCTGCAGCTTCTCTACCATGTTCTGCCGAATGACAATAAAGGAAACGATCGACATCGTCACGATGGGCAGTCCGATCAACAATAGAAAAGAAAGCTGAATTCTGCGGTAGTATGTACTCCTAAACAAGCCAATCGCCTCTTTCCCCTATAAGAGGTAGTTAAAAAAGTCCTCTTTTGATCACGAAGTATGCCAGGAAGCAGACTCGACATCGAATCTTGAACTCAGGCGAACCTTCCGGTGCTCACGTAGCTTCCACTACGCTCCGCTCCTCAGTTTCTACCTTCTTTCAATCTTCTCGGTGCTGAAAACCGAACTTTTTTAACTCTCACTATATGCAAAAATTATACCAATCAAGCCGGGGATCGGCTATTCCCATCACTCTGGCAACTTAAGGATAAGCAGAGCTGGGGCTATTCGCGGGCTGAATTTTTGGTTCATGCGTGCACTATTTTTACCTTTTGCCCATTACTCCCGTTTTTTCGTTGTAAAAATGAGAAGAACCCCCAATCCCCGTCAAAAATGGGGTTGAGGGTTTTCCTGCTATTTGATTCCAATACGGATGAGTTGCGATGAATTCGACTATTCCCGATTTAGCGCGCGCAGAAGGACGGTTACCGCTTCGGCTCTGGTCGCTTCCGCATTCGGCGCGAAGCGGTTGCCTCCTTTGCCTCGGAACAGCCCGTTCTCCAATACGGCGGCAACGCTGTCGCGTCCCCATCCAGGTATGTCTCCGGCGTCGGCGAACGCATGCTCCGTCTGCTCGCCGCGCGTCAGCCCCAGCACTCTGGCGATCATGACCGCCATCTCCAGGCGGCTAATCGGACTGTTCGCGCGGAACGTATTATCCTCGTATCCGGAGATAAATCCATTGCGCAAGCCGATAGCTATCGAATCGCGTGCCCACTCCGGCATCTGCTCCGTATCCGCAAAGGCCAGCGTATTCGCCCCGGTCAATCCGAGCGCCCTGACCGCCAGTACGGCGAACTCCGCTCTGGTCATCGCCTTGTCGGGACGGAACGTGCCGTCCGGGTAACCGTTCAGCCAATTCAGCTTGGCTGCCTCCTTAATCCCGTTCTCCGACCAGTGTCCCTGCACATCCGACCAATCGCGAGGCTCATCCGTGCCAGGTTCGTCTGTACCCGGTTCGGTTGGACCCGGTTCACCCGTGCCAGGTTCGCTTGTACCTGGTCCATCCGTTCCCGGCTCGCCCGTGCCCGGTTCGCCTGTTCCCGGTTCACCCGTACCTGGTTCGCTTGTACCTGGTCCACCTGTTCCCGGTTCGCCCGTCCCCGGCTCCTCCGACTGCGCCTTTACGGATAGTGTCATCGCATTCGGTTTGAGCGGCAGCTCCTTGCCGAAGCTGTCCGCGACCTGCGCATCGACCGCTTCCAGCCTTGTCGTCGTCGTTTCTGTTACCAATGCCGACTTGAATATAAGCTTCACCAAATTCTCATCGCCTGCAAGCGGCTGACCGCGACCTGCTACGATGACGTCGAGACGGCCCGGCTCATTAGCAAATCCGGCCACAATGATATCCTGCCGCGCGGCTTCGGCAGACTCGAAGGACAATATCTTCGCATCGTATTCCACCGAGAATTCGCTTGCGTACAATTGCTTCAAACCGGTGTCAATACGATACATGATTTCGATGGATTCGCCAGCCACCGCTTGCTCCGGACCTGCAAGCTCCGCGGTCGGAGTGGAGATCACGACGGAAAGCCGTTTCGTTTCCTCCACATTGCCCGCCTTATCGGTGGAGCGGTATTCTACATCGTAGTCGCCGTCGCCTTGCAGCACGATCCGGCCCGCATCCACCGTCAACCAGCCTCCGCCATTGATCCGGTACTGCGTGCGCCACACGCCCCAGCCGCCCTCGTTGTCCTCGGCCTCGACCAGCAACGCGACCGGCTGACCGTCCAGGCCGGCCGTCTCTTCTCCCGCTTCGAAACGAACGGTCGTTGCCGGCGCGGTCCCATCCTTCACGAGCAGCTCCAAATACGATCGGTTAGCGCCGCCTTCATTCTCGCGGCTTCGTATCTCCGAGCTCTTGTCGCCATCGAATTGGCGAAGCATTACCGTCGCCGTTTCATTGGACAGCAGCTCTTGATTCACATAGGACGTCACGTCGAAGCTTCTCCACTCGTTGGTCGCGTTAAACGTTACGTCATCTATGCGAACGCCTTCGGCCGGTCGATTGCTATAATTCAGTCCGGTTTCCGTCCAGCTGTCATCCTCCACGGCATAAGCGCCAATGTTCGCGTTGCCTCCCGCGCTGTCGTTCACTCTCCCGTAGACATAAAGATACGCGCGTTCGACTTCGGAGCTCAGAGTGGAAAGATCGTATTTCAGATACGTTCTGCGATCGTATAGACCCGAACCGTTGCGAATGTTCAGGTAACCCGAATTTCCGTAGTTGACGGCGGCATTTGTTCCGCCGTTCACATACGCATCCGCAGCGATGTCCACTCGGATCACAGCTTCCGGATCGGGGTCGACGCCCTCTTCGACAGGCAAGTCGGCATCGGCGTCCGGATCCACCTTTAGCTTGATCGTATGGCTGGCGCCTTTCGTACCCGCAGTCGCTACCTCCAGCAGCAACGAAGGCGTCGTGCGAACGACCGTGACCGTCGGATCCGCCTCCAGCTGTTCAAGCGCGACCGCGGCCAGCTCCACTCTCACCTTGGCTTGTGACTGAGTCGGGTCGGAGACCGCGACCGTCCACTCGTCGCCTGCCTCCTTTACCATCACGGAAGCGGGCTGATAAGCTCGTACTTTCTCCGTTTCCCCGGCTCGCCAGAAGTTGATGCCGGTTAGGCCGAGCTTCGTTTCCTGCACCGCCTGTAATTCGGCGGTATTGCTCAGAATGCGAATATCCGGATTAGCGCTGTAGAGGTTCGTATCCCCGGTGCTTTTGCCTGGGAGCAGCACATAAGCATATTCCTCAGCGGTTGCTTTCGCGCCGTGCTCCACGGCTAAGCTCAAATAATTGCGGGTGAGAGGAGCCGTCGGTCCCGAAGGATTGACCGAGCTCCACGCCCCGCTCCGCGTTTCGCGCAGCGCGCTAACATCCGAGCCTCCCGGGAAGTAGTAGCCGACGTCCGCTCCGGGCAACGTCCCCGCGATATGCGCCCATTGCACCTCTTCCAGCTTCTCCGACCAGTCGGATAGCGCCGGCATCGCCTCGCCGTCGACAGTCAGCGCGTTCTCGTCCGCCGATCCCACCATCCGATTCTCGACGATCGTTTCGACCTGCTTCCCGTCCGTTCTCGAAGTTCCGGTCGTCAGGTCGGCGCCAAGCGCCACGATTTCGTCATCGAACATAAACCACGATTTCTTGCCCTTCAGATCGCTGCCGGGAGGAGACAAATCCATGCCGGACGCGCCGTATTGCTTGTCCAGCGACGAACCGCCCACCCAAGCGGAGCTAGTCGTCTTGGTAGGCGTGCGCTGCTTGCCATCGGAAGTGACGCCCGCTAGTCGCAGCGGATCCACGGTCGGCCAGTAGCCGTCGCGGTAATAACCGGCATCCTGATTATACAGATACGTCATGCCGTCGCCCGTGTACCAGCCCTTCGCATGTTCGCCGTTCGTGCTGCCTTCGTAGTTGGCCATGCGGGTCGAGGACATGCTGATGCCGAACGTAAAATCCTCGCGCGAGTGTACGACACGATCCATCGCCGCGAATGTGTAATGGCCAACCAAACCGCCGCGACGGTCGACCGATTCGTCGTTCAGCAATTTTTTCAGCGCCACGATTTCGCGGATAGGCACTCCTTCATACGGATTCGCGACCGACCGATCCGCAAGGAGCCATTCCTTCACCATCTCTTTGTAACGCTGCGCCTCTGCTGCCGGAGCGAACTGCGACAGCCGCAGAATCGTCCATACCGCGCCTCTGGTATTGTTGTTATAACGCGACACCGCCCTGCCGCTAACCATCTCCATAATATGGCCGTTGTAGATAACCGGCTCGAACGAATCGGTCACCCAATTCCACACGTTCTCGAAGCCGGGACTGTCGATCGGCCAGTCGGAATCGGCCAGAAGCGTCAGCAGCTTGCCCATATTGCCCAGCAGCACGCTTCCATAGCTTCCCGTATACGCGATATTGTTGTGCTGGATAAACGAACCGTCCTTATAGAAGCCGTCGCCGCCGTTCACGTAAGGGAACACCGAATCGAGCGCGTCACGCGCCTGCGCGATTTTGGCCTCGTTGCTCCCCAGAATGCCGCGAAGCACGACGGCCAGCGATTTGTCCATCAGATTGGCTCCCGTCTCCGTCAAGCCGGGCGCGCCGATCAATCTTTTGCCCGGATTAGGCACGAATCGGTCGATCGTGTCCGTATATGCCGTAATCTGCTCCTCGCTCATATCGTCGTACATCAGCGTGACGATATCGGCAAGCGCCAGAGGCGAACCGATCTCCCAATCCCACCAGTTGTTGTAAGACGCTCTGGTTACGTTATAGCGATTCTGATACATCCAATCAAAGCCCGCGAGGATATCATCCCGCAGTCCGTTATCCTTATACAACTCTGTTCCGGGCGTCGTGAGCGCGATCGCCATATCCTTTAAGCGGTTGTAGGAACCCGTTACATGGCTCGAAACGGTTGTGCTGCCGTAATCCGCCCACAAATATTGGCGGCCTGCTTGCTTATTTAGCGTATCCCATACTCCTGTGCCGGACTCATTCGTCACCTTACCGGCATTCGCCTGGGCGGCACGCCTGATATCCTCGTCCTGCAGATCAAGCTCGGCACCGCCCGTGAGAAAATCGAACCATCTCAAACGCAGCTCGCCCAGCTCTTCCGACTGCTCCGCGGCTGCGGCAGGAGTCGGCTGCCATAACGCAAACAATAATGACAAGATCGTCGTAATGATGAAACCTTTACGCAGCTTGGCCGTTTTCATTTGTCGCCAGCCCCCTCTTCGGATGATTTCCCGTTCAGCGCTCGCGAGCCGTACCATTGCAAGTCGGCATCGTCGATTTGTCCGTTCCCGTTCCGGTCCGCAGCCTTGATGCCGTCCCATTCGGGACTGCTCTCGCTTAGTCCGTACTTTGCGGAAGCAATCGACAAGTCGCCAAGCGTCAGCTCACCATCGCCGTTGAGATCGCCTTCGGCGGCCGCGAACGTGATCAGCAGGTACGATTTGTACAAGCCGGCTTGATTCTCTTTGCTGCGGATTTCCACCGAATAATCGCTTGTCCCCTGAAGAGCCAGACTGACGATTCCGTCGCCCGCGAGTTGTTCGCGTACAAAGCCGGTTACGTCGAGCTCCCTCCAATCGTCCGGTCCGTCGACGAGCACGCGGTCTAGCTCGCCTCCGACAGCCGGCCTCGTGTTCCAGGTAAGCTCCTGCTCCTTCCAGTCATCGGACGCCGTGCCGTGAACGGTAATTTCCGATTCCGCGGAACGAGAATCATTGGTTTTGCCGTAAACGATCAGCTTGGCCGATTGAATAGGACCCTCGAGCTGGCTAACATCGTATTTCAGCCAAGTTTGACGCAAGTAGTCGCCTACGCCTTTCTTGATGTTCAGATAGCCAACCGATCCGAAATTTTGATCCGCTTTGCCGCCGTCATTGATATACGTATCTTCCGAGACGTATACCGTTTCCTGCTTGCCGGCCTCGGGTTCGTCGGTTCCGATATCCGGTGTTTGCGAAGCGTCATAACGGAAGCTGATCGTCCGCGTGCCTCCAAGCGCTCCCGCGGTATCCACCTCGAGCTTCAGGTAGGGCTCAGTCCCGACCACTTCGACGCCGGGGTCTGACGCCAGTTGTTCCAGTACGGCCTTGCCTACGTCGAGCACCAGCTTGTCCTGCTTCCGAGTCGGGTCGGAGACCGCGATGGTCAATTGCTCTCCGTCTTCCTCCACGATGACGGAAGCCGGCTGGTAACTGCGAACGAAGTCGGCTGTATCGGCCGTCCAGAAGTTGAAAGCCGACAGTCCGAGCCCGTTCTCGCGCACCGCGTGCACATTGGCGCCGTCGCTTATGATTTCAACATCGGGATTGCCGCTGTAGCTCTCCGTTTGTTCCGGCGCGAAGCCAGGCAACAGCACGTAGGCGTAAGCTTCGTTGCGCGGCGCCGTGCCATGATCGAAAGCAAGGCTGGCGTAATGGCGCGTAATCGGCTCCGTAGAGCCGCTGTCGTTCACATCCCGCCACGAGCCGGTTCTCGCCTCTCGTTTCGCCGTAATATCGGCCGTGCCCGGGAAGTAGTACCCGATATCGGAGCCCGGAGCGTTGCCCTCCAGATGCGCCCAGCTAATGCCGGACAACTGGTCTTGCCAGCCTGCCTCTGTGGGCATAACCTCGCCGTCCGCGATCAGCTCATTGCCGCCCTGCCCGTTCAACTGGCGGTTTTCCACGATCGTTTCGACTTGGCGGGAATCCGCGTTCGTAATGCCCGAGCCGATCGCTACGACTTCATCGTCGAACATAAACCATGATTTTTTGCCCTGCAGCTTGCTGCCGGTGCTTTGTCCTAATGCAAAATCCATTCCGGCTACTCCAAACTGCTCGTCTATCGATGCGCCGCCTACCCAATCTTTGCCGTTCATATAAGCTCCCCATGCGGCCGGGGTAATCGCATAACCGTCCGTCGTCGTTCCGGGCAGCCGGAACATGTCCACTGTCGGCCAATAGTCGTTGCTGTATTGTTTGATGTCGCCGTTATATAGCGAGGTCATCCCGATCCCGGTATACCAGCCTTTCTTGTTCTCTCCGTTCCCGAATTCAAAGGCCGAGATCCGATCGGAGAACATGCTGACCGAGAACCCGAAGCCCGGACGCAGATGCATGACGCGATCCATGGCGGAAAATTGTTGATGTTTGATCAATTCGCCGCGAGGCGCAACTTCCGAATCGTTCATAATCGCTTTCAGAGCGGCAACATCGTACAAGGCCATTCCTTCGTAATAGTTGTCGAAGCTGGTATCCTTCGTGACCCATTCCTTAATCGCGCTTTTCATCTTGCTCGCGTAGGGCTCCGGCGCGAACCCGGCCAGACGGGCAAACGTCCGGATGACACCCCGTCCCGCCAGATGATCCGAATCCTGCTGTCGCGCAATGCTTCTGCCTTTGACATTATCCATGATCGCCCCGTCATAGATTAAGGTTTCGAAGCTGTCCTCCAGCCAACGGTAAACGCGGGAAAGACGAGGATCGTCGATAGGCCATGGCGAATCGTTAAGCAAATACAGAAGATCGGTTACGCGTCCGACCAGCACGCTGCCATACGCTCCGGAATAAGCGACATTGTAATGCTGAATCAGCGAGCCGTCCGCGTAGATGCCGTCGCCGCTTGTCGCGTACTCGAATTCATTTGGCAGAACGCTCCCGCCAAGCCCGATCTTGTCGCCGCGTTCTCCGACAATGCCGCGCAGCACGACGACAAGCGCTTTATCGAGCAGATTGGCGCCTACCTCGATGACATTGGCGTTTTGCACCCTTTTTTTCGGATCGGGCACAAATCTGTCGATAACCTTCATATATCGCTCCCGCTGCTCCGCGGTCAGCACGTCGTACATGAGCACGTTCAAATCCATCAGGGCTTGCGGCGTGCCGATTTCCCAATCATACCAATTGCCGACGATGGCTTTGGTTTCGTTATACTGATAAGCATGCATCCACTCCATCGCCCGTACGATATCTGCCGCCAGATCCGCATTGTTATAGTACCGCGAGCCCTCCGTCGCGTAAGAGACGGCCATCTCCCGGATCGTGGAATAAGCACGACTCATAACAGAGGAGTCGGCATTATTTCTACGGATTCCGCCCTCCCACAACGTTTCCGCGTCGGCGGCCGTATGGAGTAAATCCCAGCTCCCCGTTCCGTCCTCGTTCGATACCTTCTCTGCCAGAGCAGACAAGAAAGCCGCGGCATCGGGATCGCCAGCCGAAAGCAACGATACGCCCGTCAGCTTGTCCAGCCATCTGAGCCTTAGCTCGCTGTATGCGGCGACCGTTTCCGTCGACTCGACCGTTATCGCCGCTTGCGCGCGCAGCAACCCGTCGGCAGTCGCCGCTGTGATTACAGCGCTTCCATTTGCGAGTGCCGTCACTGTTCCGTTCAAGACGGTTGCTACAGTTTCGTTGGAGGATTGCCACTCTAGCGGAACCGATTGACCCTCCGGCATGTAGATTGGCGTCAAGATCGCCGTGTCCCCGACATTCAAAGCCGTAGCTTCAGGCTGCAGCTTCATGCCCGTCGGCCCGTCCCATCTTTCCAAGTTTAGATCGTCGAACCATACCTTCCCCAGCCCGGTTTCGAAGAACGGCTCAACGACCAAATACCTGGCCTCCGCAGGAACGGCTACCAATACCTCAAGCTTCGTCCAGTCATTCGTGCTCCGCATCCGTTCCGTTGAAGGACCGTCGCTCACCTTTACGTGAGTGGTGCTTCCGTCAACGCCGTTTAGACTTTTGTAATATTGCGTGCGGATAAATGCTCCTAACGCGGACGTAACCTCCTCCGTCTTGATCCATGCGCTCAATCGATAGCTCGTGCCGCCCTCGACTCTGGCGTTTGTCGTCAACGCCGTCCGGCTCGATGCGTCATGCACGATTTGAGCCGCGTGCTGCCCCGAATGATAGACCTCATCGGTTACCGAAATATTCGCATTGCCGCTTGCCCGCCACAAGGTCCAATTCTCCGGACGTTGACCTCGGTTCCACGAGGCCGCCCCTGCCCCGGTTACAAGCTCAAATCCGCCGTTCGCGAACAAATTGTCGTCGTACTCGCTAGCGGTCCCCGGCATCGTTCCGAACAAACCCGCCAGCAAACAGAACACAAGCAGCATGGAAAGCCTCTTCGTTGCATGTCTCAAGGTAATCCCCCCTCCAAATGTTGAATATTCCGAAACTTTCCTATCCATCATAGAAGAGCGGGCATCCTCGCGACGGGTCAAATTTTGACCCTATGCGTGTACTTTTTTGATTCCATTCGTTCGACAGACGCGACAGACAATAAAAAACGCCCGCTCTCCGGAGAGAACGGACGTTCAATCAAGTATTGGTTAACCTACCGGCTGCTCCGACATACCCTCGATCAGAATCTTAGCGACTTCAGGACGGGAGAATTCGGGCGGCGGACATACGCCGTCGCGCAGCAAGGCGCGAACCTTGGTGCCGGATAATGTAAGATGCTGCTCCTTGTCATGCGGGCAAGTCTTGGTCGTAGCCATGTTGCCGCAAGCTTTGCAGAAGAAGCTGTGCTCGAAATACAGCGGAGTGATGCCCAGGTCTTCGGCAGGAATCGTTTTGAGCAGCTCCTGCGCCTCGTAAGTGCCATAGTAGTCGCCTACGCCGGCATGGTCGCGGCCCACGATAAAGTGCGTGCAACCGTAGTTCTTGCGAACGATCGCATGGAAGATCGCCTCGCGAGGCCCCGCGTAACGCATCGCCGCCGGGAATACTCCGAGGAACACGCGATCCTTCGGATAGTAGTTCTCCAATAGCGCCAGATAGCTTGTCATCCGAACGTTGGCCGGAACATCATCCGACTTCGTCTCGCCGACGAGCGGGTTCAGGAAGAGCGCGTCCACGATCTCCATCGCGGTCTTCTGGATGTATTCGTGGGCGCGGTGCACCGGATTGCGCGTTTGGAAGCCGACAACCGTCTTCCAGCCCTTCTCCGCGAACAGACGGCGCGTCTCGGACGGGTCGTAATAGAACTCCTGGAATTTCTCAGGCTGTGGACGGTTAAGCACCGTGATGGAACCGCCAACGTAAATATTGGAACGCTCGAGGAGCTTCTGCACGCCTGGATGAGCAAGATCATCCGTTTTGAAGATATTAACCGCTTCAACGTTCTGATCCACCGAATAGATGCTTTCTACATTGATAACGCCGTACGTAATGCCATCTTCGCCTACGAGAGCCGCGCGTTCGCCCGCTTTCAGCTCGGCTGCCTTGTCTTCGCTGACGGACAGCGTAATCGGAATGCTCCATACCGTGCCGTTAGCCAGCCGCATATCGGTTACGACCGACTTATAGTCGGCTTCGTTAAGGAAGCCAGTCAGCGGGGAGAATGCTCCTACGCCGATCAAATCAAGGTCGGAGATCGTCCAAGTGTTAATGACGATCGTGTTAAGCTTAGACGCTTCGTTCAGCAGCGCTTCGCGTTGTTCGCCAGTCGCGACGCGGTTCACCAGTTCGCCGCCATGAGGAGCAATTTGACTCATATTCGTTAAAAGCCTCCCAGAAATAATAAATGATTATTTATGAAGTCCGCATTCCGTCTTTTCTTGACCCGACCAGCGTCCAGCGCGAGGATCCTCGCCCGGCATAACCTTGCGCGTGCAATACTCGCATCCGATGCTGGGATAATTCTGATCATGAAGCGGATTGTATACGACATTGTTCTCGCGGATATAGTTCCATACATCCTCGGACGTCCAGCTTGCAATCGGGTTAAATTTCACGAGGCCGAATTTCACGTCGTATTCGATCTTTTTGGCATTGGCGCGGGTAGGCGCTTGATCTCGTCTGATGCCCGTAATCCAAGCCTCGTATTTGGTCAAAATATTAGTAAGCGGCTGCACCTTGCGGATATCGCAGCACTTATTGGCATCGGATTTCCAGAGCTCTTCGCCAAACTGCGCGGCTTGCTCTTCAGGCATAATCAGCGGCTTCACTTCAACGAAAGGAATTCCAGGATAGACTTCCTTCATTTTGTCGCGGGTTTCATACGTTTCTTTGAAGTGGAAGTCCGTGTCCAAATAGAAGATGTCCGTCTTCGGGCTAACCTTCTGAAGCATATCCACCAGGACGACGTCCTCGGCTCCGAAACTGCACGCGAACGTAATATTCGGGAACGTCTCGACGGCGAAACGGATAATGTCTTCCGGCGATGCATTCTCGAGTTCAACAGCCTTCTGCGCGATAAGCGCTTCTTTCTCAAACAAGTTCATTGGTCGTAACCTCCATCTTTAATTCCAAGTAAAGTAGTCTGTATTATCGATTATACGACTTTCCTTCCGAATGTTCAATGCTTCTTTTCACCAATATGAAGAAAAGTTTGTAGGCGTGCGCCCCCGCGGCCGTATAAACGCAAAAAAATACCACCCTCGCGAGAAGCGAAGATGGTATCTTGTTCGAATTAACGTTTCGAGAATTGTGGAGCGCGACGAGCCGCTTTAAGACCGTATTTCTTACGTTCTTTCATACGCGGATCGCGAGTCAGGAAGCCTGCGCGCTTAAGGGCCGGACGGAACTCAGGGTCTGCTTTGAGCAGAGCGCGCGAGATGCCGTGACGGATTGCGCCAGCTTGGCCGGACATGCCGCCGCCGTTAGCGATAACCAAAACATCGTACTTGGACAATGTGTCAGTCAGGTTAAGCGGCTGCTTAACGATCAATTTAAGTGTTTCCAGACCGAAATATTCGTTCAGATCGCGTTTATTAACAATGATTCGTCCTTCACCCGGCACGAGACGTACACGTGCAACAGAGTGTTTACGACGACCGGTTCCATAGTATTGCACTTGAGCCATGAAACGTGTCCTCCTCTTTATTAGCCGCGAAGCTCGTAGACTTCAGGGTTTTGGGCTTGATGCGGGTGTTCCGCACCTGCGTAGACTTTCAGTTTAAGCTTCATTTGGTTGCCAAGACGGTTCTTAGGCAACATGCCGTGCACGGCCAGTTCGATCATGCGCTCTGGCTTGTTTTTCAACATCTCGTGCGCAGGAGTGACTTTCAGTCCGCCTGGGTGCATGGAGTGACGGTAGTAGTTTTTGTTAGCCATTTTGTTGCCTGTCAGAACGATCTTGGAAGCGTTGATGACAACAACGAAATCGCCAGTGTCGATGTGAGGCGTAAATTGCGGTTTGTGTTTGCCGCGGATCAGGCTTGCAGCTTCGCTAGCCAGACGTCCGAGCGTCTTGCCTTCCGCATCGATGACGAACCATTTACGCTCGACTTCATTCGGCTTAGCCATATAGGTGGTACGCATGGATGATCCTCCTTAATTCTGTTCAATAATCGTTTTTATAACAACGTTGCCGTTGGTTAGTTATTTATGGTTAAACCTTGCGTTTGGCGGCCATTCTTAGTCGGGGCTGTGGGAGATCCACTAAGAAAGCACAAGTTATATTCTACTATAAACAATTGTGAAGTGCAAGCTGTATTTGGGCCTTTGGCGAAATAAAACCCGTCTCCTCTTTCTTCCTGTCCACTGGACCTAAGACCAGTCTCCCCTAAGTCAGCAGGCTGTTTCGCCTTTTCCGTTCCAATTGCTACAATGAGTACATCGAGCTGCCGCGAACGGAAGCGGCGGCACATCATCGCAGTTAGGAGCGTGCCACATTATGCAAGCGATTAAAGCACTCGGTACCTTGCTCGTGCTCATCGGAGCCGCAGCACTCGTATACTTATTCTTCAACAATGGCAGCATCTCGTTCGGTAAAATATTCTCGGGACTAACCACGCCGATTCATGACGAAAGAAGCTTCTCCGCGGACGAAATCAACCATTTCGCCATCGATTCCAACAGTCTCGATGTCCATATCGTTCGCAGCGGCGCAGACGACATTGTCGTCACGCTTGACGGCCGAGCGACGAAAGGAGTAGCAAAGGATCTGAAGCTGGTCGCCGACGAAAACGGGGACACGCTTAAGCTGGCTCTACAATCCGAGCACGGATTCCGAATCGGCTTCAACTGGACGAACATAAAGCTGACGGTCGCGCTGCCGGATCGGGCGTGGCAATCGCTCACAGCCAAGCTGAACAGCGGAGACATCGAAATGAACGCCGGCCTATTCGACTCCGTCGAACTTCAAACGAATTCCGGCGACATCGATGTCCGGTCGATCACGGCGTCATCCGAGCTTCGTCTTAAAGCGAACAGCGGTGATTTCGACCTTGAAGAGATTAAGGCTAATTCCATCCTACTAGAAGCCAATAGCGGCGACATCGAGATGAAGCGCTACAAGTCCGAGCTGATAGAGTTCGAGGTCAACAGCGGAGACGTCGTTCTGGAGAACGGGTTCGGCGAACACAAAGGGGAAACAAAGTCCGGCGATATCCACATGTCGACCGATTATCTGTCCCATGATACGAGTCTCAAGGCAGGCAGCGGCGACATCGACATTTCGTTAACCGAGGATCCGCAATCCCTTAAGGTTCAATTCTCCACCGGCTCCGGCGATGCCATCGTAAGAAAAAGCGACTTCGCCCAAAACGGCAAAAACGGCGAAAAGGACGTTAACGGACAATTCGGAAACGGCGAAATCCGGTTAATCGCCCATACCGGCTCCGGCGATATTATTCTCAGGTAAACAATAGACAGATCGAGTGGCCGGCTTCTAAGAGAAGCTGGCCATTTTCTGTTCCATGCGCCGCCATCCGTCTGAAACAACGCCCCAAACGCTATTCCGAATCATCGTCTTGCAGCAGACTCTCGCCCGGCGGCCTCGGCTGCGGCGCGTTCCAATCGCTATACTCCACGTCCACCAGCATCAGCCCGTGCGACATCGCAGTCGGGCCTGCCAGCTTCCGCGACTTGCCCTCTAATATCCTCCGCATGTCGACCGGCTTTAGCTTGCCTTGCCCGACCCACAGCAGCGTGCCCATAATGACGCGCACCATATTATACAAGAACCCGTTGCCCGTTATATACATGTGGAGGGCGCCGCCCTCCTGCAGGAGATAAGCTTCATAGATTGTTCGTATATGATGCGGCTTCGTGGAATGAATGGAGGTAAAGGAGGTGAAGTCGTGCGTGCCTATGAGATAGGCCAGCCCTTCTTCCATCGCGGATACGTTAAGCTTTGAAGGGTGATGGAACCGATAGGATCTGGCGAACACGTCGGGAAACTTATTCGTGTCGATGGAATATCGGTACGTCTTCCGTTTGGCCGAACGTCTCGAATGAAACTCGTTCGCGACATCCCAAGCATCCAGTATGATGATGTCCTTGGGCAGCCTTGTATTAAGCGCTACGGCCCATCGTTCCGTTGGGATCGTGGAAGCCGTATGGAAGTTAAAGACCTGGCCCATGGCGTGCACGCCGGCATCGGTCCGGCCGGATCCGATAATGACGATCTGTTCGCCCGTTAGGTGATGAATCGCCTTCTCGATCTCGCCCTGCACGGTTCGACCGTACGGCTGCGATTGGAAGCCGTTAAAATCGCTGCCGTCATAGCTTACTTTTACGCCAATGTTGCGCATGTCTCTCGCCTCCTGTGCATCGCCCGTCTCCACAAAAAAAAGGTGGCCTCAAGGGTCCACCCTTTCTCAGACAATCTTACGCGCGGTCAACCAGCTCAAGGTAAACCATAGGCGCGGAGTCACCGCGACGAGGTCCCAGCTTAAGGATACGCGTGTATCCGCCTGCGCGCTCCGAATAACGGGTAGCCAGTTCGGAGAACAGCTTTTGGATTGCGTCTTGTTCGCCGTCAACAGTCTCGCGACGTACGAAAGCGGCAACTTGACGACGAGCATGCAGATCACCTTTCTTAGCTTTCGTGATCAGCTTCTCAGCGATAGAACGAACTTCTTTCGCCTTAGCTTCAGTCGTTTGGATGCGCTCATACAGGAACAGATCCGTTACGAGATCGCGGAACAATGCTTTACGCGCGCTCGCGTCACGGCCCAATTTTTGATATGCCATCTTGTTTTCCCCTCCCTTGCTGTGTGTTCTAACATTGCTGTCAGATTACGAGTCTACTCTTCCATGCGCAGGCCAAGACCGAGCTCTTCCAGCTTCTCTTGAACCTCTTCCAAGGATTTACGACCCAGGTTACGGACCTTCATCATATCCTCTTCGGATTTCGTGATCAGCTCTTGAACGGTATTGATTCCTGCACGCTTCAAGCAGTTATACGAACGTACGGAAAGATCCAGTTCCTCGATCGTCATCTCCAGAACTTTCTCTTTTTTGTCCTCTTCCTTCTCAACCATGATTTCGGCATCTTTGGCTTCATCCGTTAATCCAACGAACAAGTCCAAGTGCTCGGTCAAAATCTTAGCGCCGAGGCTTACAGCCTCTTCAGGGCGAATACTGCCGTCCGTCCAAACTTCCAGCGTCAGCTTGTCGTAGTTCGTGACTTGGCCGACGCGAGTGTTCTCTACGCTGTAATTAACCCGAGTAATGGGCGTGTATATCGAATCGACAGGGATGACGCCAATCGGTTGATCGTCGCTCTTGTTCCGGTCCGCTTGCACGTAACCGCGTCCCCGATTAGCAAAAATCCGCATATGGAGCCGCGCTCCGGAGGCCAAGGTCGCAATGTGAAGATCAGGGCTTAAAATCTCGACATCGCTATCAGCTCGAATGTCGCCCGCCGTTACGTTCCCTTCGCCTTCCGCATCGATCTCCAACACTTTCTCCTCGTCGGAATGGATCTTCAGCGACAGGCCTTTCAGGTTCAGAATGATTTCCGTTACGTCCTCAATCACTCCGGGAACCGTAGAAAACTCATGCAGGACTCCGTCGATTTGAACCGACGTTACCGCTGCGCCAGGCAAAGACGACAACAGAATTCGGCGAAGCGAATTTCCAAGCGTCGTGCCGTATCCGCGTTCCAGCGGCTCGACCACGAAACGTCCGTATGTGCCCTCGTTATTCAGCTCTACGGTTTCGATTTTCGGCTTTTCGATCTCAATCACAAATAGTACCCTCCTTCAAACGTCGCTCCGTTACCTTGTCGTTAATTATGTCAAATCTCGTAGTATGCCAAACCTTCACAACCATTATTCACAAGTTGCAGTCATTTGATACCACAATGGATCTAACTATACGCGACGACGTTTCGGTGGACGGCATCCGTTATGCGGAACTGGGGTTACATCCTTAATGAGGTTAACTTCCAATCCAGCAGCCTGCAGCGAACGAATCGCAGCCTCACGGCCTGCGCCAGGTCCTTTAACCATAACTTCGACAGTTCTCATGCCATGCTCCATAGCTGCTTTAGCAGCGGATTCGGCAGCCATCTGAGCTGCGAACGGCGTGCTCTTACGGGAGCCCTTGAAACCAAGGTTACCGGAGCTTGCCCAAGAGATTGCATTACCGTGCGGATCCGTGATCGTAACGATCGTGTTGTTGAACGTCGAACGAATGTGAGCCACGCCAGTGTCAATGTTTTTCCGATCGCGACGTTTCGTGCGAACGACTTTTTTTGGTTTAGCCATTGTCCATTATCCTCCTTTCTTATTTCTTCTTGTTCGCTACAGTACGACGTGGACCTTTGCGCGTGCGCGCGTTTGTTTTCGTGCGTTGACCGCGAACAGGAAGTCCGCGACGGTGACGAAGACCACGGTAGCAGCCGATCTCAGTTAGACGCTTGATGTTAAGCGAAATTTCGCGACGAAGGTCGCCTTCCACTTTAACACTCTTGTCGATGGCTTCGCGCAAACGAGCCAGCTCATCTTCAGTCAGATCGCGAACGCGAGTGTCCGGATTAACTTCAGTAGTAGCCAGAATTTTTTGCGAAGTTGTTTTGCCGATACCGAAAATATACGTCAGGGCGATTTCAACGCGCTTGTCGCGCGGAATATCTACACCAGCTATACGTGCCATGGGCTATATTTCCCTCCTTTTATCCTTGTTTTTGTTTGTGTTTCGGATTTTCACAAATCACCATAACGTTGCCTTTGCGACGAATGACTTTGCATTTTTCGCAAATCGGCTTAACCGAAGGTCTGACCTTCATTGTGATTACCTCCCGAATCTTTCGAAAAGCTTGCCGCGATAACGCGGTTACTTCCGATAGGTGATGCGCCCTCTCGATAAATCGTAAGGCGATAACTGTATGACCACTTTGTCTCCGGTCAGAATGCGGATGAAGTGCATTCTAAGCTTGCCGGATACATGTGCGAGAATTTGATGACCGTTCTCCAGCTCCACCTTGAACATCGCATTCGGCAACGGCTCTATAACCGTACCTTCGACCTCAATGACGTCTTCCTTCGCCACCGTCATTCTCCTTTCGCATGCGCGTACTTCTGAATCGCGTAACGTAATTTGGCATTCGTCACTCTGCCTGTTTCTTGCAAGCTGCTTATTACCTCATGACTAAAGGCAGGCTGTAACATCAGATGCAGAACGTTCTTTTTCTTGGGCTGGTCGAATCTCTTTTTGTCGCCGTCCGCGATCATGACGAACCTGTCGTCGATGATGGCGATGACGACGGCATAGCTGTCCTCGTCCTTGCCTCGAAGTACTTTGACGAACTGACCAATCTGGGGACGAGCATCCATATTACACCTCGGGCTGCTGCGGCAGAATGGTCAATATTTCAAAGCCGTCCTCTGTAACGGCGACCGTGTGCTCGAAGTGAGCGCACCAGGAGCCGTCTTGCGTTACGACTGTCCAATCGTCTTCGAGCGTGCGTACATATCGTTCTCCGATATTAACCATCGGCTCGATGGCAAGCACCATACCCGGCTTCAGCCGCGGCCCTCTGTCCGGTATACCATAGTTCGGTATTTGCGGTTCTTCATGCAGTTCCGCGCCGATTCCGTGCCCTACGTATTCCCGAACAACCGAGAAACCTGCTGCTTCAATAACCTTCTGGATGGCGTGCGATATCGTATAAAGCCTGACATCCGGTTTGACGAGCGCAAGTCCCGCATACAGCGATTCTTCCGTTACGTCGAGCAGTCTCTGTACTTCAGGCGTCACGTTCCCGACCGCGTAGGTCCAGGCGGAATCGCCATGATAGCCCTCGTACTGCGCACCGATGTCGATGCTTATAATATCGCCCTCGTTCAACTTGCGAGATCCAGGGAATCCGTGCACCAATTCGTCATTCACAGAAGCGCAGATGCTGGAAGGAAATCCATTGTAACCTTTAAAGGAAGGAACGGCATTCTGGCTTCGAATGTACTGTTCGGCAATCCGGTCGAGCTCACCCGTGGTGACGCCCGGCTTTACTGCCGCCGCCATCAACCGATGCGTTTCCGCAACGATCCGTCCGGCTTCCCTCATTAATCGCAGCTCCGATTCGGATTTGCAAATAATCATTACAACGTACCTTTCAGGCAGGAAACGATATCGTTCGTTACAACGTCGATATCCTTCTCGCCGTCGACTTCGCGCAGTAGACCCTTACCGCTGTAGTAATCAAGAAGGGGAGCCGTCTTGGACGTATATTCGTCCAGGCGCGTGCCCACTTTCTCTTCCGTATCGTCGGAGCGCTGATACAGCTCTCCGCCATCCTTGTCGCAGATGCCTTCGACCTTCGGAGGATTGAATAGTACATGGTAAGTCGATCCGCAAGATTTGCAGATGCGTCTGCCCGTCAAGCGAGCAAGCAGCAGTCCGCGGTCAACCTTTAAGTTCACGACATGATCGACGCTGCGGCCAAGCTCCGTCAGCATGGCATCAAGCGCTTCGGCTTGCTGCAGCGTACGGGGAAAGCCATCCAGAAGGAAGCCCTTCTGGCAATCGTCCAGAGCAAGACGCTCTTTCACGATGCCGTTCGTAATTTCGTCCGGAACAAGAAGACCTTGATCGACGTATTCCTTCGCTTTCAGTCCGAGCGGCGTGCCTTGCTTCATCGCAAGACGGAACGCGTCGCCCGTCGAAATGTGCGGAATGCCGAATTCTTCTACGATCCGCTCTGCCTGTGTACCCTTGCCGGCTCCCGGAGGGCCCATGAATAAAATGTTCATTACCGTGTTCCTCGCTTTAAACGCAGGAAGGCTCGCTCGGGCACCGCACCGCACTAGCTTAGGAAGCGCGGGAGCCCGCTTTCGAACCTGCTGTTATTTATTGATAAACCCTTTGTAATGACGTTTGATCAACTGGCTCTCGATCTGCTTCATCGTATCAAGCGCAACGCCGACAACGATAAGGAGCGAGGTGCCGCCAAGCTGTACGGACCGCGGCAATCCCGCAAGCGCTCCGAAGAACACTGGGAATACGGAAATCGCGGCCAGGAAGAGCGCGCCCGTGAGCGTAATCCGTGACATAACGCGAGTCAGATAAGCCGAAGTCGGTTTGCCTGGGCGAATGCCCGGGATATAACCGCCGTTCTTCTTCATCTGATCCGCCATCTGAACCGGATTAATCTGCACGAAGGTGTAGAAGAAGGTGAAACCGATGATCAGCAATACATACAATACCATGCCAAGCGGCCGGTCGTAGTTCATATTGTTGATAATCCAGTCTGCCCAAGGCTGAGTGGACCAGAAGTTCGCAATCGTAACCGGGAACATGATCAGGGATACCGCGAAGATAACCGGGATAACGCCCGCGCCGTTTACCTTCATTGGGATGTGAGTCGATTGTCCGCCGTACATCTTGCGGCCTACAACACGCTTAGCGTATTGAACCGGAATCTTCCGGATGCCTTGCTGGATAAAGATAACGCCGACGATAATCGCGATGACCACGATTAAGATCAACACCATCTTCGCGATGTTCAAGAACAGTTGGTCTTGCGCATCGATGAATTGATCTTGATAGAGCGTGCGGATGTGACCGGGAATACCGGCTACGATTGCCGCGAAGATCAAGATCGAGATACCGTTACCGATACCTCTCTCCGTGATTTGCTCGCCGAGCCACATCAAGAAAGCCGTACCGGCCGTCAGGATGATCGCGATGACCAAGTAATCAACGAAGTTTGCGCCAGGGATCATCTCAAGGCCAAACGAGCGGTTAAAGCCGATCGCCGTAGCGAAGCCTTGCACCAGACCTAGAATGATTGTACCATAACGCGTGATTTGGGCCAGCTTACGCTTGCCGTTCTCGCCTTCCTTCGCCCATTCCGCAAACTTCGGAATAACGTCCATGGACAACAGCTGCACGATGATCGATGCAGTGATGTATGGCGTGATCCCGATCGCGAAGATGGAGAACTGGAAGAGCGCGCCGCCCGAGAACGTGTTCAGCAGGCCGAACAAGTCGGCGCCCTGCGAATCCATGTTCTCGAATACGGTTTTGTCTACTCCCGGCACCGGAATGAAGGAACCGATCCGGTAAATGAAAAGAATGAAAAGCGTGAACAGGATCCTTGTACGCAGATCCGCAACTTTCCAAATGTTGGACACGGTCGTGAACAATTAGATCACCTCGGTTTTACCGCCGGCAGCCTGGATTTTCTCTACCGCAGATTGAGAGAACTTGTTTGCTTTAACAGTGAGCTCTACCTTCAATTCGCCGTTACCCAAGATTTTGATTCCTGCCAAAGGATTGCTGATAACTCCTTGCTCAAGAAGAATCTGTGGCGTAACTTCTGTCCCTGCAGCAAAGCTGTTCAGATCTTCAATGTTAACAATCGCGTATTCCTTGCGGAATGGATTGTTGAAACCGCGCTTCGGAACGCGACGGTACAAAGGATTTTGGCCACCCTCGAATCCAGGACGTACACCGCCGCCGGAACGAGCGTTTTGACCTTTATGACCTTTGCCTGCCGTCTTGCCGTTACCGGAACCGATACCGCGACCCTTGCGCTTAGGCGCTTGAGTCGAGCCCGGTGCTGGTGCTAGATCATGCAATTTCATCGTTCGTGCACCTCCTTGTTTATTTCGTGTGTTGCACTATCGTTATTTAAACTTCTTCGACTTTAACCAGGTGGTTAACCGCGTTAACCATGCCGCGGATCGCCGCGCTGTCGTCATGAACGACAGATTGACGGATTTTGCGAAGGCCGAGTGCTTCGACCGTTGCGCGTTGTTTCTCGTTGCGGCCGATCAAACTGCGCACGAGGGTGATTTGCAATTTTGCCATCGTTGTTCCCTCCTTAACCTAGCAGCTCTTCGACTGTTTTGCCACGCAGTTTAGCAACATCTTCCGCGCGTTTCAAACGGGAAAGACCTTCAAGCGTCGCGTTAACCATGTTCAGAGAGTTCGAAGAACCAAGAGATTTCGTTAAAATGTCGCCTACGCCAGCCAGTTCGAGAACCGCGCGAACCGGGCCGCCGGCGATAACGCCAGTACCCTCGGAAGCAGGCTTCAGAAGAACTTCGCCAGCGCCGAAGTGACCAAGTACAAGGTGAGGAATCGTAGTTCCTACGAGTGGAACGTGAATCAGGTTTTTCTTCGCGTCTTCAATACCTTTGCGAATCGCATCCGGTACTTCGCCCGCTTTACCGATTCCCGCGCCAACGTAGCCTTTGCCGTCGCCGACTACTACAAGCGCGCTAAAGCTGAAACGGCGTCCGCCTTTTACAACTTTTGCAACGCGATTGATATGAACTACTTTTTCAGTCAGTTCTAACGTATTAGGATCTACACGCAAGTCGTTTTACCTCCTTATTGAGTGATTAGAAATTCAGGCCAGCTTCGCGTGCCGCAGTAGCCAGCGCAGAAATTCTGCCGTGATACAAGTAACCTCCGCGGTCGAATACAACCTCGGTTACTCCTTGTGCTTGAGCGCGTTTAGCGATCAGCTCGCCGACTTTAGCCGCAGCTTCGACGTTGCCGCCGTTGCCGATTGCTTCAGCCAACTCTTTATCCTTTGTCGATGCCGATGCCAGCGTTACGCCAGCCACGTCGTCGATCAATTGCGCGTACATGTGCTTAGCGGAACGGAATACGGACAAACGCGGACGTGCGGCCGTACCGTTGATTTTCTTGCGTACACGAAGGTGTCTTTTCAGACGGGCCTTGTTTTTGTCGCCTTTCGTAATCATGCCTGTGTTCCTCCTTTCCTTATGCCTTAGGAAGCTATCTTAAGCGGCGCGTCGGCCTGCTTATTTCTTCTTACCAGCTTTACCTTCTTTGCGGATGATGCGCTCGCCTTCGTATTTGATGCCTTTGCCTTTATACGGCTCTGGCTCGCGTACGGCACGGATTTGAGCGGCAACAGCGCCTACGCGCTCTTTGTCGATTCCGCGAACGGTGATTTTCGTGTTAACCGGAACCTCGAACTCGATGTTGCTCTCGGGAGCAATTTCAACCGGGTGGGAGTAACCAACGTTAAGCACGATTTTATCGCCGGATTTGCTTGCACGGTAACCTACGCCTACGAGCTCCAAGTTTCTAGAGAAGCCGTCTGTAACGCCTGTCACCATGTTTGCGATAATGCTGCGCGTCGTTCCGTGCAGGGAACGATGCAATTTATTGTCGGAAGGACGTTCGATCACGATTTCGTTTTCAGCCACATTGACTTTCATGTCCTTGTGGAATTCGCGAGTAAGCGTGCCTTTCGGTCCTTTTACAGTAATGACTGTGTTGTCCAGGTTGATGCTTACACCAGCAGGGACAGCAATTGGTTTACGACCAATACGGGACATTGTTACACCTCCTGTCTTTCTGACTTATTGATTACCAAACGTAGCAGACGACTTCGCCGCCGGATTTCACCTGGCGAGCTTCCTTGTCTGTCATAACGCCTTTGGACGTGGAAATAATCGCGATTCCCAGTCCGCCAAGCACGCGAGGAACTTCAGTCGCTTGCGTGTATACGCGCAGACCTGGCTTCGAAATACGTTTCAGGCCAGTGATTACGCGCTCTTGGTTCGGGCCGTATTTCAAGAAAATACGGATAATCCCTTGTTTGTTGTCTTCGATATATTCAGCATCGCGGATAAAGCCCTCGCGCTTCAAGATCTCAGCGATTTGCTTCTTCACTTTCGAAGCCGGCATTTCTACTGTTTCGTGACGTACTACGTTCGCATTGCGAATGCGCGTCAACATATCTGCAATCGGATCAGACATAACCATTTATGTGAACCTCCTTCCCGAACTAGGCTTGATTACCAGCTTGCTTTTTTGACGCCAGGAATCTGGCCCTTGTATGCTAATTCGCGGAAACAAATCCGACAAATTTTAAACTTTTGAAGAACAGAGTGCGGACGGCCGCAACGCTCACAGCGCGTATAAGCGCGCACTTTGAATTTCGGCGTGCGTTGTTGCTTCACTTTCATCGAAGTTTTTGCCACTGGGTATTACACCTCCTAAAAGTGGATTACTTCGTGAACGGCATGCCCATTTGGGTCAGCAGCTCACGAGATTCTTCGTCCGTTTTTGCCGTCGTGACGATGACGATGTCCATGCCGCGTACTTTATCAACCTTATCGTACTCGATCTCCGGGAAAATCAGCTGTTCCTTCAGGCCCAGCGTGTAGTTTCCGCGTCCGTCGAACGCTTTAGTCGATACACCGCGGAAGTCACGTACACGCGGAAGGGAAATGTTGAACAGCTTGTCAAGGAAGTGGTACATGCGCTCGCCGCGCAGCGTTACTTTAACCCCGATTGGCATGTTCTCACGAAGCTTGAAGCCCGCGATGGATTTTTTGGCACGAGTGACAACCGGCTTTTGACCGGAGATGATGCGCAGCTCTTCTACGGCAACATCTAGAATTTTGGAGTTGGAAACCGCTTCGCCAACACCCATGTTGATTACGACCTTCTCAATCTTCGGAACTTGCATAACCGAAGTATAGTTGAACTTCTGCATCAGCGCAGGAGTGATTTCATTAAGAAAGCGACCTTTCAGTCTTGCTGTCATTGTTCATGGACCTCCTTTCTTACCATAACGATTAGTCGATCTGTGCTCCGGATTTCTTGGCGATCCGGACTTTCTTGCCGTTGTCGAGCACTTTGTAACCGATACGGGTTACGCCGCCGCTCTTTGGATCCACGTGCATGACGTTCGATACGTGGATTGGAGCTTCCTGCTCGATGATACCGCCTTGCGGGTTCGCTTGGGAAGAACGGGAATGCTTCTTCACCATGTTGACGCCCTCGATCAGTACGCGGTTCTCACGAGGATAAGCTGCAATGACGCGGCCCTTCTTACCTTTATCTTTACCGGTAATGACGATGACCGTATCGTCCTTCTTCACATGCAGTTTATTGTTGTGGGATTCCAATACTTTTTTCAGTCTTGGCATTTGTTACACCTCCTGCTCGCTAAGCTATCAGGCTTTATCTTGTCGTTCTTGTTAGATGACTTCCGGTGCAAGCGATACGATCTTCATGAAGTCCTTATCGCGAAGCTCACGGGCAACTGGTCCGAAGATACGAGTGCCGCGAGGGCTCTTGTCTTCTTTAACGATTACCGCAGCATTTTCGTCAAATGCGATGTAGGAACCGTCTTTACGGCGTACCGAACGTTTCGTACGAACGATAACCGCCTTAACTACGTCACCCTTTTTGACAACGCCGCCTGGCGTTGCTTGTTTGACGGAGCAAACGATCAAATCGCCGATATGACCTACGCGACGGCCTGTGCCGCCCAGTACGCGGATACACATCAGTTCTTTAGCGCCGGAGTTGTCGGCAACACGCAAACGTGTAAATGGTTGAATCATGGATTACGTCCTCCTTTCGGCATTCATGCAGGCACTGCTACGCTCATTAAAGAACAACGGCTACTTCAACGATTTCAGTCAGTCTGAAGCGCTTGTCTTTGGATAGTGGACGAGTCTCCATGATTTTGACGGTATCGCCGATTTTCGCTTGGTTATTTTCGTCATGGGCTTTATATTTTTTCGTGTATTTAATGCGTTTATGGTACAAATCATGTTTTTTGTAAGTTTCTACAGCCACCACGATTGTTTTGTCCATTTTGTCGCTTACCACTTTGCCGATTTGAACTTTGCGGGCATTGCGTTCGCTCATGTTTTGCCTCCTTCCTTCATCCGTGATCGTTATAGATGCAAGGTTTTATAATTAGCTGCTGATTCCGAGTTCTCTTTCACGCAAAACGGTTTTAGCACGAGCTATTTCCTTACGCACGTCACGAATCCGAGTCGGGTTGTCCAGTTGGCCCGTAGCCAATTGGAAACGAAGGTTGAACAGCTCTTCTTTGAAACCGGCGATTTGTTGTTCAATCTCAACAGAGGTTAGGTTGCGAAATTCACTAGCCTTCATTTGCTTCACCACCCACTTCTTCGCGTTTCACGAACTTCGTTTTTACAGGCAGTTTGTGAGCCGCAAGGCGCATTGCTTCACGAGCTACTTCTTCAGGCACGCCAGCCAGCTCGAACATGATTTTGCCCGGCTTAACAACGGCTACCCATTTCTCAACGTTACCTTTACCGCTACCCATACGCACTTCGAGAGGCTTTTGAGTGATCGGTTTGTCAGGGAAGATCTTGATCCATACTTTACCGCCACGCTTGATGTAACGAGTCATCGCGATACGAGCCGCTTCGATTTGACGGTTCGTGATCCAAGACGGTTCAAGCGCTTGAAGGCCGTATTCGCCGAAAGCAACCGTAGTGCCGCCTTTCGCGCGACCTTTCATGTTACCGCGTTGTTGCTTACGGTGTTTTACACGTTTTGGTACCAACATGATTAGTTGCCTCCTTCCTGGGGAGCTTTCTTCTTCGTAGGAAGGACTTCGCCACGATAGATCCATACTTTTACGCCGATGCGGCCGTAAGTCGTATGTGCTTCAGCTGTGCCGTAGTCGATATCAGCACGAAGTGTATGAAGCGGAACCGTACCTTCGCTGTAGCCTTCACTACGCGCGATCTCTGCACCGCCGAGACGTCCGCTAACAGCGGTTTTGATCCCTTTGGCACCGGCGCGCATGGAACGTTGAATTGCTTGTTTCAATGCACGGCGGAAAGATACGCGACGCTCGAGTTGTTGTGCGATGCTTTCGGCTACCAAGATAGCGTCAAGATCGGCTTGTTTGATTTCAGAGATGTTGATGTGAACTTTCTTGCCGTTCGAAATCTTGCCAAGCTCCGTACGCAGGTTTTCTACTTCGGAACCGCCCTTGCCGATAACCATTCCTGGTTTAGCGGTTTGGATCGTCACGTTCACGCGGTTAGCCGCGCGTTCGATTTCGATGTGGGATACTGCTGCGTCTTTCAGCTTGTTCTTCAAGTACTCACGGATTCTTACGTCTTCCATAAGAAGATCGCCAAAGTCTTTGCCTGCGTACCATTTGGATTCCCAATCACGGATGATCCCGACACGAAGACCGACTGGATTTACCTTTTGACCCACACGTTATCCCTCCTTATTTTTCAGATACCACCAAGGTGATGTGGCTGGTTCTTTTGTTAATCCGGCTTGCGCGACCCATCGCGCGAGGGCGGAAACGTTTCATTGTTGGACCTTGGTTCGCGAATACTTGCGTTACGACCAAGTTGTTCACGTCCATTTGATAGTTGTGCTCGGCGTTAGCAATCGCAGAGTTCAGCAGCTTCTCGATAATCGGGGAAGCGGCTTTCGGCGTGTGACGCAGAATCGCAATCGCTTCGCCAACCTTCTTACCACGGATCAAGTCCGCTACGAGCTGCGCTTTACGAGGAGCGATACGTACGAAATTAACGTGCGCTTTAGCTTCTGGCATGTGGGAACCTCCTCTCGTTCATTGAAAATGGTTAAAGGGCAACTTAACGTCTGCCCGTTTTTTTGTCGTCGTTGCCATGGCCTTTGTAAGTACGAGTCGGTGCAAACTCACCGAACTTGTGTCCTACCATGTCCTCTGTCACGTATACCGGCACGTGCTTGCGACCATCGTATACCGCGATTGTGTGCCCGATGAATTGTGGGAAAATCGTCGAACGGCGGGACCATGTTTTGATTACGACCTTTTTGTTTGTTTCGTTAAGATCCTCGACTTTCTTAAGCAGATGTCCGTCGATGAATGGACCTTTCTTCAAACTGCGACCCATGTAGAATCCTCCCTTCGCATAAGCGCTGGCGTGATGGCTCCATCACGCGGATTGTATCAAGCAGCTATTATTTCGTGCGGCGACGAACAATGTATTGGCTCGATGCTTTCTTTTTCTTGCGTGTTTTGTAGCCCAGTGTCGGCTTGCCCCATGGGGACAACGGCGACTTGCGTCCGATTGGAGCGCGGCCTTCGCCACCACCGTGCGGGTGATCGTTCGGGTTCATGACGACGCCGCGAACTTCAGGACGCTTGCCCAGCCAACGGTTACGACCGGCTTTACCGATTTTCACGAGTTCGTGATCTTCGTTGCCTACGGAGCCGATTGTAGCGCGGCAAGTGCTCAGGATGCGGCGAACTTCGCCGGAGCTCAGACGGATCGATACGTAATCCTCTTCTTTACCCAACAGTTGAGCTTCAGTACCGGCTGCGCGTACCAATTGGCCGCCTTTGCCCGGTTTGAGTTCAATGTTGTGGATAATCGTACCGACAGGGATGTTCTTAAGCGGCAAAGCATTACCGATTTTGATGTCGGAATCCGCTCCGGAAACGATTTGATCGCCCACTTTAAGGCCCTTAGGAGCGATGATGTAAGCTTTCGCACCGTCAACGTAGTGGATCAAAGCGATGTTCGAGGTACGGTTCGGATCGTATTCGATCGTCGCTACGTTACCTACGATACCGTCTTTGGTACGTTTGAAATCAATGATACGATATTTACGTTTATGTCCGCCGCCATGGTGGCGAACCGTAATTTTACCTTGGTTGTTACGGCCTGCTTTTTTGAAAAGCGGCGCAAGCAACGATTTCTCCGGTGTGCTTGTCGTGATCTCCTCGAATGTGGATACGGACATCGCGCGACGAGCTGGAGAGGTCGGTTTGTACTTTTTGATTGGCACTTGTATTCCCTCCTTTTCTAAACAGACGTTTCAAAGAACTCAAGTTCTTTGCTGTCAGCGCTAAGCTGAACGATTGCTTTTTTCCAGTCAGGTCTGTAGCCGCTATGTCTGCCATAACGCTTCGGTTTACCTGCAACACGCATCGTGTTAACGCCGGTTACTTTTACGTTAAAGATTTGTTCGATAGCTTGTTTGATTTCGGTTTTGTTCGCGCGAAGGTCAACTTCAAACACATAACGTTTGGCAGCCATGAAATCGCTCGTACGTTCCGTAATAACCGGGCGCTTGATAATATCGCGTGGATTTTTCATTACGCAAGCACCTCCTGTACTTTCTCTACTGCTTCCTTGGTGATGATCAGCTTGTCGTACACAAGCACATCGCGAACATTGATGCCGTCAGCTGCGACGAACTTCACGCCGGGAATGTTGCGTGCGGACAATGCTACATTATCCTCATAGTTAGCTGTTACAACCAAAGCCTTGCGATCGGCTTTCAGGTTGTTCAAAATGCTCTTGAATTCTTTCGTCTTAGGAGCCGCGAATGTCAATTGATCCAGAACGATGATGTTGTTCGCGATCACTTTGGACGACAGTGCGGATTTAATCGCAAGACGACGAACTTTCTTAGGCAATTTGAAGCCGTAAGTGCGAGGTGTAGGTCCGAAGACCGTTCCGCCGCCAACCCATTGCGGGGAGCGAATGGAGCCTTGACGTGCGCGGCCCGTGCCTTTTTGTTTCCAAGGCTTGCGACCGCCGCCGCGTACTTCGGAGCGACCTTTCGTCTTGTGCGTTCCTTGTCGTTCGGCAGCTTGCTGCAGAACGACTGCGCTATGCATAACGTGAGTGTTAGGCTCGATACCGAATACGTTCTCGGCCAGTTCCAGTTCGCCAACTTGCGAACCGCTCACATTGAATACTGTTACTTTAGGCATTTCGTGTTCCTCCTTTCTTCTTAAGAACGATTAGTTCTTAACCGTTTGTTTTACTTTAACGAATCCGTTCTTAGGTCCAGGGATGGAGCCTTTAACGAGAATAACGTTGCGTTCCGCGTCGATGCGGATAACTTCAAGCTTCTGGATCGTGATTGTCTCGTGACCCATGTGACCCGGAAGGCGCTTGCCTTTCGGTACGCGGTTCGCTTGGATGGAACCCATGGAACCTGGACCGCGGTGGTAACGGGAACCGTGGGACATAGGGCCCGTGCTTTGTCCCCAACGTTTGATAACGCCGGCAAAGCCTTTACCTTTCGAAATACCTGTTACGTCAACAAACTCGCCCTCCGCGAACAGGTCAGCCTTGATCTCCTGGCCAACTTCGTACTCACCAAGGTTGATTCCGCGAATTTCGCGAACGTAGCGCTTAGGAGTCGCGCCTGCTTTCTTAGCGTGACCGATCTCTGGCTTGTTAGATCTTTTTTCTTTCTTATCAGCGAAACCTAGCTGTACGGATTCGTATCCGTCCGTTTCGACTGTTTTCTTCTGAAGAACAACGTTTGGACCAGCTTCGATTACCGTTACTGGAACTACGTTGCCGTCAGCAGTAAATACTTGAGTCATTCCAAGTTTTTTCCCTAAGATACCTTTCATGTTGACACCTCATTTCCTCTCTATGATCGTATATACGGATGTTCTTGCAAAATTAAAGCTTGATTTCGATATCTACACCGGACGGCAGATCCAGACGCATCAACGCATCAACGGTTTGCGGCGTAGGATTCACAATGTCGATCAAGCGCTTGTGCGTGCGCATCTCGAATTGTTCACGGGAATCCTTGTACTTGTGTACCGCACGAAGAATTGTGATGATTTGCTTTTCCGTTGGCAACGGAATCGGCCCGGATACGCCTGCACCGGAACGTTTTGCAGTTTCAACGATTTTCTCTGCGGATTGATCAAGAATTCTGTGATCGTATGCTTTCAAGCGGATACGAATCTTTTGCTTTGCCATATAAGTCCCTCCTTCTTTCGCCCAATTTTTTAATCGGACATACTCCGTGAGAATAACCCGCCACAGGTCCCATGGCAAAGGGGCCGGGTGTGTCGGCAACCTCTCACATCAACGCAACGTCAGACCAACAGTCAATATTATATCGGATTGGGCGGGCGATTGCAACTAAAACATTCTTTGTCGCGAATAAATATTGCGATCGCCGAAATCCGCGCCGTATCTGACTTTTCTCTTACCTATCGCAACTGTGTTAATTGGCGAAATATCATCCAAATGATGCCTAGACAAAACTTTCATCGTGTTTCTTCTATATATAATGGGGAAAATTCAGATAAAGGCTTGCAATTGCATATTCATTCTCGGCACAGCAAAAAGAATGCCCGACTGGCGGGACCTAGCATTCCGCCAATCAGGCATTCCTCTAATAAACTCTTTAACCCAGCACAACGCGGTCGTCGGCCATCTTTTTGCCGCTGATCTGCTCGAATTCGCCGAGCAGCCTCTCCACGGTAAGATCCTTCTTACGATCCTCGTCGACTTGTAGTATGATTTTGCCTTTATCCATCATGATCAGGCGATTGCCGAGTCGAATCGCTTGCTCCATATTATGCGTGACCATTAGCGTAGTCAGATTGAGCTCCCTTACGATCGTCTCGGTTAGCTCCGTCACGAGTTCGGCGCGGGCGGGATCAAGCGCGGCCGTATGCTCGTCGAGCAGCAGAATCTGAGGCCGCGTGAACGTCGCCATTAGCAGGCTGAGCGCTTGGCGTTCGCCTCCGGATAGCAATCCTACTTTGGCGCCCATACGGTTCTCGAGGCCGATGCCTAATCGGTGTAGCTCTTCGCGGAAGACGCCCTTTGTTTTCTTGGACACACCTAGAGAAAATCCTCGTTTCTTGCCCCGCATATACGCAATCGCCATGTTTTCTTCGATCGTCATACGCGGAGCCGTACCTGCCATGGGATCTTGGAATACGCGACCGATCCAGCGGCTGCGGGCGAATTCGCTCAGCTCGCTGACGTCCTGTCCTTCTATGTGGATCTTGCCGTCATCAGGTTTCATTACACCTGAAATAATATTCATGAGGGTTGACTTGCCGGCGCCGTTGCTGCCAATTACAGTAACAAAATCGCCTGTTTTTAAATGCAGATTCGCATTCATGAGAGCGATCTTCTCGTCCACCGTTCCAGGGTTAAATAGCTTGGAAACGCCGTCGATCCTAAGCATCAGCGTCCACCTCCCTCAGCCTTGCGAATATTCACGAGCACTTCGGCTGTACGTTTCTTGGCCGTCGCCTTCGTCTTAATGGCTCTGCGCGCCATTGGCACGACAAGCGCGAACGTAATGATAACCGCTGTAATCAGCTTCATGTCCTGCGCTTCCATACCCGGCACGCGCAATGCCAACGCATAGATGATTCGATAAATCACGGCACCTAGAACAACGGCAAGAGTCGCTCTGAATATCGTTTTCGCTCCAAAAATCGCTTCCCCGATAATGACTGAGGCCAAGCCGATCACGATCATCCCTATACCCATGCTATTATCGGCATAATTCAGATGATGTGCGATCAAGCCTCCGGAAGCCGCTACAAGCGCATTCGACAGAGAGATGCCTATTATCGTCGTCACGTCCGTATTAGAACCAAAACTTCTAATCATGCGGGTATTATCGCCTGTAGCACGCAGGCTGAGGCCAATATCGGTTTTAAAGAAGCCATCCAGCAACAGCTTAACGCCGATAGCTAATAGGAGTCCAATAGCGATTACAGGAATATGGTCAAATGCGTTCATCTCGTTACGAAGCGACACGTTCGGCTTGCCCATAATGCGCAGATTGATGGAATATAAAGCAATCATCATGATTATGCCGGACAATAGACCGTTCACTTTTCCCTTGGTATGCAGCAAGCCCGTGCATAGGCCGGCCGCCGCTCCGCCTAGAAAAGCGCATATGATCGCAAGCCATGGCTGCGTACCGCTAACCGTCATCACCGTCGCGATTGCAGCTCCTGTCGTAAAACTTCCATCGACCGTTAAGTCGGGAAAGTCGAGAATTCGGAACGTGATAAATACGCCCAGTGCCATGAGCGCGTACAATAACCCTGACTCAACGGCTCCTTGCATGGAAGCAAGCATGGGCCAATCCTCCTTTGCGAACAACAATGGGGCAGTCCAGCTTAACTGGGCAACCCCATTGCTATTTCGTTATTTTGTTAATGCTCTTGCCTCTTTATTCGATGATGTTATTGTCCGGATCCTTTACATAAGCTTTCATTGCGTCCGTCACTTCGATGCCTTGCTCTTGGGCTGCTTTCAGGTTGAGGATGTAGTCCAGCTTCTGCGGCACGGTTACATCCATCTCGCCAGGATTTTTGCCGTTCAGAATTTCGACAGCCATCTGTCCTGCTTCATAACCGTGATCGTAGTACTTAAAGCCGACTGTAGCGAAAGCGCCTTTCTCAACCGTATCGCGGTCCGCCGAGAAAAACGGAATGTCGTTCTCGTTCGCCACGTCGATGATGCTGTCCACGCCGCCAACGACCATGTTGTCGAGCGTGATGTAGATCGCGTCTACGCGTCCAATCAGAGATTGAGCCGCTTGTTGGATATCGGAGCTGTTCGCCACGGCCGCTTCCACCAACTCAAGACCATGCTTATCGAGAGCTTCTTTGGCGATTGCGCTCATCACGACTGCGTTCGCTTCCCCTTTATTGATAACAAGTCCAACCTTCTTCACATCCGGGAACTCTTTAGCAATGAAATCCATCGTTTGAACGACCGCATCCGGATTCGTATCTGCTGCGCCCGTTACATTACCGCCAGGTGCTTGCAATTGCGAAACGATACCCGCATCGACAGGATCCGTCACAGCGGCAAAGAGGACTGGCTTATCCTTCACTTCGTCCACAAGGCTTTGAGTTGTAGGTGTCGCAATGCCGAATGCAAGATCAGCTTTGGAGGACGCGATTTTTTCCGCGATTGTTTTTACGTTATTGGCATCGCCTTGCGCATTGTTATAATCGACTGTCAGATTTTTGCCTTCCTCGAAGCCCGCATCCTTCAAGGCGTCCAAGAAGCCTTTGCGCGTAGCGTCCAACGACGGATGCTCGACGATCTGCGAGATCGCGATGGTATACGTCTTACCCTCTCCGCCGCTTGCTTGCTCCCCGTTATTGCCTTCGTCCGTCTTGCCGCCGTTGCCGCCGCATGCTGCCGTAACAAGCATTAAGGAAGCCATAGCCAGACCTAACCATGCTTTTTTGTTCATCTTGTAATACCCCTCTCGCCAGTTTAATATTTTTTTGTTTATTCGCATTCGCGCCAAAGCTTTATCGCTTTTATCCATTAAAGTAATAAGATAACCGATATTATTTCGCTTTTTAAAGCAAAAATGCGACTTTTCATATATAACTTTTATCTTAAGTCTAGCATAGCTAGCTCGTCAATGCTTACTTCAATGTTAATATAAGTATTTTTTCTAATAATCGTCTAAAAAAGAAGAAACCCCCACCGAGGTGGGGGTTTCGCATGCATGCGGCGCTAGCGCCGCATGGCATTATTTTTGGATTGTTGCTACTGCGCCGGCGCCTACAGTACGGCCGCCTTCACGGATGGAGAAGCGAGTTCCTTCTTCAACCGCGATTGGAGCGATCAGTTCAACAGTAACCGTGATGTTGTCGCCAGGCATAACCATCTCAGTGCCTTCTGGCAGGTTGATGATACCCGTTACGTCAGTTGTACGGAAGTAGAACTGTGGACGGTAGCCAGTGAAGAAAGGCTTGTGACGGCCACCCTCTTCTTTTGTCAGAACGTAGATTTGAGCTGTGAAGTTCGTGTGTGGCTTAACGGAGTTCGGTTTAGCCAAAACTTGACCACGCTCGATGTCTTTACGGTCTACGCCGCGAAGCAATGCGCCGATGTTGTCGCCCGCTTGAGCGGAATCCATCAGTTTACGGAACATTTCTACGCCCGTAACAACGGATTTGCGAGTTTCTTCAGCAAGACCAACGATTTCGATCTCGTCGCCAACTTTAACCACACCACGGTCGATACGGCCAGTTGCTACTGTACCACGGCCAGTGATTGTGAATACGTCCTCGACAGGCATAAGGAAAGGCTTAGCCGTGTCGCGTTCTGGAGTTGGGATGTAAGTGTCGACTTGTTCGAACAGCTCAACGATTTTGTCAGCCCAAGGACCATCTGGGTTAGCAAGTGCTTCACGAGCAGCGCCACGGATGATTGGAGTGTCGTCGCCTGGGAACTCATACTCGGACAGAAGATCGCGAACTTCCATTTCAACAAGCTCAAGAAGCTCTTCGTCTTCAACCATGTCGCATTTGTTCAGGAATACAACGATGTAAGGCACGCCTACTTGGCGGGACAGAAGGATGTGCTCGCGCGTTTGCGGCATTGGGCCGTCAGAAGCGGATACAACCAGGATAGCGCCGTCCATTTGAGCTGCGCCTGTGATCATGTTTTTAACGTAGTCGGCGTGACCTGGGCAGTCAACGTGAGCGTAGTGACGGTTAGGAGTCTCGTACTCAACGTGAGCTGTCGAGATCGTGATACCGCGCTCGCGCTCTTCCGGAGCTTTGTCGATTTGGTCGAATGCTACAGCTGCACCGCCGTATTTTTTGGAAAGTACAGTTGTGATAGCAGCAGTCAGAGTTGTTTTACCATGGTCGACGTGACCGATTGTACCGATGTTAACATGCGGTTTATTACGTTCAAATTTTGCCTTAGCCATTGAACTGAATCCTCCTCAATATCACTTATTATTTTATGTGTGGGCCGGCACCGAGAGCGAAATCACACCCCATGTCGGCCAAAAGACAACTAGTTTAAGCAAGGCGAGCTTGATCGCTCTTACTCGGCCGAGCCTTTGTGCTTCGCGATGATCTCTTCGGAGATCGACTTCGGAACTTCTTCGTAGTGAGAAAGCTCCATCGAGAAGACGCCGCGTCCTTGCGTACCGGAACGAAGAGTCGTGGAGTAACCGAACATCTCGGAGAGAGGCACCTTGGAACGGATAATTTGCGCGCCTGCGCGGGAATCCATACCCTCGATGCGACCGCGGCGGGAGTTCAGCATGCCCATAACGTCGCCCATGTACTCTTCGGGAACCGTAACTTCAACTTTCATGATTGGCTCAAGAAGAACTGGCTTACATTTATCTTTGGCAGCTTTAAGCGCCATCGAACCTGCAATTTTAAACGCCATCTCCGAGGAGTCGACATCATGGTAAGATCCGTCAACAACAACCGCTTTAACATCAACGAGCGGGAAGCCGGCAACAACGCCGTTCTTCATGGACTCTTCGATACCAGCTTGGATTGGAGCGATAAATTCGCGAGGAATCGATCCGCCAACCGTTTTGTTTTCGAATACGAAGCCTGAACCAGGCTCAAGTGGCGAGAATTCAACCCAGCAATGACCGAATTGACCTTTACCACCCGACTGACGTACGAACTTACCTTCAACCTTCGCAGCCTGACGGAACGTTTCACGGTAAGCAACCTGAGGCGCGCCAACGTTTGTCTCGACTTTGAATTCGCGGAACATACGGTCAACCAGAATCTCAAGGTGAAGCTCACCCATACCGGAGATAATGGTTTGGTTTGTTTCTTCGTCCGTACGAGCGCGGAAAGTAGGATCTTCTTCAGCGAGCTTGGAAATCGCGATACCGAGTTTGTCTTGGTCTGCTTTCGTTTTTGGTTCGATCGCAACCGAGATAACCGGCTCAGGGAAGTTCATGGACTCGAGAATGATGATGTTCTTCTCGTCGCAAAGCGTATCGCCTGTCGTCGTATCTTTAAGACCTACAGCGGCGGCGATGTCGCCTGCATATACTTCGGAAATCTCTTGACGAGAGTTCGCGTGCATTTGCAGGATACGTCCGATACGCTCGCGCTTGCCTTTAGTCGAGTTCAGAACATACGATCCGGACTTCAGGATACCGGAGTATACGCGGAAGAACGTCAATCTACCAACGTAAGGGTCCGTCATGATTTTGAAAGCCAATGCGGAGAATGGCTCCGTGTCGGAAGATGGTCTTGCGCCTTCTTCGCCGTCTTCAAGAGTACCTTTAATTGCTGGTACGTCAAGAGGAGATGGAAGATAGTCGACAACCGCATCCAACATCAATTGAACGCCTTTGTTACGGTAGGAAGAGCCAACGATAACCGGGAAGATCTTAACTTCGCAAACACCTTTACGGAGTGCCGCTTTGATTTCCGGAATCGTGAGTTCTTCACCTTCCAGATATTTCATCGTTAATTCTTCGTCCAGCTCGGCAACCTTCTCGATCAGTTCCATCCGCAGCTCTTCCACTTGGTCAGCGTACTCTGCAGGGATTTCGACTTGAATCGGGTCTTTGCCTGTATCGTCTTTGTACTTGTATGCGATGCGCTCAACGATATCGATTACGCCGACAAAGTCGGACTCTGCGCCGATCGGAATTTGAATCGCAACGGCATTAGCTTGCAGACGCTCGCGCATGTCTTTGATAACATTAAGGAAATCGGCACCGATGATATCCATTTTGTTAATGTAAGCAATACGCGGAACGTTGTAGCGGTCAGCTTGACGCCATACAGTTTCAGACTGTGGCTCAACGCCTTCTTTAGCACTGAATACTCCAACAGCCCCGTCCAATACGCGCAGGGAACGTTCGACTTCAACCGTGAAGTCAACGTGACCTGGGGTGTCAATGATATTGATGCGGTGACCATTCCACTGTGCGGTTGTCGCGGCAGACGTGATCGTGATGCCACGCTCTTGCTCTTGCTCCATCCAGTCCATCGTAGCTGCACCTTCGTGCACCTCGCCGATTTTGTGAACTCGGCCCGTGAAGAACAAGATTCGCTCAGTAGTTGTCGTTTTACCAGCATCAATATGTGCCATAATCCCGATATTACGCGTATTGTTCAAGGAGAACTCTCTTGACATGAATATGTCTCCTCTCGATTGTGGCTATCCTACCAACGGTAGTGAGCAAACGCTTTGTTTGCTTCGGCCATTTTGTGCGTATCTTCACGTTTCTTAACAGATGCGCCAGTGTTGTTGGATGCATCCAGAATTTCGGCTGCCAAACGTTCCGTCATCGTTTTCTCGCCGCGGTTACGCGAGTAGTTCACGAGCCAACGAAGACCAAGAGCCGTACGGCGTTCTGGTTTAACCTCGATCGGCACTTGGTAGTTAGCGCCGCCGACACGGCGAGCCTTAACCTCAAGTACTGGCATGATGTTTTTCAATGCTGCTTCGAACACTTCCATTGGATCTTTACCGGAACGCTCTTGGATCAGCTTGAAAGCATCGTATAACAGCGTTTGTGCAGTACCTCTCTTACCGTCGATCATAATGCGGTTGATCAAACGAGTAACCAGTTTGCTATGGTAAACCGGATCTGGAAGCACATCGCGTTTCGTTACAGGACCTTTGCGTGGCATGTAAAGTCCCCCTTTCTTCTAATAGTGGCTTGTACTAGCTTGATGTTAACCCGCTTGGGTTATACTACAATTACTTTTTAACTTTAGGACGTTTCGTACCGTATTTGGAACGGGATTGGTTACGGTTGTTAACACCCGCAGTATCCAATGCGCCGCGAACGATATGGTAACGTACGCCCGGAAGGTCCTTAACACGACCGCCACGGATCAAAACAACGCTGTGCTCTTGCAGGTTATGACCGATACCCGGAATGTACGCTGTAACCTCTACGCGGTTAGTCAGACGTACACGCGCGTACTTACGAAGCGCGGAGTTCGGTTTCTTCGGAGTCATTGTACCTACACGAGTGCACACACCGCGTTTTTGAGGAGCGCTGATATCAGTCGCTTCACGTTTCAGTGCGTTGAACCCTCTTTGCAAGGCTGGCGATTTCGATTTAACGACTTTCGCTTGACGGCCTTTGCGAACGAGCTGGTTAATAGTTGGCATGTTGCCACCCCCTTCCCCTAATTCATGTCTTTAATATGGTAGACAATTCACCCAATTTTTAAGCCCACAGATCCAGGCGGTTCATAATGAAACGAAAGTATTCCATAAACCCGGTCATCAGGCACACTTCGATATATTATCACTTTGCCTATGCCAATGTCAAGCAAGATTCATGGCACTTATTGTCGGATGAGAAGATTTACATATATTTCGCGCTTCAACCTTCGCGGATTGTGGGTTTTCGTTCGAATGCTACAATGAAGTGAGAGCATCCGATCGGCATTAGTTCGAGGCCGGTCCTTGCAATCTAGCTGCCGTATCCTGAATTTCGCCGCCGTCCAACCGCTTCAGGAACGTCTTTCTCCAGCTTGCGGAAAGCGCGGGAATCCGAAGCAATCGTTCCATCCCTTCGCGATTTTGTTTATCCTCATGCATCATGCGGTTCGCATAGGAAATCGATGCGGCATCGGACATTCTCTCTTGAAGAACGAGCGCGGCGCCCGGATTTACGTTTCCCGACTTCAGAACCCGGAAATAATAACCCGTGAATCCCGTCTGCTGGACGAGGAGCGGAAGCTTCGGCCAATCATATTTCACGGACAACTTAAAACATGGCTGCCTTGGCTGGGTCACTTGCACGATAGCTTCGCCCAACCGGAATACGTCTCCTATGCACGTATCGGATTCCAGCAGGCCGCGAGTCGTAAGATTCTCTCCGAAAGCTCCCGGACCAAACGCCCTGCCGTGCGCCTGCTTCCAATACGGATAGTGTTCAGTTGGATAAACACATACCGCCTTATCCGGTCCACCGTGATGCTGTAAATCGGCTTGTCCGTCGCCCTCGAAGTTCAATGTGTCCAAATATAGGGGGCGACTCACCGGCAGCTTGCTTATCCCTGTCGTCACCGATTTTCCTTTATGCAGCATTTCCGCGGGCAGCCCCACGTTAATCGATACGACGGATGCCTCGCCGCTTGTCGTATCATTCATAAGAATTCCTCCCCGGAATGATTCAATTTGATTCAATCTCGCATATTAATTGGACGGAGTCGAGCTTAATGGAGCTTAAACAATTGGAATATTTCGTGGCTGTTTGCGAAGAATTGCACTTTACCCGAGCCGCCGAAAAAATGGAGATCGCCCAGCCCTCCCTCAGCCAACAGATCAAGCTGCTGGAGCATGAGATAGGCATGACCTTATTTGACCGCATCGGCAAAAAAACGATGTTAACGGAAGCCGGAAAGATATTGCTCAAGCACAGCTACAATCTGTTTCACGAAATGAGCCAAGCCAAAGCCGCGATCGGCGAGCTGCAAGGCTTGAAACGCGGAACGCTTAAGCTCGGAGCGCTTCAGTCCGCGGCCTTGCTGCTGCTCCCTTCGGCGATAACGGCTTTTCACGAAAGCTATCCTAGCGTGCGAATCGAAGCTTACGGGCTGCGTCATGGCGCTATTCTAACCAAGCTTCTTCATAATGAGCTGGATCTGGGCCTTGTCTATATGCCGGTTGAACACAATGAGCTGGAGTCCGTCTTCTTATATGAAGAGCGGCTATCGCTTGCGGTGCCCGAGACCCATACGTTTGCCGGGCTTGCCGAGGCGCGGCTGGACATGCTGCACGATATGGCTACGGTCGAGCTTCACGAAGGATATTACCTGCGGGATCGTCTGGACCGCTTATGCACGGAACGCGGCGTAGCGCGCCGCCCCTCCGTCCAGCTTAATTCGATCGAATCCGTCGTCGGCATGACGGCCGCAGGTGCAGGCATCGCCGTTCTGCCCGATCGATATCTCCGCGCCGCGAAGCCCGACCGGCTTCGGATCATTCCGCTAGTGGATCCTACGGTTGCTTTGAGGATCGGCATTGCTTACAGACGCAATAAATTCATGTGCGCCGCCAGCCAGGCCTTTATGAAGCATATCCAATCGTATGCCTCCCCCGAAGCGCGCTAACGCAGTGCCGTATGCTCCGGACATTCTTGCAAGGTGGCCTCATGGGTTAGATATTTCCTAATAAGCTGGCAGTAGTGAGGATGCTCTCCCTCCGCTGCATGCGGCATGAAATGAACGCAGCCTTCGCAAGGCTCGGCGATGTTGAAGCGCCCGCGCCGTTTAAGACCGGCCGCCAATTGCTCCAATCCATGCCCGAGCTGCACCAGTGTCGCTTCATCCAACGTCTCCATTACGGAATGAAGCCCATTGCCCCACTTCTCCAGCCGGCTCGCCGCCGTTAGCCCTTCAGGAGTTAAAGCGAGCAAGGAGATGCGGCGGTCCGATTCGCTTCTGACTTTGCTCGCCAAACCTTTGTCCACGATTCCTCTCAGTATCTTGACGGCGGTAACGTGGCTTGAACCAATGGCATGTGCAAACTGGCCGACGGTTGCCATATCCGGACGCGTATGGCGTATAAACAAAATTGCTTGTATTTGAACGGGCGATAACCCCAATTTGTCGCCTTCTTCTTGATTCATGGCCTTTACGGCTTGCGTCAGGCGGTACACCATCATGCTGATGCGCGACGCACGGTCGTCCTTGCGATGTTGCGGATCGAAGAACATGGCTTTCATCACCTCTCGCCTTATCATACAACGGACTTCCCCGCTTGCAAAACGGTGATGCTGATCGGCATGTCCTATCATTGCCGAAGAGGGCAAAATGCCGTTTGGCATCTTGCCCTCTTGCGCACCGGCGTCTAGATAAACACTTAACCTTTCTTAACGTCCTCCATGCTGGCGCCGAAGTTGATATGATAAACGATTCCTTCGATAACGACGGCAGGAACGGATTTCACTCCGGCTTGCTCGGCTTCCTGTATCCGATTGGGCTGCTCTCCCAGATGCACGATCTCGGTTTGTACTTTGTTCTCGTCCAGGAAGCTAAGGAAGGTTTGTTCGACCTCTACGCATACGGGACAACCTGCGTGATAGAATGTAGCTTTCGACATGATGATCTCTCCTTGTTTTTTTGTCTATATTAAGTAGCCTTGCTACATTTAATATTCTACGTGGATCGCTCTCCATTAACAATTGCGAATTACCTATCGTATCGATAGGCTCAGCCTATCCGCCGGCATAGACGGACAGGCTTCGGGCGACCTCGGCGTAGGCGTCCAATTCTCGCGATCCAGCCAGCATGATGCCGCCTATCGACTATCGAGCTAATTAAAATCGGCTTGAATAGTCACCGATTTTTTTTGCAGCTTCTCCAGCTCCGCCCGAATGCCCGCCAGCTCCGATTCAAGCTCGGCGTCTCCTCCCGTAATCCCGAATTTCTCTCGAATGTAAGCGAGCACATCGTCAATATCGTGACTGTTCTCCATAGGCCCATCTCCTATCTGCCCTTATACCATCATCACCTTCATCCTATAAACACCCGCAATCCTATTGTGGTTGCCTGATATGCCAAAAAATATATCTCTCCTCGCTAAATATCGAACGCACCTCCCAGGCGAGCGGCGACAGAAAAAAGAGACGATACCGTCCCGATTAGGGGATTCGTATCGTCTCTCTGTGGATGTCGCCGCGCGCGCGGCGATTATTCGGGTTTATTCAACGACTACGGCTTCCGTTGCTTCCTGAAGCTCGGAGCCTTCCACAATGTCGTCTTCCAGTCCTGCAAATCGAATGTTGCGGTAACGCTGCATGCCCGTACCAGCCGGGATCAGCTTGCCGATGATAACATTCTCCTTGAGGCCAAGCAATTGGTCGACCTTGCCTTTGATCGCCGCGTCGGTCAGTACGCGAGTCGTCTCTTGGAACGATGCCGCGGACAAGAACGAATCCGTCTCGAGGGACGCCTTCGTAATACCGAGCAGAACAGGCTTAGCAACCGCAGGCTCCTTGTCGGCGAAGATCGCTTCGCGGTTCGCGGCTTCGTATTCGTGAATGTCCACGAATGCGCCTGGCAGCAAAGTCGTGCCGCCCGCGTCCACGATGCGGATCTTGCGAAGCATCTGCTTGATCATAACCTCGACGTGTTTGTCGTTGATCTCAACGCCTTGATTCCGGTATACGCGCTGTACTTCTTGCAGAATGTAGTTCTGCACGCCGCGGATGCCTTTGATGCGAAGCATATCCTTCGGATCGATGGAACCGTCCGTGAGCTCGTCGCCTGCTTCGATATGCTGTCCTTCCGTTACGCGAATACGCGAACCGTAGGTTACGGCATATACCTTCGTCTCGGCTTCCCCTTGCACTTCGATCTCGCGACGATCCTTCGCCTCGCGAATCTCCTTGATAACGCCGTCGAGCTCGGAGATGATCGCTTGGCCTTTCGGATTACGCGCCTCGAAGAGCTCCTGGATACGCGGGAGACCTTGCGTAATATCGTCGCCGGCTACGCCGCCGGTATGGAACGTACGCATCGTCAGCTGCGTTCCCGGCTCGCCGATCGATTGCGCCGCGATAATGCCTACCGCTTCGCCGATCTCGACGTGCTTGCCGGTTGCCAGGTTACGTCCGTAACAGATCTTGCACACGCCATGACGGGCGCGGCAGCTGAGCACGGAACGGATTTGGAGCTTCTCTACGCCCGCCTCGATGATCGCGTCCGCTTTGCCGGAATCGATCAGCTCGCTGCGATTGACGATCACTTCGCCTGTCTTCGGATGACGTACCGTTTCGAACGCGTAACGGCCTTCGATACGGTCGTACAGATCCTCGATGACTTCCTTGCCGTCCTGAATCTTGCTGACGGCAAAGCCTTTGTCCGTACCGCAGTCGTCTTCGCGCACGATAACGTCTTGCGCAACGTCTACGAGACGGCGAGTCAAGTAACCGGAGTCGGCGGTACGAAGCGCCGTATCGGCAAGACCTTTACGCGCTCCGTGCGTCGAAATAAAGTACTCGAGGACGGTCAAACCTTCGCGGAAGTTCGATTTGATTGGCAACTCGATAATCCGGCCGGATGGGTTGGCCATCAGACCCCGCATGCCGCCGAGCTGCGTGATTTGGGATTTGTTACCCCGGGCTTTGGAGTCGACCATGAGCATGATGTTGTTGTAACGATCCATCGATTTCATGAGGACTTCGGTAATCTCGTCCTTGCATTTGCTCCAAATGCTGATGATCCGGTCATAACGCTCTTCGTTCGTGATCAGACCGCGACGGTACTGATTCATGACGGTAGCGACCTTCTCGTCGGAAGCTTTCATGATCTCCGCTTTTTCCTTCGGAATAATAACGTCGGATACGCCGATCGTAATACCCGCTTTGGTGGAATAAGTGAAGCCGAGCTGCTTGATGCGGTCCAAGATAACCGCGGTAAGCGTCGTGTGGTACTGACGGAAGCATTCGGCGATGATCGTGCCGAGGTAGTCCTTGCCTACCGCGCCTGCCGTTGCGAGCTCATCGACGAATTTCGTCAAGTCCGCGCCTTTTTCGTACACGAAGTACTTATCCGGCGTGCCTTGCAGAAGGTTGACCTTCGTCGCTTCGTTGATATAAGGGAAATCTTCCGGGAAGATTTCGTTAAAGATGACTTTGCCTACCGTCGTAGCCATCAGGGAAGCTTGTTGCTGCTCCGTGAAGTTCTTCTTCTTAAGCACTTTCACCGGGATGAAAATGCGCGCGTGCAGCGATACGATACCGCGTTGGTAGGCGGAGATCGCTTCGTTGACCGTAGAGAAGACAGATCCGGAGCCTTTGGCTTCCTTGTTGTCCATCGTCAGGTAGAAGCTGCCGAGAACCATATCCTGCGATGGCGTAACAACCGGCTTGCCGTCCTTAGGGTTAAGGATGTTGCCGGATGCCAGCATCAGCAGACGAGCTTCGGCTTGCGCCTCTGCGGACAATGGAACGTGAACGGCCATCTGGTCGCCGTCGAAGTCGGCGTTGTAAGCCGTACATACGAGCGGATGCAGCTTGATCGCGCGTCCCTCGACAAGAATCGGTTCGAATGCTTGAATCCCGAGTCTATGCAGCGTGGGGGCACGGTTCAAGAGAACCGGATGTTCCTTGATGACTTCCTCGAGAACGTCCCATACCTCCGGGCTAACGCGTTCGACTTTGCGTTTCGCGCTCTTGATGTTATGGGCAAGTCCCTTGTTAACGAGTTCTTTCATGACAAACGGCTTGAACAGCTCAAGCGCCATCTCCTTAGGGAGACCGCACTGGAACATCTTCAGGTTCGGACCTACGACGATAACGGAACGACCGGAATAGTCGACGCGTTTGCCGAGAAGGTTCTGACGGAAGCGTCCTTGCTTACCCTTAAGCATGTGGCTAAGCGATTTGAGCGGACGGTTGCCCGGACCCGTTACGGGACGGCCGCGACGGCCGTTGTCGATCAGGGCGTCAACCGCTTCCTGAAGCATGCGTTTCTCGTTCTGAACGATAATGTCGGGAGCGCCGAGATCAAGCAGACGCTTCAGACGGTTGTTACGGTTAATGACGCGGCGGTACAGGTCGTTCAGGTCGGAGGTCGCGAAGCGGCCGCCGTCCAGCTGTACCATCGGACGAAGCTCCGGAGGGATAACCGGAAGCACGTCGAGAATCATCCAATCCGGCAGGTTGCCGGAGTTGCGGAACGCTTCGATGACTTCAAGACGCTTGATCGCGCGGTTACGGCGTTGGCCTTGGGCCGTACGAAGCTCTTCTTTCAGCTGCTCGAGCTCGCGCTCGACATCGATATCCTGAAGCAGCTTTTTGACCGCTTCGGCGCCCATGCCGGCTTGGAAGCCGTAGCCGTATTTCTCGCGGTAGCTGCGGTATTCCTTCTCGGAAAGGAGCTGTTTTTTCTCAAGCGGCGTATCGCCGGGATCCGTTACGACATAGGATGCAAAGTAGATAATTTCCTCAAGCGAACGAGGAGACATATCCAGCGCGAGACCCATGCGGCTAGGGATGCCTTTGAAGTACCAGATGTGGGAGACGGGAGCGGCCAGTTCGATATGGCCCATCCGTTCGCGGCGCACCTTCGCGCGCGTTACTTCGACGCCGCAACGATCGCAGACGACGCCTTTATAGCGTACGCGTTTGTATTTGCCGCAATGGCATTCCCAGTCCTTGGTCGGTCCGAAAATCTTCTCGCAGAAGAGACCTTCCTTCTCGGGCTTGAGCGTTCTGTAGTTAATGGTTTCCGGCTTCTTGACTTCTCCGCGGGACCACGAGCGAATTTTATCAGGCGAAGCCAGACCGATTTTCATATACTCAAAGTTGTTCACGTCCAACAAGGAGCAACCCTCCTTCGTCATGTATGACGGTGTCTATTGATAAAACCTCTATCGTAGTCATTCGAAGATGTTCGACCGCGTTCAGAGGTAGGTTTTAACGCCAATAAGAATTCCAGGTTCCCGACAGGTTCGGATACCTGGAAATTCTTACGTGGTCAGCGAAGCTTATTCGGCTCCTGCTTCGGCGCCTTCCATGTTGAGGTTCAGCTTGTCGCCCGTACCCTCGTCCTCGTCGTCGATCTCTTTCATTTCGATCTCTTCTTCGTTCTCGCTCAGGATCTTGACGTCCATGCCCAAGCTTTGAAGCTCCTTGATCAAAACTTTGAACGATTCCGGAACGCCAGGCTCCGGCACGTTCTCGCCCTTGACGATGGACTCGTACGTTTTCACGCGGCCGACCACGTCATCGGACTTGACGGTAAGAATCTCTTGAAGCGTATATGCGGCACCGTATGCCTCGAGCGCCCAAACCTCCATTTCGCCGAAGCGCTGTCCGCCGAACTGGGCTTTACCGCCGAGTGGCTGCTGCGTAACGAGCGAGTATGGACCCGTGGAACGGGCATGGATTTTGTCGTCGACCATGTGAGCCAGCTTGATCATGTACATGACGCCGACCGTAACTTCGCGTTCGAACGATTCGCCCGTACGACCATCGTACAGAACCGTCTTCCCGTTCCGCTGCATGCCGGCTTCTTCCATCGTATCGAATACGTCGTTCTCGCGAGCGCCGTCGAATACGGGAGTAGCGGCGTGGAGGCCCAAATGTTTGCACGCCATGCCAAGGTGAACCTCGAGCGCCTGGCCGATGTTCATCCGGGAAGGTACGCCGAGCGGGTTAAGAACGACTTCGACAGGCGTTCCGTCCGGCAGGAACGGCATATCCTCTTCCGGCATGATCCGCGCGATAACACCCTTGTTACCGTGACGTCCGGCCATCTTATCGCCTTCGGAAATCTTACGCTTCTGAGCGATGTACGCGCGAACGAGCTGGTTAACGCCCGGAGGCAGCTCGTCGCCGTTCTCGCGGGTAAATACTTTTACGTCCACGACGATGCCGTCGGTACCATGCGGTACGCGAAGCGAAGTGTCGCGAACCTCGCGCGCCTTCTCGCCGAAGATCGCATGAAGCAATCTCTCCTCGGCCGTCAGTTCCGTTACGCCCTTAGGCGTTACTTTGCCGACTAGAATGTCGCCCGCGCCGATCTCCGCGCCGACGCGGATAATGCCGCGCTCGTCGAGATTGCGAAGCGCTTCTTCGCCGACGTTCGGGATATCGCGCGTAATTTCTTCCGGTCCCAGCTTCGTATCGCGGGCTTCGGATTCGTATTCTTCGATATGGATCGACGTATACACGTCTTCCTTGACTAGCTTCTCGCTAAGCAAGATGGCATCCTCGTAGTTGTAGCCTTCCCACGTCATGAACGCAACGACTACGTTGCGGCCAAGCGCAAGCTCGCCCATCTCCGTCGAAGGACCGTCTGCCATGATATCGCCTTTCTTGATGATATCGCCCTTGCGGACAAGCGGACGTTGGTTGATGCACGTGCCTTGGTTGGAACGCATGAACTTGTGCAGCTTGTGCTTCACGAGATCGCCGTTCACCGGCTTGCCGTCGATCACCTCGACGCGGCGCAGCCAAATTTCGTTGGCCGACGCGCGTTCGATGACGCCGTCGTATTTGGAGACGATACATACGCCGGAGTCCTTAGCCGCCTTGTGCTCCATGCCCGTGCCTACGAAAGGCGCCTTAGGAATGAGCAGCGGAACGGCTTGCCGTTGCATGTTGGATCCCATGAGCGCGCGGTTGGAGTCGTCATTCTCGAGGAACGGAATGAGCGCCGTCGCAACCGACACGACCTGCTTAGGCGATACGTCCATGTAGTCGACGCGGTCGCTTGGCATGGTCAGGATGTTGTCTGCTTGTTTATTGTAACGGACGATCGTTTGCGTCTCCGCAAACTTGCTGTCCGAAGTCAGCTGCGCGTTCGCTTGCGCGATAACGTAGTTGTCTTCTTCGTCCGCCGTCAGGTAAGAGATCTGTTCCGTTACGACGCCTGTCTTCGGATCTACCCAACGGTACGGAGCTTCGATAAAGCCGTATTCGTTAATGCGGGCAAACGTCGACAAGGAGTTGATCAAACCGATGTTCGGTCCCTCCGGCGTCTCGATCGGACACATACGCCCATAGTGGGAGTGATGGACGTCACGTACTTCGAAGCCCGCGCGTTCGCGCGTCAGACCGCCGGGTCCGAGCGCGGATAGACGACGCTTATGCGTCAGCTCGGCAAGCGGGTTCGTCTGGTCCATGAACTGGGAGAGCTGGGACGAGCCGAAGAACTCCTTGATCGATGCGATAACCGGACGAATGTTGATCAGCGCCTGAGGCGTGATCGCGTTGGCGTCCTGAATCGACATCCGTTCGCGTACGACGCGTTCCATACGGGATAGACCGATACGGAATTGGTTTTGAAGCAGCTCGCCTACGGAGCGGAGACGACGGTTGCCTAGATGGTCGATGTCGTCCGTGCTGCCGACTCCGTGCAGCAAGTTAATGAAATAGTTGATCGATGAGATAATATCCGCAGGCGTGATGTGCTTGACGGACTTATCGATAATGCCGTTCGCGATGACCTTGATCACCTTGTTCTCGTCGAGCGGCGAGAATACGCTGATGGCTTGGAGTGGAATACTATCCGCATCCAGAACGCCGTTAGCGACATGGTATGTTTTGAAGCCTACGTCGGTCTCGAGCTTTTCGAGAATTTCGTCAAGAAGGCGACGGTCGATCATTTGGCCGGATTCCGCGATGATTTCGCCCGTGGACGGATCAACGAGATTTTCGGCAAGACGCTGATTGAACAGACGGTTCTTGATATGAAGCTTCTTGTTTATTTTGTAACGGCCTACGTTAGCCAGGTCATATCGTTTTGGATCGAAGAAGCGCGCAACCAGCAAGCTCTTCGCGTTGTCCAAAGTAGGAGGCTCGCCCGGACGAAGACGCTCGTAAATCTCGATCAGCGCTTTCTCCGTGGAATCCGTGCTATCTTTGTCCAGCGTGTTGCGGATATACTCGTCATGTCCGAGCAGATCCAAAATTTCGGCGTCAGTGCCGAACCCGAGCGCACGCAAAAGCACCGTTACCGGAATTTTCCGGGTCCGGTCGATACGAACGTAGATGATGTCCTTGGCATCCGTTTCAAGCTCCAGCCAAGCGCCACGGTTCGGAATAACCGTTGCCGTGTACGTCTTCTTACCGTTCTTATCTACCTTCGTGCTGAAGTACACACTCGGGGAACGAACCAATTGGCTGACGATAACGCGTTCTGCGCCGTTAATAATAAATGTGCCGGTCTCGGTCATAAGCGGGAAATCGCCCATGAATACTTCCTGTTCCTTAACCTCGCCCGTTTCCTTATTGAACAGCCGTACCTTCACGCGTAATGGAGCCGCGTACGTCACGTCGCGTTCCTTCGACTCATCCACCGAATACTTCGGCTCGCCTAAGCTATAGTCGATAAACTCCAGTGAAAGATTGCCCGTAAAGTCCGAAATCGGAGAAATGTCCTGGAATAGCTCGATCAGATCGCTATCCAAAAACTTCTCATACGATTTTTGTTGGATTTCAATCAGGTTCGGGACTTCCAGCACCTCGTTGATCCTAGCGTAGCTTCTTCTAGCACGCCGACCATACTGAACAAGTTGTCCTGCCAACTTAACCTCACCCCTCGTGTCTGTCTCACAGCATCGATACTCACTGCGTTACCTCTGGGCGGCGGCAGCCGCCTATACAGATAAATAAAGAAAAGCCCTTATCGAATAGGTTCGAAAAAAGAGCATGTTTCCGGCAGTTGTCCTGTCGCGGTCATCCGCGCAGGTCTCATATCAAGTAATTTTGCCCAAAATGTAAACATTATACGTCAAATGCTCCAAAAGTATGCATTTTCGGATCAAAAATCACACTTGACATTTTAGTTAACTAAAGAGAAAACGAGCAATTTTATGCTGACATTTTATAATACTACCATATTCAAATTGTCAAGTCAATTCATTTCCAACCTTTCAAACAAAAAAAGATTGACAAGTGACTAAAAATCGGTTATTTCTATTTTTTGGCTCGGAATATTCGATATCCCTTGTCTTTCGTTACTTCCACTACTTCTTCATATAGTTGTTCGAGCTTCTCGAGCGCGGACGGCGCCCCTTGCTTCTTCTGAATGACGACCCACATGCTGCCGCCTTTCTTCAAATACGTATGGCCTTCCTCGAAGATTCGGTGAACGACCGCCTTGCCCGCGCGAATGGGCGGATTCGTGAGGATGACATCGAACTCTTGCTGCGTTACCGACTCGTACAGATCGCTCTGCATGATCGTCACGTTGCGAATGCCGTTAAGCGCCGCGTTTTCCTTGGCCAACTCTACCGCTCTTTCATTAATATCGATCATCGTGACCTGCCCTTGCGGCGCAAGCGCCGCGGCGCTGAGGCCGATAGGCCCGTATCCGCAGCCGACGTCCAGCACTCGGTCGTCTTGTTCCAGCTCCATGGCATCGATCAGCACCTTGCTGCCATAGTCGACGCCCGCTTTCGAGAATACGCCGGCATCCGTCGTAAACTTTAATTGGCGCCCTCTCAGGAGCGTCTCCACGATCTGTCGATTATGCTTCGTCTCCGGCGCCTTGGAATAATAATGATTCGACATGTTCCGCCGCCTCCTTATACTCGTTAGCCAATAACATGCAAGGAACCCCTTGTTACCTTTCGGTATCAAGGGGTTCGTCAGCACAGATGCTCTAGGCAGCCGCGCTGTTGCAGGTTATCGTAGCGAAATTACTTAACTTCAACGGAAGCGCCAGCTTCTTCAAGCTTAGCTTTCACGCCGTTAGCTTCTTCTTCGCCAACTTTTTCTTTGATTGCTTTAGGAGCGCCGTCAACCAGTTCTTTCGCTTCTTTCAGGCCAAGACCCGTGATTTCGCGAACGACTTTGATTACGTTGATCTTCGAAGCGCCAGCGCTTGTCAGGATAACGTCGAATTCAGTTTGAGCTGCAACTTCAGCCGCGCCGCCAGCTGCTGCTGCTACTGGAGCTGCTGCAGTAACGCCGAATTCTTCTTCGATTGCTTTCACGAGATCGTTCAGTTCAAGAACTGTCATACCTTTAATGGCTTCCAAGATTTGCTCTTTAGACATGGTATATACCTCCGAATGGTTTAGTTTAGTTGTTGTATTGCCTATTAAAGTGCCTGACCTGTCAGGATGGCACCGGTATTGCCATAGAAGCCGGAATTATGCGCTAGCTTCTTGTTTCTCTCCAACCGCTTTAACCGCAAGCGCGAAGTTGCGAACTGGAGCTTGAAGCACGCTGAGGAGCATGGAGAGCAAACCTTCGCGGGAAGGAAGCTCTGCAAAAGCTTTAATTTCTTCAGCGTTATACACTTTACCTTCTACAACGCCGCCTTTCAATTTCAAGGCATCGTTCTTCTTGGCGAAGTTGTTCAGAATCTTAGCCGGAGCAATAACGTCGTCGCCGCTAAATGCAACCGCCGTAGGTCCTGTAAGAATGTCGTTCAGCGACGTCAGGTCAGTACCTTCCGTAGCACGGCGAACGAGCGAGTTTTTCAGAACTTGGAAGTCAACGCCCGCTTCGCGGAGTTGCTTACGCAGTTCAGTCACTTGCGCAACGTTCAATCCGCGATAATCGGCGATAACCGTGCTGGAGCTCGTAGTGAGCTTCGACGCGATAACCGAAACCGCTTCTTGTTTCTCTTGGATGATCTTTGCGTTAGCCAAACCGTACACCTCCCGTTTAATTATACATGCCGTGAATACGTTTCGTTTCCTTCTCCATGGGTGCATGAGAAAGGCCTTCGCAGACGAAGCGAAGGCCATGATTTCGTTATCAAGTACATACGGCCAGGCCGCAACTTCATAAACGTATTATCATAACACCTCGGTAGGAAATTAAGCCCTGCGGGGCACCTACTGTCTACGGTATGCGTATTCGAATTTAGTTGTTGTTTCCTGCGACTTAGCGGTAGCTAGCAGTCGATACGCGAGCGCCAGGGCCCATCGTGGAGGAAACAGCGATGTTTTTCAGGTAGATGCCTTTGGCAGCAGCCGGTTTAGCGCGTACCAGAGCATCGATCAGAGCTTTCAGGTTCTCGTTCAGCTTCTCAGCGTCGAACGATACTTTGCCGATTGGAGCGTGGATTTGACCCGCTTTGTCCAGACGGTACTCGATCTTACCTGCTTTGATTTCTTGAACGGCCTTAGCAACGTCGAACGTTACTGTACCTGCTTTCGGGTTAGGCATAAGACCTTTACCGCCCAGGATACGACCGAGCTTACCAACTTCAGCCATCATGTCCGGCGTTGCTACGCAGACGTCGAAGTCGAACCAGCCTTGTTGGATTTTGTTGATCATGTCAGCATCGCCGACAAAGTCAGCGCCCGCTGCTTCCGCTTCTTTCACTTTTTCGCCTTTTGCGAAAACGAGAACGCGTTTTGTTTTGCCTGTGCCATGCGGAAGTACGACAACGCCGCGTACCGCTTGGTCTTGTTTACGTGGGTCTACGCCCAGGCGAACCGCTACTTCGACGGATTCGTCGAATTTAGCCGTCGCTGCTTTTTTCACAAGCTCGATCGCTTCAGCCGGCTCGTAAGTGGCTTCGCTATTGATCAGCTTGGCTGCTTCTGCATATTTCTTGCCGTGTTTAGCCATTGAAATTGTCCTCCTTTGTGGTTATAGCGGAGCGGCCTCCTAGGACCGATCCTCCCACCTCGCGAAGCCTAAGCTTCGCCAAGCGTGATGTCGTCTAGACATCTTGGCAATCCCGTCCCGTTGGACGTTCAAGCCATTAGTCGGCGATTGTAATGCCCATGCTGCGAGCAGTACCTTCAACCATACGCATTGCCGCCTCAACGGAAGCCGCGTTCAAATCCTGCATTTTCGATTCCGCGATCTCGCGAACTTTGTCGCGCTTAACAGTTGCGACTTTCTTCTTGTTTGGTTCACCGGAGCCCTTCTCGATACCAGCTGCTACGCGGAGCAATACTGCTGCCGGCGGCGTCTTTGTTTCGAATGTGAAGGAACGGTCCTCGAATACCGTGATCACGACTGGAATAATCAGACCTGCTTGATCCGCGGTACGAGCGTTGAACTCTTTACAGAACGCCATGATGTTGACGCCTGCTTGACCCAGTGCCGGACCGATTGGAGGAGCCGGATTCGCTTTGCCTGCAGGAACTTGCAGCTTGACCATCTTGATGACCTTTTTTGCCATGATTCACACCTCCTTGCCCTGATATACAAACGCGCGTGCAGCGCGCTTGCTCCGGAAACCGGATAGTTATATCTTCTCCACCTGAGTGTAGTCCAGCTCAAGCGGGGTTTCCCTGCCAAACATGTTGACGTGAACCTTCAGCTTCGCTTTGTCGAGCAGAATTTCTTCTACCGAACCGACAAAGTCCGCGAAAGGACCCACTTTGACGCGAACCGTTTCCTTCAGATCGAATTCGATCTTCGGCTTCGGCTCTTCCATGCCCATGTGTTTCAGAATCTGATCCACTTCGTCAGGCAGCAGAGGAGTCGGCTTGGAACCCGATCCCGTCGATCCTACAAATCCCGTTACGCCCGGCGTATTGCGAACAACGTACCACGAATCGTCGGTTTGAACCATCTCCACAAGAACGTAGCCGGGGTAGACTTTGCGTTGAACGGTTTTTTTCTTGCCGTCCTTCTCTACCACTTCGTCCTCCATGGGAACGAGCACGCGGAAGATCTTGTCTTCCATGCCCATCGATTCAACCCGGCGCTCCAAGTTGGTTTTCACCTTGTTCTCGTAGCCGGAGTAAGTGTGCACGACGTACCATCTTTTTTCCATCACAAATCCACCTTTGGTCCCTTATTAGACAATGAGTTGAACCAATTCAGAGATTCCGATGTCAAGAAGCCAGAAGTAAATCGTCACAGCGACAACTGTCAGCAAGACGACGATGGAATAGCTCGTCAACTCCTTACGACTTGGCCAGCGAACCTTCTTCAGTTCCGCCCAGCTGTCGGCAAAAAAACTAAACGTCGTTCCAAAGCCTTGCTTCAGTTTGGCCAAAAATGTCACGGTTACACCTCCAATGGACTATCTCGTCTCGCGATGAGGAGTCTGCTCGTTGCAAAACTTGCAAAACTTCTTCAACTCGATGCGGTCGGGGTGGTTACGCTTGTTCTTGGTCGTCGCATAGTTTCTTTGTTTGCAGTTTGTGCATGCCAACGTGATGATTACCCGCATTGAATTACACCTCCCGAACTGCTAAAAAATACGAATCGCGAAACTCTATGGTAAAGTTTATTGATTCCATCACCGAATACCTAGGCCAAACGAAAAAAAACCCGTTTTCAGGCCTACCTAAACACTTTATCACATGGCATATTCCGTGTCAACGCATTAGCCCCGCAACCATCCCTGCTAAATATTGGCATCGTTCTCTGAATTCTATCAGTATAGCCCGTTTTTCTCGACATAAACCAATGGACTGTCTTTGCCCCCTGAAACGATGTCAGACGGCAAAGACAGTCCATTGCCCGGTCGACAACGCCGAGTTCCGCAGTCGCGGGAAGCCCGGCCGCTCTCGAATAAACGTAAGGGCGGCTAAAGTCCGCCGAAATCCCTGATCTCCAAATACTTCTCCAGCTTGCGCTTCACGCGTTGCAACGCGTTATCGATCGACTTCACGTGACGGTCCAGGTCGACGGCGATTTCCTGATAGGATCTCCCGTCCAGATAGAGCATCAAGACCTTTCGCTCGAGATCGCTAAGAATCTCGGCCATCTTGTCTTCAAGTCCGATGAATTCTTCCTGGTTAATGATCAGCTCTTCGGGGTCGGATACGCGGGTGCCGCAGATGACGTCTAGCAGCGTCCGGTCTGAATCCTCGTCGTAGATAGGCTTGTCCAGAGAAACGTAGGAATTGAGGGGAATATGCTTCTGTCTCGTGGCCGTCTTGATCGCGGTAATGATCTGTCTCGTAATGCAAAGCTCTGCAAACGCCTTGAAGCTTGCCAGCTTGTCGCCCTTGAAATCCCTGATCGCCTTGTACAGGCCGATCATCCCTTCTTGGACGATATCCTCGCGGTCGGCTCCGATCAAGAAGTAAGAGCGGGCCTTCGCGCGCACGAAGTTCTTATATTTATTAATCAAATATTCCAGCGCCATGCTGTCGCCGTTACGGACCGCCTCTACGATGTCCTCGTCCGTACTGCTATCATATTCGAGCGTACTCCATTCTTTGAGGTCGTAACTCACACACTATCCCTCCGGCCTGCAAGGCGTACACCGCGCTAGATTCTGTAGCTAGAAACATAGAGTCAGTATACATTATGTAACCTTACACCGTCAACAGAACCAGTTCCCGAAAGTCATCGTATTTCTAGCAAAATTGTAACTTTATGACACGATGCGGCAAGCTGTCGAAATCCGTGCAGCTTCCGGGCATATGCCTTATTTCTCGCCGCGGCGAAGGCGCTCCAGCTTGCTCCACACGTCGAGGCTGACGTTCTCGTCGACCGAGTTCCGGCGGATCGGCTTCTCTTCCCGCTCGCGGATGTTCTGCTCGATGAGCTTGCGGTTCTGGTTGATGTCGATCAGCAGCTCCCGTGCCGACAAACGGAGCGCGCCTTTGCCGAAGGCGACGTGCTGCTCGACCAAATCCGAGGTCGCGACGTAGATGCTTCTTCTACGGGTCATAAGCTCGCTGCACAGCCGCTCGATGCACTCGTCAGCCGTCTCCTTCTCCTTCGTATACACGACGGTCAGCCTATGCTGCTTGTACGTCGCCCCGAGTCCGGGCACCTGGTGCGCGTCGAATACGACGTAGACCTGCATGCCCGAGAACCCCTGATAATCGGCCAGCATATCCAGGAGCTTGTCCCGGGCATCCTCCAGATCCGCTTCCTTCAGCTTCTCCAGAACCGGCCACGCTCCTATCATATTATAGCCGTCGACGAGGAGCACATCATTCGGCCGATTCATCGCTACACGCCCCGTCTCTGCCTGACGACCTCATACATCAGAACGCCGGCGGCCACCGATGCGTTAAGCGAGTTCAGCTTGCCGAGCATGGGAAGCTTGACGAGAAAATCGCATTTCTCTTTGATCAGCCGCCCCATGCCCTTGCTCTCGTTGCCGATGACGATGGCGAGCGGCATGTCGAATTTGGACTTGTACACGTCCTGCGCGGCCGACACGTCCGTTCCCGCCACCCATACGCCCGCTTCCTTCAGCTTCTCGATCGTCTGCGCGAGATTCGTCACGCGCGCGACTGCGACATGCTCGGCGGCTCCGGCCGACGTCTTAAGCACGGTTGCCGTCAAGCTGGCCGAGCGCCGCTTCGGAATGATGACGCCGTGCACGCCGGTGCACTCGGACGTTCTCAGGATGGAGCCCAGGTTATGCGGATCCTCGATTTCGTCGAGCACGAGAATAAACGGCATCTCTCCCCGGTCTTTGGCGATGGCCAGAATGTCGTCCACCTCGACGTAGTCGAACGCCGCCGCCTGCGCGATGACGCCCTGATGGGCGACGCCGGAGGCCATCGCGTCCAGCTTGCGCTTGTCGACGAATTGCACGACGATGCCCAGCTTCTTCGCTTCCGCCGTAATCGGCGCCGTCATGCTTTTTTGCGCGCCCTCGGCGATCCAGATCTTGTTGATCTCCCGTCCCGAGCGAAGCGCCTCCAGCACGGGATGTTTCCCGGCAATGATTTCTTCTTCTTGCCCTGTCTGTTGTTCGGACATGATAGTCCTCCTTCGTTCCTGCTTGATTAGGACTCTAGCGCGGCGCGCATCAGCACGCCGATCCGTTCCATGCGTCCTTCGAAATATAAATAGCCGAACAGGCACTCCAGCGCGGTCGCTTGACGGTAGTCGGCCGGATCCGCGTTTTTGGGCGGCGTCCCGGACTTCGCGTTGCGCCCGCGGCGCGCGATGTCGGCCTCTTCCTCCGTCAAGAGCGGCTGCAGCCGCTCCAGCAGCGCTCTCTGCGCCTTGGCCGATACCCGCTTCGTCGCCTCGCTGTGCAGATGATGCGACTTGTTGTTGGGAAGCGAGATCAAATATTGTCGAACCAGCAGCTCGAATACGGCATCCCCCATATAGGCGAGCACGACCGGATTCATGAGCCCCGTCTTCTTGTCCGGCATGTGCAGCGCGAGGGGATTGCGGGCTTCCGGCAAGCCTTCGGTCCGGGCGTCGTTGGCATCTTCGCGACGGTCCGTCATTTGCGCCGCCAACGAATGCCTTGCGGCGTATCTTCCAGCACGATGCTCATCTCGTTCAGCCTATCCCGGATTTCGTCGGCGCGCGCCCAATTTTTCGACTTGCGCGCTTCCGCGCGCTCCGCGATGAGCGCTTCGACTTCTTCGGCAAGCGGATCGGACGCTTCGGCGCGCGGCAGCAGCCCCAGCACGTTGTCGAAACGTTCCATCAGCGCGATCAGCGCCTTCAAGCCCGAAGCGTTGGCATCCGTCCGGTTCATGTACAGATTGGCTTCGGTAACGAGCTCGAACAGCGCGGTAATCGCGTCCGGCGTATTAAAATCGTCGCCCATCTTGGCCGCGAATTGACCCGCGATCTTTGAAAGTGTTTCACTCAGCTCTTCATCGACCGAACCGACCATGCCTTCCGCCGCGAGACGATGCTTGAGATTGGAGTAGCTGTTGGCGATTCGCTCCACGCTGCCGGTCGCCTGCGCCATCGTCTCGTCGCTGAAGTTAAGCGGGCTGCGGTAATGCGTGGATAACATGAAGTAGCGTAGCGCCTCCGGCTTCACCCGTTTCACGATTTCGTTGACCGTAATGCCGTTGCCGAGCGACTTGGACATCTTCTCGTTGTTGATATGAATGTAGCCGTTGTGCATCCAATAGTTGGCGAGCGGCTTGCCCGTGAGCGCCTCCGACTGCGCCACCTCGCATTCGTGATGCGGGAACTGGAGGTCCTGGCCGCCGCCATGGATGTCGAGCGTGTCGCCCAAATATTTGCGGGCCATCGCGGAGCATTCGATATGCCAGCCCGGGCGTCCCGGTCCCCACGGGCTATCCCACTTGATCTCGCCGGGCTTGGCTCCCTTCCAGAGAACAAAGTCGCCTTGATCCTCCTTGCGGTCGCCGATTTCGACGCGAATGCCGAATTGCAGCTCGTCGATCTTCTGATGCGACAGCTTGCCGTATTCCGCGAACTTGGAAGTGCGGAAGTATACGTCGCCTTCGCTCGGGTAGGCATACCCTCCCGCCACCAGCTCCTCGATAAAGGCAACGATCTCCGGAATATGATCCATGACGCGCGGGTTCAGCGTCGCTTTGCGAACGCCCAGCGAATCGATATCCACGTAGAACGCATCGATGAATGTCTCGGCCACGGTCGGCACGTCAGTGCCCAGCTGCTCGGCTTTGCGGATGAGCTTATCGTCTACGTCCGTGAAATTACTGACGTAATTGACCTCGTAACCCGCATCCTCCAGATACCGGCGCACGACGTCGAAGAAAATGACCGGCCTTGCGTTGCCGATATGAATATAGTCGTAGACCGTCGGTCCGCACACGTACATCTTCACCTTGCCCGCTTCCTGCGGCGCGAACGTTTCCTTCGTTCTCGTGAGCGAGTTATAGATAAATACTGTCATACTTTGCTCTTTCCCCCTTCTTGTAATTCCTTGCACCGGTCCAGCTCGGTCCGCAGATGGTTGAGCTCGTTCTGCATGGCCCTAAACATCTCGATGACCGGGTCGGGCAGCTGCGTATGGTCGAGGCGATCCCCGACCCGCTCCCCGTTGCGCTTGACGACGCGCCCCGGGTTGCCGACGACCGTACAGTTGTCCGGAACCTCGCGAAGCACGACGGCATTGGATCCTATATTGGAATTATCCCCCACCCGGAACGATCCCAATACTTTCGCGCCGGATCCGATGACCACGTTGTTGCCCACCGTCGGATGCCGTTTCCCTTTTTCCTTGCCCGTGCCTCCGAGCGTCACGCCCTGATAGATGACGACGTTGTCCCCGATCTCGCAGGTTTCGCCGATGACGACGCCCATGCCATGGTCGATAAAGAGGCGATTGCCGATCGTCGCGCCGGGATGAATCTCGATGCCCGTAAAGAACCGGCTTACTTGCGAGATCATGCGCGCGGTCGTGAACCAGCGTCTGCGATATAGCCAGTGCGCTATCCGATGCGCCCATATGGCATGCACGCCGGAATACGTGAAGATAACCTCGAACCTGCTGCGAGCCGCAGGGTCGTTCTCGAATACCGTCTGAATATCCGAGCGAATATGGCGAAACATGACGGACCTCTCCCCCTCCTACGAACCTGCCCTGAAAAAATCAAAAAACCTCTGCAGCACCATGTGCTGCAGAGGCGTCGATATCGCGGTTCCACTCTGCTCCAACGATCGCGTCCGTCTACATCCGGTCGCATCGTCGTTCTCAAAGCCCGTAACGAGGGCAATTCGTTGCCGCCTACCCTGCCGCCTATCGCCCGAACCGAAGGTCCGAATGCAATATGGCGTCAGCTCGGAGCAAGGCTCCCAGGTGCATGTTCCGTTCCGGCGGACTAGGCAACTTACAGCACATCCCCAATATCCATGCGCGCAACAATTTTCTTATGCTGCTGCCCCACGAATTCGAATGACGGTTGCCCTCTCTGCGAATCCACGATATAACGTACTTTTCCTGTTCATGGCCGATGAATCATATAGAGGTTGTGAACTGAACTCTTAGTTAAGTTGATAATAGTCATAGTATACCGAATCGGCGGGAAAGTGCAAGCAAAGTTATTGCCCCGAGAGCCGCTCGCGCAGACGAGCCAGCACTTTCGGCTTGCCGAGCAGCACGATGGACTGGTTGAGGTCCGGACCATGCGTCTGTCCCGTAAGCGCGGCGCGAATCGGCATAAACAACGCTTTGCCCTTATGTCCCGTATCCTTCTGCACGTTCTTGATCATGTCCTTGATGCCTTCCGCCGTGAACGGAGCGGCATCGCTCTCGACAAGACCCAGGAATGCCGATAACACGGCCGGCACTTGCTCCTCGGACAGAACGGAGGATGACTCTTCTTCGTCGATAACCGAATCGCGGAAGAACAGCTCCGTCACCGGCACGATGTCGGCCGCGCAGCGCAGCTTGTCCTGGTGCAGCGCGACGAGCTTCGTCACCCACTCGCGCCCTTCTCCATCCAGCGCGTCCGGAATGCAGCCCGCCTTCCGCAGATGCGGCAGACACAGGTCGACAATGCGGTTCACGTCCGCTTTCTTCATATATTCGCCATTCATCCAGCTCAGCTTCTGCGTGTCGAACACGGCCGGGCTCTTGCTCAGACGTTCGGCGTTGAAGACGTCGACCAGCTCCTCGCGGGTAAACATCTCCTGTTCGCCCTCCGGCGACCAGCCAAGCAGCGTAATAAAGTTGAACATCGCCTCCGGCAAGTAGCCCAGGGAATCGTATTGCTCGATGAACTGAATGATCGACTCGTCGCGCTTGCTTAGCTTCTTCCGGCTTTCGTTGACGATCAACGTCATGTGGGCGAAGACGGGAGGCTCCCAGCCGAAAGCCTCGTAGATCATGAGCTGGCGCGGCGTGTTGGAGATGTGGTCTTCGCCGCGCAGCACGTGGCTGATCTTCATGAGATGGTCGTCGAGCACCACCGCGAAGTTGTACGTCGGGATGCCGTCCTTTTTGACGATGACGAAGTCGCCCATCTCCGCCGTATCGAACGTGATGGAGCCCTTCACCATATCGTCGAACGTATACGACGCGCCTTCCGGCACGCGGAACCGGATGCTCGCGACGCGCCCTTCGGCTTCGAACGCCGCTTGCTGCTCCGCCGTCAGATCGCGGTGGCGGCCGGAATAACGAGGCGTCTCGCCCCGCGCCTGCTGCTCCTCGCGCTCCTGCTCCAGCTCCTCTTCGGTGCAATAGCACCGGTAAGCGAGACCGCGGTCCAGCAGCTCCTGCCAATATTCCTTATAGATATCGAGACGCTCCGTCTGGCGGTAAGGCCCGTAACCTCCGCCCACGTCGATGCTCTCGTCCCAGTCGATGCCGAGCCACTTCAGATACGTCAACTGGTTCTCTTCTCCGCCGGCCACGTTGCGCTTGATGTCCGTGTCCTCGATTCGGATAATGAACTTGCCGCCCGAATTTCTTGCGAATAAATAGTTGAATAAGGCCGTTCTCGCGTTGCCGATATGCAGATGCCCCGTCGGCGACGGAGCGTAGCGCACTCGCACTTCCGTTGTCATGATGCCCACTCCCCTGTCATGAATAAAATAATAGATTAGACGGCCACCAAGCACACGACCGATTGCGCCGCGATGCCCTCGCCCCGTCCGGCGAAGCCAAGCTGCTCCGTCGTCGTCGCTTTTACGTTGACCTGCGACACGTCCGCCTGCAGCGCTCTCGCGATCACTTCCGCCATCTGCGGAATGTAAGGCAGCATCTTCGGCCGCTGGGCAATAATCGTGGAATCGATGTTGCCGAGACGGTATCCCCGTTCGGTCGCCAGCTGCCATACGCGTTCCAATAGCACAACGCTATCCGCGTCTTTGTAGGCTTCATCCGTATCCGGGAAGTGTTTGCCGATGTCCCCAAGACCAAGCGCGCCTAATATCGCGTCGCTGATCGCATGCAGCAATACGTCCGCGTCGGAGTGGCCGAGCAGCCCCTTCTCGTACGGAATCGTTACGCCCCCGATAATACAGGGCCTCCCTTCCACCAGCTGATGCACGTCGAAACCTTGTCCTACCCGTATCATCCAATCTCTCCCCCGCGCGATCCACCCGAGCCGGCCGCTTCGGAGTCGACGGACATCCGTCCGCCGTCCAAACCGCCGCGCTGCGCCAGCAGAAATTCCGCATACGGCAAATCCTCGGGCGTCGTGATTTTGATATTCGTATAGTCTCCTTCGGCCACCTTGACGGGATGACCCAGCCGCTCGACGACCATCGCGTCGTCCGTGCCGAGAAATCCTTCCTCCCGCGCGCGTTCATGGGCCTCCAGCAGAAGCTCGCGCCGGAAGGCTTGCGGCGTCTGGATCGCCCACAAGCTGCTGCGATCGGGCGTCGCGACGATGACACCGTCGCCGTCCACCTGCTTGATCGTGTCCTTGACGGGCACCGCCAGCACCGAAGCCCCCGCCGCAAGAGCCGCCTTGCAGCAAGCCTCCACCGACGCTTCGGACACGAGCGGCCGGACGCCGTCGTGCACCATGACCCACTCGTTCGCGGACAACGCGCGGAGCCCGCGCAGGACGGAATGCTGACGCTCCGTCCCGCCTTCGAGCACGTGCGCCACCTTGGACAGTCCATATTCGCGAACCCATTGCCGACATCTATCGATATCCTCGCCACCCACGACAAGCGCAATCTCGCGAATAAGGTCCATCCGCTGGAACAGCTCCAGCGTATGGACCAGAATCGGCTTGTCCGCAAGCCGCAAGTATTGCTTGCTTTCTCTCGTTCCCATGCGCGTACCGCGACCCGCGGCCACGATGACAACGCCCCACTTCTCCGCCATGCCGTATACCTGCCTTAAGCGTTATGTAACATCAAGGCATCGCGCCTTGACTACTATCATACCTTGTTACAACGCTTTTTCCAACAGCTTGGGCTTGGCAAAAATCATTCTTCCCGCCGACGTCTGCAGCACGCTCGTCACGAGCACTTCCATCGTCGTGCCGATATAGTCGCGGCCGCCTTCCACCACGATCATCGTGCCGTCGTCGAGATACGCCACGCCTTGACCGTGCTCCTTGCCGTCCTTGATCACTTGAACGATAATTTCCTCACCCGGCAGTACGACCGGCTTCACGGCATTGGCAAGATCGTTGATGTTGAGCACGGACACGCCTTGCAGCTCGCACACCTTGTTCAGGTTGAAGTCGTTGGTTACCACTTTGCCCCGCAGCGCCTTCGCCAGCTTGACCAGCTTGCTGTCCACCTCGCCGATCTCCTCGAAGTCTCCTTCGTAGATCAGCACCTTCACGTCGAGCTCCTTCTGGATTTTGTTCAAAATATCCAGCCCCCTGCGGCCGCGGTTGCGCTTGAGCAGATCCGAGGAATCCGCGATATGCTGCAGCTCCTCCAGCACGAATTCGGGAATGACGAGCGTGCCTTCGATGAAGCCCGTCTTGCAAATATCCGCGATCCTGCCGTCGATGATGACGCTCGTATCCAGAATCTTGTGCTCCTCGAAGCCCTTTGCTTCGGGTGCGGCGGACGACGGCTTCGGCTTCTCCAGCAGCGCCGCGAACCCGGCCGCGATCTCTTCCTGCTTGATCACGCCGATCCGCAGGCCAACAAAGCCGAACGTTAGCGCCATAACCCCCGGCAGCAAGCTGCCAAGCCCGTCCAAGTCGGACACGACCGGATTAAGCATGACGGCGATCAGCAAGCCCGCGAGCATGCCCCCCGCCCCGACCATCAATTGCCTAAGCGGCATTTCCGCCATCGCGTCCACGCCTTTGTGCAAGGCGCGAACGATCGGCCCCGCGAGCACCGAAGCGGCAATAACGCCAAATACGGCTCCAAGCGCCACATTCATGTAATAAGTGCCGGATTGCAGCATGCCGTAGGACGGGCTGGACCATGCCGCCGCGCCGCTTCCCCATCCGTATACCTCGCTGCCGGCCATCGCGCCGAACAATAATCCGATAAGTTGTATCATTCGTCTAATTACCATAATGGTTCACCTCCATTACAATTATGTTCCAATATTTCGCCCTCTAATCGTGCCCCGGCCCCTTTTTGTGCAAAAGATTCCGGGCGGCGGACCGTTCGACTTTCTCCGATCCGCGTTCTGCAACTTCCGGCATGTGGAAAATGCCCCTGAGGAGCTTTATAATGGAGACAGTGACGACTACTACTAAGGCGGGTGATTTGAGGTGGAATCCATGAAAGCTCCTACATTGGAACAATTCCAGCAGCAAGTTTCGGAGCTATTGCTCCGGCATCGCAGCTTGTTGGACGTCATGTCCAAGCTCGGCCAATCGGGCGCGTCGGTGAACCGTGCCGTATCGAAGGCGGTAACCGACTGCGGCTGCATTGAATTGAACGCGAGGAAACAACAATATTCCGACGAATCCGATCTCGAGAATGCCAAAGAAACGTTGCAAAGCCATCTATCCGGCGCGCTCTGCGAGCCTTGCAACGAAGTGCTGAAGAGCGAGCTGGGACGCAATTTGTTTTACATGACCGCTCTATGCAATCTGCTCGGGATCCAGCTGGACGAAGTAGTCGCGGACGAATACGACAAGTGCTCCACGCTCGGCTTGTTTAACCTGACTTAGAGCGACAATCCACTGGACAAACGGTTTCGAAAAGGGCCCCCTAACGCAAAAAAACGTTCCTGCCTCGACGAGGTCAGGAACGTTTTTTCTTGGATATCGCGGATCAAGCCGGTTTCTCGGATTTCGCCGCTTCTTCTTCGTCCTTCAGCTTGCGCCGTTTGCGAAGCTTGGGGACTCTGCGTTCAACGTTTTTTTTTAGCCCCCACAGCGCGTAGAGCAGGAGCGGCACGAACAATATCTTGGACAGCTGATTCTCGAACAGAAGACCAAGCGCGACGGAAACCGCAACAACGATTGGAACGACCCAGACCGCGCTGCGCGGAATGCCGACCTTCTTGAAGTTCGGGTAGCGAACGGTGCTGACCATCAGGAACGAAAGCAGCAGCGTGCTGGCCAGCAAGACGCCGACCGGAATATCGTCCTTGAACAACGCGAGCGTGGCAAGCACGCCGCCGGCAGCCGGGATCGGCAAGCCGATAAAGTAACCCACGGAGCTTGTAATGACATTGAATCTCGCGAGGCGAAGCGCCCCGCATATGGGGAAGATCGCAGTCACGGTCCAGGCAAGGGCCGGGCTGAGCTCTTGGAATGCAACCACATACATGATGAATGCCGGTGCTACGCCAAACGAGATGACGTCGGATAAGGAGTCGAGCTCCTTGCCGAATTCGCTCTGCGCGTTAAGCGCGCGCGCGACCCGACCGTCCACGCCGTCTAGCAGCATGGCTATCAGGACCATCATGGCCGCCATCTGCGGCCGTTCGTTAAAAACCATAATGATGGCTATAACGCCGAGAAATAAATTACCCACCGTGAGAAGGCTCGGTATCGACTTTAAGATCATCTATTCCACCTCTTCTCTACTATGCCCCACGACTTCGCCAATTCGCACGTCAATGATTGGAACACATTCTATCCATTGTACCCGACATTAAATTTGCCTGTCAATGAACATCTGCTCTTGAATCCGCTTGAGACCGTCCTTGATCGCGCGCGCGCGTACCTCTCCGATGCCGTCCACTTCGTCCAATTCCTCGATTGTCGCCATGAGGACATGAGGCAGCCGGCCGAACCGTTCTACCAGATTGTTCATAATAACGTGAGGCAAACGCGGAATTTTGTTAAGCAGCCTGAAGCCTCTAGGCAACACGGATTCGTCCGCCATATTGTTCGTATGCGGGTAGCCGATGAGACGTACGATCGGCGACTCGTCCAGCAGGTCGTCGGAGCTCAGCTTTTTGAGGCCCGCGCGGATTTCCCGGATTTTTTCGTCGGCGTTGTCTTTGGCGTAATCCTTGAGGAGATACCATGCATCCTCTTCCACGCCCCCCACGAGTTCATCCATCTGCATGCTGATGAGGCGACCCTCGGAGCCCAGCTCCGTTATGTAGCGGCTGATCTCCAGCTTGACGCGGAGCACCATCTCCGCGCGTTGGATGACATGCGCCACTTCTTGGAGCGTGACCAGCTCTTCGAATTCCAAAGCAGACAGATTCGTGAGCGATTGCGTCAGCACGGCCTTGTATTTCTCCAGCGTCTGAATCGCTTGATTGGCCTTGGTGAGGATGACTCCGATATCCTTGAGCGAATACCTCAGATTGCCTTGATAGAGCGTGATGATATTGCGCCGCTGCGAAATCGACACGACGAGCTTGCCCGTTTGCTTGGCCACGCGCTCCGCGGTCCGGTGCCGGATGCCCGTCTCGATCGAAGGGATCGAGCTATTAGGGATCAGCTGGGTGTTGGCGTACAGAATGCGCCTCATGTCTTCGCTCATAATAATGGCGCCGTCCATCTTCGCCAGCTCATACAAATAGTTCGGCGAGAAATCGCAGTTGATGGAGAAACCGCCGTCGACGACCTCCATCACCTCGGGGCTGTAGCCCACTACGATCAGCGCGCCCGTCTTCGCTCTGAGCACGTTCTCGAGCCCTTCGCGAAACGGGGTACCTGGTGCCACCAGCTGCAGCAATTGATTCATGACTTCCTGATGAGTCGGTTCCTTCATCTAAATCTATACCCCCTATCCGAGCGCCGCCTTTAACGCTTCCGCTACCGTATTTACGCCGATGAGCTCGATGCCCTCCGGCGCCTTCCAGCCCTTGAGACTTTTCTCGGGCATGATGACTCTCTTGAAACCAAGCTTCTCCGCTTCCTTCACCCGCTGCTCCGCCCTGGACACGGCCCGAACCTCGCCCGTCAAGCCAACCTCGCCGAAAATAACGTCGTAAGGCTTCGTCGGCGCGTCCCGGAAGCTGGACGCGAGACTGACGGCCGCGGCCAGATCGACCGCCGGCTCGTCGAGCTTGACGCCGCCCGCCACGTTCAGATACGCGTCCTGCGTCTGGAGAAACATCCCGTTGCGCTTCTCCAGCACCGCGATGATCAGCGCCATGCGATGATGGTCGATCCCCGTCGACATCCTTCTCGGCGACGGGAAATTCGTCGTCGCGACGAGCGCTTGCAGCTCGACCAATACGGGCCGAGTTCCCTCCATGCTCGCTACGACCGTCGAGCCCGATACGCCTAGCGGCCGCTCGGACAAGAAGAGCTCGGACGGATTCGTCACCTCGCGCAAGCCGTCCTCGTTCATCTCGAAGATGCCGATTTCGTTCGTCGAGCCGAATCTGTTCTTGACCGCGCGCAGCAGCCGGTACGTATGATGTCGCTCGCCTTCGAAGTACAGCACGCAGTCCACCATGTGCTCCAGCAAGCGAGGTCCGGCGATGGCGCCTTCCTTGGTCACATGCCCGACAAGCACGGTGGCGATGCCTTTGATCTTTGCCGTCCGCATGAAATGCGCCGTGCATTCGCGGACCTGCGACACGCTGCCCGGAGCCGATTCCACCCTTGGGTCGTATACGGTCTGAATGGAGTCGATGACCAGGAAATCCGGATCTATGGATTCGATCGCATCATTAATATGCTCCATATTCGTCTCGCACAGCACGTAAAGCGTTTCCGTCAGCGCTCCGAGCCGGTCCGCCCTCAATCTCGTCTGCCGCACGGATTCCTCCCCGGATATGTACAGCACCTTCAATCCCTTGACGGCAAGCGCGTGCGACGTCTGCAGCAGCAGCGTCGATTTGCCGATTCCCGGATCGCCACCTACCAGAATGAGCGAGCCCGGCACGACGCCGCCCCCGAGCACCCGGTTAAGCTCCACCATTCGGGTTTCGATGCGCGGCTCTTGCCCGCTTTCTATATGTATGATCGATTGCGGTTTTTCTTTCGTATGGATTCCCGATAAGCCGACGCCCTTCGTCCTCACGACGGTCTCTTTCTCCTCCACCATCGTGTTCCAAGCGTGGCAGCCCGGGCATTTGCCCAGCCATTTCGGCGATTCGTTGCCGCATTCGGTGCATACGAATTTCGTTTTTATCTTTGCCATGCGAAGCTCCCTCTTTGAATGTTCGTCTTCAAAGTTTACCATTATATGCCGCGTCAAGAAAGGCACACCGCGCACGAAAATGATTGAGCTTAGCATGCCGACTTTCGCCCGCATTCATTATCCATTATCGGAAGAAAGCGGTTGTATTGTGAACCTTTCTCTTCCCGCAAGCCGTATATCGCACTGCTGACGTTATATCGCCGTAGGCCGAAAACGGTTTGTTTATTTGCATATTTCCACTCTTCTAATATTCCAGTTATACCGTGAAATAAATCTAATAAATACCTGGTTTATTCGCTGTTTATTGCATTTAAATTAATCTTTATGACTTATGTTTTTTTGCAAATAATCACTCTGAAAAGCCTGTCTGCATAGAGCGAAATAAGCCTATCCCAGAGACAGCAAAAAGCATCCTCCGTCAAGAGAGGATGCTTTGCTTCGTTTACTTATTTACTTCGCGCTCGGTTCTTCTTGAACCTCGGCCGACTGATGCAGATGTTTCGTGACGACTAACGCGCCGTCCTTTTCGTCGATGACGAAGGAATCGCCCTTCTGGATCAATCCCATCAGCAGATCCTCGGACAGACGGTCCTCGATATGCTTCTGGATCGCCCGGCGCAACGGACGCGCCCCGTATTGCGGATCGTAGCCTTCCTTGGCGAGGAAGCTTTTCGCCGTATCCGTGAGCGTGAAGTCTACTTGCTGCTCTCTCAGACGTTTGCGCAGCTCGTCGGACATCAGCGTCACGATGCGGGCGATATGCTCTTCGCCCAGCGAATGGAACACGATCGTTTCGTCGATCCGGTTAAGAAACTCCGGACGGAAGCTCTTCTTGAGCTCCGCCATGACTTTATCCTTCATGACGACGAACTCGCGGCCCGCATCCTGCACGGCCGTAAAGCCGAGGGACGAGTTTTTCTTGATTTGATCCGCGCCCACGTTGGACGTCAGAATGATCAACGTGTTGCGGAAGTCGACGACGCGGCCTTTGGAGTCGGTCAGACGCCCATCCTCAAGCACTTGCAGCAGGATGTTGAACACTTCCGGGTGGGCCTTCTCGATTTCGTCCAGCAAGACGACGGAATACGGCTTGCGGCGAACCTTCTCGGTCAGCTGGCCGCCTTCTTCGTAGCCGACGTAGCCCGGAGGCGCTCCGACCAGTCTGGACGTCGAATGCTTCTCCATGTATTCCGACATGTCGATGCGGATAACCGCGTTTTCGTCGCCGAACATCGCTTCCGCGAGCGCTCTTGCAAGCTCCGTTTTGCCGACGCCCGTTGGTCCCAAGAAGATGAACGAGCCGATCGGACGTTTCGGATCCTTGAGCCCCGCTCTGGCGCGGCGGATCGCGCGGGAAACCGACTTGACGGCTTCCTCTTGGCCAATAACGCGGTCATGAAGAATATCTTCCATCTTGAGCAGGCGCTCCGTCTCTTCTTCGGCAAGCTTGCTGACCGGAATGCCGGTCCAGCTGGCCACGACCTGAGCGATATCCTCCGGCGTTACCTCGGAGTCGGTGCGTCCTTGCTTTTCTTTCCACTGGTTCTTCGTCACGTCGAGCTCTTCGCGGATCTTCTGCTCCGTATCGCGCAGCGCCGCCGCTTTCTCGAACTCCTGGCTTTGAACGGCCGCGTCCTTCTCCTTGCGAATATCCTCCAAACGGTTCTCCAGCTGCTTGAGGTTCGGCGGTACCGTGTAGGAATTCAGCCTTACCTTGGAGCTCGCTTCGTCGATCAGGTCGATCGCCTTGTCCGGCAGGAAGCGGTCCGTGATGTAACGATCCGACAGCTTCACCGCTTGCTCGATCGATTCATCCGTGATTTTGACGCGGTGATGGGCCTCGTAGCGATCGCGCAGGCCGTGCAAAATTTGAATCGCTTCGTCCACCGAAGGCTGATCCACCGTAATCGGTTGGAAGCGGCGCTCCAGCGCGGCATCCTTCTCGATGTACTTGCGGTATTCATCCAGCGTCGTCGCCCCGATGCACTGCAGCTCGCCGCGGGCAAGAGCAGGCTTCAAAATATTGGAGGCGTCGATCGCGCCTTCCGCGCCGCCCGCGCCGATCAGCGTATGCAGCTCGTCGATGAACAGGATGATGTTGCCCGCTTGGCGGATTTCATCCATGATTTTTTTGAGACGGTCCTCGAATTCGCCGCGATACTTCGTGCCGGCTACGACGGAACCCATATCCAGCGTCATGACGCGTTTGTCGCGCAGCGTTTCCGGAATTTCGTTCGCGATGATTTTTTGCGCGAGACCTTCCGCGATCGCCGTTTTGCCGACGCCGGGTTCGCCGATGAGGACCGGATTGTTTTTGGTCCGGCGGCTCAGCACCTGGATGACGCGCTCGATCTCTTTGCTCCGCCCGATGACGGGATCGAGGTTGCCTTCCTTGGCGTAAGCCGTCAAGTCTCTCGCCAGGCCGTCAAGCGTTGGCGTGCTTACGTTCGCCGGAGCGCCGTGGTTGCTCGAGACCGCCTCGCTGCTGCCGAGCAGCTGCAGCACTTGCTGGCGAGCCTTGTTCAGGCTGATGCCGAGGTTGTTCAGCACGCGAGCGGCAACGCCTTCGCCTTCGCGGATGAGACCCAGCAGGATATGCTCCGTGCCGACGTAAGTATGGCCGAGCTTGCGGGCTTCGTCCATCGACAGCTCGATGACCTTCTTCGCCCGCGGCGTGTAGGCGATATTGTTGGGCTGCTCTTGGCCGCGGCCGATCAGCGCCTCGACTTCGTCCTGAATTTTCTCGAGTCCAAGACCCAGACCGATCAGCGCCTTCGCCGCGATGCCTTCGCCCTCGCGGATCAAGCCGAGCAAGATATGCTCCGTTCCGATATTGTTATGGCCAAGCCGCACCGCTTCTTCTTGAGCCAGTGCCAGCACCTTCTGCGCGCGTTCCGTGAATCTTCCAAACATCATATTCCTGCACCCCCATGATCAATCTTGGATTTCGACAACCTTAAGCTTCTCCCGAATGAGCTCCGCGCGCCTAACGTCGCGTTGCTCCGTACTCATCTTCTCGTTGAACGTTTGTTGCAGATAACCCGGCTGCGTCATGACGAGCAGCTCGTTGAGCACTTGCGGCGTCACGTCCGGCAGCAGATCCAGATCGACGCCAAGCCTGACGTCAGACAGCCTCTGGGCCGCTTCCTTGGAATCCATGATCACGGCATGCGACAAGATGCCGAAGGAACGTTTGACCCGATCCTCCGTCCGCAGCCTGGATTCCGCCAGCAGCCGCTTGCGCGCCGCCCGCTCGTGCTCGATGATTTGCCTGGCCACGTCGTGCAGGTTATCGATGATTTCCGTCTCGGACTGTCCGAGCGTAATCTGGTTAGAGATCTGGAACAGATTGCCGAGCGCTTCGCTGCCTTCCCCATAGAGGCCTCTAACGGCAAGACCGACCTGCGTGACCGCCGTCAGGATCCGGTTGATTTGTTGCGTCAGCACCAGAGCCGGCAGATGCATCATTACCGATGCCCGGATGCCCGTTCCGACGTTCGTCGGACAAGTCGTCAGGTAGCCTCGTTTTTCGTCGAAGGCGTAATCCGCTTCCTCTTCATAGATATCGTCAATTCCGCTAGCCAATGACCATGCTTCGCCGATTTGGAAACCGGGATATAAACATTGGATGCGCAAATGGTCTTCTTCGTTAATCATGATGCTGACCGACTCGTTCTCGCTGAGCACGACGGCTCCGCCGCGCGACTCGTTCGCCAGGCTCGGGCTGATGAGATGTTTCTCCACGAGCACCCGCTTATCCAGCTCGCTTAGCTCGGACAGCAGAATCGTATCGAATGAACCGATCCCGTCCAGCTTGCCGGACTTGCTTACCTCCGCGAGCTGCTCTAGCACCTCTCCGGCTTGCTCGCCGGTCGCCAGCATCGGGAACGGCTGATGACGCAGGTTGCGCGCCACCCTTACGCGGCTGCTGATGACGACGTCGGAGTCCGGACCTAACGTCCGCATCCAGTCGCTCAGCGCGTCTTGTGAGAAGCGATGTTCCGACACAGTACTTACCCTCCCCGCTAGGAAGTTCAAAAACTTCGCTTACGATTACGATGCAATTCCTATGGAGCATTTTCGACATCGAATCTTGAACTCAGTCGGCCCCTCCGTTTCTCACGTAGCTCTGCTACGCTCCGATACTCGGGTCTCGACTTCGTCCAACCTTCTCGGTACTCCTAACCGAATTTTTAAACCCGATTTTATGGAAGTTCAAAAACTCCCCTTAAGCTAACGATTCTTCATTAAATCTCCGACATCTTGCGCTCCAGCTCGCGGATTTCGTCGCGCAGCTTGGCCGCGCTTTCGAATTCCTCCTGTTCGATATGGGTATGCAGATCCTTGCGCAATCGTTCGATCTCCCGTCTGCACTGGATGCGTCCGCCGGAGCGTTTCGGAATTTTGCCGCTGTGCGTCGTGCTGCTGTGTACGCGCTTCAAGAGCGGGTCCAGCCGGCCTTCGAACGCCTTGTAGCAGGAGCTGCAGCCAAAGCGGCCGATTTTGCTGAATTGCGTATACGTGAGTCCGCACTCCTCGCAGCGAATGGGCTGCTGCGGCGCGCCGGCCAGCGCGGATGCGGAATTTCCTAAAGTGTTAAAGTCGAGCAAGCCCGAGAGCAGACTGTGGATGGAGAAGCTGTTCGGTGACCCCGGAATGCCTTCGCCGCGTTCTCGGGCGCAGCTTTCGCAAATGTGGAACTCCGTCTTCTCTCCGTTCACAATCTTCGTGAAATGAAGCGTTGCCGGCTTCTTGCCGCATTCTTGGCAATACAAGCCTCAGTCCCTCCTTCCGGAATATCCTATTTGGCGAGCAGCGAGATCAGCATGGATCTCAGAAGCCTGGCGCGCATTTGATCCCGCAGCGGCAGCATAAGGGCAATCGTGTCCCTATGAATCGCCGCGCGCAGTAGATTCGACTCCCTTGCAGTAATCATACCCGCTTCCTGCAGCTGATAAATCAGCCCTTCCGCGGCGCTTTGGTCGACGCTGTCCCCGACCGTTCGCTCGATATGATACTGCAGGTTCTTGAGTGCGGGAAGATCTACGCGCTGAATGCGAATATATCCCCCGCCGCCCCGCTTGCTCTCCACCATGTAGCCCTTCTCCAAAGTAAATCTCGTGCTGATCACGTAATTAATCTGGGAAGGTACGCAGGAGAAGCGGTCGGCCAAGTCGTTGCGCTGGATTTCCACCGCGCCTTCGTCGCTGACATCGAGCATTTGTTTGAGGTACTGTTCAATGAGATCGGAAATGTTACGCAAATCACCAACCTCCCTGAGTATCGTCTTCGGAAAGCAATGGACCCGCGGCTTGGCTCTTTGATCACTCTCGCCCGCGTTTGCGGCGCTTGAGATAGAAACATCGTGCCATTTTGTATGCCGCCGGCTGACTTTGACTTTCTTTGACTTTAACTTCATTATACTCAAAATCATACAGGGGTCAAGATGGAATGTTTAAATTTTCTGACGATTGTTTGTCGTACCCAAGCGCCTCATATAAAACCCTTGACCCGTGCGCCAATTCTCGGCATGTTGTGCGATTTAGCAGTCCACCACCGCTGCGTGTTCCGATTCTCCGAAGAAATAAACAAAACGATAGCCGGGTCGCTTTTATTATGTAGCTTGTAGCGCTCCGGCCATATTTATACTCAGCCCCTGCTTTAAATTACGACTTGTTTGGTTTGGCCCGACATAGATTCGGGAAACCGATTGGGCAGACATACACAATTATTTAAAGTTCACCGGATTTCTGAACTAATATTCCAATCAGGCTCAACGATAGATCAGCTTCTGCTTGGGCTACTATTGACGGTTGATGACGACCAGCTTCAGCTCCGTCATCTCTTGCACGGCGTACTTTACGCCTTCGCGTCCCGTGCCGCTTTCCTTCACGCCGCCGTAAGGCATATGGTCCACGCGAAAGGTCGGAATATCGTTGATCATAACGCCGCCGACATGCAGCTCGTCCGCCGCCCGCAGCGCAGCGCCGATGTCATTCGTGTAGACGCCCGCTTGCAGCCCGTATCTGGAAGCGTTGACCGATGCAATCGCATCGTCCATGCCGCTTACTTTGCCGATGATCACCACCGGAGCAAAGAGCTCCATGCAGCTGACGTTCATGTCGGCGGACGCGTCTTCGAGCACTGTCGGCTGCAAGACTCCGTCGATCAGCCGGCCTCCAGCCGCCAGCCGCGCGCCTCCTTCCACCGCTTCCCCGATCCAAGCCATCGCCCGGTCCGTCTCGGCCGGGGCGATCATCGCGGACACATCGGTATCCTCCGACATGGGATCGCCGATGCGAAGCCCGTTCGCCGCCCGGCAGAACGACTCCGCAAATTCGTCGAACACCTCTTCATGCACGTAGATGCGCTGCAGCGAGATGCACACCTGCCCCTGATTCGAGAATGCCCCCAGCACGCATCTAGGCACGATTCTCTCCACGTCGGCATCGCGGTCGACGATCAAAGCGGAGTTAGAGCCAAGCTCCAGCGTGACCCGCTTCAGCCCAGCCTTCGCCCGCAGCGCTTTCCCCACTTCCGGGCTTCCCGTAAAGGTAATCATCGCCACGCGGTCGTCCTCCACGATCGCATTGCCGACTACGCTGCCGGCACCGGTCACGATGTTAAGAGCACCTGCCGGCAAGCCCGCCTCATGAAACAGCTCCGCGATCAGATATGCGGATAACGGCGTCTGGCTCGCCGGCTTCAGGACGACGGTATTACCGGCTGCAATAGCCGGTCCGACCTTATGGGCCACCAGGTTGAGCGGAAAGTTAAACGGCGTGATGGCGCCGATCACGCCAAGCGGCTCGCGAACGGTGTAAGCCAGCCGACCTTCGCCTCCTGGCGAGGCATCCAGCGGAATCGTCTCGCCATGCAGCCGCTTCGCTTCTTCCGCGGCGAACTTATACGTCTGCACCGTACGGTCCACCTCGGTCAGCGCGTATTTGAGTGGCTTCGCCGCTTCCTGCGCGATCAGGCGGGCCGCTTCCGCCCGGCGTGCTGCCAGCAGCGCCGCTACCCGCTCCAAGATCGCAGCCCGGGCGTGAGATGGCAACTTTCTCATCGCCGCTCTCGCGCCATAAACGGCCGCGATCCCTTCCCCGGTTTCCTCGCGATCCGCGACCGCAACGCGCGCGATGAGCTTCCCGGTATGCGGCGACTTTAATTCCGCTTCGCTCGCAGCCTCGCGGTATTGTCCGCCGATCCATAACGACTTGCGTTCCAATCCATCCGCCTCCTTCGAAACTTATGTTGAGATTATAGCATAAGCAGCAAAGAAAGAAGGTTGTTTCTAGAAGGCATAAAGGTATAGGCCTGAGCGTCATTCACTCGCGGGAATTCGCGGTTATCATTCCCACGTTGCCCACGGCTAGGTGGCGAACACCAAAGGGGAAGGCGCCGTATGGCACCTTCCCCCTATCTCTTAACTCTTCCGCTGGCTACTCCCGCTTCGCCATCCACCCCAGCTCCTGCAGCAAACGATGCAGCATGACGGCCGCTTGGGCGCGAGTCGCCCCGCTTCCCGGCTTCAGCTCGGCGGCCGTGACGCCTTTCATCCAACCGCGCCGTACGGCTTGGCGCATCGCATCCTGCGCCCAGCCCGATACTGCGGCTGCATCGGCATATCCCGCGAGAGGGTCACCTCCTCCGGCGGAGCTGCCGGCCGGCAAGCCCGTCAGCGAAACGAACCGGCTCAGCATGACGGCTAGCTCCTCGCGAGTAACGGAATCATTAGGCCGGGCTAACCCGGCCGAGCCTTGCAGCAAACCAATCTTCGCGGCATCCGCCAGATAAGGCGCGAACCAGGCATTCGCGGGTACATCGGCGAAGCCCTGCACATGGCCATGATTCGCTTCCCCCTCCGGCAGGATGCCGGATCCCGAGCGCTGCCTATGCAGCTCTACCAGCAGCTTGGCCAGCTCGGCTCGCGTGATCAGACGTTCCGGCTGAAACTGTCCCACGCCAGCGCCGTCGATGATTCCCCTGCTTGCCAGCACCTCCACATCAGAACGCGACCAGTGCCCCGTCAAATCCTCGAATGCGACCTCCTTCATAAGCACCGCATATTCGCCAAGCTCGGCGATGTCCGCTTCCACGGTACCCGCCGCCTCGTTCAGAACGCCGCCGACATACGTCCAGCCCTCTTGAACGCCGTCATCCTTCCGGTATAGTCCGAACCGGTTCGGATCGTAACGATTGTCATCGTTACCGTAACCGATCGAAAGATTTACGAGGCCCGACAGCGCCATCGCACCGCCGTCCAATCGGTAGGTGGGAGACATTCTTACGTATCCCTTCGGAGCCGCGACATCGCCGTCGGCTGTCCGCTCCAAGCGGACCTGCCATCTGCCGTTAACCGCTCCTCTCGGCACGTTCAGCTTCAGCAAGCCGCCGAAGGCTTCGAAGCTCCCTCCGTTCGCGCTTACCGTCCATGCTGCCTCCCCTTGGCCCGGATCACCCGGAGGCAAGCCGCCACCGCCGCCGGAGATCGGTCCGCTCGTGTCCGAGGGCGTCGTGACCTCGAGCGTTGCCGCAAACGATTCGTTGCCTGCGTAATCCACGGCAATCGCCTCGAATCGATATGCGGTGCCCGGCTTTAATCCCGTGACGTTCATCTTGCCTGCGCCAACCGGTGCCTCGCCGCTCTGATAGTCGGCTTCGCCAGATATCGCACGCCAACGAATCATCACCTTGGCCAGATCCGGAGCTGCTGGGTCTCTCCAGACCAGCTCGACAGAAGCTTTGCTAATCGTAGCGGCTTTGAAATCCGAAACGGTCGTCGGCGCAGACCAATCGGCTCCGCTGTCCTCAGCATCCAAGGTCCATGTTGCCTCCGGGGATTCGTTGCCGTATTCGTCGAGCGCCGTGACGGCGAACTCGTAGCCCTTATCGCCCGTCAGTCCTTCTATGGTCGCCCATTGCTCTCCCTTCCCGATCTCCACCGGATTGCCGTACGCCGCATCTCCCCTTGCCTTCCAGCGCAGCAAAAGCTTGCTCAGATCATAATCGGCGGGATCGCTCCATGTCAGCGTCGCCGCGCTGCCCGACCGGCTGCCGAACAACCCTTCGACAGGGCTAGGCGCCGATGTATCGGAGGCGCTTACGGTCAACGTTCCCGGACCGTATCCTTCGATCGCCGTACCGGCATAGCTTGAGAGTTTCCCTCCGACTTCAATCGCATAGGTTTCACCTGCCGTCATATTCTCCTCCGGCACGAAGACTACTGCCATTGCAAGCATCTCTCCGCCATTGCCCGCTGCCGGCGCAACAGCCCCAACGCTTCCGGCAACCGGATTCCCTTCGGCGTCCGTTACCCTTACCGATTCTTCCGTAATGGAATTCACCTTGATCGGCTTGGAGAACAATACCTCGATAGAGCCGCCGCCCGGCTTCGCATATACCCCCGTTACTACCGGTGCATCGTGCGATACCAGCCCGACATTGACGTCGAAGTGCGGAGGAGGCACCTCCAAATCGGCGCTATATGCCGTCTCGTAGCCGTCCTTCTCGTATTTCACCTTCCACCAGCCCGGAGGAACATCCCAGCCGTAACGCCCTGCCGCGTCGGTCGTCTGCGGATTCTGCTGCTCATACCACTCCGCGTCCCAGGCGTTCCAGTTGCCGCTCTCTTCATCCAGCTGCAGCACGGTGGCCGTTACTCCCTCCAATCGGTTCGACTCCATTCCCTCGTAGACGTATCCGCTAGGATCGTAAATATATTTAGGCGTCGCCTTTGGCGGCGTCTTCGGTTTTTCGGGCTTTTTCATGCATTCATTCATTTTCAAATATTTCTCCAGCTCCGCGATCTGGCCGTCCATAATGCTGTCCAGCTGTTTGCCGGCCCAATAGCCTTCGACCCAGAACAGGAAACCTTCGAGACCGGAAAGCTTGATGTTGCCGACCGCGTTGAGCGCGTTTTTGACGTACTCCACGAACAAGGCATCGAACATGATGCCTTCCGCCATGTTGGTGTAATATTCCGCCGCCCGGGGATCGCATAGCTCCTGAGCCCTCTGATGCAGCTCCCTTAACCGGTCCGCCTGCTGGGGCGAAGCTGCCGTCTGAAGCGCGCTGTCCAAATCGACGATTTTGGTGCCCATATTGAGCGCATCCACGACCATCTTGAACTCCTTGGCCCCGAACGCAAGGCTGCCGAAGCCTCGGCTTGCCGCTCCGCTCTCCGCAACAAGATGACCGGAGAGCGTGAGCGAGGCGCTCTGCGAGCCGCGGGAAATGCTGACGGCCGAGCCGTATACCGGTATGCCGGTTCTTGCCAAATGCTGGGCGTCTCTCTCCGTCGGCGCGTAATCCGAGCCGTCTACGGAGCGAATCGTAATTCGGGCGCCGAGCTCCTCCGTCATCCGTACCGTGGCGGTTACCGTATCCGCGGGCACCGGCCGCCCATCCTGCCCGAGCTCGCCCGGTCCCGCCGCGTGTTCGACGACGTAGTTTCTCACCGGACCCGGCAGCGTCGCTCTCGCTTCCTCCTCGCTTGGCGGCTCTCCTGCTCCAGCGGCGGTATCGGCCTTCGTATCGTACGTCACGTGCATGGGTCCCGGATCGCCCTCCAACTTCATCGTGGCCCAATATTCCCCGTTCTGCTGCAAAACGGCGTCCGCTGCCGTGTCTCCCGTCCATACGCGGACATTGGAGACACGGGTAACGTCTCTGAATTTCAATTTATAGACGAAAGGCTGCCCCGGCACGTACACGAACGGGAACACCGCGACGCCGTTGTCCGGATGAATCGTATGAACGCGTCCGCCCGTTTGTCCGACCGCCATCTCGTAGAGTCCGGGGTCGTTCGGATCGTACGTTACGACGGCCTCCTGGCCGACGTACGCTTTGCCGCCCGCGATCGCTTCCGTTCGAATATGGACCCGGCGCGCGTCGGTCCCTTGAATCGCCGTATCCAGCTGCCAAGTCCCTACGGACGAAGCCGATGCCGTGCCTAGGAGCCGGCGTCCTTCGTACACATAGACCGTCGAGCCCGCCGGCGCCGTGCCGCTTGCGCGGAACTCCGGCTTAGACAGGATATCCGGCATGCGCAGCGTGACGGCCGCGACGCCTACGTACGCCGTTCCCAGCGTTTCCTCCATGCCAATCTCTCCATCGCGGTAGCTCATGCTTCCCGTCAGCATAAGACTGGCAGGCAGATCGCGGCCGCTGGCTATCAATTCGAGCTGTACGATGCCTTGAGCGCCGGCCTCAACATCGCCGATGTCGATACGCAATCGTCCATCCACGATTTCCGCTTCCGCGGCGGCTCCGTTCACGACGACCGAGCCGGGCAGAAGCGTCATTCCTTGCGGCAACGGCATGAGCAATGCCGCATCCGAAACTCCCGAAGCCGGAGCCCCCGCATTCCGATACAACGCCCGCACCGTCAGCTTGCCGCCCTGCGTCAATGTCTCCGCGGAAACATGGAATCCGTTGCCGCCGAACCCGCCGAACTTCATGGGCTTTCTCAGCACGACGTTCCCGAGATCGATGGTTTCCGCCGCTTCCGCCGCAAACTCGAGGCTGGCCGTTAACCATCCGCCGCCCGTCACCTGCAGTCGGTACTGCCCCCTCTTCGAAAGCTCGAAAATATATTGCCTGCCCTGTTGTCTGAGCGTAAACGGCTCATGAACCGTTTTGCCGTCCTCCAACCGCACCAGCTCGAGACGAACGTTCCCGGCATCCGTGCCGTCCTCCTTCACGAACTTCGCCGTCGCCTGCGCTCCGCTTCCCTCCAGGCGCAGCTCTAGCACGGCTTCGTTGTCGTCGCCGATGAGCGCCTCCGCGCATGCGGCTGGAAGTCCGGCGCTGCCGCCGTTCACGCACAGCCGGTAAGTGTCACCTGGGGCGGCAAATACCTTCATCGGCGCCCCGTATTCCGAGACGGCATGCGATGGCTTGAAGGAGAATACGCTGGCGAGCCGCCAATCCGGCTCCAGCGGTCCTTGCCAGTCGCTGCCGTATTGTTTCGTGAAAAGGTTGAGGTGTATCTTCGCCAAATCATGCAGCCGGAGATCGACGGTTTGTCTTCCTTCCCCGTCGACCTGCACGGTCGCCAATCGGGACAGATAGCCGTTGCGGCCGTTGCCGGCCGCCCGAACCTGGGCCGTGCCGGAGGGCAATTGCAAGGCGTAGCTGCCATCCGATTTCGTATACGCGCTAAACGTCCGGCTCATGCCTTCGTAGACGGCCGTGATCGAAGTGTTGCCCGCGGGCTGGCCGTTAGCTCCAAGCACTTTACCTTCTATTGTTTGCATGTTTTTCGCCCGGAGCTCCACCTTAAGCTGCATCACAGGCCGGTCGATGGCCACTTCCACCTCTTCCGCATGGTACAACGGATCCGCTGGCGTGAACTCCAGCTTATAGGTTGCCCCCGCGTCGCTATCCAAGCGGATGTCGAAGGCGGTAGAGTTTTGACCTCGCAGCAACACGGTCCCGTCCGTACTTTTGAGCGCGTAGCTTCCCAAAATAGAGTCGTTTCCTACGCCCGTCGCCCTGCCGGTCATTTGGACGCGGAATTTCGGCTTTAGCGTCGCTTCCGTCGTTTTGCCGTAGATGTTCTCCGGCAACGTGATTTCGGACGTTTTGAGCTTGGAATAACCCGGCTCCACGGCGAGTCGATACCGGATGCCGTCTTTGGGCAAGTCGAATTCGTACTGGCTCGAATCCGGCTGAAGATTCATCCGATAAGAGTAATAATTATAAATATCGTGAGTCCAATCTACCCGAATGGCGCCGTTGCGGATCGCCTCGCGCCAGACTTCGTTGTCGGGTATGTCCAGGTTCACCCGAACGCGTCCCGCGACGTTCTGCGCGATATCGAACGTGTCCCCGATCCATTCTCCGCCATTGGCTATTCGGGTCGAGCGGATGCGGGCGATTCCTTCATCGATATGAAAAGTCGCTTCATATACGCCTGCCTCCTTCTCGGTCAAAGAAAGACGGCGCGTTGCCTCCTCCAACTCCCCTTCGTCATTCCAACGATCGAAATGCACTTCCGCCTGAAGCTCTTGTCCCTCAGTGCCGTTGACTCTCAGAATGGCGTCGCTGCCCATCACGGGCACGTCAAAATAGCTCCGCGGATACGTATAATGCATGCGAACCTCACGGATAACGGAATCGTTCGACTGAAGATGGAACGGCAACTCGTTCGGACCGATAACCAGCTGGATTTCCCGGCTTGCCGGCGCGATAAAGCCCGGAGGCGGCACGACGCTTGCTTCCAGAACGGCTCCCGCCGCAAGCTCGCCCTCCAGTCTAGCGATTCCGTACTCGTCAGCCGTTACTTCCCCTAGCAGCCTTCCATCCGACTTATTGCGGAACAGGACAACGGCTTGCTGCGAAGACGGGCGGCTATATGACAGCTTTGCGATTATCGCAGAGCGATATTCAGGCTCGAGCACCTTCATCGCCGATTCTCCATGGCGGAAGGATAGCCCCTCCAGCGCAGCCAGCACCGTCTGGCTGGCATCATGGCGCAGCTCCAGCTTATAGCCGGTGCCTGTAGCCACTGCAAATACATAGCCGAGCTTTTCCGGCGTGACGGGAGCTTCATAGACGCTTTCGTCCGGACCGGAGAGCACCAGCCTCGTTCCCTCCAGCCATTCCGAAGCGTCCGTCTCGATATTCACCGTAAGGCTGGCCGCAATCCGGATCGGGAGCCGATCCAGCGCCAGCGCGGCGGTTCCGTCTTCCGACCGCACCTCGATCGACAACAGCTCCGCCATGCCGGCCGTTATTTCAAACCCGCCGCGGTAAATGCCGGACGCGCCTTCCAGCTCCGGCAGCTCAACGCCGATCTGCTCCAGCCCGCCACTTTCGTCTCCCCAATCGCTCTTGTACGATACGACGGCTTGCAGCCGCTGTCCCTTCTCCCCCGCGGCCTGAACGGATAATCGGCTGCCTTGCTTCACCTCCCCTTGGAACCAAGAGCCGTCCGCTACCGACCAATAGGCCGATGCGATGGGTCCCTCCGGCTCTGTCACGCCGCATTCGCCGGCGCAGTATATATACAAATCGCCGCCGCGCGTATACACGATCCGGTCTCCGGTTGCGTCCATCGCGGCGCCGATGCTTTCCATGGCGGGATTGCCAGCAGCGACGGGCCTGGATAGATCGTTTACGTCAAACTGCTCCGTGAACCGGTACATGCCGGAAAGCTCGGTATCATAATTGAACAGACCTGCCAGCACGGTGCTGCCATCAGCGCTGATCGACATGTGATTATAGGCTTTGCCCGTAATTTCTCTTTCGTCCCGTTGGCCGTTCAGATAGAGCTTCTCCCCCGTCGTCCTGTCTAACAGGTAAGGACTGGGCCAGTTCCCCCACTCGTCGCTTTCCAAATACGCGATATAACGGCCATCCTCGTTCACCGCAAGCGACGAATGCGTATCGGCGAGGGCATGCCTGCTCACGATGCGATCCTCAACTGCGTCGTAAACATAAATCGCTTGAGCATCCTCCGCATCGTCGAAATCCTCAAGGTTCGTAGAATTCGACACAAACGCCACGATGCCGCCATTTCCGCTGATGGCAGGCGACGCGCTGCCGCCGTTCTCGTCCGCGCCGTCCGCTCCGCGGCTTACCAGCCGATTCTCTCCGGTGTGCCTATCGTGCAAGTAGATTCGTTCGTTATCCGAATACGCGATGTATCGGCCGTCGCCGCTAATCGACGGCGAGCTTGCCTCGCCGCCAGGCACCGACAGCAGCTCCATCGTTCCGGTCCCGCGATCGTAAGCATAGATATGCTCTCCCCGCTCTACCGGCGATGCCGGCAGGTTGGCCGCGTCGGAAGCAAAGACGACGATGTCGCCGTTATGACTAACCCCGAACCCGCTAATGGAGCCGTCTATCGGCTCTCCGTCTTTGGCTTCGGTCACGAGTACGCGGGCCTTCGTCTCCGTATCCACGGCGAACAGACCCAGATACATGCTTTCAACGTAGGTCCGATCCAGCACGATAACCGTAGAACCGTCGCCGCTAAATACGGAGGTATGCGTGAATCCGGTCGAGGTACGGTCATACAGCTCGATCAGCTTGTTCTCCGTTGCAGGCGAGGTGCCTACGGTAATGGGATACCCGTACGATTCGTTTCCCGCCCTGTCGACGGATGCGATCCGGTAGCGATATAACCGCGCCGCCTCAAGCCCATCCGGTTGGAAAAACGTTTCCGTCCGCTCGGCGATGACCTCGTTCGTGGTCTCGTCATAGATGATGTACGATTCGACCTCGGAATCTGGCGTCCCGTCCTCCAGAACAGCCGGCTCCCATGTCACCAAAATGTCGTCATACGCCAGCAACTCCCAGCGCACGCTCGGAGGATCGAGCGGCAAGGTCCAGTCCAGCCTGGTCGTAACGGGATTGGAGCGTTCGCCCCATACGCCGTCCTTGCCGAATGCCGCCGTAAAGATGTAGCTGCCTTCATCCGGCATTTCCAGACTCAGGTTGAACCGCCCTACGCCGCTTTCGTTTTCTTCCGCGCGCACGGGTTCGCCGATATGAACCTCGTCTTCGCCTTCCCTCGCGTAATACACCATCACGTCCGAGCCAGCTTCGGCATATCCGCTCAACTCGACAAAGCTTTCCCGGCTAAGCTCGGGCAACGCTTCCAGCACGGGAGCGCCGCCGGGAAGCTCGGCCACCTCCTCCGCCATGCCTTCATAAGCCATGCCTTCATTAAGAATCTCATCCATCATGGCTTGTTCTTTTTCCCGCACTCCGAAAGCCAAATCAGACGCGCCAGCCCCTTGCATGATTCCCGTCGACAAAGTCGCGACAAGCAACAGGCTCGCCACCATTTTTTTGCCTATTTTTCGCCACATTCTTCTCCTTATCCACTGATTCACCGTTAACCGCCTCCTCATTCCATCCTCTTACGCCAAGCCTTCATCACGTTCCGTTCGTCCATGCCATCTCGATTCGGTTTCCCTCCGGGTCGCTGAACAAAAAGGAAACGCCGCTCTCGTTCTCCGCCAGCTCGGATATCGGAACTCCCATATTCGCAAGCTTCTGACGAAACGTCGCCAAATCCGCTCTCTTCGCAGCGAGGAAGGTCATGCGCACATCCTTCGGATGACTGACGATGCTAAGATCGCATGAATCTCTTTCTTCGCCGAAGCCAAGTCGCGTCACGTCATCATGCCCGTCTCCCTGCATGACCTTCATCCCCATCACATCCCGATAGAACGATTGCAGCCGTGCCTTATCTCTTGCATATATAGCCGCATGGCCAAGCTTCACGATTCGCACCATGCTCTGCCTCCTCCCGCCGCTTCCGCTAGCCGTACTTTGCTTGCTTTTATGCTAACATTGGGGACTTTTCCGCATAAGTATCTGAAACGGTAGACCGGGGGTATCCAAAAGGATACTCTGAGCCCGAATAGGTGAAGTCGAATCCTTTTCGCCATAAATACGGCCATTCATGAAGGAAAGTAGGAGAGCAAGCTAGAATATATGCCTCATTGACTTATTACCGGAAGATAGGAAGCGTGGACACGCATGTATACCATGGATCAAAACGGAGAATGGATAAGCGATACGTTGGTGGGAAGGCAGCGGGAAATTGCCCAGTTTATCAAAGTCAGAGCAGCCTCTGCCAGCTCCCTGCAATTGATTAACGTCTATGGCACGGCCGGTATCGGCAAGAGCAGCCTGCTGGACGAATTTCAACGGATCGCCGAGGCGAACGGCGACCTCTGTCTCATGATGGACAGCGAAGGCTTCGTAAAAACGCCGGAGGCGTTCTGTCTGCGGATTCTGGCTGCCATCGACCCGCGGCAACGTTATGACCGAACGTCCGCCAGCCTGCCCGAAACTTGCATAGCGGCGATTCATGACGTCACGGCGGAGACGCAGCTTTGCATGTTCGTGGATGCATACGAGCATATGGAAAGTATGGATCAGTGGTTAAGGGACTATTTCTTGAAGAGGCTGGGCGGGCAGATCGTAATCGTGCTGGCGGGCAGATACCCGTTATCCGAAGCCTGGCTGCTCTCCTCCTACTGGAGAAGATTCGTGACGAGACTGCCCCTGACCGATCTCGACTTCGCCTCCGTCTCCAGCTTTGCGGAATCCATGCACGTTCGCAGCCCCGATGCCATTCAACAAATATGGCGTTATTCGCGCGGTCATCCGCTGACGATGTCCTTGATGGCGTTCCTGTTAGCCCAAGAAAACAGCAGCTTCGACGAAACGGAGCCAGCCGGCTTTGAAACGCTGGCTTTCATTGTCAATGAGTGGCTTCGCGAAGTTCCGGGCGAGCATCTTCGGCCATTGATCGAGACCGCGTGCGTGCTCCGCCGCTTCAATCAGGAAAGCTTGTCCTCCGTGCTTAACCGGGAGATGAGCGCCGCGGAGTTTTACCAGCTTATTCGCTTTTCCTTCGTGCGCAAGGTAGATCAGGGCTGGGCCGTCCACAGCCTGATGAGGGAGCTGGTATGCCGCGAGCTGCTCTCGCGAACGCCGATGCAATACGAGCAGCTGCGCGCCGGCGCTTTGCGTTATCACTACCGCAGGTGGCTCAACGCCCGCAACAAAGGGGATGCAGCCGAGCAGCGGGAAGCGATCGAGCTCATGAATTACATCGGAGACGCGCTCATTCGCGCGTTCATGAACTGGTTTGAGCTGTCTCCTCCCCATTTCGAGACGGCCCAGACCGGGCAGCTGGATGAATTAAAAAGCTATGTCGGCAAAAGAATGGCGGAAGCCGCGGACAGCTTGATCGATATGTACGATCCTTATTCCGATCAACGATTCACGTTTCCGTTGACGGCCAAGGAAAGCCGCTACACCGTGCTGCATATCGACTTCGAGGCCCTTTTCGCTCTAGGCTACGACGTCGTCCGACTTATGCGGAATAGCGCCGGAGCCATCATCGGCTTTGCCGTCATCATTCCCATCAATCGGGACACGTTGCCTTATTTGGAGAATGCGCCACGCTCCAAGCCATACTTCGGAAGCTTGTCGCCCGATATGCGCGCACGACTAGAAACCGCGCCGCATACCAGAGCGGGATGGTTTATCGAGACGATCGACACCTCCGATCTCGGCGATGCTTCGCAGCAGACGGCAATGGGTCACTTGCTGCATGATCTCATTTTCACGGGAGAGCTGCTTATCGAGTCGCCCGCGCCAACCGTCTATTTCGTGGAAGCGCACAAAAGCCTGGGCTTCTCCATCGCCAATCATGCGAGCCACTACAACTACGATGAGGACAGGGAAGCCTACACCTTCGTTATGGATCGGCAGGGCGGCAACGCGCTGAGCTATATCCATCATATGCTCCGAATGACGGGACAGGCTCATCTAATCGAGGCGGATAGAAACGATGAAGATCATGCTTCGGCTCCGGTAGCCGCTGCCGCCGCAGCTGCCGTTGCCACTGAGCCGCTTGCAGTCGCATCTCCTTCGCAGAACGAGACTGCGGCCAAGCACCTAACATATGCGGACCGCATCATGAACCGCTCCGAGCTGACACAACGCGAGAAGGAAGTCGCCATGCTGCTGGAGCAAGGCTGCACCAATGTCGAAATCGCCAAAGCACTTTACTTAAGCGAAGTTACCGTCAAAAAACATCTACGCTCCATGATGGGTAAATTCGACGCCTCGAACCGAACGCAGCTGTTGAAACGGTTGTTGGAGTGACGTGGCAAACGACGTGGCAAGCACACACCCCCAGCTTCTCAACCAGTGAAACGCTGCCTAGAGGTTCCAAAGTTGGCTGATACGTCGAGAATGACCTGCAGAACCTACAGTTAATTTGGATTGCCATGGCCATCACATCGTGACTACCTGCAAAACCTACAGTTAAACTTTGGGCAATCCACTCGTTTTCCTAAAAATCATAATTTTAAATGTACGTTCTGCATCTAGAGACGATCATAAGACGTGTATCGAAAAATTAACTGTACTTCTTACATGTAGAGAATCGGATGAGAAGCTAAGATCATCGTCCATTAAAGATGATAAGTTCGGACACTCCCCTCGAGGGAGAGAAGCGTCGCCTGAGACGGATGGATAGGCATAGCCATCATCCAACCGTCCCAGAACACACAAAAACCTGCCGCATTAATTTGCGACAGGTCGTTTTGTGCTTGGCGATGTCCGTTCCGCACCGGGGATGAGTACGCTTCGAAGCGTACTCATCCCCGGACGGCGTCAGAACCTACGTCTAAAGCCGGGCCAACTTCGCCCAATTACTTCGATGGAAAGGTTCGGACACTCTCCCAGTCAGGGAGAGGAACGTCGCCCGTGAAGGTTGGGATGAAGGCTGTCTCCAATCCCAACCTTCACGAACGCACAAAAAACCTGCCGCAGTAATCTGCGACAGGTCGTTTTGTGCTTGGTGATGTCCATTCCGCACCAGGGATGAGTATGCTTCGAAGTTCGCTCATCCCCGGTCGGCGTCTGAACCTACCTCTAAAGCCGGGCCACCTTCGCTGAATTACTTCGATGGAAAGGTTCGGACACTCTCCCAGCCAGGGAGAGGAACGTCGACAGAAGAATACCGGTTGGCATAGCCCTAACCGGTATTCTTCCACGCACAACAAAAAACCTACCGTACGAATACGGTAGGTTATCTGTGCTTGGCGACGTCCTACTCTCCCAGGACCCTGCGGTCCAAGTACCATCGGCGCTGGAGGGCTTAACGGTCGTGTTCGGTATGGGAACGCGTGGTTCCCCTCCGCCATCGCCACCAAACGGTGTTTTTCGATGACTACGCATCCCTGAATTCCTCCAGAAAATACGCAACCATGATCGTCAAGGTATTTGTACCTTGAAAACTGGATACGAAAGGTTTGCTGAACCTTAATGCTGTTGTCTGATGCTTGTATGGAGCAATCAAACGTGTAGGATAAGCCCTCGACCGATTAGTATTCGTCAGCTCCACACATTGCTGTG